>VOFG01001102.1_pt1 | contig 42000 bp, 62 predicted proteins | sample 5384171 | NCBI WGS metagenome assembly VOFG01 (sample SAMN12384726, study PRJNA508395) | human gut metagenome | isolation source: healthy gut F | host: Homo sapiens
GATCGTACGGTAGCGCATATCAAGGAACTGGGGACCATGGTGGCGTTGGCGAATCCGGCAACACCGGTCGAGGTTTGCGCCATGTCATGAATAATCAGGTAGATAAGTAGCACCGATCAAGACGGTAACCCGGGCTATGGCGGACAGAAACTGATCCCATATACCCTGGGAGAAGGTGACAGAACTGCGTCGCATCTTAGAGAGCGTGGCATCAAACTTGACATTGAGGTGGATGGTGGCATTACCTTGATAATGTCGATCAGGCACTTATTGCCGGTGCCAATATCATTGTGGCTGGCAGTGCCGTATTTTCCGGGGATGCAGCAGCCAATGTAGAAGCATTTTTGACGCATATGTAGACCACAGGACGTTCCTTTTGGCTTATGGAGGTCCCGAATGGCTTGGTAGTATAGAGGGTTACAGCATGAAAAACGAAGAAGTAACACTGATTTTGGCAGGGGGTAATTTATCCCTGCCTTTTGGAAAATGTCATAAAAGAACATGCGGGGGCTACGATCATCGCTGCGGACAGAGGTCTGGAAGCCTGCATGAAATTGCAGATTGAGCCGGACTATGTCATAGGAGATTTTGATTCACTGGATGAACAGGTCAAGGATGCCTTTCTGGCAGACCGTCGCAATGTAACAAAACTCAATCCCATAAAGGATGATACAGATTCGGAAGCGGCGCTGCATCTGGCGTTTGAAAAGACAAAGGGGGTATCTTTCTTTTTGGGAGGAACCGGAACCAGACTGGATCGTAATGTTTTTGGCAATATTGCTATTTTAGGACAGGGCTTTGTACAGGATCGCCATATTTTCTTTTGGATGAACATAACCGGATCCGTCTGATCCAGAAGGAGTGCCGGATCAAAAAGGAAGAACAGTATGGAAAATATGTATCCGTGGTTTCTTTTTGCGGCGTTGCAAGAGGTGTAAGCGAGAGCGGCGTATTCTATCCGCTGGATCATGTAGATCTGGCAGCCGTTTACATCCTTAGGATCAGTAATGAGATCGTGGACGAGGAAGCCGTCATGCGGTGGAGGATGGAACGCTGATTGTGATTGAGTCAAGGATTGAGCACGGGAGACAGACACAGATAAGGACAAACGGATAGGTGCCTGCCCATTTGTCCCATATCTGCGCCTGTCTCAGAAAGCCAAAAGGACGATCCTTATGGCAAAAGGAACGTCCCTGACGTCAGCCGAGTGTGACCTCGACCTGATATTCTTTTTACCTCTTACATAAGGAATGACATTGCCTGCAATTTCCTGTCCATCGACACGCAGACTGACCACACCTTTTTCTACCTGTTTCGGATTTCTCACCTGAATATGGTAGGTTCCTTCACGGAACTTTCTTGTTAGTTCAAAATCCCCAAAATCATGCGGAATACACGGATCTACCGATAAGCCCTCATGGGTTGGCAGAAGCCCTAAGATATGTTGGGATATGTTGACAAAGTCCAGGCAGCCGTTCCGGTCAGCCAACTGGTCTTTGCTTCTCCAAAGAAGACGGCATCGCGTCCGGCAATCATCTGGGAGTAAACATAAGGCTCTGTCCGGTGTATCTCACTGAATTCCTCCACATAGGCAGGGCAGGTCTTTTTGTAAATCTCAAAAGCACGGTCGCCCCTGCCGATCACGGTCTCGGAAATGGAAACCCATGGGTTGTTATGACAGAAAATACCCGTGATTTTCCTTATATCCCGGTGGATAAGAAGCTTTATCTCGCCCAGTTCCAGATGATATCTGGTGTAGGCAGGCTGGAGCAGGACGATACCGTATTTGGTGTCCAGTCGTTCCTTGACAGAATCCAGCGCTTCTTTGGCAAGACCTTCCTTGACGCCGACACCGGCGAGTGGACAGAAGCCCTGTGTCTCGATATAGATCTGTCCTTCCTCACATTCATGGGAGCCGACCTTCTGCCCGTGGGCATCATAGGCACGCAGGAACCATTTGCCATCCCAGCCATCCTTTAAGATGGCATCATGTATCTTGGCAACTTCTTTTCTCTGCCCGCGTGGCCTCGGACGTATTCCCGGTCAGCCGGCATAACTTGGCATAGGCATTTCCGTATTTGACAAACATGGCTGCAATAAAGACAGATTCCGCTACCGGTCCCTCACTTGGACCAAAGGTCTGGAAGGATTCACCCGGATGTGCGGAAAAGCAGTTTAAATTCAGGCAATCGTTCCAGTCGGCACGCCCGATCAGAGGCAGTCCGTGAGGACCCTTATGGTTTACGATATAGTCAAAAGACCGGTGCAGATGTTCCATGAGTGGCGCGGCAAGACTGACATCATTATCAAATGGCACGGCTTCGTCTAAGATGGAAAAATCGCCTGTCTCGCGGATATAGGCATCTGTTCCAGCGATCAGCCAGAGGGGATCATCATTAAAACCACTGCCAATATCGGAATTTCCTTTTTGGTCAGCGGCTGATACTGGTGGTAGGCACTGCCGTCGATAAATTGTGTTGCGGCAATGTTCAAGATACGCTCTCTGGCACGCTCCGGTATGAGATGGACAAAAACCAAGCGTATCCTGACAGGAATCGCGGAAGCCCATACCGCGTCCGATACCGGATTCGTAGTAGGAGGCAGAGCGTGACATATTAAAGGTCACCATACACTGATACTGGTTCCAGATATTGACCATGCGATCAACCTTTTCATTGAAGATGCGACATGATATTTGGAAAGCAGGTCTTCCCAATAGGCAGCCAGGGCGGATAGAGCCTGCTCCACCTGTGCATCGGTCTGGTATTTGGCAAGGATCTCTTTCGCCGGTTTCTTATTGATGATGCCGGGCGCAGACCATTTCTCCGCAAGGGATTTTCGGCATAGCCCAGAACAAAGATCAGCGATTTTTCCTGACCTGGAGCAAGGGTCGATCGATCTGGTGGCAGGCAATCGGAGACCAGCCGCTTGCTACGGAATTGGAGCAGGCGCCTTTTTCTATAACTTGTGGATGGTCATTGCCCCGGTAAGCACCAAGAAAGGCATCCCGGCTGGTATCAAATCCGTCGATCGGTGCATTGACCCCATAAAAAGCAAAGCGATCGCGGCGCTCGCGGTACTCGGTCTTATGGTAGATGACCGAATCTTCAATCTCGACTTCGCCGATACTCAAATTTCTCTGGAAGTTCTTCATATCGTCATCCGCATTCCAAAGACACCATTCCACATAAGAAAAGAGGGAAAAGTCTTAGGCGCATCGCCATCATTTTTTAAATGCAGCCACTGGGTTTCACAGTTATCTTCCAAAGGAACAAAGAAGAGAACCGATGCCCAGGTTCTTCTTTTCCCGGTAAAACGGCTATAGCCCAGGCCGTGGCAACATATCGTAAAAAAATCTAGGTCCGTCTTGGTCGGCTGCCAGCCTGGATTCCAGATGCAGTCCCCATCTTTGATATAAAAGTATTTGCCGTTGGTATCGCAAGGTACGTCGTTATAGCGGTAGCGAGTCAGGCGCAGGAGTCTGGCATCCCGATAAAAGGTATAGCCGCCGCAGGTATTGGATATGAGGGAGAAAAATTCCCGGTTTCCCAGATAATCGATCCAGGGAAGTGGTGTTTTCGGTGTAGTGATTACATATTCCTTATGTCGATCATCAAAGTAACCAAATTTCATAATAACCTCCGATTTTTAACTATAAAATTGAATGAAGGTGGTGCAAAGAATTTAAGAAATACCTGGTAAGCGCTGCACCATACTGAAAAACGATTAAGAGACTGAAAATAATGGAATATTTATTCTTGAGTCAGATTATAATGTATAAAACTTGGAAAATCAACAGGAAATCAACGAAAATACTACGAAAACCACAGGCTTTTTATGGGCTTTCCTTATATAAAATAATTACGAAAATGTAGTTTCGTAAAATGGGCAAAAACAAAAGTCCTTAAACTGTGAAACCTTGCAAAAATAGGTAAAAACATCAAAAAGGCTTGCAGACCATATCAAATTGATGTACATTCAACTTACGAAAACGATTAAGAAATTTTTCTTCAAAACAAATTACAAAGTCGAGAGGAGAAAGGATGGTATCACCAAGGATATTGCAAAGGCTTGTCAGGTTTCCGTGGCAACCGTCAGCAAGGCACTCAACGATCACAATGATATCAGTGCTGAGACAAAGGAACGGATTCGGCAGGTGGCAAAAAGACATGGATATTTTCCAAACTCTGCGGCAAAGGCACTCAAGACAAATCGTACTTATAATATCGGTGTTTTGTTTGTCGATGAAGCACGTAGCGGTTTGACACACAATTACTTTTCACATGTGCTTGACAGTTTCAAGCAGACAGCGGAGCAGCAGGGCTATGATATGACTTTTATCAACTGTTGCAAGACCCTGTCCCAACCGCATGACCTATCTGGAACATGCCAGATACCGTGGATTTGATGGCGGGTGATCGCCTGTATCGATTTTAACGACCCGGAAGTGATAGAACTTGTAAAAAGCAACATTCCGGTAGTGACGATCGATCACCTTTTTTCCACAATCGCATCGCCATCATGTCGGACAATGCAAAGGGCATGGAAGACCTCTTTTCCTATGTATATGAAAGAGGACATCGGAAGACGCTTATATCCATGGCGCAGATTCCGCAGTTACCCAGAGCCGCTTATCTACCTTTTACCGGATGGCGGAGCAAAAGGGCTTATCCATCCCGGATGCTTACATCAAGGAAGCGGCATACCGCAACGCGGATGAGGCATATGAAAGAACCAGAGAACTTCTGGCATTGAGGATCGACCGACCTGCATCTTATATCAGGATGATTTCGCCAGTTTCGGCGGTATCAAGGCAATCCGACAGGCTGGACTCAAGATCCCGCAGGACATTTCCGTAGCCGGTTATGACGGTATACGGATCGCCTATCAGTTGGAGCCGCAGTTGACGACCTTAAAGCAGGACACGGACAGCATTGGACGGTTGGCAGCAGAGCAGTCGGGATCAGTCCGATCGAGGAACCAAAGACGACGCCGATCCGTCCATACATTGTCGAAGGCTATGTGGAAAAGGACAGTCCGTAAGGGACATCAATCATACCTAGTGCACAATTACAGTGGCGATGACTACTGTGGTTAGCAATAAATATTTATATGTAATGTATTTAAAAAGGAGGAAAACGAAATGAAAAAAAGAGAAAAGTGTTAGCGATGTTGTTGGCATTTGCCATGACGTTTTCGTTGGCAGCCTGTGGAAGTTCTGGGGGAACGACGATCAGGCAAACAGTGATGCAAACACGGAGAGTGATTCCGATGAGGATGCCATTCCGGATAATGAGATCACAGGTGATCCGAGTGCAAAAGATGCTTTTGTTGTCTGGGCGTGGAACACAGATTTTACGACTTTGCAGGACCTTTTTAGTAGAAAAATACCCGGATCTCAAGGATAGACTGGTATTTGTAAACTGCGGTGGTTCCAGTTACTATCAGGACAAGATCGATGCTTTGTTAGACGATCCGAGCAACGAACTTTATCCTGACATGATGCTTTTGGAAGTTGGTTATGTGCAGAAATATGTGCAGTCTGATTATCTGATGAGCCTTTAAGATCTCGGCATCACAGATGCTGATACAGCAGACCAGTTCTCTTTACAATATCGAACTTGGTTCTGACAAGGATGGCGTTCAGAAGGCTTTTTCTGGCAGGCAACACCTGGATGTATCCGTATCCGTGCCGATCTTGCAGAAAAGTACTTGGGAACGACCGATCAGGCAGAACTTGAGAAGACCTTCTAGTTGGGATTCTATCTTAGAAGCAGCAAGAAAAAGTCAATGATGCTTCCGGCGGAAAAGTAAAACTCTTCTCCGGCTATGACGATCTGAAGTACATCTTCTTAAATGGTGCCCGTACCGTTGGCTGGTATGATGACAATGATGCGATCCAGACATCCCCTGCCATGGAAGAATACATGGAATACCAAAGACCTTATATGATGAAGATCTTACCTTTAATACTACTATGTGGGGGACAGACTGGGCAGCATTAAAGATGGCGATGGCGAGAAGTCAGAAGCATGTATCGCATTTGCAGGATGCCCATGGTACACCTATTGGAGCCTGACTGATACATGGGATAAGAACACCATCCTTGTAGACGCACCGGTTCAGTTCTATTGGGGCGGTACCGGACTTGCAGCAACCGCAAAATGTGCTGATACAGACGTTGCAGCAGAGATCATCAAGTCCTGCACTTGTGACAAGGACTTCATGACAAGCATTTATGAAGCAAATGGTGACTTTGTAAACAACCAGAAGGCTATCTCTGATATCGTAGCAAACAATTTAAAGGGTGCTTCTACCTTTAGCCTTTACGGCGACCAGAACATTCCGGAATTCTTCTCGACAAGAGGACAGAATGTAGATGTATCTTTGGTTACAGCAGAAGATATGACGATCAATGAGACCCTGTTCCCGGCAGCAGTTACCGCATATGCGACCGGCGAATCTGATAAGGACACTGCCATCAAGGACTTCAAGGCAGCCGTACATGACACATATTCTTATTTGAAAGTAGAGTAATAAAATCCTTTGCCCGGAGCAGGACTTGGGCTCCGGGCAATCATTTTAAATGAGGTGAAAACCATATGAAAGCAGGAAAAAGAAACAAACCAAAGACGGTCAGTTATGGGAAGTATGGTTATCTCTTTATTGCACCGTTCTTTATCGTATATCTGGTTTTCTCCTGTGGCCGCTGATCATACCTTCTATTACAGCATGTTTGAGTACACCACCAGAAATCTGCGGACAACGATCACTTTTACAGGACTTCAGAATTATCTGAATGTGCTGGGTATTGCAGATGGTGAACAGGGATATTTCCTAAAATACCTGGGCAATACGCTTCGTCTTTGGTTGTTAAACTTTGTACCCCGATCTTACTGAGCCTTTTGGCAGCCGCATGGCTGACCAATAATCGTGCAAAATTAAAGGCAAGAGGCTTTTACAAGGTTGTTCTTTACATGCCGAATATTATTACAGCGGCATCTATTTCCCTTCTCTTTTGTGCCCTCTTAAGCAAGTATGGTCCGATCATGTCGACACTGCGCAGTCTGGGTTGGATCTCGCAAAATGCGGATATTATGATGAGCAAGTGGGGAACCGGCATATCCATTTCCATGTTCCAGGTTTGATGTGGTATGGCAATACTATGTTACTTCTGATTGCAGGTATCATAGGTATCAGTCCTGATATTTACGAAGCCGCCGAGTTGGATGGGGGCGACAGGCAGACAGCAGTTCTTTTCGATTACCCTTCCGCTGTTAAAGCCGGTCATGTTGTATGTACTTGTGACATCAGCCATCGGTGGACTTCAGTTATTCGATATTCCGGCACTCTTTAATGTAGGGCAGGGCACAGGCTATGGGAGGACCAAACGATACTTCAACAACTGTGACCATGTACATTATGAGACTGCACAATACAGATACCGGAAGGGCGGCGGCAGTATCCGTACTCTCTCTTTATCTGTACCCTGATCATTAGTTTGATCTTCTTCCGCGTCATGCAGACATCCGATGCATATGGCGGAGGCGGAAAAAAAAGAAAGGGGGCAAGCGTCATGGAAAGTAATCAGCCATTGCAAAATAAGACAAAAGCCGTACGCAGGCAGAAGATCTTTCGGAACATCATTATGATCCTGCTTTGTCTGATCAGTTTGATCCCATTTTATCTGATGTTCGTCAATGCAACACGCACGTCGACCCAGGTACAGAGCGGTATATCACTTCTCTTTGGATCAAATTTAAAAAACAATATCGCAAATTTCGACAAATCCCAACAGGGTCTTGGTGTTACAGTCTTACAAAGCATGTTCAATTCCTTTTAAGGTGGCTGTTCCATTTACCGTATTGTCCGTATATTTTTCTTCTATGACAGCATACGGCATCCACAACTACTCCTTTTTAAAGGTCGCAAAGCAGCATGGGCATTTATCATGGTGTCATGATGGTGCCGACGCAGGTTTTTGCCATTGGTTTCTACCAGTTCATGATGAAACTGAATCTGCTGGATACATATTGGCCGCCGATCATCCGGGTATTACTACTCCGGCGGTCGTATTCTTTATGAAACAGTACATGGAGGGAGCGCTTTCCCGGAACTGGTAGAGGCGGCCCGCATCGACGGTTGCGGTGGATCCGTATCTTTAACACGATCGTCGTACCTTTGATGAAACCGGCGATCGCAACACGTTTATCTTCCAGTTTGTGGCTAGTTGGAACAATCTGTTCATGCCGACACTGATCATCAGCAGTTCTGAGAAAAAGACACTGACCATGTTTGTGCAGATGCTGACAAGCGAATCCTTCCGTACCGACTATGGTGTTGTATTCTTGGGACTCTCCATTACGTTGCCAATGCTTGTGATGTACTTCCTCTTATCCAGATTTATCGTGGAGGGCGTATCACTCGGTGGCGTAAAGGGGTAAAGAAATGTTGAATTTTACATCTGAGAACAAAGTTATATGGATCTTGGGAAAGATTGGGCAGTTTGTGCTGCTCAATTTTCTCGTGCTTTTGGGCTGTATCCCGATCGTGACGATCGGGGCATCGCTCAGCGCCGGGGCACGTTGTATGAAAAAAAAATGAAAGAGCCGGAGGGCGGTATTTTGACTTTAGAGTTTTTCCATGCCTTTGCCGCTGACGTTAAGCAGGCGACCGGTGCGTGGCTGGTCCTTGCTAGCGTCATGGTCTTGGGCGCTGGGGATATATATTATGCCATCAGGATCGCAGAGCCTGTCAATATGTTCTTTTATTCTTTGGCGGCGTGCTTTTCTTTGTGGCAGTCAGTATGCTCTTTTTGGATTTTCCCACTGGTAGCAAACTATGACAACCGGGTCCAAAAGGGCATCTGACCAATGCTTTTTGTTTGCTTTTGGCAAACTGCCGGCGACCCTTTTGCTCTGGGGTATCTGGGGCAGCCCTGTCATTTTATGTTATTTTAGACCGGTCTTTACCAGTCTGGTCGGCTATATCATTGTTTTCTTTGGCGTGGCACTGCAGCTTTGGCTCTCTCATCTAATTTGGGATCATACACTTTGCCGGGAAGAGACTCTGGAAGTTCACAGCGTTGGCAGATAAGGTGTGATGTCGTAACCGGAAGCAAAGTCAATAAATTTGGAAGTACGAAGGGGCGTGAAAGAGAAGACGGTATCCTGCATGCAGGTCCGATCATCCGTCCACTGGGTGATGAAAAATACGAAATGGTATCGGTTGGACCGACCACCTCTATGCGTATGGAAAAAATTCGAGTACGAATTTGTCAAAAGAGACAGGCGTGCGCGTTATTGTCGGTATCAGGAAAGACTCTTGTGCAGGTGTGCACAGGAGTTTTTCTGTTTTACAAATCTCATCTTTTCGTTTATCTTAGAGGAAGAAAAAACAGAACCAAGGGGACACTCCTTGTGGCAAAAAGGAACGTCCCTTATGGCAAGGAGAGCGTATGATCGGTATCACAGACCTGCATATTCCACAACTGGATATGTATATAGATAAGAAGGAAGCACAATTATTACATTATTTTGAGCCGGAGCCGGGTCTTTTTTATCGCGGAGAGCCCCAATGCGATCCTGCGTGCTTTTAGAGGCCGGCTATGAGCCGATTTCTATTTTGATGGAAAAAAGACAGGTGGAGAAAAAAGCAGGGGAAGTCCTGAAAAAGTGGGCGATATCCCGATCTATGTGGCAGACCTTTCTGTGCTGACACGTATCACCGGTTTTCAGTTGGCACGGGTATGCTGTGTGCCATGCGGCGCAAGCCCATGCCGACGGTGGAGCGCATCTGTCAGGGGGAAAAGACGTATCGCCATTTTAGAAGAAGTCGTCAATCCGACCAATGTCGGCGCCATCTTCCGGTCGGCGGCAGCCCCTGGCATGGATGGCATCCTTTGACCCATGGCTGTGCGATCCTTTGTATCGCAGAGCCTGCCGGGTCAGCATGGGAACGGTCTTTCAGATTCCTTGGACCTATCTTTCCAAAGAGGCTGGTATGAAGAGACGGGGCACCTGTTGCAGCAGATGGGTTATAAGACAGTCGCCATGGCATTAAAAGAGGATTCTTATGCCGTGGATGATCCAAGACTGCTTGCGGAAGAACGTCTGGCAGTGGTGCTGGGAACGGAAGGCGATGGGCTGGCAAAGGAAACGATCGCTGATTGTGACTACACGGTCTGTATTCCCATGATGCATGGCGTGGACTCCTTAAACGTGGCGGCAGCCAGTGCAGTGGCTTTCTGGGAACTGGGAAAAACCGGTGCGGATCAAAAAATGTATAAATTTCGACAAAAAGTGGTGGAAAAATGACGCAGATTTTCGTACAATAGAAATGTATGGAAATTTGAGACATTTTGTATATAGGAAAAGGATTTGTTGCTTTATGGATTTTAAATATGCAGATCAAGAGGAACAGTTAAAGAGAGCCAATCGCTTTTTTGGTATCCGGATATCTTATTTTTTACGCAATCTTAATGATCATTATGTGGGCATGCTATTTCGTAGGCATCCGCTCTAAGGGGCTGACCATGATGGTTTCCGGTATTGTTTTGGTATCCTGTATTGCCATCTGTTTACTGTCCAGAAAGTTTTTGACATCCCAGAAATTAAAAATGATGGCATTGCCATTTTTGCTTGTTGTCTGCTATGTGACAGGATTTGCCTTTACACAGGGATTTATCCAGTTGCTTGGAATCTTCCCTTTGGTAGGATGTATGCTTTTCTTTGACAAGAAGTTTTCACTCATCAGTGGGATTGCTTATGCAGTCATGGAAGTGCTCAGACTACGGCCAAGATCGTACAGCATATCAATCTTGAGGGGATTCTGCCTTAAATCGATCTTTGTCCTGGCGATCTGTCTGGTACTTTTGGTATTGCTTTATTGCGTTACCAGCATTGCGGAGCAGTTTAATAAAGATACTTTTAGGCGAAGTACATGAAAAAAGAATGCCAAGATGCAGACCATGCTTGACGATGTGATTGGCGTGGCTACTGAGGTGCGCAAAGGGTACGGAAAGTGCCATGGATATCGTCAATGACCTCAATGGTTCTTCCGAGGTCGTAAACGGTGCAATGAAGAATATTTCGGAAAGTACCTTGTCGACCGCAGAAAATATCCAGACACAGACGACCATGACTGCCAATATCCAGCAGTCGATAGAAGATACTTTGACAAGTTCTGAGACTATGGTAGAGATCGCCAAACAGTCCGGTCAGATCAACCGGCAGTCTATGGATGTGATGAATCGCTTGAAGGAGCAGTCTCAGGTAATCTCCAATACAAATCAGGATGTGGCAAAGGCGATGGAAGCCTTACAGGCCAAGACGGAAGAAGTACGAAACATCGCGGATACTATTCTTGGAATTTCCTCCAGACCAATCTTTTGGCATTGAATGCCTCCATTGAGAGTGCCAGAGCCGGTGAGGCTGGCAGGGGATTTGCTGTGGTTGCGGATGAGACCGCCAGTTGGCAGAGCGTACCAAGCAGGAGACAGAAGAGATCAGCAAGATCTCAGATGATCTGACAGAGAATGCGACCAGGGCAGCCAATGCGGTTTCCCAGTCTGTTAGCGCAACGGATGCACAGGACGTCATGATCACAGAAGCATCCGAGAGTTTTGAGGCGATGAATGATAATGTGACAGAATTGATTACCCATATCGAAAATATCGATGATCGTCTGAGCAGACTTTCCGAAGCCAACAATCAGATCGTAGATAACATTACCAACCTATCAGCAACGACCGAGTGAAGTGACCGCATCTTCCAACCAGGCAGCTGAACTTTCCAATGCCAATATGGAAAATGCGGAGAGCGCGAAGAATCAACTGACAGGTGTATTGGATGTGTCACATCAGTTGGATAAATATTTGTAAAAAGAGGTAAATAACAGGCTAATAGATTAGGAATGTGAAAGAAGATTAGACCGGCGAGAGTTGGTCCTTTTTTCAATTGCGTCATTATGAATTTTATTTCGTCATTTTTGGTAAATGACGAAATTGACTTGGAAATTTATCGACCAGATAAATGCTAATGCAGTAGCGTAAATGATATCCTCCCCAAAAAAGAAAGAAATGTACATTCCTCCCCTAAATGTGATAGACTAAATATTGCTGTATCAGGGCTTTTTAAGAAGCATGACAACGGAAAAGATTTTAATAAAATCAATACTTTTCAAAGGAGAAATATAAATTATGAAACTAGGGAATCGTCGGACTGCCGAACGTAGGCAAGTCTACTTTATTTAATTCGCTGACCAAGGCAGGCGCACTTGCAGCCAACTACCCATTCGCAACGATTGACCCAAATGTGGGCGTGGTCAGTGTGCCGGATGAGAGACTGAAAAAACTGGCGATCTTTACCAATCAAAAAAGGTGACACCGGCTGTTATTGAATTTGTCGATATTGCGGGCCTTGTAAAGGGAGCCAGCAAGGGAGAGGGACTTGGCAACCAGTTTCTTGCCAACATCCGTGAATGTGATGCGATCGTACATGTAGTACGTTGCTTTGAAGATACCAATATCGTACATGTGGATGGAAGCATTGATCCGCTCCGCGACATTGAGACCATCAATCTGGAACTTCTTTTCTCCGATTTGGAGATTTTGAGAGAAGATATGCAAAGACTTCCAAGGCTGCCCGTATGGACAAGTCTTTACAAAAAGGAAGCCGCTATGCAGGAACGTCTGAAAGAGCATATGGAAGCAGGTAATTCTGCTCGCACTTTTGAACTTCTGGATGAGGATGAGGAAGCCTACTTCAAGGAGTATGGACTTCTTACTGCAAAAGCCGGTCATCTATGCTGCCAATGTATCCGAGGATGAGGTGGCAAATGACGGCGCAGACAACACCCAGGTGTTGCAGCCGTTCGTGAGTTCGCGGCAAAAGAAGGAAGTGAAGTCTTTGTGATCATGCGGGAATCGGGCAGGAGATTGCAGAACTGGATGATGACGAAAAAGCGATGTTCTTAGAGGAACTCGGCATGAAGGAATCCGGTCTGGATAAATTGATCAAGGCTAGTTATTCTTTATTGGGCTTGATCTTATCTGACTTCCGGCGAGGATGAGACACGTGCATGGACCATCACCAAAGGGAACCAAGGCTCCGCAGGCAGGAAAGATCCATACCGACTTTGAACGCGGCTTTATCAAGGCTGAGGTCGTAAACTTCCAGGATCTTTTAGATTGCGGCAGCACCAGCAGCCAAGGAAAAAGGTCTGGTGCGTGTAGAGGGGCAAGGAATATGTCGTACAGGATGGTGATGTGATCCTTTTTCCGCTTCAATGTATAATTTCAAAGTGTGACTTATCAAGGCTTTCTACATATACTGTAGAAAGCCTTATTTTTAATGGTGGACTGCCATGCTTTTGTGTGAATTACAGACAAAGATGTGATATCTTATGCACAGCCAAATGCCTGGGACGTGTGATGGATCTGGAGATCGATGAAAAAAGAGGCTGTATCTGCACCCTGATCGTACCATCAAAGGAAAGATCTGCGGCTTCTTTTTACATGAGTGTGAATACTGGATCCCCTGGTGCCAGGTCTGCCGTATCGGTTCGGATATGATCCTGGTGGATGTCAATGAAAAGGAAGTCATGCACAAACCATAAGACATGTCGAAAATAGTGCGAATTGTTTGACAATTCATACAAAATCCGTGTAATATAAATCTATATATTGTGGTTTAGGCGAAGCGGATTCGCTAAGAAATGGAGGGAAGGCATGAAGTGTCCTTTTGTAGTAGTGAGAATACCAGAGTAATTGATTCCAGACCGGCAGATGACAACAATTCTATCCGCCGCCGTCGTATGTGTGATGAATGTGGCAAGCGTTTTACGACCTATGAAAAGGTAGAGGACCATCCCTTTCGACGTGATCAAGAAAGACAACAACCGTGAACAGTATGATCGTGCCAAGATCGAGGCCGGTGTGCTCAGAGCCTGCCATAAGCGTCCGATTTCTGCCAACGACATCAACAAACTGATCGATGAAGTGGAAACAGAGATTTTCTCCAGAGAGGAAAAGGAGATCCCGAGTGACGAGATCGGCGAGATCGTTATGGATAAGATCGAGGATCGGATGATGTTGCTTATGTCAGATTTGCCTCTGTTTACCGTGAGTTTAAAGATGTCAATACATTTTATGAGTGAATTAAAGAAAATGTTAGACAAATAAAAGGGTTAAGATTTTTTTTACATGATCCGATATATTTTGTGTAAGGAACAAGAAGTTTTCGTGAGAGCGAAATTAGGAGTATAAGATGAATATATCAGGTATCCGACCAGCCGTTGGATTTTATGATTATAACAGCATAAAGCAAGTCGAGAGTGTACCGGTCGCATCTCAGTCTATTTATATAGATGGTACGACCAAGGTATCCGGCAATGTCGCCGAGGCAGGCACACAGCAGGATGCATCAGCCAGAAGCAGACAGACCTTTGGAGCATACGACTATGCCAGCCAGTACGAGCCGAAGGCAACCTATGATCTCAAGGGCGCTGACAGCGATATCCGATCGTTGGATGTGGCAAAGGCAGTCTCTGATATGCAAAAAGGATGAATTGATCCATCAGTATCAGTACTTTGTAGGTCAGGATCTGGCAGTGGAAGCATCCCAGACACCATCTATGCGCGGCGCAGAAGACTTCTCACTCTAGGACAGAAAGACAGATTACATAGAGATTCTCATTTGTGGATGAGGATCTCTTTTTTGTTTTATGGAAAATTCCCTTTTACTCATTTTTTCATGCGGGGAAAACATTGTCTTTTACAGGTAATTTGCCTATAATTAAATTGGTATATTTTTCAACAACAGAAAGAGGTATAAGAAGATGAGAATAAAGGCAGAAGATACATTTGCGATCGTCATTGATTATCAGGAAAAGATCTTGCCGGCAATGAGCGGGCAGGAGGAACTGCTCCGCAAAGAGCCGATCTTTACTGGGTTTGAAGGCACTGGAAGTAACAACGATCCTTACCACACACAGTATGCCAAGGGACTGGGCAATAATATCCCGGCGATCACAGATGCCATGGGTGTGACAGAAGCGATCGACAAGAATACTTTCAGCGTATATGACAATGAGAGCGTCCGACAGGCCATCCCGCATGGCAAAAAGAATGTCATCTTGTGCGGTATCGAGGCGCATATCTGTGTCTTACAATCTTTGATGGATCTGCAGGCAGCAGGCTATCAGACCATTCTGGTGGCAGACTGTGTAGCCAGCAGAAGCGACAGAGATCTTGCATTTGCCTATGAGAGAGCAAAGCAGGAAGGTGCGATCATCACGAGCGCAGAAGCCATCCTTTACGAATTGGCAGGATCTTCCAAGCATCCTGCATTTAAGACCATCTCTGCCTTAGTAAAATAAAAGAAATGATGAATGGAGAAAAAGAAATGAAAATAGGAATTGAAACGATCATGCAGCAGTTGCTATGAAAAATGAGATCAAGGCATACTTGGAGGAATTGGGACACGAGGTTGTAGACTTTGGTATCTCCAAGGAGGAAAGTTGCGATTATCCGGTATATGGAGAAGCCGTGGGACGCGCTGTTGTATCCGGTCAGGTGGAATGTGGCGTACTTATTTGCGGTACCGGTGTTGGGATTTCCATTGCAGCCAATAAGGTGCCGGGCGTGCGTGCAGCAGTATGTTCCGATACGACAACAGCCCGTCTGGTAAAAGAACACAACAATGCTAATATCATTGCTTTTGGTGCCCGCATCGTTGGTATCGAAGTGGCAAAAGATATTGTCAAAACATATTTAGATGCCGAGTTTCAGGGCGGACGCCATGAAAAAGCGTATCGCTATGATCCACGAGATCGAGAATAAAAGATAAGGAAATATAGCCTATGCCAAAGATGATTTATCTGGGAATCTTGTTTGTGCTGACACTTCTGGTGGTAGCATTCGCCGGTATGATCCGGGAAAAACAGGATCGGGTCAGTAAAAGCATATTTACACTTTTTGTTGCAGTCGTTGTTGCCGTTGTAGCCAATGGCATCTTTATCATGACAGATGAGAAAGCAATCGCTACGGTTTCTCACTCTGTCTTTTTGGCATGCATTGACTGGCTGCTCTTGTTCATGCTCCGCTATGTCTATTTTTACACGGACAATGAGGAAAAACAGGTCAAATGGATGACACCGTGTTACCTCGTGGCTGGTCTGGAAACGGTTAGTATGCTGCTCAATCCTTGGCTGCATCATGTCTTTATCTTAAAGGAGGCTTTTTCAAAGTCTTACGGGGCATATTTTTATCCGACAGGTTATTCCGGTATTTTTTTATGTGCATCTGGCTTATTGTTATGGACTGGTTGCCTGGATCGTGCTTCTGTTGATGGTAAAAGATCCGCCATACGGCGCGTTTGTACCGCAAGAAATATACATCCATCCTGGTGTCTTTTCTGGCAATCATCATATGTGATGCAATCGGACTGGCGCTCAATCTGCCAATCGATATTTCCCTCGATCTTTTTATGGGGCAGCGGCACCGATCATTTGTTTTTTTTACCGAGTTTTATGTGCCACAGGCTATGCGTGACAAGATCCTTGCCAATGCGGTACAGATCGCAGAGATGGGCGTAGGCTGTTTTGATATCAGTGGAAAATGTATCTATGTCAATCGGCGTGGAAAGGACATGTTCTACCGCTACAAGCATCTTGCCCTGGACGAGGATTTCAGCGTTGCAGAGCAGTATTTTGAGGGCTGGCTCAAGCGGCATTGGAAAGAGGAATGTAGCGAGCAGGTCTATATGGAGCATTTTGAGGCAGATGATAAGACCTTCAATTATGAGTTTACCGTACAGCGTCTGACGGACGAGGAAGATGTATTCTTGGGCTATTTTATTACCTGTATTGACCGGACGGAAGAGACGGAGAAATACAGGGAAGAACATTTTCGTGCAACGCATGACCTTTTGACAGGTATCTATAACGAGCAGTATTTTGAGGAAAGGGTGACAGAGACCCTGCGCACGGCGGGCAAGCCTTACGTCATGATCACTTCCGATATCAAGGATTTCAAATCGATCAATGATATATTGGGAACCCAGCGCGGTGATGAGATCCTCAAGATGCATGCGTACTTTTTCCGGGAGCGTGCCAAGGAAGATGATCTTTATTGCCGTCTGAACGAAGATCAGTTTGCCTTTGTATGCCAAAAGAGCGTTTTACGGAAGAACTTTTCTTAGATGTCATGGATCGTCTGGCCGACACCTTTGCAAACGAATACTTCCACTTGCGCATCTATATGGGCGTTTATGAGATAACGGATGTGACAGAGCCTGTTTTTGTCATGGTGGATAAATGTAATCTGGCGATCAACACGATCAAGGGAGATTATGCAAGGCGTGTGGCATATTTCGATGATGCCCTTTTGCAAAAAAAAAACTGGAGAAGAACCTGATCATCAATGAATTTGAGCAGGCATTGGAACTGGGGCGATCCGGATCTATCTACAGGCACAGACGAGAAGAGACGGCAGTCTGCTTGGGGCAGAGGCACTTGCCAGATGGATCCATCCGATCAAGGGACTGATTGCACCGGATGAATTTATACCGGTCTTAGAGTCGGCAGGTCTGGTACACAAGTTAGACCTTTATGTATGGGATTTAGCCGCCAGACAGTTGGCAATCTGGGGATCGGGGACGGATGATCTGTATCTTTCGGTCAATATTTCCGTGCAGGATCAATATTATCTGGATGTTTATGATGTCTTTACCCGTCTGGTCGAAAAATATGATCTCGACCCACACAAGTTAAAACTAGAGATCACGGAAACGCTCTTTGTGACGGAAATGGAAAATCACAGATATATGCTGGAAAGATTGCAGGCGTATGGATTTGAGATCGAGATCGACGATTTCGGCAGTGGCTATTCTTCTTTGAATATCTTAAAGGATATCAAGGCGGATGTGATCAAGACGACATGGAATTTTTACAGGAAACGGTCAATGTCGACCGAGATTTGGTCGATCTTATCGGCGGATCCGCCCTGATCGGGCAGTTACATATGGATGCGATCACAGAGGGTGTTGAGACAGAGGAACAGGTGGAAGCATTGGCGCAGATGGGATGTCAGCATTTCCAGGGATATTATTTCTGCCGCCCGATGCCGGTAGACCAGTTCGAGAAAAAAAATATCGTATCTGAGAGTTATGAAAAGAAAAATATCGTATGTGGACGAAAAGTTATCGAAATTTTGATAATTTTCGCTATTTTTTATATATGAAGAAAAAGCAATTATGATAAACTTGGCACGGAAAACATTAAGATAGGAAACTTATGGAGGCATGAGAGATGGAAAAGAGGTCAAAGGATACAAAAAATACGACAAAGAATAACAAGAAAAAATGTCGGGAATGATGGCAAAGATCGTTACACCGGTTGCGGCAATGGCATTGGTGACACTGGTTACCGTTTCGGGGCTGCGCATGGCAGTACAAAACCTGTATAATCAGGGAATGATGATTTCGGAGCAGATTGTATCCTGTGTGGATGCAGCAGGTGCGTTAGATACGGATTACACAAAGATGCAGAGTTATACCTCAAATGTAATTCATGAGCCGAGCGAACAGACCATAGGTGGATACTCAGATGCACTCGATCAGGCCTATGGACGTATGGTCAAAAACATCGAAGTATTCAAAAAATACGCAAATTCTAGCAAGGAAAAAAGAAACGGTTTTGGATGCATGAGAAGTTAAAGGGTATGTATGACTATCAGCAGGCGCAGATGCAGAATGCTGTTTATGGCACAGAGATCCCGGAAGAAGTATTGGCGGCAGAGAGTGGATACAATACGGGTATTTTATCTGATATTTCGGAACTGGAGAAGATGATACAGGCGGATGAAAAAGAGGCGAAGGCAGCCTTGAAGCAGGCAAAGATCCTGTCTAATATAGCGATCGCCGGTTCGATCGCCTTTACGGTACCGATCTTTATTATTGTTGTATTGATCAGCGTGCGACTGATCGTGACACCGGTCAAGAAATCTTCCAAGGAACTTGGCGATATGGTGGATGAGGTCAACAATGCAGCAGCCGATCTGACCAAGCGAATTTCAGTCAACCAGAAGGATGAGATCGGTAGTCTGGTCGAGGGCGTCAATACTTTTATCGAGGCATTGCAGAATGTGATCGCCAGGATCCGCGACTCTTCCGTACATTTGAATTCTACCTTTGCGGCAGTGACTGACAGCGTGACGTCCGTCAATGGCAATGCGACGGATATTTCTGCCGTCATGGAAGAACTTTCTGCAACCATGGAGGAAGTTTCTGCAACATTGGCAAACGTCAATGAGCGTGTGGAAAAGGCGGGAACGGGCATGGATCGAATTTTCGAACAGAGCGAACATATACTGACCTATGCGACCGAGATGCAGGATCGTGCGACACAGTTGGAAGATACAGCAGTTTCCAACAAGGATACGACTTCTGCCATGATCCAGGAGATCCTTGGGACCTTGCAGCAGGCGATCGAGAATAGCAGGAGCGTAGAAGAAGTCAATGCGCTGACGGATGAGATCTTAAACATTTCTTCCCAGACCAATCTTCTGGCACTCAATGCGTCGATCGAGGCGGCAAGAGCAGGAGAAGCAGGCAAGGGATTTGCCGTTGTGGCAGATGAGATCCTGTGTCTTGGCAGACAGCAGCAGAGAAACGGCGGGTAACATCCAGCAGATCAATGCTAAGGTTGTTGCAGCGGTAGGAGATCGGCAAAGAACTCTGAAAATATTGTTACCTATATTAATGAAAAATATCTTGAAAGATTATGACGGATTCGTAGAGTCCGGTCATAAATATCGCGCAGATGCTGATTATATCAATGAAGTGATGACATCCTTTACGGAGTCCGTCGATCATTTGCGCCAGACCATGGATGAGGTCGTAGAAAACGTAAATGATGTATCCACCGCGGTAGAACAGGGCGCAGAGGGCGTGACCAACGCGGCAGAAAATACATCACAGTTGGTAGGCGAGATGGATACCATCATGAAGGAGACGACGAAAGTAATAACATTATTTCCGAACTTTCGACCCAGACAAACCGCTTTATCAACGTCTGATCGTACTAATACTTGAAATATGTGGCAAGATATATTAAAATATAGAGCATAAGTGGGCTCGGGTCCATAGAGTATTAAGGAGGAAGAAAGAATGATTTCATTGCTGGCGATTTTAGAAATGGCGTTACCATCGAATTGAAGGCAACGTTTACCAGATCATCGAATTTCAACATGTTAAGCCTGGTAAGGGTGCGGCATTTGTTCGTACAAAGTTAAAGAATATCAAAAACGGTGGTGTTGCAGAAAAGACATTCCGTCCGACAGAGAAGTGTCCACAGGCACACATCGATCGTAAGGATATGCAGTATCTTTACAATGATGGAGATCTCTACTACTTCATGGACGTAGAGAATTATGAGCAGATCGCGCTCAGCACAGATGATATCGGTGATGCATTAAAGTTCGTTAAGGAAAATGAAATGGTTAAGGTATGCTCTCACAAGGGAAGCGTATTTGCAGTCGAACCACCACTTTTCGTAGAGCTCGAGATCACAGATACAGAGCCGGGCTTCAAGGGCGATACAGCTACAGGCGCAACAAAGCCGGCTACTCTTGAGACAGGAGCAACTGTTTATGTACCTTTGTTCGTTGAGCAGAACGATGTGATGAGATCGACACCAGAACAGGGGAATACTTATCAAGAGTATAAGTAGAGACTAGACGTATGGATTTCAAGAAATTACCTTTTTCACAAATGTTACAGGACCGCAGGGTGTTTGGCATTTTTGATGATGTATTTCAACAAGGAACTTGGCTGAATGTTTCAGCACTTTTAGCCAGTGAATCATGTATTGAGGATGCTTACGCAGATGGCACGATTCCGAGCGAGACTTTGGGATCCGATCGTGGAGCGCTTGGAAGATCTGCAAGTGTAGACTCATATTAGGACGAAGACAGGATGTATCGAGAGATACATCCGTTTGATATACATTACAGACCCAAAGGAGTTACCAATGAAGATATCTATCATAAACGGGGATGGCACGACCACCTATGTAGAAAATATGACTCCGGTTACCAGCCTTGAGGAATTTTCCGATTCCCCGACCAGTGCAACCCAAGCCTTAAATGATAGTCAGACAGAGACAAACGCGACTTTTGCCGGGACAAGTCTTACGGTACCGACAGATCTGATGAGCATTTTTGAAGAAGCAGCCGATACCTATGGCGTGGATGTCAATCTTTTGACTGCCATAGCCAAGCAGGAATCCAATTTTACAGCAGATGCCACGAGTTCCAGTGGCGCTATGGGCATTATGCAGGCTCATGCCTGCCACTGCGCAGGGGCTTGGCGTATCGGATGCCTATGCATCCATATCAAAACATCATGGGCGGTGCAAAATATATCAGTCAGTTGCTTTCCCGCTTATGACGGGGACGTATCACTTGCGCTTGCCGCATACAATGCCGGCAGTGGGAATGTAGCAAAATATGGCGGTATTCCACCTTTGCCGAGACACAGAATTATGTTTCAAAAGTGCTTGGTTATTATCAGAATGGAGTCGACATTCCGTCACAGACCAGCAGTGCACAGGCAAGTGCTACAGATACGGAAGGGCTGTCCGCAGATGAAAGGCAGAATATTTACCGGCAGATGCTCAGTCTGACCAATCAACTGATCTTAGATAAATTAGAAGCCTAAAGAAATAGCATATAGAAAAAAGACATCAGATCAACTGATGTCTTTTTTTTCTTAGCGACGAGAGTTGAACTCGTGACCTCCTCACTACCAATGAGGTGCGCTACCACCTGTGCCACGCCGCCTTGTCGTTTACCGACCTGTATAAATATACTATAAAGCCATGAGCGTGTCAAGAGACTTTTTGCAATAATGTTTTGACCTTTTTATTTGGGGAATTGCGCAGGCTGGCATAGAATGATAAGATACAAAAAGAAAGTCTTGAGGAAAGATATGCGGATCGGGATCAGTGCAGGCGTAGGAAAAACAAAACAATCAGAGATTTTGCAGGAGCAGGGACTGAGTCTGGATTATGTCTGTGGCGGAATCGGCAGATGCGGAAAATGTGCGGTGCGCGTCATTTCCGGGCATGTGTCTGTTACAGGGGGCCGACCGGGCATTTTTTTTCAAAAGAGGCATTAGAGCAGGGCTGGCGTCTTGCCTGTCAGATGCAGGTGACAGATGATATAGAGATAGAAGTGGCAGAGGATCTGGTCTGTCAAAAAAGAAGCCGGCATACAGGTCGCTGGTCTTTATCCACAGGATGAAAAAACAGATCAGGGGTGCCAACAAAGGCTGCCTATGGCATTGCTATTGACCTGGGAACGACTACGATCGGCTTTTCTCTGGTCGATCTTGCTACAGGACAGGTCGAGTCATCCCTAAGCCGCATGAATTCCCAGCGGATCTACGGAGCGGATGTCTTGTCCCGTATCCAGAGTGCAAATGAGGGACATGGGGATGACCTGCGCCGGTACGCAGAATCGGATCTGACGCAGGGGATCAAAGACCTTTGCAAAAAAAACCGGATACAAGTGTCTGATATCCGGCATATCGTCATTGCCGGCAATACGACCATGTGCCATCTGCTGCGGGGCTATTCCTGTCAGACCTTGGGCGTGGCTCCTTTTCAACCGGTCAGCATCAAACAGGAAGATTTTGTAGGCAAAGGGGATCGCGGTAACGATCCTGCCGGGGGCATCCGCTTTTGTCGGAGGAGACATCATATCCGGTATCTATGGGATCCGGGAGCATATGGATGCTGACGAGCCATGGATGCTTTTGGATTTTCGGAACCAACGGAGAGATGGTCCTTTGGACGGAGAGGAGTATTTTGCCACGGCGGCTGCGGCTGGACCGGCATTTGAGGGCGGGGAATATTTCCTGCGGCTGTGCCAGTATTCCGGGGCGATCAGCAGCGTTACGATCGCCGGACGCAACTGCATACCAGGACGATCGGCGGCCTCCCGGCGATCGGTATCTGTGGCAGTGGGATTTTGGAGGCGGTCAGCGGCATGAAAAAAGGGGGATCGTGGACGAAAACGGCACCTTTGCGGCGGATATCCGGAGGATGGATTTGCCCTAAATACGCCGGGCAGTCAGGAAAAGATCTCTTTGACACAGGAAGACATCCGGCAGTTTCAGATGGCAAAAGCGGCGATCGCCGTAGGGCAGAAGACCCTGTTAAAAGCGGCTGGTATGGAGGCTTGGCAGGTAAAAAGGTATATCTGGCAGGCGGCATGGGTACCTTTTTTAAATGTGCGCGCAGCGGTAGAGACCGGTCTGGTGGAAAAATTTTTTGCCGGTGGCAAAAGCCGGAGGGAATACTTTCTTTACAGGGGGCAGTTTCTATCTGAAAAAGACCGGACAGGAGCAGATTTTAGAAAAGGATAAATTAAAGGAAATCACGGAGAAAATGCAGGTTCTTATGCTTGCGGATATGCCGGACTTGCGAATGCCTACATTTCGCATATGGCATTGACAGAGTTTAAGGCATGAGGCACAATAGGTGCGGTAACTTTGGCAGAGCATAGGATGTAAAATAGACGACAAGGTGGGACCGAAGATGGATACCAGAGAAATTCTTGAACAACTACAGAAGGAACAGATCACTTTGGATCAGGGCAGATCACCTGCTGCGCAGGCAGCCTTACGAGGAACTGGGCTATGCGAAGTTGGATATGCACCGGAAAGTACGGTCGGGCTGTGCGGAAGCCATCTTTTTGCCAGGGAAGGCAGACGATCATCTGCTTTCCATTTTTTCACACTTGTATGAAGCAGATGGCGAAGTTTTTGGTACGTAGCAAATGAGCACCAGTATGCCCTGATCCGGGGAAAAGTTTCCTCAGGTTTCCTATGATGACAAGTCTCACATCATAAAGATTGAAAAAGAGGACAAAACGCACATTGGCAGCATAGCGGTATGCACAGCGGGACGGCAGATATCCCGGTAGCGGAGGAAGCGGCGCAGACGGCAGAATATTTCGGTTCCCATGTCGAGCGTATCTATGATGTCGGAGTCAGCGGCATCCACAGATTATTTTCCCAGCGGGATCTCATACAGTCAGCAATTAAAGCGATCGCGGTAGCGGGCATGGAAGGGGCGCTTGCCAGCGTTTTGGGTGGACTTGTAGACAAGCCGGTCATTGCCGTGCCGACCTCGGTCGGTTATGGTGCCTGTATGGAAGGGCTGTCGGCGCTGCTTACTATGATGACTTCCTGTGCCAACGGGATCGCGGTCGTCAATATTGATAATGGATATGGGGCAGGCTATATTGCTAACCGATCAATCATTTGGCAAAATAGGACAGAAAAAAGGAGACATAGAATGGGAAAGCAGTTATATTTTGAGTGCGCAAGTGGTATCAGCGGGGATATGGCAGTGGCGGCACTGATAGATCTGGGGGCACCGGAGGCACAACTGCAAGAGACACTTGCGACGCTTCCAATCACGGAAGCATATGAGATCAGGATCAGCCGGGTCAAAAGTCGGGCTTGGATACCTGCGATTTTGATGTAATTCTGCCAAAAGATCTGGATACCCACGATCATGACATGGCATATCTGTATGGACATCTGCAGGAAAAAAAATACTGCCCATGAACACCATACGCACCGCGGACCTAAAGAGATCGCAGCCATCTTTGATGCATCTGCCATGACGACAGGTGCAAAAAGAGACCGCCCACCGCATTTTAGATATTTTGACAGATGCGGAGGCAAAAGCACATGGCATCGCGCGTAACCAGGTGCATTTTCATGAAGTGGGGGCTGTGGACTCCATCGTGGATATTGCAGCCTTTGCCATTTGCTTTGACGCTTTATGCCGGAAATACGCAGTGAAGGACTGCATCGTAAAAAAGAGATCACGGAGGGCTGCGGCACGGTACGCTGTCAGCATGGGATCTTACCGATCCCGGTTCCGGCAGTTGTCAATATTGCGGCAGCCGGAGGATTTCGTCTGCACATGACACAAGTGGCAGGAGAACTGGTCACGCCGACGGGGGCAGCCATAGCAGCAGCCGTAAAAAAAAAGACCAACTGCCTGAATCCTGTCAGATAGAGGCTGTTGGTCTCAGGCGCAGGAAAGCGTGTCTATGAGACAGCCGGCTTCCCTGCGGGTATTTTTGTTGGATGATTAAAAACTCATGGTCTCGCCGTTGATCTTGGCTTCCTCATTCTCTTCCATAGGAATGACGAGGCAGCGCTTGCCATCGACGAAAGCCGTATGTATTTCTTCGACTTTCTCCGGTGTGACCTTTACGACAACATCAATGTCGGTGCCGTCAGATGTGATGACACCGGCATCTTCTAATTTCTTGGTAAAGATCTACGACTTTTTCCTGTAATTGTTTTTTCTCAACGCGGACTTCGTTGTTCTTGATCGCCTTGGCGTCCAAGAGTTCCTGTGCGTCCGGCAGGGTGTCCTCAAAAAGAAAGACTCATAGGAAGCCTTGATCTTTTTCTGCCTTTGGCTCGGAAATGCCGGCATCGGTCAGGATCTCTGTGATCATCTCCCCATCCAGAAGGATCGGTTCATCCTTATCGACTTTTTCTTTTTCTACTAAGATAAAATCATTCAGATTTTGCTGCACATCAAGGACGGTGTCCTTGGTATCTTCGTCATCCGGTCCCAAGGTCTGTACGACCATGTTTTCAAAGGCATCGCGCTTCTGGGTCGCAGTGCGTTTTGTCCCGCAGCCAAGTCCGTTTGCCCAGAATTCCTCATGCGGTTCCTTGGCATTTTTGGTATAAACTAAGGTAGAGTGGATATCTGTGGCACGACCGTTAAAGGCTGGAAAAAGAAAAGCGGTATCCGTAGGCCCAACAACCCAGTCCCGGATTCTGGCACCGATGCGGTGCTCGCCTTCCAAATAGCCCAGCCCCGGCTTTGACAGAGCGACCGGACAGATACAGCAAAGCAGGTATTCGTAGACTTCGTCCGACTCGTCCATTGCCAGTTCATCCGTTCCCTTGAGAGGAACATCATAGACATCATAATATAAGGTGATGAGATAATTGCCGACATAATCATAAGAATCAATAATAAGATCATAATAGGTGTCGAGCAGGGCATCATCCTCTAACTTACTGGCACGCAGAGCCATCAGGATCTGCTGCCTGCCGCCAACGGCTTCCTCATCGATCGGAAACTCGAGTTCCAAAAGATTATTTCCAAGGGTACCGGAGAGTGCTTTTCCGGCGATCTCCAAGTATTTGTAGAACTCGTCCTCCTCCAGATTTAAGAATTTCTGGGAAAAGGTGACTAATTTATTTTTTTCAGCATCGACATAGCAGCCGCACATGTGCTGAATGGTGCAGGCTTTCTTTTTAACCGACGTTTCGATCTCTGCAACTTCTTTTTATTCATAATGCATTCCTTTCCAAATTTGTGAGCACTTCTTATTATATCGAAAAAAGAAGTCATGCAACACCTTGATTTTCACACTTTAGTGAGGTAAAATAAGGAATAGTTTTTGTACGATAGATTTTGGAGGAATTAGGAAAATGATCAACATTAGAGATTTACATCATAACTACAAAGATTATGATGGCAAGGTCGTCACCATTGGAGGATGGGTTCGCAGTATCCGTGATTCAAAGACATTTGGATTCATGGTCGTAAATGACGGTACTTTCTTTGAGCCTGTGAAGGTGGTTTACGCAGATAAATTAGACAACTTTGAGACCATCTGCAAGTTGAATGTAGGTGCAGCCGTGATCGTGACTGGTCAGGTCAAGGTTACACCGGAGATGAAGCAACCATTTGAGATCCATGCCGATGAAGTCGTGATCGAGGGCGAGTCTACACCGGATTATCCATTGCAGAAAAAGCGTCATTCTTTTGAGTATTTGAGAACCATCAGCCATTTACGCCCGAGAACCAATACTTTTCAGGCAGTTTTTCGTGTGCGTTCTCTGACAGCATATGCTATCCACAAGTTTTTCCAGGAGAGAGATTTTGTCTATGTGCACACACCACTCATTACCGGTAGTGACTGTGAGGGCGCAGGCGAGATGTTCCAGGTCACCACTATGGATCTAAGCAATGTGCCGACTAAGGATGGCAAGGTGGATTATTCACAGGATTTCTTTGGTAAGCCGACCAACCTTACTGTGAGTGGACAGTTAAATGGTGAGACTTATGCCATGGCATTTAAGAATATCTATACTTTTGGACCGACTTTCAGAGCGGAGAATTCCAACACGACCCGTCATGCAGCAGAGTTCTGGATGATCGAGCCGGGAGATCGCTTTTGCAGATCTGACAGACGATATGATGCTTGCTGAGAGCATGTTAAAATATGTGATCTCTTATGTGCTGGAGCATGCACCGGAAGAGATGGCTTTCTTCAACCAGTTCGTTGACAAGGGACTGATCGAGCGTCTGGAGCATGTGGTTAATTCTGATTTTGGACGCATCACTTATACAGATGCGATCACAGAATTGGAAAAGCACAACGATGAATTTGACTATAAGGTATATTGGGGATGCGACTTGCAGACAGAGCATGAACGCTATCTGACCGAAAAGATCTTCAAGCGTCCGGTCTTTGTGACCGATTATCCAAAGGGAGATCAAGGCCTTTATATGAAATTAAATGAGGACGGCAAGACTGTTGCTGCCATGGATTGTCTGGTACCGGGTATCGGCGAGATCATCGGCGGTAGCCAGAGAGAAGATGATTATGAGGTCTTAAAGAACCGTATGGCTGAGTGTGGTCTGAAGGAAGAAGATTATGAGTTCTATCTGGATCTTCGTAAGTATGGATCCGCACGTCATGCCGGATTTGGTCTTGGATTTGAGAGATGTGTTATGTATCTGACCGGAATGGGCAACATCCGTGACGTGATCCCGTTCCCAAGAACCGTAGGAAACTGCGATCTATAATTTTGACAGTGACTGTGCATATGCGAAAGCGTGTGCACAGTTTGAATTGTGGAAGGGAAGGAAGATAGAAATGAGCAAAATGTATATCCCGGAGGATTATGTGCCGGCTCTGAATTTAAAAGAGACACAGATCGCCATCAAAGAGGTCAAGCGATTTCTTTCAGAGACAGATCACGGCAGAACTCAACCTGCATCGTGTATCTGCACCGCTTTTTTGTCACACCGGAATCCGGTCTGAATGACAACTTAAATGGTGTGGAGCGTCCGGTTGCCTTTGGTATCAAGGAGCAGGATGACCGCGAGGTCGAGGTCGTACATTCTTTGGCAAAGTGGAAGAGAATGGCACTGGGGCGTTATGGCTTTTCTGTAGGGGAAGGCTTATATACGGATATGAATGCCATCCGTCGTGATGAGGATACCGACAATATCCATTCCATCTATGTCGATCAGTGGGATTGGGAAAAGATCATCACCAAAGACCAGCGCAATGTACAAACTTTGCAAAGCGTTGTTAAGTCTGTATATGATGCTCTCCGCGTGACGGAAAAGTACATGGCAAACAAATATGATTACATAGAGTGCATTTTGCCGGAACAGATCTTCTTTATCACTTCGCAGGAACTGGAGGATATGTATCCGGACAATACGCCAAAGGAGAGAGAGTACAAGATCTGCAAACTGCATGGTGCGGTCTTTATCTCACAGATCGGTGGCAAACTGGCATCCGGGGAAAAGCATGATGGACGTGCGCCGGATTATGATGACTGGTCCTTAAACGGCGACATTCTGGTCTACTATCCGATGACGGATATTGCACTGGAATTATCCTCTATGGGTATCCGTGTGGATGAGGATTCGCTCGTCAGCCAGTTGGAATTGGCTGGCTGCAAAGAGCGCCTGAAATTGCCTTTCCAGAAAGCCGTATACGAGAAAAAACTGCCTTATACCATTGGTGGAGGTATCGGACAGTCCCGTATCTGTATGTTCTTCCTGCGCAAGGCACACATCGGTGAGGTACAGGTATCTGTATGGCCACAGGAAGATATCGATTATGCCAAGAGCAGAGGTGTTATTATTTTATAGAAAGCATGGGGAAAGACTATGAGCAAAAAAATTCGCAGTGAAGAGATGGACCGCCTTTTGGAAGGTATCCTTCTTTTGAAAGACAAGGAAGAAGCATATCAGTTCTTTGAGGATTTATGTACGGTCAATGAAATGGTATCTTTGTGCCAGCGTTTTTCTGTTGCGGCAATGCTTCGTCAGGAAAAGACCTATCTGGACATTGCTGAGCAGACAGGGGCATCTACAGCGACGATCAGCCGCGTGAACCGTGCCCTCAATTATGGCAATGACGGTTACGATATGGTGTTGCGCCGTCTGGAAGAAGCAGGAGAGTAAAAAGATGCAGTCAGAAATGCGAAAATCGCTGAATTTGATATTGAAGCAGTTCTCAGAACTTGATTATGTGCACCCGGAAGACATACCCAACATCGATCTATATGTCGATCAGGTCACGACCTTTATCGAGTTGCAGTTGTCGTCCTGAAAGCGTGATGAGGAGGAAAAGATGCTGACCAAGACCAGGATCGACAATGACACCAATGATCATGTCGTGCCGTCACCGGACAAGAAGAAGTATTCCAGGATCGTGTGTTGACGCCGATCCCCGATCTACTATCTCAAGAGTTTTCTGTCGATCAAGGATATCCAGACCCTCTTGGAGCCGATCACAGACAAATACTTTGGCACGGAGTCAGAACTGTCTTTTTTATGAATTGTACGAAGAACTGGTGGCGCAGGGCAATGGACAGTCAAGGCATTGATCAAGGATGTGATCGCCAAATATAATGCCATGCAAAATGCTTTTCCGATGCGCCGGAGGAAGATCAGGAGTTCTTGCGTAACTTTGGTTTTATCTGTCTGCTGAGTTTTGATGTCTATATCAAAAAGATGATAATCGAGACTTTGATCGATTTTTAACAGTCAGCAGAGAAAAGCGGCAGCCGATCAGGCGAAGGAGAAAAAGGATAAATCATAAATCAGGTATTTATAAGCCCGGAGATCATATGACCTCCGGGCTTATTTTATCATACATATCTTAGGTTAAAAATAGTGACTAATTATTGACGGTAACCGGTGAATAATAGAAACGGGTCGTTGCCATATTCAGTGTCAGTGTAGCCCCACCGTTCTTGGTGCCTGTTACGTCATATGCGCCCCAGACATCGGCACGATTGTAATTTCGCAATGTGCACCAAGCAGGTTGGTGCCGTAGTTGCCGCTCTCTTTATTGAGTCCGGCAGACTGCCAAAACGATATTGGTAAAGGTCGTCAAACTGAGATATGGTACCGGATCGGATGTGTCACCCAGACGTTTTACGGTGCCTTCTCTCTGGAAACCGTTGATCAAAGGAGAACCAAAGGTCACGGTGTTTAAGACATTGTAGTTCTTTTTGATGGTGCTGTCCGCAGCAACCTGCTGTGCGACCATACCGCCTAAACTGTGTCCGGTAACGACAAGGTTGGACCCCCTTTGGAACGTTGGAAACGATAGCGTTTCTGACATTCTGGATATATTTGTTGTCCTGCTCAAAGCCGACCAGAAGATCTGTCCAGTAACCGGTGGACTGATTTTTGACATCAGTATCCGTACCGGATAAGGCGATGACATAGACTGCCTTGGATGACTTTTTTGCCAAGCCAGTTCTTTGTTGTCAAAGTGCCCTGTGTGATGGAGAAAGGTCCCTGATGCTGTGGCTGGTTACATGCATAACCCAACTGCACGAAACGGGAAAGTTCGGATGCATTGGTGTAGGTGTAAGTACCACGGGATGCCAACTGCTGATAGGTGGCATTAACGAGAGCCGTGTTGGAATCGGAAGCGAATACCGTGCCGCCGAATGCCATGGCAAGAACGAGTGACAGTGCCAGAATACGTCTGACTTTTGTAAATCTTTTCATGATTAACCCCTTACATGAAATGTGATGATCGCTGACTTACGGACGGCGATCATGTTTCAATAAAAACCCCTATACACATATTGTAGAATGGAAACTCTTTTTGCAACAACAGGTTTATCGACAAAAAGTCACCAAAATTTGAAATCCTAATTTATAAAAAATGATGGTAAAAAGTGGGGAGTGAATCTGGGACTGACTTATGGTATAATGCTAAAGAATGTTGAAAAATCAAGGAAAATCGGAAACTTTGCAACAGGTGTTGCAAAAAAATTATTATAGGAGAAATGGCATGAATACATACGATTCGTTAAATGAACAGCAGAAACTGGGCGTTTTACTACAGAAGGACCGGTGCTAATTTTAGCAGGTGCTGGCTCGGGCAAGACCAGAGTTTTGACCCACCGTGTGGCATATCTGATCGAGGAAAAAGGTGTCGCACCATATCATATTATGGCGATCACTTTTACCAACAAGGCAGCGGGCGAGATGCGTGAGCGTATTGATTCCATGATCGGCATGGGATCGGAGAGTATCTGGGTATCGACTTTCCATTCTTCTTGTGTACGGATCCTACGTCGGTTCGCGGATCGTCTTGGCTATGATAATTCATTTACCATTTATGATACGGATGATTCCAAGACCCTGATGAAGGATATATGCAAACGTCTGGAGATCGACACGAAGATGTATAAGGAAAAACATTTTTGAATGTCATTTCTTCTGCCAAGAATGAATTGATCTCACCGGAGGAATTTGCACAAAATGCGATCGGCGATTTCAATAAGACCAGACAGGCACAGGTTTATCGTGAATATCAAGTGAGACTAAAGGCAAACAATGCCATGGATTTTGATGATCTCGATCATGAAGACGGTGGAACTTTTGAAATTTGACACAGAAGTGCGCAATTTTTATCAGGAAAAGTTTCAATATATTATGGTGGATGAATACCAGGATACCAACACGGCGCAGTTTGAGTTGGTGCGGCTTTTAGCATCCGGCAGGGAAAATCTCTGCGTTGTCGGTGATGATGACCAGTCCATTTACAAGTTCCGTGGGGCAAATATTTACAATATTTTAAATTTTGAAAAACATTATCCCAATGCGACTGTCATCAAACTGGAGCAGAATTATCGGTCGACAGCAAATATCTTAAATGCGGCAAACGGCGTCGATCGCCAACAATGGGGGCGTAAAGAAAAGCGGCTCTGGACAGAGTCCGGGGATGGAGAAAAGATCTATTTCCAGCAGTTTGACAGTGCCTATGAGGAAGCGGATTTTATCGCGAGAGATATTGCAGCCCGCGTGCGCCGCAGTGAATACCAGTATGGGGGATTGTGCAATCCTTTACCGTACCAACGGACAGTCCCGTATGCTGGAAGAAAAACTCATCATGTCGGGCATCCCTTACAAGATCGTTGGCGGGGTTAATTTCTATGCCAGACGCGAGGTCAAGGATCTTTTGAGTTATATGAAGGTGGTCGATAATGCGCAGGATGATCTGGCAGTCCAGCGTATCATCAATGTGCCAAAGCGCGGCATTGGGGCGACCAGCATCGGCAAGGCGAGCGATTATGCCTATCGGATGGGACTCAATCTTTTTGAGGCGCTTAAAGTGGGGCGGAGGAGATCCCGACTTTAGGACGTGCCGCAGGAAAATCGCACCGTTTGTGAGATCTGATCCATCACTTCCGTAAGGTGTGTGCCAATGAGGGCTGTCAGCGGAACTTTTACAGGAGATCATAACAGAGACCGGCTATGTCGAGGAACTGAAAGTGGAAGGCACGGACGAGGCACAGGCGCGTATCGAAAATATCGACGAATTGATCACCAAGGTGGTTTCCTATGAGCAGGGAGACAGATGAGCCGACCCTGAGTGGATTTTTAGAGGAAGTGGCTCTGGTTGCGGATATCGACTCTCTGGATGACGAGAACGATTATGTGGTCTCATGACACTGCACAGTGCCAAAGGGATTGGAGTTCCCGAATGTCTATCTTTCCGGCATGGAGGATGGTCTTTTCCCGTCCTATATGAGCATCACGGCGGATAATGCGACGAGTGAGATGGAGGAGGAAAGACGGCTTGTTATGTGGGTATCACCAGAGCAAAGGAGCGTCTGACCATTACCGGGGCGCGGATGCGTATGATGCGTGGCGAAACGCAGTATCATGGCATTTCGCGTTTTGTAAAGGAAATCCGCCGGAAGATTTAAGGGAAATACCTGGGAAAAAAGCCAAAGGATGATTTCTTTAGTGAGCGCCCGATGAGCAACCGGCAAAAAATGCGCAATATGAAAAACACCGCTGGCGGCGCAGACCTATCAGGCAGCCAAGCGTTTTTCGGCACAAATATCGGAAGGAAAAATTCGCTGGATTATGGCGAGGGAGACCGCGTGAAACATGTCAAATTTGGCGAGGGAACCGTAGTACCATCGTGATGGCGGTCGTGATTTTGAGGTGACGGTCGATTTTGACGGAGCAGGACAAAAAAATGTTTGCATCCTTTGCAAAATTAAAAAAAGTGTAAGTGTTTTTTCTGTGGTAATTGGGCAGAATAAATGCTATACTATGAGCAAATATAGTTGACACATTCATAGCAGGAGGAGAAGCCTTATGATGAAAAAAGAAGATGTAATGGAATTGATCGATATGACAAAGTTGACAAACATGATCAATGGTCTTAAGGGACAAGGAGATCGTGGTAAAAGAAAAGCATACCATCAACTGGAAAAAGGTTGCCTGTGTGGTTGGTGCGATCGCCGCAGTGGCTGGGGTTGCCTATGCGATCTATCGTTATTTCAAGAAGGACTATGAAGACGAATTCATGGATGATTTTGATGATTGGGATGACGATGAAGATCTTTTTGAAGATGATGCAGAAGAAGATGTAGAGGATTTAGAGGAAGAGTAATAGAGTGAAAAAGGTCAACAGGTAGAAGGCGTTGTTACTCGGGTGGATTTCCCAATAAGGGAATCGTGTAGACGGATGACGGCGACCGATCACCGTCAAGAATGTGCTTGAGGGACAACGCATTCTTTGTGTAATAAAGAAAACAAGAAAAGGAAAAGCGGAAGGAAGACTGTTAGAAGTTGTCAAAAAAATCACCATTGGAGATGGATGTACCTGCTTGCAAACATTTCGACCAATGTGGAGGATGTTCTTATCAGACGCTTCCTTACGAAGAACAAGTTGCATTAAAAGGCAGACAGATTAAGCGTTTATTAGAACCTGTTTTGCCGGAGAACAGTTTTGATGACTTATTTGAAGGTGTGATACCGAGCCCAAATCAGTTTGCGTATCGTAATAAGATGGAATTCTCTTTTGGCGATGCTTATTTTAACGGACCGCTTTCACTGGGGATGCATAAGCGTGGTAGTTTTTATGATATTGTGACTGTGGATGGTTGTCGTGATCATCGATGAAGATATGCGTTGTGTACTGATGGAGACACTGGCATATTTTCAGGAACGAGGAGCCAATTACTATCACAAGATGCGCCATGAAGGTTATCTGCGTCATCTTTTTGGTGCGCAAGGCGGCAAAAACAGGAGAGATTTTAGTGGATCTTGTGACAAGTTCGGATGCACGTTTTTGCAGAAGGATGCAACAGAACCGGCAACAGAGGTGCAGGCAGGTGCGTTAGAGGCACTTGAGTCAGAACTTTACAGGGATGGAGCAAGCGCTTACAGGAAGTTTCCTATGATGGAAAACTTACAGGCGTATTACATACACGTAACTATCGCCCAGCGGATGTAGTAGAGGATCAGGGAACAAGGGTATTGTTTGGACAGGCATATTTTTATGAGGAGTTGTTGGGGCTTCGTTTCCGTATTACACCGTTTTCATTTTTTCAGACAAATTCACTTGGGGCTGAAAAATTATACGAGACGGCGCGAGATTTTATTACTGCAGAAAACGCAGATATTCTGGAAGGAAAGACCGTTTATGATCTCTACTCTGGCACAGGAACGATTGCCCAGATTTTGGCACCAGTGTCAGGGCATGTGATCGGTGTTGAAATTGTGGAGGAGGCCGTTGAGGCAGCAAAGAAAAATGCTCTGGAAAAATGGTCTGACAAATTGTGATTTTATTGCAGGTGATGTCTTAAAGGTGATCGATGAGATCGAGGAGAAACCGGATTACATTGTGCTTGATCCACCAAGAGATGGTATCCATCCCAAGGCACTGGACAAGATCATTGCCTATGGTGTGGAATCCATGATCTATATTTCCTGCAAGCCGACCAGCCTCGCAAGAGATTTGGAAGTCTTACAGGCGAGCGGATATCAGGTCAAGCGGATCTGCTGTTGCGACATGTTCGCCGGCACACCACATGTGGAGACGGTAGTCTTGATGTCAAGGAAAAATATGTAGAAATCCTTAAATTTACGCATTTTGTGGAGTTTTTCAGTTTCGACAAAATTGGTGAAAATCACAAAGAAAAGGGCCTTGCGAAGAAAGTAACCGTTGTTGTTGCGTTAGACATTGGTTGTGGGAACACAAAGAATTCTGAATATGAAAGTAAATAGAGAACTATCAGATATATTGATAGAACATAGGGATATTTCAAAAGAGTGTCCCTATTTTTTTTATATTAGGGCATTCCATTAGGAGTGCCTTTTTCAATTGTAAGCGCCCGATTTGGCGCTTACGTTGTACATGGAATTATATAAAACAGAAAATATTGAGAAATTCAGAAGTATTATCATTTCTATTGAAAGAAATGCTGCAGCATGATAGAATGACCGTATAAACGGAAATAAAAACGATAAATACGGATATAAAATATAACGGAGGAACACACATGATTATCAGTGAAAGAATTTTTTACATAATGGAGCAGAAGAACATGAGCCAGTTGGAACTGTCGAGAAGAACCGGGATTGCAACAAGCAACATCAGTGACTGGAAAAAGAAAAAGACAAATCCAAAAGCAGACTGTTTATTATCCATATGTGACGCATTGGATATTACACCGGAACAGCTTTTAACGGGAAAAGGAATTGATCCGAGTATAAAGATGCAGATATGGATTATGAAGTTACCAGGTCGGATATTAAGATATTAAAGCAGATTCATAGCCTTGGAGATGAACAGTATAAAAGATTGATGGCATATATGAAGGCATTGCAGAAACTGGAGCAAATGGAAAGCATTGTGGAGGAGTAATGGAAGAAACAAAAGAATTGATTATTACAGATGCTATTCGGAGTAAGGTGTACATACTTCGTGGACAGCGAGTAATGTTGGATCAGGATTTGGCAGAAATTTATGGTTATCAAGTTAAAAATTTAAATCAACAAGTAAAACGTAATTTGACAAGATTTCCAGAAGATTTTATGTTTCAACTAACTAAAGAAGAAGTGGAATTGGTGAAATCACAATTTGTGACTTCACGGAATATAAATTATTTTGAAGGGCAGGAAGGAGGTCGTAGAAAACTACCATACGCATTTACAGAACAAGGAATTTATATGCTTGCGACAGTTCTTCGTGGAGAATTGGCAGAACAGCAGAGTATATTTATAATGCGCACTTTTAGGGAGATGCGTCACTATATTAGTCAAAATCAACAGTTTGTTACTAGAAATGAAATGGAACTTTTAACAGCGAAGGTTGGAACGATAACTGAGAGACAGGATCGAATGGAGAAAAGGGTAGAGTTCATTCAAAAAGATGTGACTATTTTAGCAGATAACTTTATTACTGATAAGGATAAAAAAGGATTTTGTTATTTATAAAGGCCAGAAGTTAGAAGCCTCGACATTGCATACATAGAAATCTACCAACAGGCAAATAAATCAATCTATGTTGTGGATGATTATATGAATGCAAAATCATTACAACACCTTTCACAGAAAGCAGATGGCGTGGAAGTTGTTTTATTCACAGAGAATGGAAAAGGTGGGAGAGGATTTCTTACGAACTCTTTAGTGACGGATTTTCAAAATGAATATCCAACGATTCGGATTAAGCCGAATCCTGATTGTCACGACAGGTTAATTATACTTGATTATGGGGAAAAGACAGAACTGGTTTATCATTGTGGAGCATCCAGTAAGGATGCAGGGAAGAAACTTTGTGCCATCAATCAGATTACAGAAACCGCAATTATTCATCCGGTAATAGATAGATTACTCACGTTGCCAGATAAACAGATATAACTTGCGGCCATGCTTCGACTGCAAGATTGATGTTATGAGGTGAAAAGAATGTCTAAAGAGAAGATAAAAGTGTATCTCTACACTCGTGTCTCAACAGCTATGCAGATAGATGGTTATTCACTGGAAGCACAGAAAACACAAAATGAAAGCATATTGTGACTATAATGAATATGAAATAGCCGGCGAGTATGAAGACGCAGGAAAATCCGGTAAATCCATTGAAGGAAGAATTGCTTTTAATCAGATGATGGACGATATCAAATCAGGAAAAGATGAAGTGTCTTATGTCCTTGCTTTTCCAATTTGGAAGATGATGGGACGAATATGACCTCAGCGAAGAAAAACAGATTTAGAGAACCGTTTGTACAAGACTTATGATAAAATAGAAGAAGCAGAGGAATTGCTTATATCTGCAAAAACTCAGAAACGCGCTCTGCTGGCAGACAAGATTACCGGAGACAATATCTACAAGGCACTCATTTTCTTTGATAAGTTGTATGCCCAAATGAACGAAATTCTGAGAAACGAGAGTTCCTGTCACAGTTAGTGGATAATGTACAGATTTACGAAGAACGCAAAGAAAATGGTCAGTGGCTGAAATCCATAGAATTTAAGTTGCCGATTATAGAAAAAGAGTTTACCCTAAGTTTGGACAATGATACACAAAATGAGACGGTGTGCTTGCTTTCCAAGGGTATAATCGACTCTCAGAAAGTAAAGGTTGAAATGTCTCTCGCAGATATGGATATGTCCAGATTTAAGAAGGGAGCCACATACGAAGCGATTAAGGACTATGTGAAGGAACAGACCGGATACAAGGTATCAAGTCTGTATATTGCGCAGGTAAAGGCAAAGCATGGACTTGATATGAGGGAGAATTTCAATCTTCCGAAGAGTGAAGATGCTAGGCAGCCAAAGTGCCCGGCTGAGAAGGAGAAGGCAATTGAGGATGCATTGAGACATTTTCAGATGATATAGGAGTACAAATGTTATTGATAGGACATCAACCATAGAGGGTTGGTGTCTTTTTTGAGAAATCTAAAACATAGACTATCTTTTTTTTGTGTAGTCAGTTGTTATACATATTAGAATGGAATAAACGTTTATACATTACTGAAATGGGAAAGGAGGGCAACTTGAATGATTTTCTTTTAATCCTACAAATGAAACAGGGCAACGAAAAAGGCTTTTGATAAATTTGTACGGAAATATTATGCAGAAATTCTATCCTATTGCAGATATCATTGTTTGGATCAGGCAGAAGCAGAAGATCTCACACAGGAAACCTTCCTTCGATTTATGGAAAATATTGCATCTTATCAGCATATTGGGAAAGCAAAGAATTATCTGTATGTGATAGCAGGTAATTTATGTAAGAACTACGCAAAGAAATGGAAGGCAGAGAGTGTAGAGCAGGAAATATTGGAAAGAGAGCCTGGTTTCGGATGGCGGTATTCATAGGAAAGAAAACGAATGGATGTGGAACAGGCACTTGGCAGGTTAGCCCCAGAGTTAAGAGAAGTGATACTGTTAATTTATTTTGGAGACTGTAAAATTAAAAAGAGGTAAATTTTGATATCTTACAAATTGGCTTGCCGCTGGTTAAGTACCGACATAAAAGGGCAAAAGAAGAATTAAAAAACTTTTGGGAGAGGAGGACTCTGATGAATTTGGAAAAGATGATACAAAACTATAAAACGGAAACAAAAGTTATTCCAAGAGAAGAAAAGATTCTGGAAACGATTCAAAAATCGAAGGAAGTTATGATGGAAGTTCAGTCCGAACATACGATGAGCCTATGGAGAGTTTTTATTTTCTCAATTTCGGCTGATTCGAAAGAGATGGTGGATGTTGCAGGCAGCATTACTGATAGTGACATTTTTTCTCATGAATTATCTGGATGATAGCGAATATTTGATGAGAACACTGGGAACTTCCTCTGTCCTTTTTATCGTTATGATCATTCCGGAATTTTGGAGAAACAAAGAAAGTGATTCCTTACAGATTGAGGCAGCGTGCCTATATTCCCTCAGACGCATCTATTCCGCACGAGTATTTTTGATAGGAGTGGCGGATGTATTTATGATAACGCTATTTATGTTCGTTTGCTGTGTGGGTATGAGAATGCAGTTTATGGATATTTTGGTGCAGTTTTGTTCCCAATGGTCGTTGCTGCTGGAATCTGCTTTGCCATGTTAAACAGTAGCGCTTTTGAATGAGGCAGCATCCATGTTCGGTTGCTTTTTTGTGGAGTGTGATCTGGTGGATGGTTACAATGAATGATTTTATTTATGCTAAGATTACATTTCCTGTATGGAGTATCTTATTTGGATTAGCAAATCTGTTTCCTGATTGGTGCTGTGTATAAGGCAATACATGACTGCAACCGCTTATGTTCGACGATGGAGGGAAATCTATATGAAATTACAAATGGTTAATGTTACAAGAAAGTTTGGGGACTTTCGGGCAGTAGAGAACTTAAACCTGACGATAGAGAATGGAGTATATGGACTTTTAGGTGTGAATGGTGCAGGCAAGACAACGCTTATGCGAACGATCTGTACCCTTTTGCCACCGACAAGCGGACAGATTCTGTGCGATGGAAAGGATATTTTCAAAATGGATGGAGAATATCGAAATTTGCTTGGATACTTACCTCAGGAGTTCGGATTCTATCCTGATTTCACAGTAAAAGACTATTTACTGTATATTGCCAGCTTAAAGGGTATTCGACCTATGGTTGCTGGTAAACGGGTAAAGGACTTGCTTGCACAGGTTGGACTTACAAAGTCAGCAAATAAGAAGATGAAGAAACTGTCCGGTGGAATGAAACGTAGAGCAGGAATTGCACAGGCAATGCTAAACAATCCCAAAATTCTTATTTTGGATGAGCCTACGGCTGGACTTGATCCGACGGAAAGGGTGCGTTTTAGAAACCTGATTAGTGAACTCTCAGAGGATCGGATTGTTATTTTATCGACGCATATTGTTTCAGATGTAGAGTATATTGCCAATGAAATCTGGCTGATGAAGGATGGACAAATCATGCAGCAGGGAAACCTTGATCAGACACTTGCTTCTATGCAGGAAAAGGTATATGCGTGTGAAGTATCACAGGCAGATGCAACGAAGATGATGAAAAAATTTAAGGTGTCTAATATGAAATCGGAAAGAGGAATGGTGGAATTGCGTATTATTGCCGGTGAGCCACCGATTGCTGGAGCATCTGTGGTGGAGCCGACATTGGAGGATGTGTTCTTATATTATTTCGGTGAAAAGGGTGGTGAGATGGAATGATTAGATATGAGATTAAGAAAATCTTTTCTAAGAGCCTCAGTAAAGTATCATTGGTCGTGTTGTTATTTTCACTTTTGATATCCTGCTATTTCGCAATCACGAATGTCAGTTTTTGGATGAGCAGGGCAAATCTCATACAGGAATCGCAGCAGCAAAGAGTCTGCGGGAAGAAAAGCAGAAGTGGAAAGGTGTTTTAGATGAAGCAGCATTACAAGCGGTCCTGGATGAATATAAAAAGATTAGTGAAGAATATCCCATTCGCCCTGGAGATGATTCTGCTAACTTATTGCATGATTCCAAGGTACAAGGGTTTTCAGAAATCAGGACATGATCAATATGGGATTTTGCGAATTTAGAGACTTTAATTATTATCGTATTGATTCCTTATCGAAAGAAGAAGTGGGACAGATCTATGAGAACCGTGGAAAGAGTTTGGAAAAATGGTTGAACTCCGAAGATGCTGATGGTTTATTCGATGAAAACGAGAAAGCATTTTTGATAGAGCAGTACCGTGAGATGAAAGCACCTTTATACTATGAGGACTACGATGGCTGGAAATCAGCACTGAGTTACGCTCAGACGATTATTATGCTCATTATGCTTGTGTCAGCATTCTTGGTGTCAGGTATCTTTTTCCAATGAATTTAGTTGGAAATCAGATTCCATATTTTCTCAACAAAATACGGAAGGGATAGGGGGAACGAGAGCAAAAGATCATGGCAGGATTTATCGTGGTATCAGTTATTTACTTTATTGTAATATCGCTGTATTCACTTGTGGTATTGGGATGTCTTGGATCGCAAGGTGGAAATGTCATGATACAGACAGGCTTCTGGCATTGGAAATCTTTTTACAATATCACCTATATGCAGTTGTATTTGCTCTCACGGTAGTTGCCGGATATATTGGAACCGTATTTTGCCTGTTTCTGTCTATGCTTGTGTCAGCAAAGACGCATACAGCAGTTGTTGCGGTTACAATACCTTTTGCAATCCTGTTTTTACCACTGTTTGTATCAAATTTCGATTTCTTATCGGGAATATTGGGTGTTCCCAGACCGCTTGCTACTGCATCAATGAGATTATCAATACATTTGATTTATATCATATTGGCGGTAAGATTGTCGGCTCGATACCAATCATGCTGGTCATTTATCCAATCCTAAGTATTTTGATGGTTCCGCTTATGTATCATGTCTATCATAAAACGGAGATTAAGTAGATGAAAAGGAAAAAAGAGCCTTTCTGAAAAAGATAACTCTGTTGTTCGTTCTTTTCTTTCTTATTCATGTAGGACATACATTTGTAACCAATGATGCGGTCGGCTACCGGAAAAGTTACAAGGTTTTGGGACTATAAACAGGAAGAACATCCCATTGCAAGTGATAAGTATGGATGGGAATTGGTGTTGGTAAATCGGGATAATTATATTCCAGATGATTATGAAATGGATCTCATGGAATTGAGTAATGGTCAGAAAATAGATTCAAGAATCTATCCATACTTGCAGGAAATGTTTGATGATGCGAGAAATGCAGGTGTATATCCGTTTGTTAGAGATGGTTACAGAACAGCAGAGGAGCAGCAACAGATTTTAGATGACAAGATAGCCTCATATCGAAGTGAAGGTTATACAAAACACATGGCAGAG
>VOFG01001113.1_pt1 | contig 42000 bp, 57 predicted proteins | sample 5384171 | NCBI WGS metagenome assembly VOFG01 (sample SAMN12384726, study PRJNA508395) | human gut metagenome | isolation source: healthy gut F | host: Homo sapiens
TGGCCGAAGAACTGGCCGTCAGCACATTTGGAAAAAGATGCTATTGAACGAACAACAACAAGCCTGCCTGCACCTGTATGCCCACATCTACCCGGCGAACGCCTCGTGCAAGAACGTGAACTGACGATTATACAGGGCGAAGAACTGGCCTATGTCACCCCATTGCGACTGTTGGTCGCCCACGGACTCAGGCCGGGCAGATTATCGTACGCGCCACGACCATCGACGGCTCACAACTGCATCAGGACTGACGGTGGAAAAAGCATCTTTCCCCGTTCCTGTTGAAAGCATCCGCATCTACCCCGAAGATGAACTCTATATCGACAATGCCACCGGAATGCAACGCATAGAACTGGCGGCAAAGGTTTACCCGGAAGAGGCCACAAACCCGCAAGTCGTCTGGAATATTATCGAAGGCAGCGAATTCGCTTATATCGAAGAGGATGCTTCTGGGCACACGTACCTCCATGCCACCCAAAAACGGCAAGGGCACGATTGAGGTAAAATCAGTGGCCTATCCCGGGATACGGGATACCCGTGCGTTCCACGCCGTGGGATTCCCCGGAAGCGACATCCGCTCTTCCCGCGAAAACACCATCCACATCTATCCGGCCATCGTGACCGAAAACCTTCATGCCTGCCACATGCCGGCCCACAGTGAGAAACAGATTTACGTCATCGGATTGATGGACGGTGCAAACATGCGGAACAAACATGGGAAACGGACATCCGTATCCCATGCTACAGTTTCCCCTCGGGCGTTTACCTTAAAGGTTGTAACCAACGGACAAACCGTAACACGCAAGTTCATCAAAAATGACACTTTGCCTGCTCATCTCCCTTGCCTCCCGCAGCCTCATTGCTCCGGGACGGCAAAGGGATTTTTTGATACCAGAAAAGCCCGGAATTTTTGCGTTAAACGAAAAATCGTTCGGCTGAGAATTTTTCATTCTGCTGAGAACGATTTTGCGTGCTGCTGCAAGCGATTTTATGCCGTGTGCCACCTCCGCCACCCATACAACACCATACAATAAGATTGAACGAAAAAGGGTTCACATCCTTCATACAAACTGTGGTTCAATCCATTACGGTGAACTTTCTTCCTCACAGCCTTCACCAGTCCTTCACGGAGAGGCAAGTGTCTCCGCATGAGCGCCCAAAAGCCATAGAACGGTCTGAGCCAGACAGTGAATCTATACATTGAAAAAAGTTCTTTTCCCCTGAATAGTCATCCCTTTTCACTATCTTTGCTATCGCGAAAATAGGATGCGGCTCGGCATAGCCAAACTTGAAAAACTTCGCTTTTCATTTGTCTCTGCGCTCACCTTTCACTATCTTTGCAGCACGAATTATAAACTTAGGACAGTTATGGAAACATTAGAGAAGATTTTCGCAGCTAAGTTGCTTAAGGTCAAAGCCATCAAACTTCAGCCGACCAATCCTTTCACATGGGCTTCGGATGGAAATCCCCATTTTATTGCGACAATCGCAAAAACATTGTCTTACCCGGAATTGCGCAATTTCGTAAAAATCGAGATAGGACGCCTCATTGCCGAGCGTTTCCCCGAAGCCGACGCTATCGCCGGTGTGGCCACAGGAGCCATCCCGCAAAGGCGCATTGGTAGCCGATTTGCTGAACCTTCCGTTCGTTTACGTACGCTCCAAACCCAAAGACCATGGTCTAGGAAAACCTGATTGAAGGCGAACTTCGTCCGGGCATGAAGGTCGTTGTCGTAGAAGACCTGATTTCTACCGGCGGAAGCAGCCTGAAAGCCGTAGAAGCCATCCGCAACAACGGTTGCGAAGTGAGCGGCATGGTGGCAGCCTACACTTACGGTTCGACGTGGCCGCCCAGGCTTTCAAAGCGGCTAACGTAAAACTGATCACCCTGACTAATTATGAAGCCGTAGTCGCAGAGGCCGTACGCATCGGCTATATCGACCCCAGCGACGTGGAAGTACTCAACGAATGGAGAAAAGACCCGGCCCATTGGAACGGTTAATCGTCTCATCAACAGGAAAACGGAAAAATGTCAAAACAACAATTTGAAAGCAACGTCAAGCCTATTCCTACGCGCAGTCGTGCGTCTATGCCAAACTGGCCCGACTTGAACAATCTGGCCGTCATCAAGGAACGGTTCAACGATCCGTCGGTACGTGCCATGATGTCGAGCCAGGTGCCGGAAGACAAGTTGAACCAACTGAACGAACGTATCCAGGAAATGACATTCGACACGGACTCCGTGAGTTGTAACATTTCCCCGTTGGGAGAGGTTTCGTTGCGCATCATCGAGCGTGAGGAACCGAAATGTATCAAATTTGAAACGGTCAATTCCCCCATCCATCTCAACCTGTGGATTCAACTGTTGCCCACTTCCGAAAACGGCATGCAAGATGAAACTGACGGTAGGGAGCCGATCTCAACCGTTCATCAAAGGTATGGTGGCCAAACCGCTGAAAGAGGGTGTAGAAAACTGGCGGACATGTTGGCCATGATTCCATACGGAGCTTAATCACACAAAGACAATATGGCAAGCAAACTTTGGGAAAAAAACACGGAAGTCAATCAAGAAATAGAAAAGTTCACGGTCGGCCGCGACCGTGAACTTGATTTGTATCTGGCCCGGTACGACGTACTGGGTTCCATGGCGCACATCACCATGCTGGAATCCATCGGACTGCTCGGCAAGGACGAGCTGCCGGTGCTGCTGGAAGAACTGCGCCGTATCCATGCCGACATCGAAGCCGGACGCTTCATCATCGAAGAGGGCGTGGAAGACGTGCACTCGCAAGTGGAACTGCTCCTCACCCGTAAACTGGGCGACATGGGGAAAAAAGATTCATAGCGGCCGGTCGCGCAACGACCAGGTATTGGTGGACCTGAAAACTGTTCACCCGCGCGCAACTTCAGGACATCGCAGAAGAAGTCAGAGTGCTGTTCGAAGAACTGCAAGCCCAAAGCGAACGCTAAAAGGGGTGCTCATGCCGGGATACACCCACCTTCAGGTGGCCATGCCTTCCAGTTTCGGATTATGGTTCGGAGCCTACGCGGAAAGTCTGGTGGACGACCTGCTTTTCCTTCAGGCCGCCTAACAAGATGACCAACCGCAACCCGCTCGGTTCTGCCGCCGGTTACGGTTCATCGTTCCCCCCTCAACCGTACGCTGACCACCGAACTCCTCGGATTCGATTCGATGAACTACAACGTGGTCTACGCCCAGATGGGACGCGGAAAGATGGAACGCAACGTGGCCTTCGCCCTTGCAGGCATCGCCGGGACGCTGAGCAAACTGGCTTTCGATGCCTGCCTGTTCAACTCGCAAAACTTCGGTTTCGTCAAGTTGCCGGACAACTGCACCACGGGGTCAAGCATCATGCCGCACAAGAAAAAACCCGGATGTGTTCGAACTGACGCGTGCCAAATGCAACAAAAAATCCAGGCACTGCCCCAACAGATTATACTCATTATGAACAATCTGCCGTGCGGCTACTTCCGCGACCTGCAAATCATCAAGGAAGTCTTCCTGCCCGCTTTCGAAGAATTGAAGGACTGCCTGCGCATGGCGGCCTACATTATCAATAAGATACAAGTGAACGAGCATATCCTTGACGACCCGAAATACGACAACATGTTCAGCGTGGAAGAAGTGAACCGGCTGGCGACGGACGGCATGCCGTTCCGCGATGCTTACAAGAAAGTGGGACTGGACATCGAAGCCGGAAACTTTACCCCCGACAAACGCGTGCACCATACCCGCGAAGGAAGTATCGGCAACTTATGCAACGACAAGATACATGAGCTGATGGAACAAGTGTGGAGCGGTTTTAACTTCGCCCGTACCCGTGAAGCGGAAAACCGTCTGCTCGGAAGATAAGAAGCAGCACAATAAAAGGCAAAAACTCCGTTTCTTTGATATGAAAAAGAATACGGAGTTTTTTTATATTCACGGCATTGCTATGCCTCACGGCCTGCAAGGAGGACGTACAAAACACCTACTCCAACTATCCGGCCTATTTCGTGTACAAAAACGTCAATACTGTACCGCAACTCAACGCGGCTCTGAACAGTTTGGGAGTCTATACGACCATCCGCCGCGACCGCGACCGTTTCCCTGTTCACAGACGAAAGCGGACACACCACTCCGGTCAATGCCACTGCCATTGCCGGTAACTCTTCCATTCAAATGGGTATCGCCGGTTTTATTGCCGGCCTGCCCAACATCCCCGAACTGGGCAGCACGACTTCCCTGCCCGTCTGCTACGATTTGGCCTGCCCCAACTGTTATTCTGCCTACAATATATCCCGCGCCCTGCAACTGAAAGAAGGCGGTTATGCCGCATGCGTATCCTGCGGCCGGACTTACAACCTGAACAATCAGGGACAAATCAGTATCGGTGAGGAAGGGGTAAGCCTGTTCCGTTATCGCATCACGTATTCCGGTAACACGATGGTCATCAACAACCGATAAAAAATAAAAAGAAAAATTTGGTGTAAACCCCGAAATACGCTATCTTTGCAGCCGTAATACACAAGTCCCCCTGCGGAAATAGCTCAGTTGGTAGAGCACCCTTGCCAGGTCGGGGTCGCGAGTTCGAGTCTCGTTTTCCGCTCCAAGGTTGCTCGAATGGTGGAATCGGTAGACACGAGGGACTTAAAATCCCTTGGCCATTACGGCTGTGCGGGTTCAAGTCCCGCTTCGAGTACGAAAAATCGCAATCATCCGGCAAAGGAATGGTTGCGATTTTTATTTTTATACGATAAATAGTAACAAGTCGTTCAAAACAAAAAATGAGAACTATACTTCTGATATGCTTTAGTCTGTTAGGTACTTTACCTACTGTTTACGGCCAAAACTCCATAGAAAAAGACCGTGATGCGTTCCGTCGCGAAGCCGACCGGTTCTTGTCGGCCATGCCCGACGGGTTACAGGAACAACAGACCCAAGCCATACTGCAAGCCATACAAAGGCGACACCGTACCCCTCACTCGTATCCGGGCATCACGTAATATTCCTACTCCTTTACCAACCGACGTGAATGCCATCTATATCACTCCGGCTCTGCGTCTGTACACTCCCGTAAAAAAGAATCAAAGCCCTCTGCCTCTCCTCATTTACCTGCATGGAGGAGGATGGACATTCGGAAGTATTAACAGTTGCGCCCGGTTTTGCCAGACATTAGCCGCCACGGGCAATGTCATCGTGTTGGCAGTAGACTATCGTCTGGCTCCCGAACATCCGTTTCCGGACGGACTGGAGGACTGTATACGTGCCGTAAAATTGGCTCGCAAAAAGCTTTGGAATGGGGCAGCTCACCGGAACTCATTTCCGTCGGAGGAGACAGTTCGGGAGGCAACTTAGCCTTGTCCGTCTGTCTGCATAACCTGCAAAACGGGATGCCGCCCCTCCGCTCTCTCCTGCTTTTTCTACCCGGTGGTATCTGCTTGGAACGACGCATCGCCTTCTTGGAAAACTTATCAAAGGGAGTAGCATTAGACGGTTCGTTGATGGAGGCCTTCAATCAAGCCTACACACGCGGTCAGGCCAAAAACATCCTTTCATATCTCCTCCCTTTGCCCGGACAGCCTGCTCTCACGTCTGCCCCGACTGCTTCTCGTGGCTGCCGAACGCGACATCTTATGCGACCAAGGAAAGAATTCACCGACCACGTGAAACGCCTCGGCGTGACAGCGCACCGTGAAGTATTGCCAGGCACCGTCCATCTGTTCATCACCGTAGCGGGGCAGGATACAGCTTTCCGACATGCCGTGTCTTTGGCTGAAGATTTCCTTCGGCCTTAACGGATTCCCGTTTAAAGATATTTAGTAAATATACTTATTATAAGTTATTCCTGCGTAACGGAATGACTTATATCCGAACAATACCCCTGTGGATACACAACAAAAATATACCGATATTTAAGTATTGACGAACATTCTCGAATGGGATAATTTTGTAACCTCAAAAAATTAAACGTCATGTTACAAGGAAAAAATCCCCATTCTCGGCATCATCCTACTCTTTTTCTTCTCTCTCCCGTCTTTTGCTCAAAAATGCTTCAAATATATTGGAAGGAACCGTGCGCGACATAAAGGGAAAAACCCATAGAGTTAGCTACGGTAAGCCTGAACAACGTCATAGGTTCCCATACCGACCGGAACGGACACTATAAGCTGACCCGACTGAAAGAAGGTACCTACCAGTACCGTGTTTCTTTTGTAGGTTATGAAACGGTGATGGGCACGGTGCATATCCAATCCTCAAAAACAAGACTAGATGTCACACTAAAGAGCTGAGCCTCAACCTTAAGAATGTAACAGTGACGGCACGGCAAGAACAAATGGGCTCTAAATCGCTTATCGGAGAGGACGCCATACGCCACGTACAACCCAAAAGCCTGAACGATTTGTTGCAGCTCGTACCGGGCAACCTGATTGAAAATCCGAACTTGAACAATCTGGGGCAGGCACACATACGCGAAATAGAAGATGACGACAACAATGCCTTAGGCACCTTGGTGGTAGTAGACGGTACCCCTTTAAGCAACGAATCGAACCTGCAAGTGGTATCGCCCAGCAAATTCGGCGCCAATTCCGGTATGCAAAAAGCGACGGGATGAGCGAACAGACGACAGCCGGAAGAGGCGTGGACCTACGCACCGTCAGTGCCGGAAATATAGAATCAATGGAGGTGATACGCGGTATCCCCTCTGTGGAATACGGTAATCTGACGTCGGGCGTAGTGATAGTCAAAACAAGGCGGGACACACGCCTTGGGAAGCCAAGTTCCAAACGGACCCAAACTCAAACAAGTCTTCGCCGGCAAGGGATTCAACCTCAAAAGGGGCGGAGCTGCAAACTTCAGCGTAGACTGGTCGCAGTCGTGGGCCGATACGCGCAAGCACTACATGGGATACGACCGCATCACGGCCTCAGCCGGATACTCCGCCCAATTCGGGCCGCTTTCCCTTAACGTAAAAGGAGCCTTTTACTCTAACGTGAACAACCGTAAAGACGATCCCCAGTTCGAGGAACAACAAATACATTACAAAAACACCAACGTGGGCGGACGGCTTTCCGTGAGTGGGCGTTACAAGCCTGCCGAGGCTTTCTCTCTTCGCTGGACTATAATCTCTCAGCTCAAATGTCACGCACGGTAGACAGCCACGACAATTGGGTGAACAATCCCGACGGACTGGTCACGACAGCCCGCGAACCGGGTGTACACGTAGCTCAGATACGTAATGTGGGCTACATCGGCTTACCGCATCGAGGGCATCCCCTGTCAACCTGTATGCCCAAGCTGTGGCAAACAAATACTTGCAAATCTCGGAAAACGACTATGCCAACCTGAAACTCGGCGCAGAATACACTTACGATGCCAATCGGGGGTGAAGGATTCACTTACGACGAAAAATAACCCGCCGCAGGCTCAAGGGGCACAGACTCTCCGTCCACGGAGCTACAAGGACATACCTGCCCAAAGCACCTTGTCGGGTTTTGCCAGCAGCCGTCTGCGTAAGGGGTTGGGCTCCATGGGGCTTATGCTGGAAGCCGGAGTACGCGTCAGCAACATGTTTGTAGACCGGAAACAAAGCGGAGGTATCAGCCACTTCCTCGTAGCCGAGCCTCGTGTCAACGCCACGCTAAACCTGTTGGACAGCCGGAACAATCCTGTTTTTCGACTTGCTGGCCCTGACCGGAGGTTTCGGCATCTCCAACAAGATGCCCACACTGATGTACCTCTATCCCGACTATGCCTATTTCGACAATGCCAGCCTGTCTAAATACGGGACGGAAACAAAGGACCGTTTGGGATTGATCACGACGGACGTAGTAAAGAATACGGCTAATCCCGACCTGCGCCCGGCACGCTACACGAAATGGGAAGCGGGTCTGTCTTTCCGCATCAATAGGATAAAGGGTTTTGCCACCTTCTTCCATGAATCCCACCGGCACGAACTGGGCTTTACGTCGCAACTCATCTGGCAAAAACTATGACAAGTACACCGTGCCGGCCACGGCAACCGACCCCGTATTCGATGCCGCAAGCGGCGACGTGACTTACCGCGTGGATGGGACGGAGCATACAGCCCTGCGGACGAAAACTACCGAGATGTACACCTGGAGCCGGGCAGCCAACAGCACGACGACGCACAAGCATGGTATTGAGTACGGACTGGACTTCGGTGAAATCAAGCCCTTGCACACCTCGCTGAACATCAGCGGGGGCATGGTTCCATATCAAGCGCAAAAATGAGAACATGCCCCTGAACTATATCAATTCTTCGTTCGACTACGTAGGCGTGCTCCCTTCGGGCGGAGGGAACCTGCGAGACCGGTTCAATTCCACGTTCCGGCTCATCACCCACATCCCGGCCATCAAAATGGTATTCACCACATCGGTACAGGTCGTATGGTACGAAAGCACCCAAACCATCTACGAAGACGAGAACGGAAACAGCCGCTACTATCTCAAGTCTTACGAAGACAAGGATTACCTGGTAGTCGACCCCATGGGATACTACGACAAGCAGGGCCACTACACGGCATGGAGCCCGGCCGATGCCGACGATGCGGACAAATCGCGCATCATGTACCGCACACAACCTTATCTTGTACGAAAAGGATGTCATCAAGCCATGGGCGTTGCTGAGTTTCCGTTTTACCAAAGAAATAGGCCGTGTGGCCGAACTGTCCGTCATCGCCAACAACTTCACCAATACCAAGAAGTGGCACACCAACCCGCACAGCCTGGCCAAAACGCAACTATACCCGGACATGTACTTCGGAGCGGAACTGAAGCTGAAACTTTGAGAACACACCTATATATATAAACATTTAACAAACAGAAAACATGAGAAAGAAGTTTCTTAAAAATGGCGTCATAGCCATGATGGCCGTATGCGGCCTTGCCTTCGTGTCTTGTAGCGAAGATAACGACGAGGGTATGAAGAGTTACAAACTGACGGTCAGCTATTCCCTTCCGTCGGACGTGGAAGCGTCTAACGTGGAAGAGCTTAAGCTCATTTTGGGTTCGACCACTAAAAACGACACGTTGTCCTTGGACGCTAACCCGAAAGAGATAGAACTTCCGCAGGGACAGTACAAAGTGACGGTCACCGGCAAGGTGGCCGATGAAGCTAAGGCCTACCTCAGCGGCAGCACGTCGGTGGACCTTTATGCCAATACCCCGGTGACGGTCAATCTACAGAAAGTCATGCAGTCTTCCTTGATTTTCAAAACGATTCATAACTCTGGCAGTAAACAATATTACATGCACGAGAGTTATTTCGAAATCGTCAACAACTCAGACGAAGTACAGTATCTGGACAATCTCATCCTGGACCGCACCTACCGGCAACCAACAAACAGCGAATGCATGGCAGGCTAACGGCTACGAAGACCTCTACGCCTGCGGACAAGGTTCCGTTGTGGCATTCCCCGGAAACGGGCACGACTATCCCCTCCAGCCGGGTGAGAGTGTCCTGATTGCCAACGATGCCACGAACCACAAACTGGCATACGGCGAGGATGCGTCGCAAGCGGCAGACTACGCAAGCTGTCCGGACTTGAGCAATGCCGATTGGGAAATTTATCTGGACTATAATGCCAATGACGTGGATTACGCTGCTCCCAACTTGAAAACAATCTTCTACAACAACCAATATATGTTTGCCTTCGGTCTGGGCGTATCGGGACGGTCTTACGTACTGGCCAAGTTACCGGAAGGCATGACGCCGGAAGCTTATGCGGCATTGGAGTCGAGCGTAATGTACGAACCGGGAACCTCTTCCACTTCTATGAGCTATCTGGTCATCCCCAGCAAATATGTGCTTGACGCAGTAGACATATACGATCCGGAAACAGAGAACCACTACCCCACGTTCTTGCCGCAAAGATGATGCCACCGGTGTGAAAGGCAATCCGATGTATTCGGCAAAATGTATCCGCCGAAAAGTGACTAAAATCGAAAACGGACGGCCTTACTATCAGGACACCAACAATTCTGCCGCCGATTTCCTGCGCGACCAACCGTTGACTCCGGGTGAGACTCCTACAAGTGTTGATGAATAATTATGAAAACTGACAGGGACGGGAGCAAATCCCATCCCTGTTTTAATCCGAAAAGAAAATGAAACGTTACGTCCTATTACTGTCGTTGAGTTTGGGTTCTCTTGTCCAAATGCATGCGCAATCTTTAGAAGAGTGCCGAAGCGAATGGAATGAAAGTTCGGCTAATGTGTCGGACAATATCCGGTATACCAGTCTGAACCCCTCGCGCATCTCTTTCAATTCCTAAAAACAAGGGTGTGGCCAAACTGGACTATACGATTGACGTGAAGTTACCGACCGGTGGATGAAGGCAGACAATCGAATCATCTCAAGTTTTATATGGGGGAATTAAAAATCTGGGCAAGGTAGACGTGTCGGGCTTCATCAGTTACCGCAATTTACAAGAGAAAGACAAGAAGTGAACTCCACCCTTTTTTCTCAGCCCCGATAACCCATTTGTGCTTTTGCGATTCAGTGGCAAGCGACGCTACCACGGGAATCTTTTGAAATGGGCATGACGGCCTCTTATGCATGGAATGAATCCTGGAAAGGGGAATCTCTATCGGATTGACATTAGGAAGCCTGTCCGACCAGACAGACCTCGCCCCAAAACCAATACCACCGTCCTGCCTATTTACGTAGGAGCAGAGCATCGGTTGAGTTCCCAATGGGCACTGGGTGCTACGGCCGGCATTTCCTTTTATAATTCGGACATCGCCTATACGTTGGTCAATCCGCTCAATAGCCACCGCTATTTCCTGATGAAAGGTATGGGGGACTATTACCGAATCTCGTCGAACGACGTGTCGGGCTACCAACGCGCATATAAGGGACTGAATTATACCGGTGCCTTGCAACTTGTATGGGAACCGGAACACAAAAATACGGGAATTTCACGGAAGTCCGTTATACGCATGTTTCGAAGAAGCTACAGACGGAGGTTCTTCCTATAAATTTTACGGAGGAGACTACACTTCGGATGAATGGATGCTTCAGAACCGTTTCCTTCTCTCCTCACCGTCAGGCACGTCACCATCTGGTATTGACGGCATCCTACCATTCCGGAAAAGGTATATGGCGGGACCAGAAAATGATGACAGACACCGAACACGGAAATCTGGTATATTACGAGACGCTCAGCAAATATAAAATTCAGGACGACCGGCGAATGACCGCCGGACTGGAATATCGCTTCGAACGATTGAAAGATGACAAACAGGATTTCTTCGTAGACGCTTTGGCCGCATTCACATCATCTGCCTACAATCACCAGTTGTCCACCGGAAAAGCCAAACAAACATCTACCTTACTAACCACACAACAACTGTCTGCAGGCAAGTTCCTGAACATCAAATCCGCAGGTTTGGACTTGTCTGTCCATGGCGGTTACCGTATACCGTTGAGCCGCACTTACGGCAATGGAAACACCAGAACGGCCGATGAAGACATTTCTGCCGTATACACCCGTCCCCAATTCGAGTATTCCGCTTCCGGACACGCCTTGATAGGGGCTTTGGCACAAGTAGCTATCCCCCTTCCTAAGAAAATAACTTTAGGCATTTATATATCCACGGATTTCAAGTTCTATACGGACAAGAATGAATATGATGATACTTTCGACGGTACGAACCGTTCGCTTTTCTACCGCAGGAGTATATTTGCAATTTTAAGGATTAGTTTTATGAGAAAAAGAAACATCTACTCTATTATCAGCCTGTGGTGCGTGCTATTCTTTTGCCCTACACTGCACGCCGAACGAAAAGGCTTTGCCGTCGTCATCGACTCCATCAGCTACCAACAGGCTCAACACGAACTGGCTGAATACATCCGGGCATTGGAATCCAAACAACATTTCAAAGTCTATACTGTAGTCGACCGGTGGGGGTACCGGATTCTATCCGTGCTACCCTCAAAGGTCTGCACGCCCGGCCTCACGAAGCCATCATAGGTGCCGTATTTATCGGTGACATCCCCATTCCCATGATTCGCGACGCACAGCATCTTTGCAGTGCGTTCAAGATGAGCCAGAAAATGCCTTGGCAAGAATCCTCTGTCCCGTCAGACCGTTATTATGACGACTTCTCGTTGCAATTCGACTTTCTGAAACGCGACAGTACAGCCCCATATTATTACTATTCATTATCGGCACGGGGAAACCAGCAGGTGCACCCCGATTTGTTTTCCGGACGCATCCGTCCCACCGACGGCGATATTCCCGGTTCACGTTACACCAAACTTAAAACTTACTTGCAGAAAGCAACGGAAGCAAAATTACATCCCGAACGTATGATGTCCGTTTTTGTCTATACCGGCAACGGCAGTCTGTCAGAATCCAAAACGGCTCATATCGACGAAATGGCTTCCATGCATGCCCACTTCCTTCGCTCGCACACCGTCCCAATGCCTACCGCTACATGGACTATTCCGACGAGAAACTCATCAAACAAAAATTGATGAACGCGCTCATGTCGCCGGACCTGAGCGTGGCTTTCATGCACCATCATGGCGATTACGACACACAGTACCTCAGTGCTTGGCCTAAACCCTCAACTGCGGAAGAAGCACGCGATTACTTGCTGCATTGTTACCGCACTTCCTTGAACCGTGCCCGGCATTTCGGATACGATACGGACAGTATCAGACGAAACTTACAAAGCCGAGACCAGTTACCCGACGCTTGGATGGCAGAGCTGGACGACAGTGCTTTGGCAAAGGACGATTCTTTGGAAAGTGCCATGACCAATATTGTGTTGTCTGATTTCGCCCGCTACGCTTTCCGGCCGAATTGCAGAGTAGCCTTCTGGAACGCCTGTTACAACGGTTCCTGGCATCGCGAGAACTGCATTGCCAACGAATACATTTTTTCAACCGGGAAAGACAATCTGCGGATTGGGAGGTTCTGTCAACGTACTTCAGGACAAATGGCCGGACCGCTTTGCCGGTCTGTTGGAACAGGGTGTTATGATAGGATTCCTGAACCAACTCAATCCCGATTTGGAAATGCACGTGGTAGGCGACCCGACTTTTGCATTCCTTCCGGAACAAGATCACTCTTAATGACCTCATCAGTTCCGGCAAGCAGAAAGATTGGAAAAGGTTGCTCCGCCACAGTCCCCATCCGGATATACAGGCATTGGCCTTGCACCAGTTGCAAGCAAGCAAGGACGTCTCCGACCAACACCTGTTGGAATATCTGAAAACGTCACCCTACGAAAGTGTCCGCCTGGAAGCGTTCTTGCTCCTCCAACAACGACATTCCGACGACTTTGTCTCTACCATTGAAAACGCAGCAGACGACAATTTCGAATTGCTGCAGCGTTTTGCAGTCAATGCGCTTATCAAAAACGGTGATCCTCGTCTGGCAAATACGTTGGCCGGGAAACTCTGCGACGTAAATACATCGGCGCGAGTGGCATTCAATGCCCTACAAGGCGCACAGTTCTTTTCCCGACAGAATCTGCTCCCCGCCGTAGAGGACAGACTCCGGCAAGTGGCTCCTTACGTAGTCCAACCCGAAACTTATGCCAAAGGCGTATTGAAAAACGCCGAAAACTATGCCGGAAGATGGGACGAAGAGATTGAAAAGCTGTGTAAAGGAGAAATGTCGCACAAACGTGCTTTTGACACAAATCAACTTCATGCGAATCTATTGCCCGCCTTACCTCTTGCCCCAAGTAGCCGGTTATGCCGCCACGCTAAAAGACGACGAACTGCTGTTACCGTTGCTCGAGGCTTTGGGATGGCACCGCCAGGCCTATACTTCGGCACAGGTACTCCCCGTAGTGGAAAAACTCATGAAAGACACTTCCCACTCGGAACAAGTGCGCCAAGAAGCTCTGAAAACCTATAAACGATTGAAATAACCCTCATAGAACAAGAAACATAATGAAAAAACTATTATTATCCGTCCTTACTTGTCTGGCTTTTACGGTTCAAATTGCGGCACGTAACGGATTTGCCATCGTCATCGACTCGGTGAGTTATCAGGAAGCACGGCCTGAAGTAGACGCTTATGCCCGCGCCATAGAGCACCTGCATGGCCTTAAAGTATACACGGTCATCGACCGGTGGCAGGTGCCCGACTCCATCCGTGCCACCCTGAAACATTTGCACGAACAGAAATCCGAACCTATCGTAGGGACTGTTTTCGTGGGCGACATCCCCATCGTCATGGTTCGCGACGCACAGCACCTGACCAGTGCCTTTAAGATGAACCAAAAGAATGACCGCCGCGAGTCGTCTGTCCCTTCAGACCGGTTCTACGACGACTTCGGCCTACAATTCGAGTTTCAGGGTAAGGGATGAAGACAAGCCCTATTTTTATTATTCCCTCACTCCCCAAAGCAGCCAGAAAGTCTATCCGGACTTGTACAGCGGACGTATCCGGCCTACCGACACGCCCGAAAGCTCCCGCTACCAGAAGCTCAGGGAATATCTGACCAAGGTTGTAAGGGAGAAAGAAAGACAACGGGCGCTCGGACAACTGTTTTTTTCAGCGGCCACGGGTATATCTCCGAATCCAAAACCGCCCGCATGGACGAGAAAGCGGCTTATTTCGAACATTTTCCCTCATTGGCCGGACGCACCAACCGCATCAGCTATATGGACCACACCGACCACAATCCGGTAAAAGAACATCTGATGAACGAAATGATGCGTACCGACCTGGACCTGGCCATCTTGCACCACCACGGCTATTTCGACACGGAATACCTGAACGGCACGGCTCCCATCCGTACGGTGCGCGAGGCTAAGGAGTTTATCATCCGCAACGTGAGGATGCACGTGGAGGAAGCCCGCGAAAGAGGACGTAATTACGACTCCCTGCGCGTGGTACTGGAGAAGCGTTTCGACCTGCCGTCCACCTGGCTCGGCGACAACCCGCTGGCCGACAGCCTGCGCATCGCCGACTCTACTCTTGTAGCTAACGAAGACCTGCATCTGGAGGATTTCAAGATATTCGGCTACCGTCCCAATGTACCCGTCGTAGTGATTGATGCCTGTTTCTGCGGCTCCTTCCACCAAGATGACTGCATAGCGAACGAATACATCTTCCAGCCAGGCTCTACGGTGGCTGTCATAGCCAATACGGTCAATGCTTTGCAAGACAAATGGTACGACCGTTTCATCGGACTGACAGCTCAAGGCGGTTGCGTAGGAGACGTAGTACGCTTTTCCAATCTCCTGGAGTCCCATGTCATCGGCGATCCCACGTTCCGCTTTGCCCCCGTACCCGGAAGTGTGGATGTGGACGGCCTGCTGTTGCAAAATAAGGCTTCTTCTTGGAAAAAGCTGTTGAAAAGCCCTTTGCCGGACGTGCAGTCATTGGCCATCGAACAGTTGAGAAGAGCCGGTGCGCTCTCTTCGGCCGACCTGCTCCGCATCTATCGTGAATCTCCTTACGGCGTAGTCCGCTTAGAAGCGCTGATGGCCCTCTCTGCCACCCCCGACAACCATTTCATCACAGCCGTGACGGAAGCCTCGCAGGATGCCTACGAACTGGTACAGCGCCAAGCGATACGCTTCATCGCCAAAAACGGCGACCGGCGTCTTATTCCGGCCCTCATCCGGCTGTCTATCGCCAATAATACCAGCGACCGTTGCAACTTTAATGTCATGACGGCTCTCGCCTGCTTCCCCAAAAAGAAGACCTGCTCGCCGAATTCGACCGGCAGTTCGATGCGCCATCCGTACAATACCTCGACAAGAACAACCTCCGCGGTAAAATCAGAAATACCATAGCCCACAGTGCCGACCGTCTGACCACCGACATCGACAAGGTGGTGAAGGGCGAAGCCTCAGAAAAAGACCGGACCTTCACCATCCGTGCCCTGCGCAACACCTTGCCGCACCACAAAAGTTCCGGAGTTGTTGGTTTACCTGCAGAACTGCGGAGACGGGAACACTCAAATCTTGCTGCTCGAAGCCTTAGGATGGCACACCGTTTCCTGCCATGCCGCCGACATCGCGGCGACAGCCTTGAAAATGAGCGAAGACGCATCGCTCCCCGATGCCGTCCGACAGGAAGCCCTGAAAACCTACCGCCGCATCCATGAAAAGTAAGCTCATACCTCTTTTTTTATACATAACCTTGCACCTATGCGCCCAAGGCGCATGGGCGCAAGTCCCCGACGGAAGCGACATGCACCTGCCGCGCACACCTTTCCGCCTGCAAAGCCGGGCAGAGGTACAGTTACCGCCTGCGGTGGACAATTCCACACGGAAATTCTTTCCGCCCATATTGGATCAGATGGGCGGTTCCTGTGCCCAGGCTTCCGGCATCGGTTACATGTTCACTTACGAAATCAACCGCCTGCTCGACCGCGACGCACATGCTTCTGCCGACCATCGCTTCAGCTATCAGTTTTCGTGGAACCTGCTCAATGACGGACAGGATCAAGGCGACTTTGTAGACCAGGGCCTCTACCTGTCTGAGCGTTACGGCATCATGACCGAACAGGACTACGGTATCTCCGGCACCTACCAATTCAAATGGGCCACGGGATATGACAAATACTACAAGGCCCTGCAATACCGCACGCAAGAGGTGCTGACGTTTGCCGACAGTATCCCCCTGATGAAACGCTGGCTCTACGATGCCGGTGACGGCAGCGCGGTGGGCGGTGTGCTCACCTTCTCGGCCATGAGCCGTGGATGGGAGATCGACGACGACTACCAGGGTCCCTCGCTCACCGGCTACCGCTCCTTGCTCAAAGGCCTTGCCACAGACGGGGCACACGCCCTCACCATAGCCGGATACGACGACACGGTCGTCTACACCGACGCACAGGGGACACCGCACACGGGAGCCTTCATCGTGGTCAACTCCTGGGGCACCCATAGCCACGACCGCGGACGCTTCTATCTCCCCTACGACTTTTTCCGTGATACCCGCGTGCCCGAACAGCAACTGGGCAGCACGGTGGAAGCCATCCGCGTGCGCATCCACCGCCCCTCGTAGTTTTTCCGCCTCGCGCTCGACTTCTTCTTCACGCAACGACCTCTCTTTCGGTCTGGCCACGGAAAGCGACGTAGACGAACGGGGCATCATCGGCTACCACACCTGCCGGGCTTTCTACAACCAAGGGGGAGACTACCCCATGCAGGGACAATACATGCCCGGAAATATCGAAATAGCCCTGGACCTGACCGAATACATGACGGAAGAAAGGCGCGGCGGCGAAACATTCTACCTCAATATCCTGCGTGGTTTCAGGGGTAAGGTGAAGGGCACGGGCGCGTCACGGCCCTCTCCATCGTGGACTACCGTGGGGCGCAGCCCGTGGAATACCCCTACCGTGGCACTCTACCAGTGGAGCTGCGCGACGGCAGCAATCCTTTTCAGCATCCGGGCCGCAGAAGACGCTCCCGTCTCCGCCTCGGCCTTTCGTTACACCGACGAGGCAGGCAACGTGACCGACCGTACCTTCCTCCTGCGCACGGCCGAAGGTCGGCAGGCCAAGATACGCTTGCCAACCCCGACACCGGCAGCCAGACCATCACCCTGCGCTACCGAACAACGGAATAATCGGAATAACTTAAAAAGACAGAACGAATGAAAAAACAACTCGCACGCCTGGCGTGCCTCTCCTTCTCGCGGCAGCCTGTTCCGCCGAGCACCCCTCGCCACCAGCGGCCCTCCGGCAGACCACATGGCCGTCATCCCTAACGTAATGGGCCGGTGGACTTACTTTTCGATGGTGACACATACCGTGGTAGGCACCTGTGCCGTGACCGACACCCTCGCCCAACAGGCCTACGCCGCACGCACGGACTGGGACATCGCCATCGCCGACGGGCGCATACGTACCAACAGCGGCACCTCGGGGCCCGGGGGACGGAGGCATAGCCCCTCGCCCTACGACTATGAACATACCGAGCCGGACATGCCGGCCATTTTCCAAACCGATTCAATCCGGTAAATGGAGGACAGAAAAAGGGATTTATAAACAACTCGTATACAACGAGTTGAGAATAGGAAAAATTTGTGCGCCAAAACGAAAATCAATCTGCGGCAAACGAAAAATCAATCTCAAGAGATTGATTTTTCGTTTGCCGCAGGTGGCTGAATTGACTTCCTCCACCTTCTATTTTATCTGGTTTTACACGTTTTGAATCCAAGAGCAGACAAGCGTTACGTCCCGAGCATGGCTCCGGAACCGTATCGCCGCTTTCGAAATGTTCTAAAAAACATCAGGCCGCGTTCTTAATGAACGCGGCCTGACAATCTTTATCAAACGCTTATTAATTTACACCATCAATGCTGCTACCAAAGCCAAGATGGCATAAAATTCCGGAAGGGCGGCATAAATCATCGTATTGGTCTGCACGTCATGTCCTTGAGCAATGCCCACAATACCGTTCGCACAAATCTGCCCCTGACGGATGCCGGAAATCATACATACCAAACCGACTCCCAAACCGATACCTAACATCAACGGTCCCTCCGTCGTGAAATCACGCCCCATGGACATCAGGAAAGCCACAAAGCCATACAATCCCTGTGTGGCCGGAAGGGCAGACAAAATCATGTAACTGGAAGATTTGGAAGGATTCTTCTTCAACGCCCCTTCGGCAGCATTTCCCGCAATAGTCGTACCGTAACAACTGCCGATACCGGCCAAGGCAAACATCAAGCCCAAACCGATGTAACCTAAAATTTCATTCATAATGTTCTAAATTTTATTTGTGATTAATTGATTATTTGTTTTTTACTATACTGAAAGGCTCGTATGCCTCTCCTTTTCCGTCGTAGCCGGAGTTCTTAAAATATTCCACAAAAAGTCAAACGAAGCGGGTGCACGAAAGCACTCAGACAAGACATGGCGATGTTCAACGTATGACCGAACACCAGAATCAGTCCGCAACCCAACCAACCGGGAACTCCGTACAAGGTGTCTCCCGCTCCGTCGCGCACCATAAAGGCCAACTGGTTGAACACACCGCCCAACATACCGCCGGCCAACCCGAGAGCATACAGACGGATATAGGAAAGTACGTCGCCCATCAGCCCAGTAGCCATGTTATACGTGTCCCACAATCCGGCACCGATATTGGCAAAAACATTGCGGTGGAGATTATTCAGCAAATAGATACCGATGGCCGCCACGCTGCCAATCACAAGAAAAGACGTACCCGCCACATTCTCCGAAATCACTTTCATAAAAAGAAAGACCGCCCGTACAGATGAAACCGACGACAAGCAACAGCCATCCCCAATCAGAGAGCGACTCCTTGAAACCGTAGCGTACCGTAGCACCGATGGCTTTCACCGTCATGGCAATGCAAATGTGCACCACGCCGATAATCAAGGCTAACAGCATTTGTTTGTCATAGCTCGTATCGCCTATCTTACCCACGATCATGAATTGTTTCATCCACTCGGGCACATCTACGTCGAAGAGGCTCACCCGAAGAACGTACCCAAAACGGCACCGAACACGGTGGTGGCCGCTCCCAGTGTAATCACTAAGTTCATGATACCCTTCAAAGATGGAGAAAGCTTATGTTTCAGGAAAAATCCCAAAGCAATCAGCACCAGTCCGTAACCGGCATCGCCCATGCAGAAAGCAAAGAATAACGTGAAAAACGGGGCGACCAATGGTGTGGGGTCGAACTCCGCATAGTCGGGCATGCCGTACATCTTCGTCAGCACCTCGTACATACGTACGAATGCATTGTTCTTCAATTTAATCGGGGCGTTATCTTCCCTGCGCGCCGCACGTATCTCATAATAGACCTCCTGAGTGGAAAGGAAAGATTTCACTTCGGCTTCCTTGTCTTCCGGAATCCATCCCTGCAACACCATCAAGCGATTGTCGGCCACTTGTTCCGTACCCAAAACCACGCGATCGAAAGCAATGGAGGTGCGCAATTCATCTTCATAACCACGAAGTCGGCTCACATAACCTTGCGCCAGCCTACCCATTTCATGTTCTATAGCGGCTATTCCTTCTTCCTTTTCACGTATTTGCTTCCGCAAATCCGCCAATGAGACATGAGGCAGACGCAACCGTTCGGCATCGAGTACCACCTCCTCACCCACCGGCGTAAGGGTCGCGAAATAGACCTTGCCTTTTTCACGGGTTACTTCAGTAGCATAATACAGTTCCGCCCACTCTTCATTGAACGAACGTTCGGGACATACAAAAAATCCCATGGCATAACCGATGTTCGACAACCCCTCGACACGCACCGGATCGAAATCGCCCCAAGGCAACAGCGCAGCCTCATCCTTACGCAAACGCTGGAGTTCCGTTTCCTTCACCCGGCGGGCTTCGTCCATCTCATCCAAATGCCAAAAGGATATCTGCCGCACTCCGGTCAGAGGCCAACGGTACATCCGTCGCTTCCATGGCCTCCAGACGGTTTATCCATGCTTTCACATGTTCCGTCTGTTTGAGTTTAGCCTCCAATTCGGATGTAGGCTCTACGGAACCCTCCTGTGCAGTCTGCACGTGCAATACCCCCAGCTCCTGCATCCGTTTCAAGAAAGCTTCATACTCCTTATAGTAAATAAGGAAAGTAAGTTTCTTCATCTTCGTAATCATGCCTCGGCCTCCTTTCTCTTCTCCTGAAGGGTCTTTAATATTTTCTGGGAAGACTTGGACAAGTTTTCCTCATCCTCCATGAAACGTTTGATTTTTCGTAACGCATCCTCATAACCGGGTATCTGCACCTTCTCGAAAAGGTTTACCTTCTGGGTCGTCTTCTTGCGCGAATATTCCAACAGGTCGAGCTTGGCCTGCACGAATTCCCTTTCTATGGCCGTCCGCGCCAGACCGCGCAACAAAGAAATCCCGTCATAATACCACTTTAGGACTGCTGAACATACTGAACGGACGCACCTCCAATTCCACACTGTTCAGCACCGGCACCCGTACCCCGGCTATCTTTTTCACGCCCAAATCCACGTCTTTGACCCCAACTATCGTCGGGTCAAATTCGCTCCATAATGCAAACATCGCCTCGTAAGCCTGAATCTGCGCCTCCAGGTTGCGTGCCAGTTCCGCCGCTTCCGCCTTGCACTTCTTCACCTCCATGCGCAACGCACTCTCCTTGTTCTTGATGATAGGCAACGTACGTACGCGCATCTTGAGTTGTTTTTCGCTGCTGCAACGATGTTTTGTTATATTGAAATTTTATGGCCATATTCCTCCGATTTATTTCGTCCAGAACTCATCCACCAGTTCCTTCTTGATGTTCACCTCCTCGGGTTTGAAGTACTTGGCAAACAGCCCCCAGGTCACATCGAGCATCTCCGTAGTATTCAGGTTCACGTCGATGGCCAACAGTTTGTCTGCATAATCCTTTGGCAAAAAGAGAGCGTACGGTTATCGTAGTCCGTCAAGTCGAACCCGTTTTTCCATCTTGGTCTTGGCGTTGGCGGCATCCGCATACAAACGTACGGCCGCATTCATCACCTGAGGATGGTCTTTACGGGTTTTCTTACCGGCCACCAACTGTTTCAGGCGGGACAACGAACGGAACGGGTCCACGATGACCTTACCGATATCGCTATCGCGACGCAAGAAAAGCTGCCCTTCGGTAATATATCCCGTGTTGTCCGGCACGGCATGCGTGATGTCGCCCCACTCAACGTCGTCACGGCGATAATGGTAATGGAACCGCCCGAAGGAAATTGTACGGCTTTTCTCGTAAATCTTGGCCAAATCGGAATACAAAGAACCGGGCATGGAGTCCTTCGACGGAATCTGATCCATACGGTTGGACACGATGGCCAACGAGTCGGCATATGAAGTCATGTCGGTGAGCAACACCAATACCTTTTCATTCTTTTTCCACAGCGAAATACTCGGCTGCCGCCAAGGCCATGTCGGGCACCAACAGACGCTCTACCGCAGGGTCTTCGGTCGTATTCATGAAACTGACGATACGGTCGAGCGCACCGGCATTCGAGAACACGTTTTTGAAATAAAGATAGTCGTCGTTCGTCATACCCATGCCGCCCAAAATAATCTTATCGGTCTGTGCACGCAAGGCTACCATGGCCATTACCTGATTGAAAGGTTGATCTGGGTCGGCAAAGAACGGTATCTTCTGGCCGGACACCAACGTGTTGTTCAGGTCGATACCGGCAATACCCGTCGCAATCAGTTCGGACGGCTGCTTGCGGCGCACCGGATTCACCGACGGACCGCCGATTTCCACTTCCACCCCTTCCACTTCCGGTCCTCCGTCGATGGGATTGCCATAGGCATTGAAAAAGCGACCGGCCAGTTGTTCACTCACTTTCAGGGTGGGTGCCTTGCCCATGAACACGACTTTCCGCATCCGTAGGGATGCCGCCCGTACCCTCGAAAACTTGCAGCGTCACTTCGTCACCGGCAATCTTCACCACCTGGGCCAGCTTGCCGTCTACCATAGCCAATTCGTCGGCTCCCACGCCCGTAGCCTTCAAGGTACAAGTGGCCTTCGTGATTTGACTGATCTTCGTATATATCTTTTGAAATGCTTTTGTTGCCATAACTTTCCTGATTAATTATTGCCTTTCTGCCACCATCTCACGAATCTGGCGTTTATAGTCTTCGAACTTCTCACTCTTGAATTCCGCGTAGTTCATCTGCTTACACAGGTTGATGAGTTTCTTGAAATAATCCATGACTTCAAGGAAACCGTCGAACTTGTACTCGGCACGACAAATGTCCACCACCAGATTCAGGATGTCTTCTTGCCGTTCCATCGGTGTCACGGCATCCACCTCGTCGAAAGCATCCTGCTGCAGAATCACATAGTCGATGACCTCCGACTTCCAGAATATCACATGATACTCCACAGGTACGCCATCGTCACCCAAGATATTAATCTGCTCGGCAATCTCCTTTCCTCTCAAAAAGGCGTGTCTTGAGTTCGTTCACTTTCGCTGTCCATTCGCCATTAATGCGCTTCGATATATATTCTTCAAACTCGGGATATTCGATATACTTGGAATAAGAATCTATCGGGTTCACGGCCGGATAACGTTTCTTGTCCGCACGGTCCTGCTCCAACGCATAGAAGCAACGCGCCACCTTCTTTGTATTTTCCGTCACCGGTTCCTTCAAGTTACCGCCGGCCGGCGACACCGTACCGATGAACGTAATGGAACCCACTTCGCCGTTGTTCAAGTACACATAGCCTGCACGACCGTAGAAGTTGGAAATGATAGCAGACAAATCCATCGGGAAGGCATCCGGTCCCGGCAGTTCCTCCATACGGTTGGACATCTCGCGCAAAGCCTGTGCCCAACGTGAAGTGGAATCGGCCATCAAGAGGACGCGCAATCCCATAGAACGATAGAACTCGGCAATCGTCATGGCCGTATATACCGATGCCTCACGGGCAGCCACAGGCATGTTGGACGTGTTGGCGATAATGATGGTACGTTCCATCAACTTGCGTCCCGTATGCGGGTCCACCAGTTCGGGGAACTCCGTAAAGATCTCCACCACCTCGTTGGCACGCTCCCCGCACGCGGCAATGATCACGATATCGGCCTCGGCCTGCTTGGAGATGGCGTGCTGAAGCACCGTCTTGCCCGTACCGAACGGCCCCGGAATAAATCCCGTACCCCCCTCTACAATAGGATTCATCGTATCAATGGTACGTACGCCCGTCTCCAACAGTTTGAAAGGACGCGGCTTTTCCTTATAATTGGTCATGGCCACTTTCACCGGCCATTTCTGCACCATGGTTACGGCAATGTCCTCACCGTCCTCTCCCGTCAACACGGCTATCGTGTCTTCGCACAAGTAGTCGCCTTCCGGAACGATGCTTTTTCACCGTAGCCATCCCCTCCATGGCTATCGGTGCCATGATTTTCAGGGGCTGGTAGTTTTCCTCCACCTCGCCCAACCAAGCGGAAGCCCCAACCTTGTCTCCGGGTTTCGCAATGGGCTTAAAATGCCATTTTTGTCTTTATCCAACGGATAAGTGTACTGTCCGCGACGCAGGAATACTCCCTCCATCTTGTCCAAGTCGTTCTGCAAACCGTCGTAGTTCTTGGAAAGCATACCCGGCCCCAGCGTCACCTCGAGCATGTGCCCGGTAAATTCAGCCTCAGCTCCGACTTTCATACCCCGGGTGCTTTCAAACACCTGCACGTATGCGTTCCTACCGACCACCTTAATCACTTCGGCCATCAGACGGTCTCCGCCTGTCGTGATGTAGCAGATCTCATTCTGCGCCACCGGGCCGTCCACTTGAATGGTCACGATATTGGAGATGACTCCAATCACTGTACCTCTTGTTGCCATATCATTATTTTCTTTTTTTATTTCTTAAATTCTTGGGGAATCTCCACCTCGTTCTTCAACTGCTCCACCAGACTGCGGAAGACTTTCCCGCCCTGCTCCTTGTCGATATGCGTCCACCGCTCTATGATGTCCAGCAATGAGAAAGGCAAACAGGCGTTCTACTGAAAAATAACAGAAGAAAGTCCTATCTTCCAACCATTCCCATTTCAACAAATCCAGTTTACGTTCTTTTCTCTACCGGGTCGGACATCTCATGGATGCGTATCACATCGTCCATATAATCCAGTTCCGTACCCAAACCGAAATCCCGTGCTCCCGAAACGGCCAAAGCTTTCGTCACTACATCGTCGCCTACCAAATAAAAAGGCCGGATTGAATTCATACTTCCGGGCCGTAAGGGCTATCAGGATATTGTTCACATTCCGGTTGAATGCAAACCAATCCGCTGTAAAACGATTCTTGAACGTGCCCGCATAACGATAATATGCAGCCAAAAGGACATCTTCCGGCAAGCGTTCCTGTACTTCTTTCAAGGAAGCATCCTCCGCCATGAACTCATAAAAATAAGCAGGCAACACACGGCCTTGCTCATCACCGGTCTTCACCTTCTCCATGGCTTCGGGCCACGCTTCACGCGGAAACATCGCCCGTTCATCGAACGCCGCCCCGTCTCCTTCGGCCAACCATGCCAACAGATTGCGATGGTCATAACGCAAGAAAAACAAAGCCACCAACTTTTTATCTGTCTCGGAAAGTTGCGGCCAATAGTCCTCTTTGAAGTCCGCCACCGTAAAATTCAGTTTGGCATCATCGGGAGACACATCGGGCATACTTGCCACCAAACCATAATAATTTTTCATGCAGATGGATTTAGAAGAGCATTTCTATCAATTTCGGACGGAGGAAATCCTTTGAAATAAGCTGCAAATTCCTCTTCACCGAAATTCACCTTATAAGAACCGTCGGACGGAGATACCGAAAACGCGGCCGCTTTTCCGTTCACTTTCTCTATCTTCACTCCTTTATCCAACAAGTCTTTCGCATGGGCACGGAAATAAGCGGTAAGCCCGTCGGCATCCGAAGCGGAAATCACCAAATCTTCGCCCGAAGCCCAATTCTTAGCCACAGCCACCATAAAGTTACCCATGAAATCCTTTATTGCCCATAAGCTCCTTCACCGTATCCTTTACCAGTTTGTCGGAAACGACATTCACAATCTCCGATTTCATGCATTCAAAGCCTGCCCCGCATACAGTTTCAATTCTGATTTCGTATTGGCATCCAGCTCCTGAGCCTGCTTACGCGCCTTATCCACGATTTCATCCGCCTCTTTTCGAGCATCCGCCACTAATTTATCGGCTTCGGCCTTTGCTTTTTCCACCAGGCGCATACCTTCGGCATTCCCTTTTCCACCCCTTCGCGATAAAGCTTATCGGTCAATTCTTGAATCTTTTCCATTGTATTTCTCCGTTTATCTATTCGCTATTTTTTATTTTGTGCACTAAAAGTAGACATATTTTCCGGTATAGCAAAGCCAAGAGAAAGAACATTTTCATCTATTTAAGAAAAACATGTTGAATAGCATAGAAATAGCGAGAAAAAAGACATTACTATTAAATATTATCCACCTTTTTAGGGCTTATACGCAAATAAAGCCTTATCTTAGCTGTATGTTTTTCATAAAGACTGTGCATGAAGCCGTTTAAAATTACATCGCTACGTGGTTTTACCGCGAGTCACACGAGGAAGCCAGTTACTATCCGCAAGCAGGTGGAAGAGGTGACTCTGCTCTGCTCCATTCTGTGTATATGCAGATACAAGTACCATTTTTCACCACTTTCCGGCATTATAACCCGGAAGCCGAACTGTTGTTCTTCACCAACCTTGAAGCAGACCAGCTTCCGCCATTTCTTACGGAACTGTTCCAAAGGACGAGAACGGAAGTCGTCACTCTCCCCTACCGGAACCGTCCCCCAAAAGGATGGTACAAAGCCTGGATGAACCAATTCTATGTATACGACATCTTCAAGGAAATGGAGAGACGCATGCAACCTGGCGACACGTTGTTGGTCTGTGATGCGGACTGCTTATGCCGCACGCCACTGCACAGCCTCTTCCAAAGCATACGCACAGATGGTGGTGCCCTATATGACTTGGGCTGTCCTCAGGGATTCTCCATCAACGGTACCACATTAGCACAAATGGAGGAATTCTACACGTCATGCTATGGCGAACGCCCTTCTTCTCCTATGGCATATTACGGAGGAGAATTCATCGGCTTAAGAGCTGACGCTGTGCACGGCGTCAACCGGGAATTTCCGGTTGTATGGCAATTTAACTTCAACTTGCCGGCCGATACGGCACGCCTCCACGAAGAGGCTCATATCTTCAGTGTTTTGGCCGAACGCCTACATCTGCGTTATGCCACAGCCAACCGCTATGTAAAACGTCTTTGGACCACTCCGATATATAATAATGTGTCGCCTGGCGATGAAAAACTGTCCGTATGGCACTTACCGTCCGAGAAGAAATTCGGATTATATCGACTATACCGAATACTCGAACGGGACAAAGGAATCCTCGACGAACAACGTTTTGGGCAAAAGCAGGAACATACTGCGGTATTCCGTACATCGGCTGGGGAAAAAAGCATGTGATTTCATCCTTACTCTGAAAGAGAAACTCAAATACCACCCAACTCATTGATATGCCAGAAAATACGCTCAAAGAAAAGACAGCAAAGGCCTGATGTGGGGGCACCATCAGTAATGGGGCACAATTGGTATTAGGTACTTTGTTCGGTATCTTTCTTGCCCGCATTCTCTCACCGTCGGATTATGGTATGGTGGGTTTGCTAACCGTTTTTCACAAATTGCTTCCGTATTGCAGGACAGCGGTTTCCGCACAGCTTTGGCCAATCGAAGAGAAATCGTACATGAAGACTACAACGCCGTATTCTGGTTTAACGTAGGAACCAGTTGTGTCATGTACTTGTTACTATTCTTCCTAGCACCCTTTAATTACGGAATTTTACCAGCACTCAGATGCTGCGGCTAATCAAGACTTGTCCGAACTTACCCCATTGGCACGTTTTCGTTCCTTGGCTTCGTGATTGCCAGTTTGGGCACTGCGCATTACGCATACCTATTCCGTACATTGCAAGTCAAGCAGAAAGCGATTATCACAGTGATCAGCCTCACTACGTCCAGCACCATCGGCCTCACTATGGCCTTGAAGGGTTACGCATACTGGGGCTTGGCCACCCAAGGTATAGCTTTCACAACTTGTAACACCATCCTTTTCTGGTATTTCTCAAAATGGCGTCCCACTTTACCGGTATCTTTCCATCCGTTAAAAGAAATGTTCAGTTTCAGCAGTAAGTTGCTGGCCAACGACATTTGCAACAATATCAACGGTAATATCTTATCTGTCATGTTAGGACGTTTCTATGCTGTACACGACGTAGGACTTTACAACCAAGCTAACAAATGGACCAGTATGGAGAGCACAATGGTGCTTGGCACCATAAAAGACGTTGCCCAACCCGTACTGCGTAATGTGGAAACGGAACGAGAGCGCCATAAGCGGGTTTTCCGTAAAATGCTACGTTTCAATGCCTTCATGGTTTTTCCCGCCCTCTTCGGATTAGCCTTGATTTCGCGTGAACTTATCCTCATCACCGTTACAGAGAAATGGTTAGATTGCGTACCCTCATGCAGATCCTGTGCGCCGGTGCGTTCACCGTACCTATACAATATCTATGTGCCAACCTGGTCATCACCAAAGAGCGCTCGGACTTAGTGCTATGGAACACCGTCGGAATGGGCTTGACAGATTAGTGCCATATTCTTTTCTTACCCCTATGGCATCCACACCATGGTATGTGTCTATACAGCCATCAATATCGCATGGCTTACGATATGGTTTTATTTCGTCCACCGCGAAATCGGATTACGCCTATGGGAAGCCGTCCTCGACTTGTTTCCTTATGCAGCACTGGCCGCATTGGCAATGGTTGTTACGGCTTTCGTCACCTCACCTATAGAAAATATTTACTTGCTACTGGGGCTGAAAATCTTCATAGCCGCCTTGCTTTTTATGGAGGACTGATGTGGTTGTTCGGTTCTGTCACATTCAAGGAATGTATCAGCTACTTATTGAATAAAAAAAAAGAGCCAGATAAATCCGGCTCTTTTTACATACGAAATATTTTCTTATTTTTTCATCATCTTCTTACCGTTTACAATGTACACACCACGTGACAAACTTACCTGCCAATCCGTTTCGGGAACATACGTACCCATGTAGCGTCCATCTACGGTATAAACCGTAACCGGCTTTGTCTTGTCATTAACCTTCATCCCCAAAACGCCGCTAGTATCATATTCTATATCGAATTCCGACCATATTTTATGAGCCTCGAATAGTTCATGATTTCGGTCGTTCACTTTCAATGTGACCGACTTCAAATCATCAATACCGCTAAACGTATTGTTTTTAACAGCCGGTGCATCTTCCGTATCGGTATAAGCCGTATAATCAATGAGCTTCAGTCCGGTACAGTCGGCAAACGTATAATTTGCCGGCACAAAACAAGACGGAAGAATCACCTCCTGTAAGGCCGCACATCCTTCAAACGCACTCACCGTACTGCCTAACGACGTACAGCCGCTCAGGTCTGCTTTCTCTATGGCTGTTCCCTTGAAAGCCGCCTCGATGTCTGTTGCCCCAGTCAAGAGGCTCAGGTCGATATCCTCAATGCAGTACAGCCCTCGAAAGCCTTATTCAGTTTCGTGAAATGTCCCGCTTCTTCTGCTGTTGGCATTATCACTTTCTCCAATGCCGTACAGTTATTAAAGATACCATATTCCTTAAGTCCCTGTCTCCAAAGTGGAGTATTCTCCGCAACCTTAATCCGGCTCATATCCAAGGTAACCAATGTGGCATTCGTCGTGACAAAAAGTCCTCCGTTATTCCCCAATGCCATAGAGAGCAGATTGAACGCATCGCTATCCCATTCTCCAGTCAACGTAACCGTCACGGCCTTCTTCAGGCTCGACGGGATATCCGAAGCGTCCACCACGAAGTCCGTCACCTTCTCCGGTTCCGTGTTGTAGAGATTCAATTCGCTCCAATCCTCATCGGCCGAGAACAACTTATAAGCTTCATATTTCAACGAGAGCGTCACGGCCTTGAGGTCATCAATCCCACATAAAGAAAGTTTTGCTCATCTCGGGAACCTCTGTCCCGGCAAAAGCCGTCCAATCAACGTCTTTCAAAGCGGAACAAGAAGCAAAAGTATTCTTTTCCCATGGGGAAAACCTCCGGCAATATTACCGTGGTCAACGCCTCACATGACTCAAAGGCATCATCCACCGATTCCAGATGGGAAGAAGAGGACAATCCACTTTCTCCAAAGAAGTGCATCCCTGAAAGGCTTTCTCCAGAGAAACCAGTCCGGCACAACCGCTCAGGTCTATCGTAACCAACTGATCACAGTTTTGAAATGCCATTCCGAAATCCGTAAAGTGTGCTGCTTCTTCCGCCACCGGCATCTTCACTTCCTTCAAAGCCTTGAAGTTACGGGAAGATACCATACGCAGACAAGCCTTGCCAGCGCAATGACGTACCTTCTGCAATCCAGGCCGCACTCATATCCACTTTTTGCAACACCGTATTCTCACTGGTACCGAAAGCAGGATTATCCATCATCGCCATACACAGCAGATTAAAAGCGTTGCTGTCCCATGTTCCTGTCAGAGTCACGGCCGTGGCTTTTTTAACGAAGACGGAATGTCGGACGCATCCACTGTAAATTCCGTAGACGGTTCAGGATTCAAATCCAATAGGTTCAACTGACTCCATCCCTCATCCGTTTTAAAAAGCACATACTGTGGATGGTTCAATTTCAAAGTCACGCCGGACAGTTCTACTCCGTCCCACATATCTGCATAGAAGACCGGCACTTCGGTTGCCGTACATGCACTCCAATCTATCTCCTGCAAAGCCACACAACCGGAAAAGACCTTAGAAGCAGTTACAAATCCGGCGGGCAACTTCACCTGTGCCAAAGCCGTACAAGCTTCAAATGCCGAAGCCCAAGCATTACTTTTCACCGCTGCTACATTAGTAGAAAGGTCAGCCCTTTCAGGCTCTCACAAGCATAAAAAGCATTGCTGAATGTAGATACGTTCACACAACCCGTCAGATCCACCGTCTCTAAAGCATTACAGTTAGCAAAAGCCTTTTTCCATAGAAACCAAATGAGCCGCCTCTTCCGCAACGGGCATCACCACTTCTTTCAGAGCCTTGCAACTGCTGAACACCCCATTGAAGTAAATCCGGCACTCACATACCAAGAAGTTCCGTCTTCAATCACGGCTTCTCCCATATCCACTCGGGTCAGCACCATATTGGAACCTCCGATAGCATTCGTCCCCAATGCCATCTTCAATTCGGCAAAAGCAGAAGTCCCCCACGTACCGGTCAACTTCAATGACTCAGCATCCCTTAGCGATGAAGGTATCTCGTCCGCCGGAACGACAGTGGCATCTTGTGCGCTCATACCGAGCGCATAAGATGCCATCATAATAAAGGATAAGAATCCCTTTGTCAATCTTTTCATCGTATTTCCATTTTTAATCAACAAAAGATTTCACAGTGCTTTTATTTCACCGCGAACTTATAAGTCACAGGAGCACCGTCTATCATAAATTCAGCCACATATACGCCCTGGGATAACGTGGCGACATTCCATGACGTTTCGGAAGCAGCCAAAATCATCACCGCCGTACCATTCATATCGTATATTCTTCCCGAAGTCAACAGCCCGTCGCTCTGCAAAGCCAGCACTTGACCGTCGAAAGAAACAGCCGCATCCACTTTACCATCTTTCAGGCTTCCCACGCTGGAAACCTCATCCTGCGGACAGTTAATGACGATAGGTTTCAGTTTATAGGCCACTTGCAACTGGTCGTTCGGTGTTTCATCGCCCAATTGTCCTCCACGGTTGCATCCCCAACCCCAAATATCACCGTCATCGGTCAACATCATCGTATAATTTTGTCCACTGGACATACTCGTAAACTTCAGACTGGATTTCAAAGAAGGATTAACCGGAACCGTCGCAAAAGGAATGTCTTTATTTCCATTTCCCAAACCTTTTCCATCACCCAATGCACCGTCTGCATTGGAACCGAACATCCAGACTTTCTCAATAATACCATCTGTACCGGTAGCCACACTCAACGTATTTTCGCACCCCTGATACAGCAAGAACCTCACCCTCGACGGCAGTCACTTGCGTAGGTTTTGTAATCTGAGGCTCTGTTACAACCTCTACCGGATTGCCCTCAGATGTAGATTCCTCTTCTGTCGGAGTATTGAATCCCAACAGGTTGCGAGAATTATCACCCCAAGCCCACAATGTACCGTCTTTCTTCACGGCATAAGCCCGGAACTCGATCACAAGTACTTTTTCCCAATCCGTTTCACTTCCCAAACGAACCGGTGACGATTGCCGACCTTCGTATCCAAACAATTCACCATTCATATTGAGTCCCCAGCCCCACAATGAGCCATCGGTCTTCAATGCCAACACAGACGAAACACCGGCTGCAACCTGTTTTCCAATCTGTATCCGTACCTACTTGTACCGGCAGGGTCTGTGCCTGCGTATTACCAATCCCCAACTGTCCGGCATAGTTCTCGCCCCAAGACCACAACGTGCCGTTCGTTTTGATAGCAAAGGCACTGTAACCCCAAAAACGGGAACAAGCCATATCAACCCAGTCATTATCCGTACCGATCCGCGTCAATACCTTATGGTCTACACCATCATTTGTTCCTTGCACTCCTTTTGTTGCTGTTCCGGCAGCCCACAAAGAGCCGTCTTCTGCCAAAAAAGAAGCCGTATGCTTTCCGCCAACAGTTTTTTCCACACGCGGTTTCCATCAGCCAAAGTCGGGTGGCCGTACGTTCCGACACGCCATTTCCGCTCTGCCCCTTTTCGTTCCATCCCCAGGACCATAACGACCCGTCGGAACGGATGCCGTATGTCGTCGCATCACCTGCCGTTACGGATTTCCAAACATAATCCTCTGCACTCACCGTCGCAGTTCCGGCAAACAACGCACAAGCGGCAACGGCACACATTTTAGTAAACTTTTTTCATTTTCTCTCCAATTTAATATTAAACATAAACATTACTCGTTACACAACAATTTGGCTGCACCGGAAACTTTTCCACCCTTCATAAAACGTACCAGATAGATACCTTTAGCCAAATGAACATGTACGTCAGCTTGTCCATTGTCCAACGCAGCGTTCACCACTTTCTCGCCACCTACATTGTACACAACAGCTTGCTCCGCACCTTCCGAACTGAGCGACAAGACACCGTCCTCATATTGGGCTTGTGCCGGTTTCAAGGCTTCCACGCCGTGAATGCCCACACCTTCTTCCGTATGTGTGTCTATCACCGGACAAATCATGAAAGACTCACCTAACTGACCACCGTAATAATTAATCGGACGAAGATAATCGTCCTCTCCTTTCAAACGGCAATATGAATTGTGCGCCAACAGATTACCTGCCATAGCTTCATCCATTTCTACCGGTTTCACGTCGATGTACAAGCGGAAATTTTCTTTGGAAGGATCCGTTCCAAAACCTTCTATCGTCACCAAGAAGAAAAGGTTTATCGAAATCTTCAGCGGCTCGGACAGTTTGAATTCAGCTACAGCAGCCTTTTTCAGTTTCGTATCCGTTGTCTCTTGGATATCATCCATAGATAGCGTAACGGCCTCTAAAGGCAACCCCATCAACTGAACACTACTTTCTCCCGTCAATGGATACCAAATCTGCATCAGCAATTTCGCTCCCTCCTCGTGTTTGGGTATCTCCGGCAGATAAGCCCGTACGCTGGTAATGGAAGCATCCGGATGAGCAATCATGAACAAGTTGCCATACCCCACCAGATTCAGGCTATTGGTTCCTCCTAAATATCCCGTTCCTTCTTGTCCGAACGGACGTTGACCGATACAGCCGTTGTAGCCGGATCTTTGGCATCCGTACCCAATTGCAACATATTAGAGGTACAAATCTCTCCTTTCCCTCCGACCTTAAGTTTACCAGATGCCGTATAAGTATAAGTTTGCCCCGCTCCGTCCTTCACTGTCATAGTCGGGAACGGATAGATACCGGACGTATTGTAAACCGCATCAGCATCCTGAGTTTCCAACTCCGTAGCATCCGCACCGGGAATAAACCAATGATAGTCTACAGCCTGCACGGAAGAATTGTCGATATAAGATACGGTTTCCCCTATCGGAGCCCACATATAAGCATCACGGTTAATGACCTTATTAAAAGAAAGGAAATTACAACAGGCATTGTCATCCTGACTAATCATACCCAAATTACGCAAACCGACCGGATAACCATATTCGGCACCTTCGGCACTCCACACCGACGAACGTTTCGCAACCGGAACATTTTCGGTTCCGCCACGATGGCACGGGTCTTATAATCCCACTTGAGCCGAAGCCGGAACAGCCAGCATTCAGTCAAGGCCCATAATACAAATGTTTGTTTCTTCATATTTTTACTGATAAATTAAATTGATTATTGCTTGATTAAAGTAGGAATCACCATTGCCGGTGAGGGCAAGCCCTGAGGTTCGAGCACCAACCACATTTTTGCATCGAAGTCGACACGATATAGAACATCCCCTTCCGGAATACCACCGTCACGCCTTTGGAATCGAACAAAATACCCTTGATTTTCTTACAATATATGTTTTTGTTCAATGTATTGGCCGGAGCACCATTACGGATGCCTTCCACAAACTTCACCTCATCAGCATCTTTTATCTCATTCCGTTTCACGGTAAAGTTCCCCATTCAGGCAAACCGTATTGGTTATTCACCACAAAACTCATGGCATTGAGTACGGTCTGTCCATGTGTACGACCTATTTCCGTCACCGTTTCCTGCGTGTCCACCTGATATTTCAACGTATCCACCGTAGCCTCGGCATTAAAGAAAAACTCTGTGCGCTGCCACTCCGGAAAATCTTTTGAAAATTGCAGCAACTGTAAAGTGGCCGCCGCACTCGCACCTTTCATAAGACAGTAAGGAACTGCCAACAGTTGCTCTACCGTCTGACCCAGATTGAAGGGGCTGGAAGCCGCTTCTGTCAATATCACATTACCATCCGTCGTCATAAAAGTCTTTCGCGTATTATCCCATTTCATCTCTGAAACCGCCACTCCGGCAGCTACAACCGGCGAAGCAAAACGAAAACCGTCTGCCGTAAAATCCACCGGTACGTTAAGGGTTTGCTCGTCTGCCGTCATCACATCCAGGCTACGTTTGTCGTTTCCTAAAAACAAAGTAGCGGCATCCTGTCCCCCTACCTGCAAGGTGTGGAAGAAAGTAATATCCTTCCCTCCGTCGATATCCAAGGCCGTTTCCAAACGGACATGCTGAATCTCTCCTTCGGCCGCACGCGAAAGTTTGAAATCATTTCCTGACTTGCGTCCCCTCACGTAAATCGTGTCTTCTGTCACTCGGCACACTATGAATTCAAACTCTCCGCCCTTGCCCGTCCCCAACGGGTACTCCGACGGGTCAGCCAAGTCATGCAGTATGGAATAAGTATCGAATGAAAGCACCGGACCTTCGGCATTGGCTATTTTATAGGTCGATTCGGAAGTCTCCCCTTCGGCATTTTCCATCGTTACACGTCCGTCCTTAAAACGCATTACAAAATTCACCATCGCACTGTTGCTAGGCGTATAATCGAAACGCCAACCATACTCCGAACTCTGCAACATGTCCTCACACTCGGTGATTGCCGCTTCGATACGCGATGTCGCATCCCGGTCGAACACGTCATCCACCTCATTCTTGCAACTACCGCACACACAAGCAGCCCATACGACCATCATCATGGACCATCCATGTCTCCTCATTTTCTTCATCGTTCAAGTTTCTTATTTAATTACGTACCGCAGCCTCGATCGCGGCTACCACTTCTTTCTGGAAATCTTTCATATCGACGCCCCAGTTATTTTTCATATAAGCCACCACGATGGCTTCCTTCTTACGCAAAGCTTCTACAGCCGTCGCATTCCCCGCACTCTCTATCATATCGTCCCAGTCCTCCGGAGAATTCGTCAACATGATAGACACCATCTCCGCAAAATCCTCGTCCGCACTTGAAGAAGCATAAGCCGTAATGAAACCTTTGGTCCGCGCCGTTTCGTCGTTCATCTGCATCCATGAAGAAGAATAAGAGGGAGTGATTTTCTCAAACTCTGCATCATATTCTACATTCTGGTGCAAAATATGGGCAAACTCATGGTGCATCACATGGGCATACGACTGAATCTGTTCCAACGTAAAGTTGAAATCGTTCACCGAATACAACACAATCTGCCGTCCGCCTTCGGCCGTACCTTCCGTCGTACTTCCGTCATCGTTATAACTGGCACTCCCCACCAAAAGGATTTGCTTGGGTATGTAAGAACGTAAAGTCTGTTGTCCGACTTCCGCCGTGTAAGTATCTACCCACACTTTTTCGATCATCTCCAAAAAACGGTTCCACCTGAGATTCACGGGGCGGTACCAAATTCTTCCGCATGTCGTCGGACGACACATCGCCTTGATTCCAACGATACACGACCTCCACATTGTATGGCACCGTATAATGGTCATAAATATACTTGTCCGTCTCGCTCAGCGCATTATAATCGAACTCCGGTACATGTATATTCGACCCACCGAGGTCTTCTTTATCGCAAGCCGTCAGGAAGGACAGGCACAATGCTGCAAATATGATAATCTTTTTCATCTGTTAGCTTTTTTAAATTATAGTTACTACCAAAGTTCCTTACCGGGGATTAGGAACCACCCCATACGAAATAACCTCTTCAGGTATCTGCACTGCACGACGAAGGTCGCGACGTGCCAACACATCCGTGGCTCCCGTCTGATAAGCTTCGTGGGTAATTTCAATATCAAAACGCTTGATGTCGAACCAGCGTCCGCCTTCCATCAGCAACTCCCTGCGACGGAAATCTACCGCACAGTTGACAAAAGCCATTTGCTTCTCACTCATCTGGTTTTCATAGAAAGGATGCAATGGGGCAAACTTCTTATAATAAGTTTCCACCATTAACGAAGTGACAGGCTGAGCTATCGAATCGTAGTTCTTCACCTTATTCGTCAAAAACAACTCGATGTCTTCGCAAGCCTCATCGTAACGTCCGGCCATAGCCAAAGCCTCGATACGGTCGCACACCACCTCGTCAGTGGTGAAAAGCGGATCCATTACATAATAAATACCACTGTTGGAATTCACTCCGTCGCTCTTCAAATAGGGCTTCCACTTCATCATGGTCAAAGCCTCGCTGGACACATTATATGCTTCGGCACGATAAGCCCAAACCCCGTTCACCACATTATCATTTTGCTGAAATAGCGAGTTATTGACTGTAGTAGAATATCCGTAACGATAGAACGACTGATCCACGGCAAACTGAGATACAGTGGATGCCAACAGCAAATTCGCACTCTCCTGTACCGAAGTGTAGTTTTTCTCCCGATTGGCCGTAGACATCTGAATATATTCATTCCAATTCCGCAACGTCGGGTTATCCCCCAAAGCTTCGTCTGCTGCATCGATAGCTTTCTGCCACTCTCCGACATATAGATAGAAACGGCAGGCAAAAGCCTGGGCAGCCTCACGGGTAAAATGATATTTCGGTGTGTCACCGTATGCCTTATTGGAAATCAGAGGCAAGCCTTCTTCCAAGTCCTTGCGGATTTTTGTCGTATGTTTCTTTCACCGACACACGCTCGTAATGCCCGAACACTTTCTTTTTCCGGTTCCGTCACGTAAGCCACTCCCATATCGATAGCGGCAAACGCAGGATTATAATGTTGCGCAAACACATTCACCAGCATAAAATGATTGTAGGCCCGGCATAACAACGCCTCTCCTTTCTGTGCGGAACAATCCACGCCTTTGGCCTCCAATTCCGCAATGGCTTCAAGCGCATGATTGGCCGCCGCAATAGCCTGGTAACTGGCCATCCAGAAATAATTCGGGCTGTCCTGATAAGTCATGTCGATGTCCTCCCAATAGAACGCCTGACGATTAGCCCGATTCCAATCCGGCTGTACATAAGGATCCAATGTATTACCCCGGTCAGTCACATTGTCCGACATGGATTCGGTGAAAAAAGACACAATTGGCATCGGGATAGGCAGAAACCAACAACTCCGATACAGCCTCGGGCGTATCGATGACCGTACGGTTGTCGGGCACCTCATCCAAAAAGTCGTTACAAGCCGTAGAAAGCAAACCGGCACAGAACGCAGCTACATAGCATGATATATATTTATTTCTCATTTTCTTCTGTCTTGCAAATCATTAAAAACTGGTTCGTATAGATAAAGTCAACTGGCGTGGCAAAGGCATGGACACACCTCCGCTCTGGAAGAATTCCGGATCCTGCCCATTCAGTTTCTTATCGGCATAGATGAGCCACAAATTGGAAGCCACCAACCGTAACTGCAAACGGTTCATGCCGATTGTTTTCATCCACTCCCCATTGAAATCATAAGAAAGAGTGAGTTCCTTCAACCGCAGGAAACCACCGTTGGCTACACGGATATCCGAATAGTTATAGGCATTGTAGGCTATATCGAGATTCTCGATGTTGGCATACTGATAGGATGAAGGAATGGCCGGCACATTCGTGTAATGCTCATCGCCCGGCTTCATCCAACGGTTCTTCAGATCCTTCGGCATGGCACTGTAATCACCGTATGAAGCCGAGAAGTCCGGATCAGGCGCAACTTATTGCCGGCCTGGAAAGTGAAGTACAATCCCAACGTCCAAGCTTTATACTTAAATTGGTTATCGAAACCTCCGTCACGGTTGGGTCTACCGAACCTTCATATTTCGAGATAAGCAGGATCTGTACTTTGAAAGTTGATACCCGTAGAAGTCAGTTCGCCTTTTCTCGTTGATGAACTGGGGAATCCCTTGTCCATTCAAACCTTTATACTGCAAAGAGAACAGTCCCCGTACAGGATAACCTTCCAACGGGGCACCTTCGGCCACCATCAAGTCGAAAATGCTGGAGGTAGACTCCAGATTGGTAATCTCGTTATGATTATAAGCGAACGTAGGTTCGAAGTCCACGAGAAATCCTTGCGCTGAATATTCTTCGTGTTGAGCGTAAATTCCACACCCCACGATTTCATGTCGGCATAATTGGCATATTTCCATTTTGGCCTCCCATGCCACTGGTACGTATCAAACCGATAAGGTCGAATCCCCGGCGACTGTAAATATCCGTACTCAGACTGATGCGATTGCGCAACACTCCGAAATCGAAACCAAAGTTGAACTCATATTGTTTCTCCCACGTCAAATCCTTATTCTGCAAAGACTCGATATAAATCTGCGATTCTTTATATCCGTCATCGCCGCGGTAAGTAGTAGAGTTACGGAATACAGCCAAAGCGTTGTCTGCAGGCCCCATTGTAGCTGTCAATCCGTATGTGGCACGCAAAGAGAGGGTCGAAACCACATCCTGATGTTTCATAAATTCTTCTTCCAGCATATTCCACGAACCCGACACGTTCCACGTAGGCAACCAACGGGCATCACGCGAACGCCCCAAACGGTTGGAACCATCCATACGCCCCGTCAGGTTGAATGTGTAACGTCCTTTATAAGAAAAACTTCCGGTAGCAAAGAATGCTACAAAACGGTCATAATACTGTGAAAGACCGTAATAGTTATCACCCCACTAACAGCAATTGCTGGATGATGCGGTAGTCTACGAAAGGCGTACCGCCACGATCCCATTGAAGCCGTATCCGTTGTTAAAACCGGACTGGCGGTCGGCCGATTTCACTTCGGAACCGGCCATGATATTAAAAGGATGCTCATTGGCAATGAGACGATTATAATTACCGGACACCCTGAAATAGTAACTCTTCAGGATATTGTTCGTCGTGTTGTAGAAACCGCCTTTCGGCATCACGACTTCGGGCACGGCATCCGGATTATCCGGGTCACGATAGAGAACTTGTTCTTTTCACGGATGGTCGCATCTCCCGCCGCACGGTAAGCCATGGCCAAATTGGAATTCCCCGTAATCTTATGCTCCTGAGTAGATTTTACATAACGGAATGCTCCGATGGCACTCAAGTCCAGCCCCTTGACCGGCTTATAAGTCAGTTCCATCTGATACTTCATGTCGGCCATGTCCAAATCTATATAATTATTCTTGGCCTCATTCAGAATATTGAACGGCGCATAATTCATGATATACGTCTCGTCAGGACTCATCGTACGACTGGTATTCAGGGCGTAACTGAAAGGGTTGATATCGAAATCGCGCGAATACTCACCGCTCACAGGATCTGCCGTACGATCCAAAGTACCCGGCGCACGCTGGTTACGTACCGAACCGTTCAGGCTCACCCCTAACGTGAGCCACTTACTGATATCATAACTGGCATTCACATTGGCTGTATAACGACGGACCTTGTCAGACACGCTCCATCCCGGATCGTCGAGAAAGCTCATCGACACGTAATAACGGCTACGGTCGGTTCCCGAAGAAATGCTCACAGAATTGTTGCTTTGGATAGTAGGCCGGAACAATTCCTTAAACCAGTTCGTGTTGCGCATCTCGGCTTTCTGCAAATAAGCCAGACGAGCCGACTCCGTATTCATGAGCTCTCCCCGATATATCAAGTCGTTCATCAAATAAAATACCCCGCCGTTCTCCGTACGCGCCATCTTGGAATGGTTGAACCATCCTTTATCTTCCAACTCCATCAGGACAGACATCTGGTCTTTGGAATTCATAATATTATACTGGCGGTAAGAGGGACGAGTACGTACGGTGAACTCACCCGTATAACTGATACTGGCATGCCCGTTCTTTCCTTTCTTAGTGTTCACCACAATCACTCCGTTCATGGCACGCGCACCGTACAATGCCGTGGCCGAAGCGTCTTTCAATATCTGGAAATTGTCGATGTCGTCGGGATTCAATCCAGCCACAGCGGAACTGATCAGCGTGGCGGCATTACCGGACGAGAGGTCGTCGGCGGAAATCTCCACCACATCCTCCAGCACGACACCGTCCACAACCCAGAGAGGCGTTTGGTTACCATAGATGGAAGAAGCACCGCGCACACGGATCTTCGGCGCAGCACCGAACGTACCGGACACAGACTGTACGCCCACACCGGCCGCCTTACCTTGCAACATCTGACTCACATCGCCCACACCATCCACTTTCGCTTCCTCACCGGAAATACGACTGGCCGCACCGGTAAACAGCTTGCGATCGATTTTCTGATAACCGGTCACCACAACCTCATCCAATTTCTTTTTCCTTATCACTCATCACGACTTTCATCGGTGTATCTGCCACTGCCAATTCCTGCGGAGCCATACCGACGAAAGTAAATTGTAGCGTTTTGCCGTCCGCTGGTACATTCAGTGTAAATTTACCGTCTATGTCCGTAGCACACATGGCATCGGATGCTCTTTGCAACGCACGGCCACTCCCGGAAGCGGTTCGCCCAAGTCGTCCAGCACTACGCCTTCCACCTTTTTTCCTCTCCTCCTCACCGTCTTTCTTCGCAGGATATATATTTATCGTCCGATCTTTCACCTCGTATAACAACGGCTGACCGGCCAAGATTTTAGCCAACACTTCATCGACACTCCCGTTCGTTACGTTCAGACTGATTCTTCGCGATAAATCCACATCGCCCACGTTCAGCCACAAGGAATAAGACGTCTGGGTATTCAATTGCTCCAAAGCCTCTTTGACGGTCACGTTATTCAGATTCAGTGTCACAGTGCCTTGCTGTGCCCAAACCGTTCCCTGAACTGCAAAACAGGCTTAAAATCAGAAGCCTTTCAAGTAGTTTTTACGTTTCGCGTTAAACATTTCTCTATTTACTATGATTATTATAAATGATTATTCTCCGATAAAGACCGTGTCGCCTTTGATCTGATAGGAAACCTGTTCGCCTCTCAACATCACGTCCAATATGGCAAAAATATCTTTCCGGTTCCGAAATCGCCATAGTATTTTTCCTGCAATATACCAGGTTTCTTCACCACGATATTCACATGAAACACCCGTTCCAACTCCTGCACAATCTGTTCCATAGACATCTCATCGAAAAGCAAGGCTTCCGCTCCTCCCGCATGCTCCGTCATTTCCGCTTCCGCCGTATCCTCGGATATACCCTCATCCCTTTGTCCCACAAGTCCAAGCTACGTCCGGTGCCGTTTCCACCACCTTCTTCTCCATCATCCCGATTACGATCCAACACGACCTGTTCGCACGGCTTCAAAGTTACGGTATGGGGCACACGTCCCGTCACACTCGACACATCCAGACTACCGCGTACCAAAGTGACCTTGGCAAAACGCTCCTCCGGATAGGACTTGAAATTAAAGACCGTCCCCGTCACCCGGACACGAATATCACCGGAACGAATAATAAAAGGTTTATGCTTATCCTTAGCCACTTCAAAATTCCTTCTCCTTCCAACTGAAGTTCGCGGTCGGTCTGCCCGAATCCCGGACTCAATGCCAGACAACTCCCGGAATTCAGCCCTCGCGTACCTCCCTG
>VOFG01001452.1_pt1 | contig 42000 bp, 50 predicted proteins | sample 5384171 | NCBI WGS metagenome assembly VOFG01 (sample SAMN12384726, study PRJNA508395) | human gut metagenome | isolation source: healthy gut F | host: Homo sapiens
GTACACCTTTGCCATGATGCAGATCAGCAATAATTGTGTGGTAGGAATAGGTACTACAATTGCAGGAGAATGCTCATTAGATGATTGTGTGATCCTAAGCGGCAACGTAACGTTGCACCAATATTGTCACATTGGTAGCTGGACACTTGTACAAAGCGGATGCCGCATCTCCAAAGATGTTCCTCCCACGTAATTATGTCCGGCAATCCTGTTGCCTATCATGGAGTGAATGCAAAGTCGTTCTGTCACAGCATCACAATACGTCGGAAAGAATCCTTCGTCATATTGCCAATGCTTACCGGTTGATCTATCAAGGTAATTTCAGTGTTCAGGATGCTGTCCAGAAGATTATCGATCAGGTTCCGATGAGTGAAGAAATCGAGAATATCGTGAATTTCGTAAAAGGTTCGGAACGTGGGATTGTGAAATAGACAAAATACACTTTTCATAGAGAAAGGGTGATGTCTTTTACGGACATCACCCTTCTTATTTATTCAAACTCCAGCGTACCGAAGAAGTCGGGACGATGGAAGTCCGGTTTCTCAATCTTTATCGGATTCCATGACAGGAAGTGAGGGTTTGCAGTTCATCCCCGCATTTATAGAAATTCGCTTTAACTTCCTTTCCATCCAGTGACTGTATCTGATGCTTGAAGAATGCAGCATAAGGAATAATCAAGGCTACTTCCCAAGTCGTATCGTCCACACGTTCTTCGAAGGGTTCATTGCCCAGACTGGACCAACGCTGCACGAGAGCCGTCACTTCTTTCGGAGCGTGTTCCCGACCGTTACGGGCTGGTCCGGCACCGATCAGAATCGTTCCGATGCAGTTACATTCTATATTATAATAGATTCCGTCACTGGCCGGAACAGAGAAAAACTCCACACAGGAATCAGTCCATACAGATCCATTGTCTTCTCCATACTTGGCACGTACACTTTCTTCTCTGACTTTGAAGTGCAACAGAATAGAATCTTTGGTATGCGCAATCCGGAAACTTACTTTGGTTTGTAAGGATATTCAGCCCAGTTGACACACTGAACCGGCTGGAAATCTATCTTTTCCTCATCAAATAATTTAGGAAGCGAACAAGCCTCTACATTAGCAGAACTAATTTTCTTTACTTTCATATATCTTTCGTTTGGAGGATACAAATATAGTTACTTTCTCCTAATAAGGTTCCCGAAAATCAAATAAAAACAATATATTTGCCATTAGTAATACCCTAAACAACCGAATTAGTGAGAAAACAATCCTTTTATTTCTGCTATTTTTAAGCGTAACTGCTGTCCGTACGTTAGACAAAATATTACTTTCAGCCATTTGACCACAGATGACGGACTTTCCCAGTTTTCCGTCAACAGCCTGTACATTGACGAACGGGGGCATTATATGGATAGGTACGCGAAGGGCTGAACCGTTATAACGGTAACGATATCAAAAGTTTCAAGCTCAAGAAGAATGATCCGAACAGTCTGTTCAGCAATACCGTACTCCGTATCACAGGTAATAAGAACGGGAAGGTTTACCTGTTTTGCACCGACGGTGTAGCCGAATTTGACATGACCACTCAACGATTCAAAACCCTACTGCAAGGCAATGTGGACGCTATCTACTACAACGAAAAACTATATATCGGAAAAAGAGAAGAAGTATTCGTTTTCAACGAGAACACGAACAACTTCGACCTTTACTACCACCTTGCCGGGAAAGACATTAACCTTATCCTGCCTCCATCTGGACGAGAAGAAAAACCTGTGGATGGGAACCACCAGCAATGGTGTTTACTGCCTGTCGGACGACAAGCAACTCTCTCAGCCCATCACGAAAGGAAACATAGCCAGCATCTACGAAGACTCATCCAAAGAACTGTGGATTGGCAGGCTGGGAGGAAGGGCTCTACCGTATCCGCACAAACGGCACTATCGACAACTACCGCCACGACCCGAAGAATCCGAACAGTATATGTTCCGATTTTGTCAGAAGCTGCTGTGAAGATAATCTGGGAAATCTATGGATCGGAACTTTCCACGGCTTGAACCGCTACGACAAAAGCACAGGACAGTTCCAACTTTATACCGCCAATGACAACAAACCCGACGGACTCACCCACTCTTCCATCTGGTGTATCGTGAAAGACGAACAGGGAACCCTATGGCTGGGAACTTACTTTGGCGGCGTCAACTACTTCAATCCGGAATATGAAATCTATACCCGCTATAAAGTGGGAGACACGGAGAAAGAAGGATTAAGCAGTCCCATCGTCGGCAGAATGACGGAAGACAAAGACGGTAACTTATGGATCTGCACCGAAGGCGGTGGCGTGAACGTCTACAACCGGAAAAACAATACTTATCGCTGGTACCGCCACGAAGAAGGCAAGAACAGTATCTCGCACAACAACGTCAAGGCAATCTATTACGACCGGACAGAGGAGATTATGTGGATCGGCACTTTTGGGAGGACTGAACAAACTCGACCTGCGCACCAACCGCTTTACCGTTTACCGGATGAAAGCGGGCGACCCATTGACCACACTGCCCTCGGACATTGTACGCGACATCGTGCCCTACGAAGACAAACTGATCATCGCCACACAAAATGGAGTCTGCCTTTTCAATCCGGCAACGGGCACCTGTGAACATCTTTTCAAGGATACCAAAGAAGGCAGAAATATCGGTATGGTGGACAGCCTCACATCGAAAAGGATGAAACGCTATGGGTTTCCGCTACCGGAGGGCGTATATTCTTACCGCTTCGACACCGGCAAAGCTCACCCACTATGCACACAATCCCTCCATTCCGAACACTCTCAGCAACAACAATGTCAACAACATCATGCAAGACAGCAACGGCAACCTGTGGTTCTCCACTTCCGGAAGCGGGCTCGACCGTTACCGCAAGGAGAGCAACGACTTCGAAAACTTCGACATGCAGAAAGACGGACTATCCAGCGACTGTATCTACGAAGTATTCGAGTCGTCCATACAAAAGGAGAGACTTGCTGCTGATTACCAATCAGGGGATTCTCCCAGTTTGACTATCCGCAAAAGAAGTTTTACAACTACGGTACAGAGAACGGATTCCCGCTGACTGCCGTCAACGAAAACGCATTGTTCGTAACGCATGACGGAGAAGTATTTCTAGGCGGCATCAAGGCATGATTTCTTTCTGGGAAAAGAAACTGCACTTTACGCCCAAGTCCTACAGCATCATCCTTTCCCCGCCTGCTGGTCAACGGAAAGGAGATCACTGCCGGAGACGACACCGGCATCTTGGAACAGTCCATCGCCTATACACCGGAAATCAGCCAAGCCGACCAATCCATGTTCAGCATAGAATACGCCACTTCCAACTTCATCCCTGCCAACAGGAATGAAATCGTCTACCGCCTCGAAGGTTTCTCCGACGAATGGAATCACACCGACCGCAAACAGACGCTTATCACTTATACCAACCTGAATCCGGGCAAATATACGCTCGTCATCAAGTCGGACGGAGACGGTATCGAAGAAGCCCGACTACTGATCCGTGTATTACCGCCTTGGTATGAGACATGGTGGGCTTATCTGATTTACACCATTTGTACCGTCAGTCTGTTATGGTATCTCATTCAGAACTACAATTCCGCATCAAACTGCGTGAGTCACTGAAATATGAAAAGAAGCACATCGAAGACCTCGAAGCATTAAACCAATCCAAGCTGCGCTTCTTTACCAACATCTCCCACGAATTCCGCACTCCGCTGACGTTGATCGTAGGACAGGTAGAAACGCTGTTGCAAGTACAGACATTCACACCTAATATTTATCACAAGATATTGGGAATTTACAAAACAGCCTCCAACTGCGTGAACTAATTACGGAACTGCTCGACTTCCGCAAGCAGGAACAAGGGCACATGAAAATCAAAGTCAGCCGACATAATCTGGTGAACTTCCTGTACGAGAATTATCTGTTATTCCTTGAATACGCCAGCAGCAAGCAAATCAATTTCAAGTTCAACAAACAGTCGGATGATATTGAAGTATGGTACGACCAGAAGCAGATGCAGAAGGTAGTGAACAATCTGCTGTCCAACGCATTGAAGCATACGAAAGCGGAAGATACCATCTCCATCAACGTATCGCAGGAGGATAAATACGTCATTATCGAGATCAAAGACACGGGAACAGGCATTGCCGCCGCCGAGATCGACAAGATATTCGACCGTTTCTACCAGACCGAACGCCTCGACTCGCTGAATACCGGAGCCGGCACAGGCATCGGACTGGCGTTGACAAAAAGGTATCATCGAACTTCATCACGGAACCATCCGTGTAGAGAGCGAACCGGGCAAGGGAAGCCGTTTTATCATTACGTTGAAATCGGGCAACCAGCACTTTACTGAGGAACAAATCATGGGACAATGCCGACGCCAACATTCAGCAACCACCGGAAACAATCGTTCCAACCGTAGAAATACTGCCCGATTCCGAATGGAAGGAGGAAGATAATAAACGCATCGAAGATGCGAAAATGCTGATAGTGGAAGACAACGAATCCATCAAACAAATGCTGGTAGGTATCTTCGAAACGTTCTATCAGGTCACCACCGCTTCCGATGGTGTAGAGGCATTGGATATCATACAGAAAGATATGCCAAGCATCATACTGAGTGACGTTGTCATGCCACGTATGTCGGGTACGGAACTCTGTAAACAGGTCAAAACGGACTTCAACACCTGTCACATTCCGGTAGTACTACTGACGGCACGCACAGCCGTGGAACACAACATTGAAGGATTAAAAATCGGTGCGGACGATTATATCACCAAGCCGTTCAACACCAATCTCTGATCTCCCGTTGCAACAATCTGGTGAACTCACGGCGGTTGCTACAGGAGAAATTCAGCAAACAGCCACAGGCTTTTGCCCAGATGCTTGCCACCAACCCGATGGATAAAGAAATGCTGGATCGTGCCATGGCCATCATCGAACAGCACTTGGATAATACGGACTTTAACGTCAACATCTTCGCCCGTGAAATGGGGATGGCACGTACCAATCTGTTCTGAAGCTGAAAGCCGTCACCGGTCAGACACCGAACGACTTTATATTAAGTATCCGTCTCAAGAAAGGAGCCGTCATGCTGCGGAACAATCCGGAGCTGAACATTACCGGAGATTTCCGACCGCATCGGTTTCTCTTCTTCCCGCTATTTCAGTAAATGCTTTAAGGAGATTTATCACGTCAGTCCGCTTGCCTACCGCAAGGGTGAAAGAAAAAGGAAGAAGGGAACGAAGAAACGGATCAATAACCCACAAACAGGTAAGCAAGTAGCATTTGTAACAGGAGAACCTATGCCAAAGTAGTTCCTCCTGTTGGCACACTTGTGCCACGCTGCTGGCACGACCGTGCCATCGCGGTGGCAATGCCTGTGCCAACAGCGTGGCACAAGATCCGGGCTACGATGTCAGGAAAAGGCATCCGTAGCCCTGAAACATTTAACCCTTTTAGAATGGACTATTTTGTATCACACCTGTACATTCCCTGCTCACTCATTTCCGCCAATCCCTCTTATCTTTGTGTTCAGTAATCACTCCATAAAAGACCAACATTATGAAGAATGTCTCACGTTTACTACCGCTATTGCCCGGTATAGCCCCCTGCTGACCGGATGCAATCAGAAAGTACAAAAAAGACAACGGACAAAACTCACAAAAAGCTTCAACATTATTTATATATTCGCGGACGACCTTGGGCATAGGTGACCTTAGCTGCTACGGGAGCGACAAAGGTCAGTACTTTCCCCCATATCGACCGCCTTGCCGGACAGGGGGCGTACAGTTCACCAACGCCTATGCAACTTCCGCCACCAGTACCCCTTCCCGCTTCGGACTCCTGCACAGGCATGTACCCGTGGCGACAGGGGAGAACACAGGTATCGCCCCGGAAACTCAGAACTAATCATCGACACCGCCTGCGTCACCATGGCCGATATGCTGAAAGAAGCAGGTTACGCCACCGGAGTTGTCGGCAAATGGCATCTTGGACTCGGTCTGAAGGGAGGCACCGACTTCAACGGCCACATCACCCCAACGCCCAAAGTATCGGCGGCTTCGACTACGAGTTCGTGATTCCGGCAACCGTAGACCGTCCCCTGTGCATTCGTCGAGAACGGACACGTGGTAGGACTCGACCCGAACGACCCGATCACAGTGAACTACGAGCATAAAGTAGGCGACTGGGCCTACAGGCGAAGAGAACCCGGAACTCGTAAAAAACCCAGTGGGGACATAACAATACGATAATCAACGGCATGGACCAAGCCTTTGAACGTCTCAACGGACATACCCCGATGGGTATTTACCGTGGTGGAAAAGTACAGCAGCACTTACGAAACCCGGAACGCATTCCGTTCATCGTCCGCTGGCCTGCAAAAGTGAAGCCGAACAAGCTCAGGCTCTCTTCTCACAAATCGATATCTTTGCCTCACTTGCCGCTTTACTGAAACAACCGCTTCGGAAAGACGCAAATTCCTGACAGTCAGGAACATCTGAACACGCGCAGGAAAAGACTACACCAGTCGTGAATACATCGTACAGCAAAATCTCAATAATACGCTCGCCATCGTGAAAGGACAATGGAAGTACATCGATTTTGGTGACGCCCCGCCATCGAATACTGGACAAAAATGGAACTGGGCAATGACAGGCATCCCCAGGTTTGTACGGTTATCCGCCGATCCATCGGAGAAAAAACAATGTCGAACAGCATCCGGAAGTTGTCAGGGAGGCTGTCGAACTGCTTGAATCGGTAAAGACAAGATAAATCCAATGAGAATAGCAGATTTGTATTATTTTGCATCAATCTTGAATAATTCTATCCATAAGAGAACAATCAATGCGTATATCTTTGCCATCGTAAATTCAACAAAAATCAGCTTAATTTTAATATATGAAAACATCTATCCAACCGTACAAGAAAAAGGATGCCTCCATTTTAAACAAGCTCCTTGCTTTCTTGTTCCATTTGTGCTTGCACAAGTACTTGTCAAAGGTACTGTGAAGGATAATCTAGGAGAAGGTGTTCCGGGTTTCAAAGTTCAGGTAAAAGGCACTTCGCAGGGAACGATCACCGACCTTGACGGTAATTCACCTTAACATCCCCAAAAGAACGCGCTACCTTGGTTATTTTTTTATCGGCTACGTCACCGTAGAACAAAAGGGGGACTCGCAAAAAACCAATGGTCATCACATTAAAAAGAAGATACTAAACGCTGGACGAAGTAGTGGCTGTCGGCTATCAGGAAGTACGCCGCCGCGACCTTACAGGTTCCGTGGCGAAAGCCAACATGGCGGATGTACTTACCGCCCCCGTCGCTTCATTCCGACCAGGCACCGGCGGACGTATCGCCGGAGTAAACGTAACTTCGGGCGAAGGTATGCCGGCGGCAACATGATACGTGATCCGTGGTAACAACTCACTGACACAAGAAAACTCGCTCGCTGTTCGTTATCGATTTGCTTCCCGATAGAAGATTCATCGGCAGCCAGCACGCTGAACCCTTCCGGATATCGAGTCGCTCGACCAAAGATGCGTCGGCTACGGCCATTTACGGTGCGCGCGGGTGCCAACGGTGTGGTAATCATCACCACCAAGAAAGGTAAAGGGGTAGGACGGGCACATTCGTCCTATGACGGTATTTCGGTGTGCAGCACGTCACGCACTATTCCGATGATGGATGCTGCGAGTTTGTCAAGCTACAGAATGAAATGTATCCTACCGTCGTTGCCGGCTCATACCCTAATGAACTACGAAGGCAAGCAATGGACACTGGACGATTATAAAAAACATACCGCAATATAACTGGCAGGACGAGATATTCCAAGACTGCCTGGCAGCAGAATCATACGGTCAGACTTTTTGCCGGTGGTACGGAAGGTGCGCTACAATGCTTCCTTTATCTTACTTCGATCAGGACGGTACGCTGATAGAAACCGGTTACAAACGTATGCAAGGACGGGCGAACACAGTAGTCCGTCGCGGCAAAACTGAACATGAGCCTGACCACCAACTATTCACGCTCCATCAGACAGGTAGTACTCCATCATCCACCTCTACAGTGGTATGAACAACCTTTTCTATAGCGTATGGGGATACCGTCCGGTGACTTCCCCGACACTCTGCCTCAGCTTCCTGATGGACAGTTCAACGGACAAATGCCGTAGATTCAAGCAACGACTACCGTTTCAACCCCGATCAAATCACAGAAGAACGAATACCGGAAGAGCTACACCAACAATCTTCAAATGAACGGATTCGCAGAATACGAAGTACTGAAAGGACTGAAACTGAATTTTTCCGCCGGATATATAACGATTCACGCAAGCAGGATCAGTTCAGCAACTCGAATACCCGCCGGAGGTCCTACCTCTACAGATAAAGTGAATGCTCAGGTAACCCGTCAGGAACGCTGACATGGCTGAACGAAAACACCTGACTTATCAGACTAACATCAAAAGAAACACTTCCTGGGGAAATGTATTGGGAGGTATCACGTTCCAGAACTCGGACTATGAGATTTATTCATTTCCGCACAACGCACATCCCCAACGAATACTCGGTATGGCAGGCATGAGCGAAGGACAGGCAGGTACTACCACTTCGGCAAAGTCTTCATGGGCGTGTTATCATACCTCGGACGTGTGACTTACAACTATATGTGTCTAAATATTACGCTACCGTTTCTTTCCGTGCCGACGGTTCTTCCAAAGTTCAACAAGGACAACCGTTACGGATACTTCCCTTCCGGTTCTCTCGCATGGGCTTCTCGGAAGAAGAATTTATGAAGCCGTTGAAAAGTGTACTGTCGGTAAGGTTCGTTTGAGCTGGGGACTCACGGGTAACAACCGTATCGGCGAATATGATTGTATGCGCTGCTGGCGGTATTGAAATCAGAGTCGGCTCGTATACATCGACAAACTCCCTCCCAAGCGGTGTTTATCCGTTCGACAATGATGCGACGAATGCAGGTATTTGTTCCTACTTCTCTGCCCAACAAGGATTTGAAATGAAACAACCGAACAATGGAACGCAGGTCTCGACCTCGGATTCTTCGACGAACGCATCGGTATAACGATGGATATTTACCGGAAGACCACGCGACCTGTTGCTGGACGCTTCCCTGCCTTTTCTTCGAGGTTATTACAGCGCTACCAAGAATATCGGTAAAAAGTACGTAACGATGGTCTGGAACTTAGTCTGAACACCGTCAACTTCAAAGACACGCGCCTTCAAGTGGACGACTAACTTCCAACATTTCATTCAATAAGAATAATAAAGTACTGGCATTGTCGGAGGAAATCAGACAGCCTTGCTGACTGCCATGCAATTCGACCAGAACTACAGCAGATTCAGGCCAACTACATCGCCAAAGTCGGTCTGCCGATGGGACTGATGTATGAAAGTTACATGTCTATGAAAGGTACATACAAATGCGACGACTTCAACGATCGGGTAGCTCATACGGCCTGGAACAGGGGTGCCCCACTGCTCTACTGAGACCAACACTCAGCCGGTATGCCCAAATATGCCGACCTTAACGGAGTAGTTGACTCCAACGACCGTACGATTATCGGACGCGGACTTCCGATACATACAGGTGGTTTCCCAACAACTTTGAATATAAAGGCATCGATCTGAGCATCTTCTTCCAGTGGTCATATACGCAACGATATCGCGAATGCCAACCGCTGTTCTTTGAAAGCTCCAGCAACCGTTCACGCGAATTGAACCAGTTCGCCAGCTAACAACCGCTGGACACCGGAAAATCCGACCAGTGACATCCCTGCGGCTACCAACTCCTCTTTCCAACCGTGTGATCTCTTCACGCATCATCAGCAGTTCGTACCGTCTGAAGAACGTAACAGTAGGCTATACCTTCCCTGCCAAGGCGGTGAAGAAATGGAGATAGACAAAGCGCGTGTTTACGTTGCCGCACAAAACCTGTGGACATGTACCGGTTATTCGGTTATGATCGGAAGTATCTGTACGCAACAGTGCGCTCACTCCCCGGTCTGGACTACTCTTCCTATCCGAGCATACTCTATCAGCTTCGGTGTAAGCCTGGGATTCTAAACGGATAATGATAGTAACAGTTAGAAAAAAAGAAATTCGATTATGAAAGCATTAAAAATAACAATCATAGCTCTATTGGCGGGTTTCAGCATGGTATCCTGTGACTTTCTGGACAAAGAACCTACCAAACTGACGCCGGAGAACTACTTCAACACCCCGCTGAAACCAACTCCTTCCTGACAGGCATCACGCCATACTGTCGCAACCTACTTTCTACGGCGTGACTATATGTACCTCGTAGCCGGTGACGACTTATCCCACTACGGAGGCAGCGGACGCGGTCCACATCTACCGGACTGTTGATCTGCAACAACGCCACCACCAGTGACAACGCCGTGACTGCCTTCTGGTATGCCCTCTATTCAGGCATCAACCGTGCCAATATGTTCCTCGAAAACATCGACAAAGTAAACGGTTTCGATACCAGGCGTCAAAAACAGTACATCGCCGAAGCACTTCCTGCGTGCATTCTATTATTTCAATCTGGTAGAGTGCTGGGGGAGATGTTCCTTAATGGTTTCAACCAAAGCGTTACCAACCTGAATATCCGCATGTACGGACAAGCAGGGAAATCTATGACTTCATCATCTCCGAAATGGCAGATGCCGCCGAGACTGGTCTGAAATCGGCCTCCGATCTTGCTTACAAGCCGGGACGTATCTCCCAGTCTACCGCATGGGGCATACTGGCACGTGTATATCTGTTCCGTGCAGGCGAGCATACCGTGAAGGTCGCAATGCCACAGGCCGAAAAGAAAGACTATTTCGAAAGAGCCAGCCTTCTATGCCCAGAAAGTAATGACTGCCGGTCACAAACTGGCTGCCAACTACTGGGACCCTTTCATCGATATGTGTTCCGACAAGTATAACACCACTGCCAACGAAAGCATCTGGGAAGCCGAATTTGCTGGCAACAACACTTCGGATACACAAGCCGAAGGCCGTATCGGTAACATCATCGGACTCGCCGGTCCGGATCTGTCCTCCAAAAGCGATGTGACGGGGAGCCAAAGACCCCGGATATGGCTATGCCTTTATCTACAGCACTCCGAAACTCTGTAACCTTTATGGAACAACGGTATACGCGAAACGTTTAACGATAATCGTTCGTTTAAATAATAAAGAAGCCGGAGAAGAATACAGGCGTTACCCACCGTGAATTTGAGTAGCAAACTTGCTGAAGTAATGTCTCAATACGGTCAGCAACGTGGAACTTACCAGTACGTATTTATCACAGAAAAGACTTACAGCCAATAAGAACTCAGCTGTATGTGCGGCAAATACCGTCGTAAATACGAAGGGATAAAAAGACAAGAACCATACAGCTATCAACTTCCTGATCCTGCGTTATGGGTATCGCATTACGATCGCAGAAGGGAAAACGAAGCGAACAACGGTCCACCACCTCCGCTTAATAATGTATGAAGGAAGTAAGAGAACGTGCCGGACTGGAACGAGCCCATGACGGCGCGAATTCCGCCGCATCGTGAAAGACGAAACGTGCCATGGAACTTTGTTTCAACACACCCGCGTTTCGACCTGATCCAAGGTATGTGTGAAGAATATGAGATATTTGCAACCGAAGCACAATCCGGCAAACAACTGGACTGCAGGGACCTACCAACGTACATATACCTACTTCAACATCTCCCAGCACCATACAAATTCTTCCCCGATTCCGGATGCGGAAATGAGTGTAAACAAAGATATCACACAGAACAACCCGGGTTGGTAATCACAATATTCATCGATAAAAGCATCATAGATTGCGAAAACATATAAACTCATAGCCATCTGTATAGCAAGCCTCTTCTTCGGGGCTTGCAGCGACGGGCTGGACGAAGCGGGGTAGGTCTGCACGTAAAAATGGCGACCAACGAGAATGTAAGCACCGACGGACAGATCATTACTGCCAAAAAAGGTACTCCGATAGAGTTCATCCTTTCGGGCGATCCGGACTTCCTGACATTCTTCAGTGGAGAAGCGGGCAGCAAATACGAATATCGCGAACGCGAAACGATTGATCCTTCACAGATCAAGTCGTCTATGCTGAACTTCTCTATCTGGTTCAATTAGTACGGTAACCCGAGCACGACATTGGAGAAAACACGTATATATCTCCGACAATTCACCGGATTATACAAGGATAATTTCGAAGTCGACTCTTTTGCTTGTAGAGCAATTTGAGAAAGACGGTAAATGGAAAGAACTGGTTCCGCAGTCCGCATTCCCGACAGCGGCGGTAGGCAATGCCGATCTTGCCACTCCATACAGTTTTGATATGAAAGAATACATGGGCAAACGGATTGCAATCGCTATCTGCTACCGTGGCATTGACAATACAGTGGCACAATCCAAGATGTACTTTGAGCGGATGCGCATCAATAATGTGATGACGAGCGGACAGGAAGCAAGAATATTCTGCCGGTTCTTTCGGCTTTACTCCGATCAATATGAAGAACAAATGGAATCTGAAGGATCAGACCAGCATGACCAAAGACCGTGAATACGGGACAGTTACCAATAACGTATCCGGTATCTGGAACCTGACAGGTGTAGGCGGCGGCTCCTTCTTCATCCATAGTACTAATGCCAACGATCCGCTGAAATACAGGCGGCTGGTTTCCGATCTGATTACCGTTAACTCTTGCAGCCCCGATCAGGGAACGAAAAAAAGGATATTACCCAGCGTCTGGATAAGTACACATATACCTACAATCAAATTGGTATCTACAACGTGACATTCCTCGCTCGTAATGCCAATATCGATCATTCTCCACGACTACTTACCACATGGTGGTAAACGTAGTGGAATAACAATAAACGAATAAAATAATAACTAATACATTATATCTATGAATTACTTTAAATCAATCATGTTAACCGCATTTGCGCTGTTTGCATTGGCAGCGTGCGATACAGACGACTTGAGAGACGATGTTGACAATCTGAAAGACCGCGTAGAGTCTTTGGAAGCACAAGTCAGTCTATTGAACGATAACATGACAGCTATCAAGCGACTGCTTGAAGGTGGTCAGACTATCACAGAAGTGACGAATACAGACGGTACATATAAACTGAAACTGAGTAACGGAGAAACCATCTCACTGACACAAGGCTCGAAGGGAGAAGTAGCTTATCCTGAGATTACTGTCAATGATGAGGGCCAATGGGTAGTGAACGGTGAGGTATTGATGCAGAATGGCATACCTGTTCAGGCTGTGGGCACTCCCGGTAAGGATGGTATAGCTCCCAAGTTCCGGATTACGGACGAGGGAAGTTTCTGGCAGGTAAGTTATGATAACGGAACCAATGGGAAGACGTACTCGACACAGACGGTCAAAAAGGTATCCGCAGTCAGCGATGGTTCCGGAGGAAGCAGTGCAGACTCTTTCTTTGAGGAAGTATACGTAGATTCAACCGGGGAATTCTTCGTTGTCAAACTGAAAGGACAGACGGAAGCCATCTCTATCCCTATCGTAAAAGACTTGCTTTGCGAAATCACCGAACCGGAAACCGGAATGAAGAACGGATACTGGGAAATAGGCTATGGCAAGACTGCCACTACGACTGTAAAAGTAAAAAGGTGAAAACATTATCGTTACTGCTCCTGCCGGATGGGTGGCTACTGTGAGCGAAGCGGATGAAATGACCAATGTAGCTACATTGAGCATTACAGGCTCCGGCAACGCAATGAGTACACGTGCAACGGCGGATAACGGTTCCGACGTAACAGTGCAGGTTAATAAGGGTGCCAGTTGGGCGGTTGCCAAGATTCAGGTGAAGGCAATTCAAGTAGTTGACAGCTACTATGCTTTATATAATAGCGGAGCCACATTTACGGTAAATGGAATTGAAGTAAATAACACTAAATTCGAGAATGCAACATACATGGATTCTGATCAGACAATCACTACTCCAGGCATCTATTTTATCAAAGGAGGGGTCACTGTCAACTATAACAGTACCGTTAATGCTGCTAATTTGCTTTTCATCGGAGATGATTCACAAAACATCAGTACAGTGGCAATTACAGGAAATTATATCAGACTCAGACAAAATACCGAGACTGGACATTTCTTGTGTAAAAACATTGTATTTAAAGCAGCCGAGGGATTCACTAATTATCTGTTTACTGTTTATGCAGACGAGTCATTTGCTAACGTAGCTTTTGATCAATGTCAGATTGCACTCAATGGCAAACCTGTAAGTGCCATTACTAACGACAAAAAGGAGTATTGCCAATTTCAGCATGGAAAATAGTACAATCAAGATAACAGCTGTTACACAACAGTTTATTATCAATACCAGCAGTAATAAGAATCAGGATTATGGCAATGTCATCTTTAGAAACAACACATTCTATTGTCCGTCAGGTAAAGTAAATCAATTGGTTTTATTCAATGGTTCGAACTTCAGGTATAGCCAGTCTGACCATAGAAAACAATACATTTATAAACTTGGAAACAAATACCGGTGGCTACGTAAACATAGGCAATCTGGCGAAACCTCTATTAAAAATAATATCTTCTGGACAAATACAGACGGAACAGGTAATGTAGTCATCATTCGTCCTCAGATAACATCCCCAACAGGAGATATTTGCGCAGATAACCTCCTTTACAAAACTATGACTTATAATTGGCAAATGTTCTATGGAGGTAAACTACCGTTTGAAGGAGCAGAAGAACTGAAAGCATTAACATCCAATCCGTTCGACGGCGGCACCTTCGACCTCGCCAACGGTATCTTCGTTCCGAATGCAGAATATGCCGAATACGGTGCAACCAACTAATACCGACTAACGTATGAAAAAAAGTAATATCAATCATATGTATCACCCTCTCGTCGCACTTTACTCGTGCGACGAACGGATGATCTGCGCTCCGACATTGACAACCTGAAAGAACGGGCAGCCAATCTGGAAGCGAGCATAGAACAGATGAACTCGGACATCAGCAACTATCAGCAGATGGTTGAAGGTAAGATTCTGGTGGTGGGATATAGCAAGGATGAACAGGATAACTATACCATCGAACTGAGTAACGGCGAAACTGTAACCATATACAGCGGCAAAGTAGACATGAACGATATGCCTTTGTTCAGCGTCAACGCGTCAGGTCACTGGGCATATACCATCAACGACATGACCACCGAACTGCTCGTTAACGACAAACCGGTAAGCGCCATCCCAGGCGGGAACAGCAGGCGTCACCCGAAACTGAAGGTAGATGCAAACGGTTTCTGGCTGATCTCTATCGACAACGGAAGCACCTGGAACAAATTGGGCAACAACCAGATTGCCGACGGAACGCAAGCCGTTGCCAACGCAAGTTCCCTGTTCAGCAACGTAACCATCGACGAAGCGACCGGACAGATCACCTTTACCATCCGTGCCGACAACAGCCAAGTAAAAGTCCCCATCTACGGAAAAGACTTCTACCTGACAATCAAGTATGAAGGCACAGCCACTTTCGGTCTGGGACAAAAGCAGGAATTCCTTGTAGAACAAGCCAACGTGGAAACAGCCACCATCGAAAACCAGACATGGGGCGTGAAACTGACGGAAAACAAACTGATCGTCACCGCCCCCCAAAACAAACGTGCAAGGGAAAGAATACGAAGAACAGATTTACATCAAGATATTCTCGAAAGAAGGTTACTGCCGGGTAGTGAAACTTCCGGTAAAACTGCTGACCACGGAGATAGATGCCAACTCGGCTTTAGCTTGGCAACGCTTCAGGCAGGGAGAGGACAATGTGCTACCCGACTATTCGTATGCCGGATATAATCATGGAGAAAGTGCGCCGCAAGGCGCATTTTCTTTTAGGATACCAAGTGATCAACGTAAAAGAGCGCATGACCGCCAAGAACATGACCGCCCGTGAAGCGCTGATCAGCATCCTGCAAGAGAAAGGCATGACAAGAGTAAACGGAACCAACAAGGCTGAACGCCAACGCGAAGATTGTAATCTATTTCCCGCAGAGCGACTACATTCTTCACAACGACGACGATAACACGCGACGAAAGCAAGCAGAAGGATGCCGTTGATTCGAAAAAACAACAATGTCAGCAGTGGCATTGAAATCTATGGCGGTAACTTTGTGATCAAAGGCGACGGTCCCGACAAGACCCGTCTGATCATGGAAACGCCTAATCTGCCGACAAGTATCAGCAACCTCAGTTCATCACTATACTGTTGGCAATCAAGCACACCAACGGTCGAACAATGCCGGTAACTCCCCCAAAACGCTTCCGTTACCAAAATGCCAAGCGGGGAGACTTTACCGTGAAAGTCAGCGGAACCACCGGAATCTCCTCCGGACAGTGGGTACAGTTGCGCTTGCGCAGCGGGGACGGGGAACTGGTAAAGAAAGAGATCGGTCCGATTGCCCTCAACGAGAACTGGGCGATAGCGAAAGCCCCTATCTCCATCGCCAAAACCGACGACCTGTATGGCGTCAAAATCACCGAGTTTCATCAGGTGAAATCCGCCTCAAACGGCAAGATCACTTTCTACGAACCGATCATGCACGACATCGACATCAAAAATATAACGATACGGAAGGGTGGGAAATCCGTACGTACAAATATCTGGAGAATGTGTCGGTGTGGAAGACCTGAACTTCGTAGGAAAACGCATTGGACAGCTACGCCCATCACGGAGAAGGACACGCCGAACAGGCTAAAGTAGGCTGGCAATACGACGGAGCCCTATAAACCGCTGCTGCTGCAACATTGTGGTCAATTCATGGGTACGCAACGTCCACTTCGAGAGTGTCAGCAGAAGCGCTACTTTGCCGAATCTGCCAACAGGCTCGGCATACGATATCCGTATCAGTGGAAAACGCGGACATTCAGCCGTACGTTCGCTGGGTTCTTCACGCGTCTTTATCGGCAAAGTCCGCGATGAAAGTGCGAAATGACGTATACGGCAAAAGAGTTGCCGGGGGCAGTTCCACGGTTGCGGCGTATCGAAGCCAAGATGTAGGAACCGTATTATGGAACGTAACCTGGGGCAATGACGCCTGTTTCAAATCCCGCCACACAGCCCCGTGCCGCATGATAGACAATTGCAGCGGCGGACTTGTATACTACCGCGCAGGGAGGGCGGCGAAAATGAAGTCCCAATCACCTGGGCGACCCTCACCCTGTGGAATCTGAATGTGACGGAACGGATTCTCCCGCTTCTAACTTCGCATGGTGGAGCGACGGCGATACATGGTGGAAGATTTTTCCCGCTATCGTAGTCGGTACACATGGTATGAACGTGAAATTCTCCGTAAGAGCAGCAACAAGTCACATATGAAGAAAGTACCGGTATGAGGTATCCCCGAATCTTTGTACGAGGGCACAATTGCGAGAGACGTCTGGGCTATGTACCCCGGATGGCTCAACGCACTTAAATAACAACCAATCACCACGATTTTCTAACCTTCAGTTAAAAACGTATATGAAAATCAGACTTTAATCAATTTAACACCCAAAAAGGGCCGGGAGGTTCCTCTCTTTTACTTTTATATCTACAGGAAATAAGAAGTTTTTTAAGTACTTTTGTAAATCAATAATATACGCAGTATGAAAGCAGACCACCCTGAAGATATAGAAGATATAAAGGAACTCATAGCCCAAACTGAAAATGAACAAGTGGAATTTAAAGAAACCACCGGACAATTGGAACGTGGCATGGAAAGCTTTATTGCTTTTCTTAACGGAGAAGGCGGAACGGTCTTATTCGGCATTACAGACAAAGGCAAGATAATCGGGCAAGGTTGCCGATGTAACCAAAAAAGGAGCATTGCGGAGGCTATCAACAGATTAGAGCCAACAGCAAACGTACACGTCTTTTATATTCCCCTTCCAGACAGTAAATGCAGAAAATAATAGCACTCCATGTTGAAAATTCAAGAGACAACCGCCCATTTTGCTATAAAGTCGTCCTTATTATCGTGTAGAAAGTGTAACATCCGCCATGCCACAAGCAGTGTATAATCAATTGCTGATAATTCGCGACGAGGCAAAATATCGTTGGGAAACTGTTTGAAAACCCTAAACTCTCTTTGCAGGATATGGATGAAAATGAAATTCTGAAAACGGTCAGACTCGGAATAGAATGTGGTCGTTTGCCAGAGAATACAGGAAACAACCTCTCCATTATTTTAGAAAAATTTGGGTTACTGGTGAATGGCGTATTAAACAATGCTGCCGCTGTACTGTTTGCCAACAGGGAACTGATAGAATATCCGCAATGTCTTTTAAGGCTGGCGCGTTTCAAAGGAACAGATAAAATGGTCTTTATGGATAATCAGCGCGTACAAGGTAATCTGTTCCAATTGCTTGATTCAGCAATGACCTTTATATTCAAGCACCTTTCTTTGTCAGGCACAACCGAAGAACTTTGGAGCGGGAAGAACATTTGACGATTCCTTATAAAAGCTATACGAGAAGGGATTATCAATTCACTTTGCCATAGACAATTCCGGACTCCAGGCGGCTCTGTAGGAATAGCTATTTATGATGACCGTGTGGAAAAAAATCCTGGAACATTCCCTCATGGCTGGGATATGGAAAGGATGAAATCCGAACATTGTTCAGAACCTCGGAATCCTTTAATTGCCAATGTCCTCTATAAGCGCAAGTTATTGGAAAACTGGGGACGTGGTATCAGCAATGACAGAAGAATGTCGAAAAGCCAATTTACCGGAACCGGAATTTAAAGTTGGTAATGGTTTTGTAATACTTGTTTTCCGATACGGGACAAATAACCACACAAGCACCATGCAAGTACCACATAAGCACCACATAAGTACCATACAAGTTCAGTCCCTATTGAATATAATGGAATATAACACCTATTCCGTTAAGGAAATGATGGAGCTTTTAGAATTGAAAAACCGTAGCTATTTTTCAAAAGAATACTTAAAGCCTGCTGTTGAAACAGGAGTTATAGAGCCAATTTTCCCTGACCAGCCTAAAAGCCCGAAACAGAAGTATCGGCTGACAGAAAAAGGAAAAGTTTTATTAGAGAAAAGATAACGAATAACGAATAGCAAATTAAAAGATATGCAAGATACACTACCCATCCATTTTGCTCCGCTGCAAGGTTACACCGAAGCAATTTACCGCAATGCACATGACGCCTTCTTCGGCGGTGTAGACACCTATTATACCCGTTCGTACGATTGGAAAAGGGAACTTCCGGCGCAGAGATGTCCGGGGAATCGAACCTGAGAACAATGGGGTGCCCCACCTGATTCCTCAGTTGATAGCCTCATCGGCAGAGAAAGCAGAAGTGATTTTATCCCTTTCATCGAAAAAGGATATCAGGAAGTGGATATAAACCTAGGCTGTCCGTTCCCCGCTTCTGGCGAAACGTCATAACGGCTCCGGCATACTTCCTTATCCCGAAGAGGTGAAAGCATTGCTCAGCATTGTCACCCGATATCCGCAGATCAGCTTCTCCGTCAAAATGAGACTGGGATGGGAACAGCCGGATGAATGCCTGGCACTCGCTCCCATACTGAATGACCTGCCTCTGCGCCAGATCACCATGCACCCCCGTCTGGGCAAACAAGGTTACAAAGGAGAAGTTGACTTGCAAGGATTCTCTCGCTTTTCCGGGAGGTCTGACTTCCGCTTGTTTACAATGGAGACATTCATAATTTGGAAGATATTCAACGCATCAGCACAATTCCCTCACTGGCGGGGAATCATGATAGGACGCGGACTACTGGCAAATCCGGCTTTAGCACTGGAATACAAAGAAAACCGTACGCTCGCGCCCGATGAAATGAGGGATAGACTGAAATCCATGCACAAAAGCGTGTACAACAATTACGACGTACTATTGGAAGGAGGAGAGGGACAGCTACTGACTAAAATGAAGACCTTTTGGGAATACCTGGCGCCCCAAACCGACAGAAAAGTACTGAAAGCGATTCATAAAAGTACGAATATCAGCAAATATTATCAGGCTGTCAGTGCCTTTTTTAATCAACGGTAGATTGAGAATCAGTTATTTTATGTAATTTTGCGCCCGTTTATTAACAAGCACATTATGAAAAATACATTCTATTATCTCTCTGCTTGATGACACTATCAAGTAGTTTCGCACAATTAAAGGATTTTAAATTCAAATTCTACGGACAGATTCGCACGGACTTCTACTATAACAGCCGTGCCAACGAGGAAACTGTAGACGGATTGTTCTACATGTATCCCAAAGATGAAGTGCTCGACGGCAATGGTGAAGACCTGAACGCTATACATCGAACAGTAATTTCTATACATTATACTCCCGTTTGGGACTGGATGTGGCAGGCCCGAAGTTGGGAACAGCCAAGACATCCGACAAAGTGGAAGTGGACTTCCGCGTCGGGAACTTTTACTCCACCATTCGTCTGCGCCATGCATACTTTAACCTGGACTGGGGAAAGTCGGCTGTACTGGTAGGTCAGACATGGCATCCGTTGTTCGGTGATGTTTCTCCTCAGATTCTTAATCTTTCCGTAGGAGCACCTTTTCAGCCTTTCAGCCGTGCTCCGCAGATTCGTTATCGCTTCAACAATAAACACCTTCAGTTGACCGGAGCGTTGGTATGGCAGTCTCAGTATCTGTCACAAGGACCTGCCGGTAAAAGTCAGGAATACATAAAGAAGAGCAATATCCCTGAGATTTATGTCGGAGCAGATTACAAAAAACGGAGGATTTCTGGCGGGTGCCGGCATCGAAATGATTTCATTAAAGCCACGTACTCAATCTTCATGGGAAGAAAAGACGTTTGATCCGACCACCAATAGTACTATATCAATCCCACATACGTACAAAGTAGACGAACGTATCACTACCCTCTCCTACGAGGCACATGTGAGATACACCAATAAAAACTGGTTCATCGGCGCCAAGAGCGTATTAGGTTCCAACCTGACACAAGCATCCGGTTTGGGAGGATTTGGAATTAAGCACATAGACAACAAGACAAAAGAGCAGGAATACACTCCGATACGCTTCTCCAGTTCCTGGCTGAATGTGGTCTACGGACAGAAATGGAAACCGGGAATCTTTGTAGGATACGCCAAAAACTTAGGAACAAGCGACGAATTAGTCTCTGAAAAACTCTATGGAACAGGAACCAACCTCGATAAACTGGTAACTGCCGGAGCTGAACTATTTACAACGTTCCTCACTGGAAGTTCGGAGTTGAATATACATTGAGTTCGGCATGGTACGGCAAGCCTGGACAAATCGGATGGTAAAATCATAGACACCCACTCCGTCAGCAACAACCGTATTGTAGCAGTCGCTATGTTCATGTTCTAATTTGCAGAAGGTCATTCAACAGAATTTAAGTTCCTATATCATTTTAAGGCCGACTAAAAAGTCGGTGGTATCTTAAATCTCCTCCTTCGGGAAGGAGGAGTACGCAGGGGGAGGTGGTAGGTGAATACACGATTCTTTCATTCATAATCAATTAGAGACAACCTTATTTTACCTACCACCCCGGCTTTTCAGCCACCCCTCCTTCCCGAAGGGAGGGGAATTAATGATACTATTGACGTATTTGTCAGTCGCAATTTGTTTCAAAAAGTTTCAGACGCTTGAAACAATCAGGAGAAATACTCGATTAGATGATTTGACCGCCCGATCCGATGAACTCAACCGTATCAGTTGTTTCAATTAATCTGTTCTTTTAGGAAGCATTAAATCATTTATTAGTCAATAATGGATGATCTCTCAGTCATTAATAGCTGATTTCTCAATTATTAATGGCTGAGAGATCAAACGTTAACAGTTGAGAAATCAGCTATTAACATCCTGTAAGTCAAAAGATAACATTGTAGAAATGAGACAGATCAGATGAGACAGAGTGAGAGCAACCGTTTGCCCTCATACCTGCCACCACAGTTGCTACCAAACCGAAAACCACGATGAATAAAGGGATACAGACTTTGTTAGAGCATGAGAGCAAAACGGCTATCAAATCACTGTGGAGAACCTAAGCGATATGTAGGCTCAAATTTCATTGCTGCTATTACAGCAGATTCCTTTGGCCGTAAATGCTCTGGGGGGATCTGATTATTCAGATAGCATACCACAGAACAAAAGATTATTTCTCCAGTTCTACCTCATAGCTGGCTCCATCCTTACAGAGGAAGCGGAGTACCGTTTGTTTTTTATCCTCGGATACCACTTTGCAGAAAGGAGTCTCCGCTACCTTCCACCTGCCTTTTCAGAGTCACCGTCACAGGAATCGCACCGCTTTCATTGTCAATCCACGGGCGGGAATAGATGCTGCGTTCCATACGTTTTCCGTCTTTATCGAAAGCTTCATCACTCGGACCACGATACAATGCCAGATCCGGTTGAGCTACAGTCAATAATACTTTATCAGCAGATTCCTTACGGACCATCACTAAGCAGGACGTATCCGTACGCTGCAACAATCCACCGGGAAGCAGTGACTGGGGAGTTTCAAAAAGCACATAAGAAGTTATCCTGTCCGAAGGCGATTCAAGGATATGTGCATTCCGGTCTTGCTGTAATACGCTGTAGGCAGGTTTCTTTGCAAAAGGCAGTCATCGTCTTCCGGTCGGTTCCCGGCAGAATGGCATATTCGTAGCTTCCCCGCTTTCGGTGCTTTCCCATGGTCGATAATCAATGATACCCAGTCTCCTTTCGTTTCTTTTGCCTGTATCCTGCATACGGGAGTATTGCGGAAAGTTTTTCTCGAATCTTGTAGGAACCGGCACATAATATCCGTGCCCAGATGATCCATCCATACTTTTCCTTCACCCGCATTATTCTTCCAATAGTCATGTGCCGCTTTTATCTGTCACCGCCAGTTGGAAGATGGTCGTCTCCGTTGGATAATCCGTGTTTGTATTCTCGATATCCGAGCCTAGACAAACGCTCATTCCATCGATGAAATGGTAGGATTTCGCGCACGATGCGTTCCGTTATACTTATCGTGTTCGTGCAGTTTCATTCCGAAGTTGCCATTCATCTTTCCTTGTGACAGGCCGCCGGCAAAGGCTTCCATCCGAATAAAGCATCTCTTCCATTCCGGAGGATGTATCTACATTCAGCACGTTGGCTTTGAGCAGGTCCAGCGGGAGATGGATGGAAGTCACTCCCGGAATGCGGTTCCAGTCGAAACCTTCCTGCTGCCATCCGCTGGTGGCGGGAGTCACTGTCTGTCCCGGAGGTGCTGTCAGTATCTGGAGACTTCCATGTGCCAGATAACGTCCATAGAGGTTGTGTCCCAGATAATGTTCGGCTGCCCAAAGGTAGCGTGAATGTCCGCGTGCCACAGCCGACCAGTTTTCACGCCGTTGCACAGATACACAGCCATAGCCTAGTGAGAGATTACCCTGCGGATCGGATTCGGCACGAAAACCGTTTTCCACCAGTCGTTTGGCAATCTTACGCTCCTGAGCGTTCGAAACTTTCGGCATATATTCCGGTGCCTGTTCCGCAGAAGAGGAATCGGAAGATACGAGACGCAGGTAGGCGGATGCCATCTCTTTATCAAAATCGCCCTTTCCATCGGGAGTTCCGGCAATTGCCATCATCGCATAGTGCATGGGAACTAATTTCCCTGTCCATCGGGATGGCGCCCGGACATAGACAAGGGAAAGTTCAGTTTATTGCAGTAGAAACGCATGGCAAGCAGGACATCTTTGACCGTCCGGTGTGCCAATTCGGAAACGGCAAGGCTTGTCCGACTGAAAAGATAAATCATATTCGTTGCCCCGTCCAGTCCTCCAACGGCATAGGCAGGGTAGTTATTACGGTGATGGAAAGCTCCTCCGTCCACTTTGAAAGAACCGGCCAGTCCCGGTGCAGGACGGCAGCCGTAGTCAATCCATCGGGAGAAGGATTTCAAGTATTGCAGGTCTTCTCCGGCGTGTCTTCCATCATCAGAATGCTTGCGATACGCCCGGTGGTTTGTGTATTGAAAGAATCCATATCGATGCCGTTGCCTTCCGGTTTGGGATATACCTCGTTGGTGATAGCATACCAACGCAACGTACGCTCCGCTTCAAGCAGTTTTCCTTCTTCCCGCAATACATCTTTCATCAGGAAATAAGCCGGATAAAGTCCGCGCACGCTATATCCGTAATGATGAATATTGCCCCAGCAACTACCATAAGCCACTCCCTGATCGGTGATATGGTCGTACATCGCAAAGGAATTTCCGTTTCATTTCCTCGCGGACCGGTGATCCTGCCTCACTGTTATTGTAAGCTACGGCAATCCGTTTCATCAAGTCAAAATAGGCACGCATCTCTATCCCCATCTTGGTCAGCATATCCTTGTCCCAGTCCGGAATCATCCGTTCGTAGGCTTCGGAAGCGCGCACCATGAAAATGGGCACCCGGACACTTGCCCGTCCTTATAGGTTATCTGATAGAGGTCGTATTTCTTACGGATGGTTTCGGCTTCTTTCTCCGTCACCTTCCCTTTGGTATAGATCATGTCACGAAAACGCTTTTCCAGCAGTTTCATTTCCTGCCGCTGCCTGTCGCTTACGGGAGTCAGTTGATGTCCGGTTTCAGGAGGGAGTGTTTGTAGAGTACCAGCCAGTGATTGGTAGTGCCGGCATTGACAAAGGGGACTTGCAGATCGGCTGTCTGCTGACGGGCGTCTACCTTCGTCGCAGTGATCAGATGATCGATGAAAAGGCGTCCTTTTGCATTGGGAGCCACGATGCGGGCTCGTTCATTCCCTCTTCCGGCGTGCCTTGCATATCGCGTTCATAGCAGACCCATGCCGCACGCCAGCCTTTGAAATTGATGCCGAAAGGGAAAGAAGCGCACTTACGGCCGTCTTTCAGAAATTCAAACTCGATAGCAGCGTCCTGAGGCTGCTCATTGTATATCCATACGATGAAAGCGGAAAGATACAGGTCTTTCCCTGTCGGGTCCTTCTTTTCAAACTTCAGGTCTTTCCGGAGTTCCAGTTTCCCGTTCGGTTCGAAGGTCCATTCCAACGAATGTTTCCCGTCTTTATAATGTGCACCGGATATGCCCAACTGAGACTGAACACCGGTTATACAGGCAGGTAACTGCGGTTCTTCAAAAGAGAACATCCGCTCGTCCGTAACTATCTGCGCATTGAGGAATGCCGGACAGAGAAAAGACAATATCAGCATTGTCACTGACAGAGTAAAAGATTGCTTTTATCATAGAATATATCGTTTTAGGTCCGATGGTAAATCGGTTTATCATTAGCCGGTATTTACAGAGAGAGATCACTTGTTCTTCTCCCTGAATGTACAAAGAAACCCCTCTTTTGTTGGAAAGAGGGGTTCAAATCGTACAAAATAGTTCAAATTATGTGCTATCTCTTATAAATAATGACCGATATGCTCTCTGCCGGTCCTGCCCTTAAGGGTGAAGTTCTTTAAAAGCCGCATTCTCTTCCTGCACGTGCTGAATGGTTTGTTTCAGCTCTGCAATCGGCAAATCATATCCATACCAGCCGGTATAACAGTCTACTACATACCATTTTCCATCGGGCAGCAATTGAACTCCACACGTAAGTCGATCTCCGATTCTTCGTATCCCGCCTCAAATACCTTATGCGCCGGTTCGTTCAGCGTAAACTTAGATACATAAACACCGCCCTCTTCCTGAGTGATACGTTCTTCTTCAGCGTTTCACTGTCCAGCAACGGCCACTTTTCCTTCGTAAAGGGAACGTTTTCTCTCAGTTTCCCCGTCATCCGCCAATAAAGTAACCGGCGTTTTCAACGGAAACTTGACACGAGTATACTGAAACGCCGCACTGGAAGTAAACTTATCCAGAAACGACTTGAAATCTTCTCTTGTCTGTGCTGCTTCACTTTCTACTTTCGCCCTGGAGCTATTGCCACAGGAAATAAATGAAATACCTGCCAGCAATGACATGACCATCAAACAGCATGCAAACTTCTTAGCTCTCATAACACGATATAAATTAAGAGTTTAAAATAACGCTGCAAAGATAATGACAAGTTCAATATCTTGATACGAATCGGGGAAGAAAATAGTTAAACTACTACAAATAATAAACTTACCACACCTCATTATTCCGGTATTAAAATACCTTTGTCATAAATCGAAATACTAACTTAAATAAAAACACACCATGAGACCCCCTACTGTTTTTTCTCCTGATAGGTCTTTTGCTTTTATGCAGTACACAGACTATCGCTTTCGCCCAATCCGGCACTTATCAGACAATTCCCGAATCTTTGCGAGGCTACTGGCAATTTAAAGCAGACAATGTGTCTGACTGGAACGGTCCGCTCATCGGAGAGAATTTCGTAGAGAACTATTATGTCGTTTTTTATGCCGAACAGATAAAACAGGAAGCTGACGGCAGCTACTTCTTCCATTTACGCAATCAGAAAGGAGATACGACGGAATTCCGTATCACACCTACCGGCAATGACGCCGCCACCATCTGGTACAAAGGCTGGAAAGAGCCGAAGAACTGTATCCGCAAGCAAGTCCCCGACCACACGGAACCGCTCACTCCCCTTACATTGCCCGACCGTGTTTATCAGAAATGGGTGAAAAGGATTATCCGGAAAAGTAATCTACGAATTCACCCGTGACGGAAAACTGCTCTATGACGGAAAAACATGGGATATCTTATCGGCCGGATATTTTCTCAATAAAGAATATCGGCTGCTCGTCAAAAGCGGAGAATCATACAAACTGCTTTACCTCAGCTTCCCCCTGCCGAAAACAATGAACGTAGCCGCTGAACTGCAAAATGAAAAAGTCTCTCCCATCGCCTCACACCCTGAAATATATGCTTTCGCCGGATGTTGGATCAATCAAGCAACCGGGGACTGGCGCATCGGATTCTTCGAAGACTTTGCTGTCTACCAATGTCAATTTTGGGATTATGAGTCGATAAACATCCAAAAGAATCGAACCACCATCATCCTGAAAAAATGGAACGGAACAACTGAAAGTACGTTTAACTCGTAAAGATGAAACTTCCTGCACCCTGTCTGTCGGAAAAGAAAAGGCACAGACATATGTTCTTTGTAACGACAAGTATCTGCCCGATTATCCGGTAGCTGACACCACTCCTTTCGTAGACAATGGTTATCAAACGGATAGCGTGACTCTCATCGGATACCTGCGTAACCTGCCTTCGACACGTCCTTTCGAAGTAGACGTACCGGATATGATCACCAATAATGAAGAAGAATATACAACCGAAATCGACTCACTTGGAAGGTTCACCCTCCGTTTCCCTGTATTGAACAGCCACAACGTGTTCATCGATTGGGGACGTACCACTATCTGTACATCCGTAGAGCCGAGAGAGACCTATTTCCTCTATGTGGACTTCGCTGACAAAAAAGAAATTAGTGATGGGAGAAAAGGCACGTATCCTCAACGAACTGCTGGCCCACGAAGGACTCAGTGAATATATCGGCTACGACGAAGGAGAAAAATGGAAAATATGGAATATTTGCAAAAGACGCAGGATATCATCCGTCATAAATCAGAATATCGTGCAAAGATGCTCAATGATCATCCGCTTCTCTCGCACAAGTTCCGCTATTACACAGAACAGGAAATCCGCTACAACGCCGCACGTGACCTGATGCAGCGCCGCTTTTCGGTAGACCGTAACAAGCAGGAGCATCTGCAACCGAAATTTATGAGTTATGTAGACTCGGCACTATATCCCCGTCCGGTAGAGCCTTATACGCTTCTCAGAGATTATGGTTCTTTCCTGCGGGATTACGTCGGATACATAACGGACATTGCTCCCCGCTTCTTCAAACAGATTGACCGTGACTCCTCAAAAGATGGAAATGCTCTATCTCAAATTTGAAAGGGACGGAAAGATTCAGCTATCACAAGAAGAAAAAGACGCATTACACGCCTTCAGTAACTTCGAACAAGAAATTGAAAAAATGAAAGCTGCGAATACGGCTGACTCGCTGACAATGGCTGCCTACAACAAAAAAAGATGGAACCGAGCATCAAAACAATACAGAGCCTCGTAGGCAGAGACGAAATTTTCAATGACTATATGATGGGAAACTTGCTCGCTAATTCCATCAATCGTACCCTTGCTATCATTGACTCCCTGCAAATGGACGAAAAATTAAAGGAGATACTAAAGGCAAATTGCTATTATGAGATGTTGCAGCAGACTCACAAAGAATTGCCGGACAGCCTCATCAATAAATTCAAAGCAGAAGTTTCTAATCCTTCCCTACAGGCTTATGTATTAAACCAACAAGGGATATACGAAGAAATATCCCATAAGGCCATCGAATATCCCGAAAGCCTGATGCCTAACGAACCTCTGGCAGAGATCACAGACGGAGAACAATTATTCCGCAAAATCATTGAGCCTTATAAAGGGAAAGTGGTTTATCTGGATGTATGGGGCACCTGGTGCGGTCCGTGCAAGGACATGATGCAATATGCAGGAAGCGCCAAGAAACTGTTTGAGGGAAAAGACGTGATATTCTTATATCTCTGCAACCATTCCTCAGACAAATCGTGGAAAAACATTATCAGGAATATGGACTGACCGGCAAAATTGCCGTCCACTATAACTTGCCCGATGAGCAGCAAAGGGCTATTGAGAAGTTCCTGCAGGTTCGCTCCTTCCCCACCTATATGTTGATAGACAAGGAAGGAAACATCGTAAACCGTGACGCCCCCAGACCCAACAGGGAAAATGATCTTCTCAATGCAGTCTATAAGTTATTAGAGAAATAAACGACTCATTTCTTCCGCAAATACTCGTATCCGAAACGGCAAAAGAGACATTTCCGTTTATCACAATACTCTTTGCGGAGCTGTATCAATGCCTGGCTATCTGCCGCCGAACCGACCGGTAGCCCGGCATCTCCCCACGACCGGATAATATGATTATTCTCCGCTTTCAACTCTTCCAGAAAACGTCCGGCACGATCACACATCCGCTCATCGGTTCTATGCAGACCATAAGCATATAAGAAAGGAACAACGGTATTAATCACGATCAAGTCCTGTGACTTCTCTCCCATCGATTTCTCTCTTTGCGGAGAAGGCCGGCCGAATATATAATGATTATCCCAATATGCAGAAGCATGAGTAGACAGTAATTGACGCACTTCCGGCAAGGTTTCTGCCTCCATCATCTGCGAAAAGAGCTTATCAACTTTCTGATACAAGTAGGCCAACTGTGCTAACCGGATATGGGGAAAGTTTTCCGGACGAAGCCTCAAAAACGCCATAAACCAGCATCCATCACCTGATTAAGTTCAAACTTCCGTTGCAGATAGCGAAATTCCTTACGAAGCCGGAGACTATACTCGTCTTCCTGCTCCTTCTTTAAAAACGCCTCCTCCAGCAAACCGGCCTGCCCGAAGAAAAAAGCCTCTATCTGAAACAGATCATTCCGATGCTTGTCTATCGCCCGAAATGGAAGCAGTCCTGCCCACGTCTCAAACGCATCGCCATTCAAGCCGAAACCGAAATTACGGGCAAGAGTGATAAAGAAGGCATCTTCCCAATGACGGTCACATCGTTCCAGCCGGTCGGCAATTTGCCTTGCTTTTTGCTCCAGTCGTTCGGTCTGAAGAGCCGTCAGCCAGGAGTGAATCGTTAATTTGGATAAGGACCCTATGATGGAGTAGCAGGCAGGATATTGGTCGGCAATGCAGAGTTCATGATAATGGGTTTGTACATTCTCGGGACAGGTCAATAGCAGTTGGGGGATTTGCTCACCATTGGAACGGGTTACTTCGGCATCTGCCTCGGCCACCACATGCAGAATCACAGAATCGTATGTTTTATCATGGTCGTGACCGTGACGGTACCAGTCTGAAGAATGAGTATGTATCTCTATATTTCCCACCCACAATGTACCGTCTATCTTCAGCTTCGCATTAAAAAGTCGGGACCGGCATCAGGGTTCTGCAGTCCTGAATCGATAATTTCTACCAGTAAGCCTTTGGTGGTTTGCAGTACTTTGAGAGGGAATAATTTATGTTTCCACACATAGTGGAGAAGGTGTTCCATGTTAACAGAAAGTTAATGTGCACTGCAAATGTAATAAAAATCTTATCTTTGCGACTATTATTTTGAATATAAGTCAGAAAACAATGAAAATAGCGTTGATCGGTTATGGAAAAATGGGCAAGGAACTTGAAAAGGCAGCCCTTAGTCGCGGACACGAAATTGTCTGCATTATTGATGTTGATAATCAGGAAGACTTTGAGTCGGAAGCATTCAAGTCCGCCGACGTAGCCATTGAGTTCACCAATCCGATGGTAGCCTACAGCAATTATATGAAAGCTTTCAAAGCCGGAGTCAAATTAGTATCAGGCAGTACAGGATGGATGGCGGAACATGGCGAAGAAATCAAAAAAGCTATGTACCGAAGGAGGAAAAACCCTTTTCTGGTCGTCCAACTTCAGTCTTGGAGTAGCCATCTTCTCGTCTGTCAACAAGTATCTGGCAAAAAATAATGAATCAATTCCCCGGTTATGACGTCACCATGAGCGAGACTCATCATATCCATAAACTGGATGCACCCAGCGGCACTGCCATCACACTGGCTGAAGGCATACTGGAAAACATGGACCGCAAAGACAAATGGGTAAAAGGAACGCTCCTTGCACCGGACGGTACCGTCAGCGGCACCGACGCCTGCGCTTCCAACGAGTTTCCTATCGACTCGATCCGTGAAGGAGAGGTTTTCGGCATCCATACCATCCGCTACGAGTCAGAAGTAGACAGCATTTCCATCACGCACGATGCCAAGAATCGCGGCGGCTTTGTATTGGGAGCCATCCTTGCTGCCGAATACACGGCCCAACATGAGGGATATCTGGGCATGAGTGATTTATTCCCATTCTTAAACGAATAAGGCTTCAAAGCCACTATCAAACGAATATAGATTATGAGACAAGCCACGCGCACACAATGGATCAAATGCACCATTGCTATTCTCCTTTATCTCGCCTTCCTCATCTGGGTACGCAGTTGGTGGGGGCTGATTGTCGTTCCTTTCATCTTCGATATTTATATCACCAAGAAAATACCCTGGTCATTCTGGAAAAAATCGAAGAATCCTACCGTTCGTAATGTTATGAGCTGGGTAGATGCCATTGTCTTTGCATTGGTTGCTGTCTACTTTGTCAATATCTACATTTTCCAAAACTATCAGATTCCTTCCTCGTCTTTGGAAAAGTCATTGCTGGTAGGCGACTTCCTGTACGTCAGTAAGATGAGCTACGGGCCACGTGTGCCGAATACGCCGCTTTCCATGCCGTTGGCGCAACATACGTTGCCTATTTTAAATACCAAATCATATATCGAATGGCCTCAGTGGAAATATAAAAAGAGTGCCGGGTTCGGAAAAGTGAAACTCAATGACATTGTTGTCTTCAACTTTCCTGCCGGTGATACGGTAGCGCTCAACAATCAGCAAACAGATTTCTACTCTATAGCTTACGGTGAAGGTCAGCGCCTGTATCCCAAGCAGATAGAGATGGACAGTCTGACACGCCAGCAGCAACGTGCTGTTTACGATTTGTATTATAATGCCGGTCGCCAGCAGATTCTATCGAATCCGCGTGTTTACGGAGAGGTCGTTTATCGTCCGGTAGACCGCCGTGAAAACTATGTAAAACGCTGTGTCGGTCTGCCCGGAGATACGCTGCAGATCGTAGACGGTCAGGTCATGATTGACGGCAAGGCTATCGAGAATCCCGAAAATCTGCAGTTCAACTACTTCGTACAGACCACAGGCCCGTATATCACAGAAGATATGTTCCGTGAATTAGGCATCAGCAAGGCAGACCAGACATTGTATGATGATTCTTCATGGGAAGAAACCTTCAGACAGATCGGACTGGACAATCGGAATGCACAAGGAAAGATGGCTCCTATTTATCATCTTCCGCTGACGAAGAAAATGTACGAAACATTGTCCGGCAACAAAAAGTTCATCAGCAAGATCGTCATGGAACCGGAAGAGTATGCCGGACAGATGTACCCGCTCAACTTACATACCAAATGGAACCGTAACAACTACGGTCCGATCTGGATTCCCGCCAAAGGTGCTACTATCACTCTGACTGAAGATAACCTGCCTATCTACGAACGTTGTATTGTCGCTTACGAAGGAAATAAACTGGAGATCAAGCCGGACGGTATTTATATCAACGGCGAGAAAACCGATCAATATACCTTTAAAATGGACTATTACTGGATGATGGGCGACAACCGCCACAATTCTGCGGACTCCCGCTATTGGGGATTCGTTCCTGAAGACCATGTAGTAGGTAAACCTATCGTTGTATGGCTGTCACTTGACAAAGACCGCGGATGGTTTGACGGAAAAATCCGTTGGAACCGCCTCTTCAAGTGGGTAGACTGATAAGGATACAGACGTGATAGAGTGATAAGGTGATAGAAATTGATGAACATTCGTAAATTCAAATGGATATTCGCATTCGCCGGAGCAATAGCCGTCGTGCTTCTGCTCCGGGATTCGCTTTTACATCCTGCCTTATCCCTTCCACCGGTATGGAGAATTCACTTTTTCAGGGTGAACGTATTCTGGTCAACAAATGGAGCTACGGCCTGCGGGTTCCGCTGATGTCACTGTTCTCATATCACCGCTGGTGCGAGCGATCTGTCCGGCAACAAGATGTTGTAGTCTTTAATAATCCCGCCGCCATCGGGCAACCGACTATTGACCGAAGAGAAATCTATATCAGCCGTTGTATCGGTACTCCCGGTGATACCCTGCTTGTCGATTCCCTTTTCTCCGTATCCTCTCCCGAAGCGCAACTCAATCCGGACAAGAAAAGGCTCTACACCTATCCCGCTGCCAAAGAGCAGTTGATCACTTCGCTTATGCAAACCCTTTCCATCACCAACGACGGACTGATGGGAAGTAATGACAGTACTCATGTCCGCAGTTTCAGCCGCTATGAATATTACTTACTGGAACAAGCGATCAGCGATCAGAACTGGATTCAGCCTTTGACGGAAAAGAGCGAAAAAGAGTTTTAAACCGCTCATCGTTCCCGGCAAAGGGAAAGCACTACGAGTATATCCGTGGAATATCACATTGCTGCGAAATACCCTCGTGATGCACGAAGGCAAACAGGCGGAAATAAAGAATGATACGCTTTATATCGACGGAAAACCCACACAGCATTGTTTTTTACCAAAGATTACTACTGGATGGCTTCCAACAATAGTGTCAATCTGTCCGATTCACGTCTGTTCGGATTCGTTCCGCAAGACCATATCATCGGGAAAGCATCGTTGATCTGGTTCTCTAAAGAAAAAGGAACGGGAATCTTTGACGGATACCGATGGAATCGCTTCTTTCAGTCTGTAAAATAATTCACATGCATAGTTTTCAACATAACATCTGTACATAAAATAATGAGAATAGCTTATTTATCTTCTGCCTACCTTGCTCCAGTAGAATATTATACCAAACTATTGGAATATGATAAAATATATGTCGAACAACACGATCATTATATAAAGCAAACCTATCGCAACCGTTGTACGATTGCCGGACCTGACGGCGAACTGGCACTCTCCATTCCAACCGTCAAACCGGATACGCTGAAATGTCCAATGAAGGATATACGTATTTCCGATCACGGTAACTGGCGCCATCTGCATTGGAATGCCATCGAATCAGCCTACAACAGTACTCCTTACTTTGAATATTACAAAGACGACTTCCGCCCTTTCTACGAAAAGAAATACGAGTTTTTAGCCGATTTCAACGAGGAACTCTGCCAGCAGCTGGTCTGTAAGTTGATAGACATTCAACCCTGCATTGAACGAACTTCAGAATATAAAACGGAATTCACAACAGAAGAAACAGATTTCCGCGAGATTATTCATCCTAAGAAAGGTTTCCAGATAGCTGATCCAGAATTTGTTCCGCATCCCTATTACCAAGTCTTTGATTCCAAACTCGGTTTTCTCCTAATCTGAGTATTATTGACCTGCTTTTCAATATGGGACCAGAGAGTTTGTTGGTATTAACAAGTAAATAACATTATAATAGCCAGACAAAGACATCAAACGTCCTGACACTACGTATCTTATCATATATCCCGGTAAGGTTAACAGGCGGACAAGCCTTGATTAATATCTTTTGTCCGCTTCCTGTTTTCGTTCCACGTACGTAAACCGTTGGGACTGCGTACGTGATCCCATCGGTTCACGTACATGAACTCATGGGATTACAGACGTGAAACGAAGAAATGTAACGACCGTAATACATTAATCTAACGTTGAAAACATGCTTAATAAACGTAGCACAAACTATTAAATGAACCGGCTTACCTGAACTAGGAAGGCAGAATCTCTTATGAAGGTGACAATAGAAAAGCGATTTTTCTCTATTATCACCCTATTGTCACCACCTATTATCACCCTTATCACGCTAAATTCCAGCACATTAAGCCTGGAAAGTGACAAGTGACAATAAGAATAACGTTTTTAACTCTGTAGAAAGAGACAAATTATAATCACCAGGTCACTATTATTTCCTTCAACAGATTACTCTTCATTCAGTCGATTCAGTAAATATCTGACATTCTCAAGATGTAAATGATTGACCCGGTACATCTGTTTATATTGCCAACTATTTTAGTAGTATCGATAATACAATCTATAAAAGAGCCCATTATATTGGCACTTTGCATACGATTGGTATTTGAAACCTGCATATTCATCATATGCATACCAAATCCTTTAATCACATCTTTTTTACACTAATTTTCTTAAAATGATGAACTGCCTCGAAGGCTGCTACATTACCAAAAAGAACATTCTCTAAATCTTCCAGTCTTTGCCGATCCGAGCGTTCCACCAAATAACTGGCTGGATTTATAAAACGATTGAGCGTAAGATAAAAGGTCATCATTTCATGATCTGAAGAAAAATGGCATGCATGAATTGTGTTGCGTCCCCCGGACAAACAATCTGCTGGTTGTTTAAAACCTCCTTCATAAGAATTTAAATTAAATGGTGAATAAATTAAGTTCAACGGGGCTAAACAGAAAGGTGGTTTTAGATAATAAAGAAGCGGTTCCGCCTGTCCCATTGCTCTTTTTCTCGTTCACACAAGGCAGCAGGTGCATTAACACTCTACATGGGGGTGCGAAACCGCCCATATAGAATGAACCGGACAGGCATAAAAATGCCTGCCACAATTACAAGGCAGGTTTCCAGCCTTGTGTGATTTTGAAAAAAGAGCACTACAAAGATAGGACATAAATCAGAATAGGAAAAAGAAATTCATTCTAAATTGCATATACCACAGTAAAATGCAAGGTATAAGCCTTATTTCTAATCACAAGCCAAACTCGTTTCAAAGAAAAAAAAAGGAGAATGTTGTGACTCTCTCTTTTATAAGATAACAACATTCTCCCAGCAATCTGTTTTACCGGGGAGGACCCCAGTTTTACCAACCGGATACCTATCTCAACTCAAATGGTACAATTCCTTTAATGTCTCTGGATGATGTTCCGATGACTGCTTCAAACTTACCCGGTTCTGTCATCCATTCGTGTTTGACATCATCGAAGAAGCCTCAGGGCTTTTTTATCAATCGTCAGCGTTACAGCCTTCTCCTCACCCGGAGCCAGTTTTACTTTCTTGAAGCCTTTCAGTTCCTTGACCGGACGAGGCAGAGAGGATTTCTTATCGCTGACATAAAAAGCTGGATAACTTCCTGACCTTCACGAGTACCTGTATTCTTTACGTTGATCGTGAAAGAGATGGTATCATCGGCAGTCATCACCTTTTGTCAGCCGAAGGTTTCCCGTAAGCGAAAGTAGTATAGCTCAATCCGTGTCCGAACGGGAAAAGCGGTTTGATCTTTTCTTTGTCTGCCCAGCGATAGCCAACAAAAATATCTTCACGATAGATTTCGTTTATGGTATCACCATTGTTCTTGGAGTGTGCCAGCTCTTCTTTATTCCCCGGATATTCACCCAGTTTATGTGCGCCTACGTCTTCCAGTCTTGCAGGAAAAGTAAAAGGAAGTTTCCCCGACGGATTAGCATCTCCTAGCAGTACCGAAGCAAGAGCTGTTCCGGCTTCCGAACCTAAGAACCAACCCTGAACAATAGCGGGCACTTCATTTACCCAAGGCATGGCAACCGCATTACCGGAGATGTTTACGACAATCAAGTTCTTATTTACTTTTGCCAACTCGCCAATCACCCTGTCCTGCGCATACGGCAATCCAAGGGATGCACGGTCCGAATCTTCGCAATCCTGATGATTGCTCTTGTTCAGTCCACCGAAGAAAATTACGTAATCCGCATCTTTAGACACTTCTACAGCCTCAGCAAGAAGTTCATCCTCCGAACGGTCGTCTTTCAAATCTTGTCCGGTCTGTACTCCATTATATTCCCCTGTCGGGTCACCAACGTATCCACGGACATACAAAACTTCCGCCTGTGAACCTACGCGGTTCTTCAAACCGTCCAAAGGAGATATCTCATATTTCACTTTCAAAGAAGAACTACCACCGCCTACAGTCAGCATCTTCACAGCATTCTCGCCGATAACGGCAATTTTCTTTGCTTTATTCAAGTCAATAGGCAATACATTATCCTTATTCTGTAACAGTACAATTCCTTCTTCACCGATTTTGCGTCCGGCTTGTCCATGCTCGGGCGAAGCCAGAGAACCGAAAGGTTTATGCGGGTTCATCGAAGTGCGGAAGATCAGACGGAGGATATTACTCACTTTTTCGTCCAGTTCTTTGGTTCCGACTGTGCCGTCCTGGATCAGTTTCAGGTAAGGATGCGCCAAATAGTAATTGTCATAAGCATTCCTTGTCCCGGCAGAAAGTCCGTTTGTCCATGAACCGAACTCCATGTCCAGACCATTCGAAATGGCCTGGAAAGTATCATGTACTCCGCCCCAATCTGAAACGACGACACCATCAAAGCCCCATTCCTTACGCAGAATATCTTGCAGCAATCGCTTATTATGGCACGCATGCTGAGTCTTATAGAGCTTACCGGAGTCGGTATCTTCACTAAACGAATAAAGGTTGTAAGCCCCCATTATTGCCCAAGCACCACCTTCCTGAACGGCCGCTTTGAAAGCCGGAAGATAAATCTCATAAAGGGCACGGTCGCTCAAATGAACATTGGTGGTGTGACGGTTGAACTCCTGATTGTTTAATGCGTAATGTTTCACACAGGCAGCCACACCGTTTTCCTGTACCCCCTTGATGTAAGGAACTACCATAATGGAAGACAGGTACGGATCTTCGCCCATATATTCAAAATTACGTCCGTTCAAAGGGGTACGGTAGATGTTGACACCGGGCCCCAGGAGAATATCTTTTTCCGGTAACGGGCTTCTTCAATGCTCTTCCCATAAAGATAAGACATTTCGGGATTCCATGTTGCAGAAAGGCAAGTCAATGCAGGATAGGCTATACAGGAATCGTTTGTCCATCCTGCCTGATCCCACTCATCCCAAAGTACTTCGGGACGGATGCCGTGAGGGCCATCGGTTGCCCATACTTCGGGAATCCCCAGACGAGGGACTCCCGGTGAACTAAATTTAGACTGCGCATGAGTCATCTTCACCTTCTCTTCAAGTGTCATACGGCTCAGCGCATCTTTCACCCGTTCTTCGATAGGCTTGCTCGTGTCTAGATATACTGGTGTCTGCGCCATATTCATAGTCGGTAAAACGGCGGCTATAGACAAGCCAAGTAACGTTGCTTTAAATTTCATGTTCATAAATGATTTCTGTATTTTTTACTTCTTCACAACAGAAAGAATTCCTTTATCTATCCCCTGAGTGAAATCTAACGTAAACACATAAGTAACTCCCTGTTCCAACGGAGAGGCCAATACAAGATTTTCCTCATCAACATTGAATAAGTTCCGGGTAGCCTGATCCATTTGCAGGTTCTTTTGATGAAATTGCTGATCCCAAGACTTTCCACCCAGATATTTAACACTGATATAATCGTATCGTATGCGTTCACCAATAGCCGTACTGCCTTCAGCACCAGTCTTCCCAGTAAACTGATAAACTTTCGGACTGATTTCCGCCACACAATAAGCAGTCGAAAAGTCCCAGTTAAATTCGTCCTTAATAGACGGAGAGCCCATACCATAGCCCAACAACCATACGGCACCATGCCCGTCAGCATCCAGTCCGGCTTCACTATTGCCATTCATACGTACTACTGCAAAGTATTTGCGTGTAGCATTTACCATCACCCTATAGCTACCGGCAACCGGCAAGAACTTCAAGTGATTATCTCCGGTCTTCACCAGATAATCCGGATCAACATACCAATCATTTAGATCTTCGATGCCACCTATTTCGAGTGTCTGGTTCTGCGTCAAAGACATCTGCAATTGATACATATCGGAACTGCCTTCTTCCAGCTTCATTCCATTGATTGTAATGTCCGGTCGCGGCAAGTCTACCTGTCCTACTTTCTCTACAGTCAGTACTGCTTTGGTATTACCTTTCGTTACATCTACCGTAAACTTATAAACACCGCCTCTCTCAAATTTCTGACCTTCCTGCAACTTCAAGTTACCCGACTCTGTTATTTCAACAAGATCGCTTGTAGTAGAGATGGCATCTCCCTTAAATTCACCATTATCCCACTTGTTTATGTGGAAGAATTTAAAGTCAATATCACTTGTTTTCATAGTCACACCGGCAGTAAACGTAGGCGATACTTCTTTGCCGCAAGTTGCGGCATACACAAACCATTCTCCGGCGTCCATCCCACTTCGTACAAAGATACCGACGGCTTGCCAATTCCATTTCCGATAGCCCAGATAGCTCCTGTTCCGTCATCCTGCAATTTAGCTGCTTCACCGTCTTTTAAAGCTATGACAGAGAAGTACTGTCTCTTACCGTTTGCTGTAATCTGATAGCTTCCGTCAATCGGCAGGAACTTCAGTGTTCCATCCTCCTGCTTTTCAAAAGAAGTCCGGATCAATCCACCATTCATCATAAGCAGGCACTCCTTCGAACGTCAGAATGTCATTCTGCTTTAACGACAGTTTAACAGCATATACATCGTTTTCTACCAATTCCATTTCTTTTTCCATTCAGCAATAATTTGGCAAACGGACTCGCTTCATAGTTGAAAGTATTAAACTGAATCGTATAATTGCCCGGCTCTGTATTGGAGAACGGGATAGACGTAGTAGAGCCTACTGCAATCGTATTGTCTTCCCAGCCAAAAGTTAGCTCGTTGCTGTGCTCCCCTACTTTCGGAGTTTTTGATATACGCTTTCATCTTCTGCGAAAAGTCTCCCGATACGCTATAATGATACATCGATTGCCTGTCCATCCGGTACTCCTGTCCTTCTTCATCTACCAAGGTCAGATAAGGAAAGTCCGGGCGTGCCAACGTAAGTTCCGTTTCCTGTTCCGTCGTAGTAAAGTGAATATTCTGAAGGATATACTTCAATGTCGCCTTTCCGTTAGGAATATTAGCATAATAAGGAATATAAATCTTTCCAGTATAGTCGCTTCCACTTGTCTTTGTTCGGATCACCGTTTCAGATACCTGTTCTTCTCCATAGAAAAGCTGCGCTTTCAAAGTAGAAAGAGGAACGTCTACATCCGAAGCCTTGATCGTAAACGGAAGGCTGTCGCCGAAAAGGGCATCCGCATTCTCCGCCTTGATCTCCATACTCGGATTACCGGGAAGGAACTCGTCATCATTACAGGAATTCATGGATAAGATTCCCGCCAATGCCAATGTTATATAGATACTTTTTTCATTGTCTTTATACTTTTAAGGTTCTTACTTTGACTTTGCCCAACGGTATGAAGTTACTGATTTACCGGGAACGTCATAAGCAAAATGACGTTGGCCGTCGCTGACAGTTATCTTCTTCGACTTCTCATTGTTGTTTATCAGAACAAAGGCATACGTTCCGTCCGTATTTTCGAAAGCAGAACAGGTAATACCGTTGTCCGTATAACCGGTAGTGGCGATACGCACAGCCTCCCGGCTTCACAACACTTGAAAGATGAGCAATGATATAGTAGTGAGAGTTACGTATGATTGTCTTATAATCACTGTTATTGATATCTACCGCACCATAGCAAGTCTGACAACCACCTTCACGATTCGGACCACGGTCGTTATCGAGCATCAGATTCCAACAATTACGCCCTTACACCAATTATTGATTGTTCCCAATGCTACCTCTTCCATATCTTCCATCAGACGCTTCGACAAGTCACGTCCGCTGTTCCATGTGCCGATAGAAGTTTCTGTAAACAGAAGTTCTTTCTCAGGATATGCCTGATGTATATTCAGCAATTCTTCACGGTTGCCGCCATAGTTATGGTAAGCAGCACCTGCCAGATACTGAGAAGCAGCAGCATCTTCGTAAATCTTGCCCGGATAGTTCTTCTGCGATTCGATATTGTCATAATTGTAGTTATGGTCGAAAGCATAAATCTTGGTAGACAGTCCGGCAGCTTTCATCTGAGGACCGAGCGCTGTTTTCACGAAGTCTCTTTGTTCTTCCCATTCCATATAGAGCGAAGCGGAGTTGCCACAGGTTCAAGGTTCATTTTGCGGAGTTACTGCATAAATGTCAATGCCTTCGGCTTTAAATGCCTGTATCCATTTCACAAAATAAGTAGCATAATCCTGATAATAATCCGGGTTCAATTGTCCGTTCGTCCACGAATCCAATGGTGTACGGTCTGTCAGGCTTTTTCACTTTCATCCATTTCGGACAGGTCCAAGGAGCGGCAATTACCTTGATAGAAGGGTTAATGGCCAGAATCTCTTTCAGGATCGGAAGGATATAGTCCTTTTCTTCGCTCTGCAAAGCAAAGTTTTCGATCCCTTTCGTATCACAGCAGGTATATTCGCTTAACGAGAAGTCCGAACAACCGATGGAAATACTACAACAGATTCATTGTAACGTTTCGTGTCTCCTTGCTCTTCATAGAGGCGGATAAGGTCACGGGAAGGGGTAATCCATTTGGCCCAGGTGAAACTTTCATCCCAGTTGCTCAAGTTACGGCCGAACATCCAAGTACACCAGTTGCCGGAGCCGGGAGGAAAGTGGGCTTCGAGAATTGCCTCCTTGGTATTGCGTACCCGGCAGTCTTTTTTTTCCGTATCATACGCCCAAAGGTCGCTGAAGTCTTCCACGAGGTCGAAGCCGTCGGCAGCAAGTTCATCGGCATATTTGATAACCTTTGCATAATCGCGCAGAGGTTTTTCTGCATAGACCTTGGCAAGCATGGCACGTGCCACCGATTTGGTAAGTATGCTCTTGTCTGATGTGTCGTTTGTCGGTGTGTTGGGGTTTTCCACTGCTTCAGTCAGGTCTTTCTCTATTTGGGCGTAAGCCTCTTCAGCCGTATTCTGTGGAGGAAAATAGGTCGGGTACATTTCTTCTACGTTGTCTTCGGTAATGTCACCGCCCACGGTAGTGATGACCGGGAAGTTACCCCATAAGCGTACCATATCGAACATGACCATGGCACGGAATATCTTGGCTTGTGACTGATACTTGCCGCGTTCACTTTCACTGAGTGCCTTGAGCTGGTCACAGCCCACGATGATGCGGTTGGCAACGGCAATGTCGCCTAAGAAACGGTCCCAGTCACGTTTTAGTACAGAATTAGAGCCTTCAATGGAGTTGGTTTCGTAAGGCACCACTTCGGCCCCCGTTGTTCCGGCGTAGGCATTATCGGAATGAGCGTCACCGATAAGCAGTTTGTCGACATACCAGTGCTCCTGCCGGTCACGAAATTTTTTGTGAAGGGTTACCATTGAAGTTTCCACGTCTTGCACACTATTGAAGATAGGCTTTTCATCAGTTTTGTTCA
>VOFG01002189.1_pt1 | contig 41984 bp, 52 predicted proteins | sample 5384171 | NCBI WGS metagenome assembly VOFG01 (sample SAMN12384726, study PRJNA508395) | human gut metagenome | isolation source: healthy gut F | host: Homo sapiens
AAATGTTGAAGAATAAAGGAACGATGTCAAGTCCGTTACAGGCAATGCAAGGTCAGGTTCCGGGTGTTACGATCACTCGCAATTCGGCAGCTCCGGGAGATGAGAGCTGGGGCTTGAAATTGCGTGGTTCTGTTTCTGCAAATAATGCGGAGCCATTGATCGTTATTGACGGAGTTGCTTATGATGGTGTAAATGCACTGCGTAATATCAACCCTTCTGATATTCAGTCTATCAATTTTCTGAAAGATGCATCGGCTGCTATTTATGGTTCCCGGGCTGCAGGTGGTGTGGTATTGGTAACCACTAAGCAGGCAAAGGAAGGAAAAGCGAGAATAGAATATAGCGGTTCATACACTTACAAGATGGTGGGATTGCAGCCGGAGCTGATGACTATGAACGAGTGGGCGAATGCAGTGTTACAGACTTGTCAGAACGATGGTCAGCCGGATTCTTACTCATGGGTGAAATATGCGAAAATGGCATTGGCTAATGAAGGTAAATACATTGATTTGGATCACAGTGCAAATCCTTTTGCTCCCAGCTATTCAGATGTAATGGATTTCGTGTTCATGGATACCAACTGGCAAGACGTGTTGTTCGGCAATTCTTATTCTACGCAACATGATTTAGCTGTTTCCGGAGGTACAGAAAAGAATTTATATCGCTTGTCCGTAGGGTATATGTATGATGACAGTAACTTGAAGTGGGGAAATAATAACAATCAGCGTTTCAATCTTCGTTTGACTAATAAACTGAAAGTCTTTGATAACTTTTCTATTGAATCTGTGATAGCCTATAACCGTCAGGATCAGGTGGCTCCTTCACAACTGAATAGAACATTGACTTCCAGTTATCCGCAACCGGGACTTCCGGCTTCTACGATTGATGGAAAACCTTATTCGTGGGGAACTTGGTTGTCACCGATTTGGTTTGCCGAACTGGGTGGAGATAATAAACTGAAAGTATCTGAAATTAATATCAGTGAGAAATTCACTTACAATATTAATAAACATCTGGATGTAGTAGCAAATCTCGGTTATAACTCCGAGTAGCTTCACGTGATATAAAGAAGATGGCTATTACTTCTTATAATTATGCGGGAACCAAGATAAACACTAAGGCTGACGGTTACAAACAGGAAGAGTCGTCTTACGAGAAAACAAGTTCGCGTACAGACTTCTATTCTATGGCAGGTTATGTTGATTATCATAATACATTTGCGCAGCATCATAATGTAAGTGCAATGGTTGGTGCTCAATATGAATTGAAAGAATACGATTATTTTGGTGTATTGGTGAAAGATATACAGAACTCGTTGGAAACTGTAAATGGGGCAGGTTTGGTAAATCTGACAGATAAACATGGTACAAAGTGGCATGAGGCTGTGATGTCCTACTATTCTCGTTTAAACTATAATTATAAGTCAAAATACTTATTGGAAGTAAATATGCGTTATGATGGTTCTTCCAAGTTTAAACCGGAAAATCGCTGGGACTTCTTTTATGGAATATCCGGTGGATGGCGTATTACGGAAGAGGCGTTTATGAAGAACATCAAATGGTTGAACGATTTGAAAATCCGTCTTTCTTATGGTGAAGTTGGTAACCAGAGTGGTATTGATCGATATGATGGTACACAATTCTATAAATTTGAATCTCAAAGCGGAGCTTATATCGGTCCTAACAAAGGCACTATCATAGATACGAATGGTAAAATCGCTTCTCTGGGACGTGAATGGGAACGCATTAAGAACTATAATTTAGGATTGGATTTTTCCTTGTTCAATTCCCATCTGACAGGTACTGCCGAAGTATACATGAAACGTAATGATAATATGTTGATTAATGTTTCTTATCCGGGAGTTCTGGGTGATAACGCAGGTATGTCAAACAATGGAAAATTCAGATCACATGGATGGGAAGTCATGGTAAACTGGTCTGATAAGATTGGAAAAGACTTCACTTATCATGTAGGAGGTACTTATTCTTTTAATACGAATAAACTGACGGATATTGGTGCTGTTTCAGTTCTGAAATCCGGTTTTGTTGATAAACAGCAAGGTTATCCGTTGAATAGTATTTTTGGTTTGCGTTATGCCGGCAAAGCACAGACAGAAGAAGAACGTCAAAAATATCTATATCGCTTCCTGACTGGTAATACTATCGGATTGACAGAACAAAACTTCCGTTTGGGAGATAATATGTATGCTGACGTAAATAATGACGGCAAACTGGATCAGAATGATATTGTTTATTTAGGTACAGATGATCCGAAAATCTCTTTCTCTTTTAATGTAGGAGCAGAATGGAAGGGATTTGATTTATCATTGGTTTTCCAGGTTGCTGCTCAACGTACAATCTTCCGTACGGGAGATAATAACGGTAATGAGATTTGGCGTATACCGATGAAAGCATTATATCTGAACACTTCGAATCAATCGGTAGGTAACACGTGGAGTCCGGAGAACCGGGGTGCTTATTATCCGACATATAGTAATAAGAATGAAATCAATGACTACAACTATCAGGCTTCTTCCTGGTCAGTGGAAGATGGTTCTTACATTCGTCTGAAAAATGTGACATTGGGATACAATGTACCTTCTGCCTTTTTTAGCTAAAACGAAAGCAATTAGTTCTTGTCGTGTATATGTAGCAGGTGCTGATCTTTGGGAATATTCTAAAATTAACGACGGATGGGATCCGGAGGCTAGCCGTAAGGTATCAGCAGCAGGACGTTTCCCCTTTGTCCGTACAGTGACTTTCGGATTAAATCTAACTTTTTAATGTATGAAGAATATGAAACTATATAAGAAAGCTCTTTTAATTTTATCGCTTGGTCTGACACTGAATTCGTGTCTGGATCTTGATCCGCAGGACCAACTGGCAGATGGCAACTTATGGGGGCAGCAGATGATTTTAAATATTTTGCAACTAATTTCTATGGTTGGACCCGTGATTTCAAGTCTGTTATTTCTGATGGTGCACATTCTGACTGGCGTTCGGACTTGATGACTTCCAGTTCTGTAAATATGTACAGCAATGGTAGTAATCCGATTCCTACTTCAGACGGTAACTATACCAGCAATTATGCCCATATCCGCCGTTGCAATTTGTTGCTGCAAAAAGCGGCGTCTTTTTCCGGTAACGGTGATATTAGTCGCTATGTAGCAGAAGCGAAGTTCTTCCGTGCTTATTCTTATTTTGATTTGGTGCAATTGTTTGGCAATGTGATTATCACTAAAGAACCGTTGGATATTACTTCACCCGAGTTACGCATGAGCCGCAATGACCGTAGCGAAGTGATTGACTTCGTGATTCAGGATTTGAAGGATGCGGCTGAAGTATTACCGGAAACAATTACGACAGACGATGAAGGGCGTATTTCAAAATGGGGAGCTTATGCATTCCTTTCACGTGTTGCTTTATATGAAGGCACATGGCAACAAAACCGCAATAATGAAGAACGTGGCAAAGCATTGTTGAGTATTGCAGCGGATGCGGCGAAAAAAGTTATCGACAGTAAGCAATTCGAGCTATTCAAACCAGCAGCATTGGGAGAGATGGCTTATAAATACCTGTTCATTTTAGAGAATGTACAGTCTAATCCTGCGAATCTGACTAAGAGTGCCAATAAAGAATATATATTCTATCGTCGTCATGATGAAACGATTGCTCCGATCGGGACTAATATCACACATGGTTGTGTAGCGAACGTGCAATATATTAATCGTAAATTTGTGAATATGTATCTTTGTAGCAATGGGCTACCTATTGACCATGCCAAGAGTGCTGATGTCTTTAAAGGTTATGGAGGTCTGACTACGGAATTTGAAAATCGTGATAATCGCATGAAGAACTGTCTTCTGGCTCATGGCACTAAATATTGGGATAACGACAAACCGCGTATTGACTGGAAAGGTATGGATGGGGAAGATGCGACCAATGCCATTACATGTAATGTATTCCAAGGTTCCGGTTATCAAAACCAAAAATGGGGTACGGAACGTAAGGTGGCTGATACATTTGAAGGTTACGACTTTCCGATTATTCGTTATGCAGAAGTTTTATTGAATTATGCAGAAGCTATGTATGAGTTGGGAACCACCGGCAAAGCTTTGGATGATGCTTTGAATATCTCGTTGAATTTGGTTCGTCTCCGTGTAAACCCGGATATGCCTAAACTGACTACGTCTTTTGCTTCAGAAAACAGTTTGAATATGCGAGAGGAAATCCGTCGTGAACGTACCATCGAATTGTACAATGAAGGTTTCCGAGTTGATGATTTGAAGCGTTGGAATACTGCTATTGTAGAGATGCCTAAACCTATTCTAGGAGTGAAATGGACAGGAACTGATTTTGCGACTTCATGGGCTGGCGCTTCTAATATGGCAAAAGACTCCGATGGCTGTTTGATCTTGGAAAATAGTCGGCGCTGGGGTAGTAAAATGACCTGTATCCGCTTCCGGTAGATCAGTGTCAGTTGAATCCGAACTTGGGACAGAATCCGGGATGGCAATAATCAAGTCTGAATAACTTAAAGAATAAGAATCATGAAAAGAGATTATATAAAATATTTTGTTGGACTGGCGGCTTGTTCGTTTTTAGGTCTGACTTCATGTGATGATGATAAGGATTTAGGAGGAAAGATGGACGAAATGATTACAGTGTCCACCATTACTCTTAACGAAACTCAATATGATGCAGGGAATAAAACAATTTGTCTGCTGAAGAACAAAGAACTGCAACTCTCTTGGAGTATTGCACCTGAAAATGCAACCGATGCTAATGTGCAATGGACTTCGTCGGATGAATCTATTGTTGCTGTTACACGGGAAGGTAAGGTCGTGACTAAGGATAAAGCAGGAAAAGCTATTATTACATTAACGCCGGAAATCGGTTTCGGTCCGGAAGCTACGATCGTCACTAGAACTGTTGAGGTCTTGGAGGAATATACCTACATGTCATCTATTAATATAAAGAACGAACCAGTGGAAGAGATTGCAGCTGGGGATGAATATCAGTTGGAAGTTGTGTCAGAACCGTCAAATGTTACATTTAAACGATATAAGTGGGCAAGCAGTAATCCGGAGGTAGCTATCGTAGATGAAAAGACGGGATTGGTAACTGGAATCAGTAAAGGTAATGCAACTATTACGGTGACTGCTGATGATTTTAGTTCGACTCCTGTATTTGCAAGTTGCGAGATAGGGGTTAAAATAGTAACTCCAATTACTGGAATGACATTTACTGAAGATAAAGAACTCAATCAATTAGGATACGGACAGGAATACCAGATCAAATATACATTGGATCCTGTAGATGCTACTGCTTCGCTGCTGACTTGGACGAGTGATAATCCGGAGGTGATTAGTGTGGATAAGACTGGTAAATTGAAAGTACATACTACTAAGGCCGCTTCTGCTGTGATAACAGCTTCTTATGGCCCTGTTGTACAAAATGTAACTGTCACAGTTGCCGATGGACGTTTCTGGTATTCATTAGGTAATGGTTTGGGTAACGGACTGGATAATAATTGGTATTTGGATGGCAACAATGCGTCTGTTGTTTCAACTGACGGAAATAAGACCACTGTTCAGATGGGCTCCGGATACCGTAGTGACTTATGGCTTGCAAGAAGTGGTAAAGGAAAAATTGTAAATGTAACTCCTGCTGATTATAGATATTTTGCCATTAAGGTAGGATTTAAATCTCAATTGGTTCCAGGAAAGAACAAACCCAATGGTTGTATTAAATTAGAGATCTTTGATGATGGTATTAAGAAAATCGGTCCTGAATATTTTGGAACAGGCGGAGATGCTAATAATAGATACGAGATTCTGGGTGCAAGTGAGATTTCGACTACGGAGCCAAATGTCTTGTATTACGACTTACAGTCAAAATATAAAACTGTGACTCCTACAGATTGGAATCAGGTCTTTGATTTGTCCGAATGTCAGTTTGTAGTTGTTGATTTCCCGGAAACAGCTCATACTTATGATCTTTACTGGATTCGTTCTTTGAAATCCATAGAGGAACTTCAAGCTTTTGTAGATAGTGAAAACAATACTAACGAATAACTACCATGAATAAGATGAAATTATATACAATAATAGGAGCAGGGCTTTTTGCCCTGACTTCTACCACGCTTTTAGCATGTAGCGAAATAGAAGACGGCTCTAATGATATGAGTAGTTGGCCGGAAGTGAAGGATTATGTTACGACTTTGGAGCATCCTTGTATGCTTCATACAGAAACGGATTTTGAGTTTGTAAAAGGAAAAGTGCAAGCCGGTGCGCAACCTTGGAAAAATGCGTTCGATCATTTAAGTCGTGGTGGGAATAGCTTGTCACAATCAAATTATAAGGCTTCTCCGGTGAAATTATTGGCGCGTCTCGATCAAAATAATTGGGCAGGCAAATATCCCAATGACTGGAATAACTACACGAAGTTGATGAAGGACGCTGCCGCAGCCTATCAATTGGCCCTTCGATGGAAATTGTCGGAAACTGACGGTGCACAGTATGCAGATGCTGCTGTTGCTATTTTGAATGACTGGGCTAAAACATGTACAGGATTTATCGTGAATGATAAAGGTGAATTTATAGATCCGAACGAGTTCTTGATTTTTATTCAGGTACATCAAATAGCAAATGCAGCGGAGATTATGCGTTCTTATTCAGGATGGCAGGAAGCTGATTTCGTTAAGTTTAAAGCATGGATTGCAGATGTCTTTTATCCTCATATCACAAAATTCCTGTCTACGCACAATGGAAATGAATGTGCGCTTCATTATTGGCTCAACTGGGATTTATCTGCGATGACAGCTTTACTTTCTATCGGTATTTTGGCGGATGATAACTTTAAAATCAATGAAGCTATCCAATATTTCAAATTTGGTATTGGTTCGGGAAATATAGGAAATGGCGTTCCTTTCATACATTTAGATCCGGATAGTAATGAAATGCTGGGACAATGTCAGGAATCAGGTCGTGATCAAGGACATGCTACCTTGTGTGTCAGTCTGCTGGGTGCTTTCTGTCAGATGGCAAAGAATGTAGGTGAAGACCTTTTCATCTTTGATGACGGACGTGCATTGGCTATGTGTGAATATGTAGCTAAATACAATATCGGTGGTGCTGAAACCGGTAGTTCAAGTGCCAGTTGGAAGATGACCGGTTTCAGATATACAGATAATGATCTGCCTTATACTACTTATACAAATTGTAGTGGAAGCTGGGATACCATTTCTGCACAGGAAAGAAGAGAAGGAAAGGATTCACGTGGTGAAGTGCGTCCTGCATGGGAGCTGGTGAACCGTTTGGCGCAGGATTATGGTAAATCAAGCATCTATGCTAAGATGTGGGTTGATAAAATGCGTGAAAATGCATCACGCGGTAATTCCGATGGTGGGGCAGGTGATTATGGGCCTAATAGCGGCGGTTATGACCAATTAGGTTTCGGAACCCTGATGTTTGCAAAAGAGTAAAGAAAAAGCTGTTGGTAATATAGCATGATTGTTTTACAATAATCTTGGATAAATAGAAAAAAAAGTTGGAAAGGGATTAGGTATTTACCTAATCCCTTTCGTATATATAAGTAAATAGGTCAGTAAATAGATTGTTTTGAAATCAGAGATAGGATTCAGTTTTAAAAGTGTTTGGTTTTATATAAGGTAGAAAGAACCTGTTTTTAGGAATAACGAATCTAGTTTTGAATGAAATTGATTAGTAAGGTATATGCGTAAAAAGATTCTGTTTTTAGCAGGAATGATGGCTTGCAGTTCATTGGCAGGCGCACAAGAAATTTCTAAGACCTGGGTGGCTGATAAGGGGAATGGAACTTATCAGAACCCGGTTCTTCATGCAGACTATTCGGATCCGGATGTATGTGCAGCCGGAGATGATTTCTATATGACAGCATCCAGCTTTAATTGTATTCCCGGAATTCCTATTCTTCATTCCAATGATTTGGTTAATTGGTCGTTAGTAAACTATGCGTTACCGGTTCAGGAGCCGGAAGAATTCTTCGATAAGGCACAGCATGGTAAAGGCGTATGGGCACCGGCTATTCGTTTTCATAACGGAGAGTTCTACATTTACTGGGGTGATCCGGATTATGGAATCTATATGATTAAAGCCAAAGACCCGAAAGGAAGATGGAGCAAGCCTGTATTGGTGAAAGCCGGGAAAGGAATGATTGACCCGACACCACTTTGGGATGAAGATGGAAAAGTTTATCTTGTACATGCATACGCTGGTAGCCGTAGCGGGGGAATAGCATCGTAGTTATTTGCGAACTGAATGCGGAAGGAACAGAAGTAATTTCCGATCCGGTGATGGTATTTGATGGAAATGATGGAAAGAACCATACGGTAGAAGGACCGAAGCTTTACAAACGCAACGGATACTACTATATTTTTGCTCCGGCAGGAGGGGTAGCAACCGGTTGGCAATTGGTACTTCGCTCAAAAAACATCTATGGCCCTTACGAATCGAAAATCGTGATGGCACAAGGAAAGACAACAAAGATAAACGGACCTCATCAGGGGGGCTGGGTAGACACCAATACAGGAGAATCTTGGTTCGTCCATTTTCAAGATAAAGGCGCTTACGGACGTGTGATTCATCTGAATCCGATGATGTGGGTAAATGACTGGCCTGTAATCGGAGTGGACAAGGATAAAGACGGTTGCGGTGAACCTGTAACGACTTATAAGAAACCGAATGTGGGAAAGACCTATCCGATCGCTACTCCGCCGGAGAGTGACGAATTCAATACCCGGCATTTGGGATTACAATGGCAATGGCATGCCAATAAAAAAGACACTTACGGGTTTACTACCGATTTGGGATTTATCCGTCTTTATGCAGGCAGCCTTTCGAAAGAGTTTGTGAACTTCTGGGAAGTTCCTAATCTGTTGATGCAAAAGTTCCCGGCTGAAGAGTTTACAGCTACGACCAAGCTGACATTTACTGCCAAGCAGGATGGAGAACAAACCGGAATTATTGTGATGGGATGGGATTATAGTTATCTTTCTATTCGCAAGGCGGGGGATCAGTTTATTCTGCAACAGGCAGTTTGTAAGGATGCGGAACAGCAAAATCCCGAACAGATAAAAGAATTGGCAAACATTCCGGTAAAATATCTAAAGATGCCGGGAGTAGCAGATAATGAATGGCAAACAGTGTATTTACAGGTAAAGGTTCGGAAAGGAGCCGTTTGTACATTTGCTTATAGTCTGGACGGGAAGAAATATACGACAGTGGGAGAGACTTTCACAGCCCGTCAAGGCAAATGGATTGGAGCCAAAGTCGGATTATTCTGTGTGACTCCGAATGAAGGCAATCGGGGATGGGCAGATGTCGATTGGTTTCGGATGAATAAGTAATTGACCAATCAATAATTGACAAAGAGAAATAAAGATTAAGAATTAACTCGAAGATATCAGATTAAGATGAAAAAAGATTGTAGTAGGTTTGGCTGTGATGTTAGGTTTCTGTACGTGTGCTCATCAGCCGTCCGGTACATTGGATGTGAATAAGGCATTGGACTATTGTGCAGAGCAGACACAACGTACGCTTGCGGAACTGAAAACTGACTCCGGCATCGACTATACAATGATGCCACGTAATATCATGACTGACGAACATCATTGGAATTGTCGGAAAGCGACGAAGGAAGAATGGTGTGCCGGTTTCTGGCCCGGAGTATTGTGGTATGATTACGAATATACGAAAGATAAACAGATTCAGGAAGAAGCGGAGAAGTTCACGAACTCTCTGGAGTTCCTTTCCAAGACTCCGGCTTTCGACCATGATTTGGGCTTCCTCGTGTTCTGTAGCTACGGAAATGGTTACCGCCTGACCAAGAATCCGGCTTACAAACAAGTGATTCTTGATACAGCCGATACGTTGGCTACTCTGTTCAATCCCATCGTAGGAACTATCCTTTCATGGCCTCGTGAAGTGGAACCCCGCAACTGGCCGCACAATACCATCATGGATAACATGATTAACCTCGAAATGCTTTTCTGGGCAGCGAAGAATGGTGGAAATCCTTATTTATATGATATTGCCGTGTCTCATGCCGACAAAACGATGAAATGCCAGTTCCGTCCCGACTATACATCTTACCATGTAGCGGTATACGACACCATTACAGGTAATCTGATAAAAGGAGTAACGCACCAAGGTTATGCCGACAGTACCATGTGGGCGCGTGGTCAGGCATGGGCAATCTATGGATACACGGTAGTTTATCGTGAAACGAAAGATCCTAAGTATCTTGATTTCGCGCAGAAAGTGACAGATGTCTATCTCGAACGTCTGCCGGAAGACAAGGTTCCTTATTGGGATTTCAGTGCCCCGGGAATACCGGATGCTCCGCGTGACGCTTCTGCTGCGGCAGTGGTGGCCTCTGCTTTGCTTGAACTATCCACTTACCTCCCGAATGGAACCGGAAAACGTTATAAAGATGCAGCTATTGAAATGCTGGCAAGCCTGAACTCTGACAGTTATCAGAGTGGCAAGAGCAAACCGTCCTTCCTGCTTCATAGCGTAGGACATTGGCCGGCTCATTCAGAGATAGATGCCTCTATTATTTATGCAGATTATTACTACATTGAAGCATTGCTTCGGTTGAAACGTCTGCAAGAAGGAAAGAATGTAATTAAATAAAGAAGATTTATATCGAATAAAACACTATCTTTATCACAGTTATTTAACAATAAATCTATGTTGTATGAAACAGTGCATTAAAACAAATGGAGTTTTATTCTTTTTTGTTTGATATCATTAATCATTACTGCACAAGAGCAATCAGTGCAGTCTAATATCAAATGCTTGAATTATCCTAGTTCGTTTGAGTTATTGCTTCGGCATTTTAAAGGAAAAATTGTATATATTGATGTAATGGCATCTTGGTGTAAACCCTGTCTGGCAGAACTCAAAGAATATGAAAAAACAGATGATTTTTTTCAAAAAGAATGATATTGTAAGACTTTTATTTCAATAGATGAACCCAAGGATTGGAATGCCTGTTTGAAAAGATTGGATGAAAGATTATTAAATGGGTATTTTGTCACCTATCATCGACCAGAGAATAGTGTTGAGAATAATAAATTTTCTGTTGAAGTGGAGAAGTTGTTTGTCACTTATGATGAGAAAGGTAATTTCGCCGGGCTTTCAGTTCCTCAGTTTATTATTGTTAATAGGGAGGGAACTATTGTAGAATATAAGGCACAAAGACCAAGCAATCCGGAGGAATTGAAGAATCAGTTGAAACAATACTTGGAATAATATGAGGAAAGACTCCCAAAACGAAAGCTCTGCAAGAACGGACCGTTCTATGCAGAGCTTTTTTACTGGTTAGGGTTAGGCTTATTATTATTTTACCTTGATGATGTCATAATTCAGATCGCTGACAGCTTCTTGCAAGCTATCGTTCACCAAACGAAGAGTGGTGTCATTTACAATCACGAAATACATCGGAGCTTCACCATCTTTCGGAGTTAACTTAACAGCAGTCACAGGTTTTTGTTCACAACCTTGTGTACAGTCTGCTGTTTTTCCTTTTGAAGTGAAAGTCTTGTTTTGTCCTTGACCTTCAGCATCGAGGTAAGTCATATCCAGTGTATACGCAGTATCTACACCGTCAGTTGCAGCGTTCAAGGTTAGTACATAGTCAATACCCGGACCGTCGGCAGCAGGAAGAGTACCTTCATAAACTTCAGTTAGTTCGGTAATCGGAGTCATAGCAAGAGCTAGACTGTCTGCTTGTGCCTCTGCGGCTTTGTTTGCTTTTGATTGGCATGATGCCAAAGCAGCTACGACTGCTGCTAACATAATTACTTTTTTCATCATTAAGTGCTTTAAGTTAATATAATTATAGTGAGCTATTGCTCGTTTTTGCTATCCTATTCCTGCTCCTCGTCCCGTTTGATGACAAGCAGTTTGTCTACTCGTCCGCGGTCCATGTCCACCACTTCGAATTGCAGATTCTTGTAGGTGAAGATATCTCCGCTTTCGGGATGCGACCAATCAGGAACATGGCCAATCCACCCAGAGTGGTGAAGTCTTCCGATTCCAGATCTTCGTAGGATAGGATACCCATTTCCTCCATGAAGTCGTCGATATTCATTGAAGCTTCCACCAGCATTGAACCATCCTGCCTTGTGACGATTTCTTCTTCTTCCATTTCATCCTCTTCAAGGATGTCTCCGAAGATACTTTCGGTCAGGTCGTGCAGTGTGATAATGCCTTCTGTGCTGCCATACTCGTTAACAACAACTCCGAACTTGTTTTTGTTCTTCTTAAATAGCTCTAAAACTTTATTTGCATATAAACTTTCCGGAATAAAGAGGGGAGGACGGGCTATTTCGCGTAGGTTAAACAGCTTTTTGCTGCCTACCATCAGGATAATATCCTTTACGGAAACCACACCGATAATCTCATCTTTCCGTTCGTCTACCAACAGATATTTGCTATAATGTTCTTCTTCGATAATCTTCATCACCTTTTCCTGCGTATCATCAGGATGAAGGATAATGAGATCTCTGCGATGTGTCATCAGTTCGTTGGCGCGTTTATCAGAGAAACGGAATACGTCGCGTATCATTTCCGTTTCCTCTTTGTCAATCACACCCTGCTCCGAACTTTGATGCAGGATCATTTTGATTTCCTCTTGTGTCATGGGGCGTTCTTCGCTTTTCAGACCGATAAGTTTGTTCAGTAGCTGGGTAGAGACGCTTAGCAACCACACAAAAGGATAAGAAACCTTCGTCAGCAGAATCATGACCGGGCTGAACAAAGTGGCGTATCGCTCCGGATTACTAAGAGCGATAGATTTGGGTACTAGCTCTCCGATAATCAGAGAAAGATAGGTAATGATTGCTACGGTAGTAATCATTGCCAGGTTGCGTGCATAAGCTTCTGCGCCCGGAATGAGGGAAAAGAAAGGAACGAGGTCGTCGGCTATGGCTACACCGCCATAAGCACCCGATATGATGCCGATCAGAGTGATGCCAATCTGAATGGTGGAGAGAAATTTTTCCGGTTCTTCCAATTGTTTTAAAACTCCTCGGGCTGATTTGTTACCTTTTGCGACAAGTGTTTCAAGACGTGCTTTGCTGGATGATACCAACGCAATTTCATACATGGCAAAAATGCCATTCAGTATAAGTAAGAAAAGTATGATAAGAAATTCCATAAATGGATTAAAATGGTTATAGGGTCGAAATTACAAGAAATCAGGGCACTATGCAAATCTATGTTATAGATTAATGATTTTTTAATAATAGTGTGTCTCTTTTTTATCAAAAACAGAGGAGGAGATACATTGGTTTGTCAACCGCAGTATCTCCTCCTTTATTTGATTTAGGAACGATGTCCGTTATTATTTAGCGTAGGTTGCTGCTTTTGCTTTCGCACGTTCGATACGTTTCATGGTATCCGGGTGTGACGAGAACATCTTTTTGCAGGTAAGAAGCTTGTGGAGCATCTTTCGACAGTTCGGACAACTTAGTCAGTGAGTTAGCCATTGCATACGGGTCGATACCGTTCTTTACACAGAACTCTACTCCGTAATCATCCGCTTCGCTTTCCTGCTTCTGTGAATATTGTGCGCCTGCCAGAGCTTCAGCCATAGCTCCCAGCTCGGAGTCGGTCAGTTTGGCTACTTTGTCGCTGCTGGCACCTGCCGCGTTCTTCACAGCTGAACGGAGATAAGCATTCTTCATGGCATCTTTGGAATCTGTGTGAACCACATGACCGATTTCATGACCTACCACTGCCATTACTTCTTCATCCGTCATAACATCCATCAGACCGGCGCAGATACGTACACTACCGTCGCCACAAGCGAAAGCATTTACGTCTATTACTTCATATACACCAAAGTTAAGTTTCAGTCCGTCCACTTCTTTGATATGTCCCGTCAGTTTCTCCAGACGTTTGCCATATTCAGTATCAGGTTTTGTCAATGGATTATGAGTGTCCATCCATGCCATATACTCCTTACTCATGTTGGCGATGTCCGCATCAGATAAAGTAACGGCTGATACTACATCTTTACCTGCTTGTAAGGCTTTTCCTAAATTAATCTTCTTGCCGAATTGTGCAGAAGCTGTCATACCCATGCCTAACAATACGAAGGCAATCATAGCGATTTCTCTTTTCATACTCTTTTTCTAGTTTGATGTTTTATGTATAAATTAATATTCAAATGTTATTCCTAATGTGGGGAGCAAAGTCCCGCTCGATTGTTTGAGGCGTTTCATTTTATAGTGTTGGCTGTCGGTAGGAGCTTCCGGATTTTCGATGATGCCGGTGCTCATCAGCACATCCTGCTGTTTCAGTTTGCTTGCCGTGATATTCTGCAAATCAAGATAGAATCCCAGCATGCAATGTTTCAGATAAAATGTCTTGTCGATGCGGAGGTCTACTTGTGCAAAAAGGTCGGAAGACGTTCCTTATTATATTTTGAATAGTCGTAATATGCTTTGCCTTGTGCATCCCAGGCGGATACCAAAGATGATTTTTCTTCATCGTATGGGGTATAAGGAGCACCGCCGATGCAACTGACTTTCATGCCGACACTCCATTGGTGGGGCAGATTGTAAGTTCCCCGTAAGTTGAAAATATATCGGTTGTCCCATGCAGATGCAATGTATTCGCTCTCTTTGTCGTTGCGGTATTCACTTTTAAAGATGGTGAAGGAGGAAGCCAGATTCAGTTTCTTGGCGATCAGCCACTTTACCAGAATCTCCGCGCCATACGAACGTCCTTGAGCGGTAGAAGTCAGCAATTCATTGCCAATCACTCCATAGTCATTTCCTTTGCAGGTAAGAGGAATCCCGTCTACAACGGAGAGCGGAATTTTGTCATAATCTTTGTAGAATCCTTCGACGGAAACTTCGAAAGTATCTCCTTTGCGCCAACTGATACCCAGACTTTCCTGGCTGACTTTCATATAGCGGAGATTGTATTTGTTGACATACGTTCCGTTATTATCCTTAAAACCGAGAGCCGTGTAAGGAGGCAACTGATAATAAAGTCCTGCATTTCCGCTACGAACCAGTGCTCGGCAAGTTGGTAGGAAAGCGATATGCGGGGAGAAAGCTGGTCGGAGAGTGATTTCATCGCCGATGAATAATTGTTGGCATCCGCTCTCAATCCCAAAGAAGCAGTGAAGCGTTCGTCCATCGAAGAGTAGCTGATAGTGCCGAAAAGTCCCCAGCGCATCATTCCCAAATAAGTATGGTAATCAAACGTTTGTGCCTGATTGGTATATGCCTTTTGAAAGGTGGTGTTGGTATATTGGCTGTAATCCAGATTCAATCCGAGGTTGACCTTCCAGTTGCGGAAAGAAGAATTGTTTTCGAAACGGAACTTTGTCTCTTGTTCGGTAGAACGGAGGCGGAGCATCAGATTCTCCGGAATGCTTTCATCATTCTGCCGGTATTTAGTATTGCGGTTGTTCAGATAACTGTGACTGACTACCACCGATTGCACATGCGGCCCTGCATAATGACGATAAACGGCTCCCAATGTAAATGTCTCCTGCTTGATTTTCGGCAGGTAACTAAGAATATATTCGTTGTCTTCGCTATCCGCTTTCGTGTTCAATCGCATATTGTCGATTCCTCCGAGTCCCAGCACTGTCAACTCGTTCTGTTCGTTAAACCGGGTTTTCAATTTGAACTGCGCATCGGTGAAAGTCGGCAGGAAAGGGAGGTCGAGCATATCAAACAGGAATTGCAGATAAGATTGACGCACAGATACCAGATAGGAGGTCTTTTTCCCAATATGTCCGTTGGAGGCCAGAGAGACTTCGGATGCTCCGAGGGTAGCTTTTAGTGAGTTATGCTCCATGTCTCCGTCGCGCAATTTGAAATCAAGAACGGAACTAAGCGCGTTTCCTCTGTCAGTGGGAAAAGCACCTGTATAGAAATTGACTTCACGTATCAGGTCGGCATTGAGGATTCCCACCGGACCACCGGAGGCTCCTTGCGTACTGAAGTGATTGATATTGGGAATTTCCACTCCATCCAGGTAGAAACGGTTTTCAGAAGGAGAACCACCGCGCACAATCAAGTCATTGCGGTAGCCGATAGGTGAGAAGGCAACTCCCGGATAAGACTGAACAATACGTGAAATGTCCCGATTGGCTCCCGGACTTTTTTCTATTTCCTGCAATCCGATGATACGCAGGCTGACGGGGCTTTCAAATCACGCCGGAAAGGGGAAGCAGTGACAGTAATGCCTTCGAGCTCCGTCAGGTTCTCTTCCATTTCTATCGAAATGTTCAGATCTTTGGTAGATAAGATATATTCGGGAGTAGTGACACTCTTGTAGCCGATGGCTGTAGCTTGCAGGCGGTAGATGCCGGGAGGCACTTGTTCGATGGTGAAATGACCTTCCGCATTGGTTACGCCACCTTTATTCAGTCCGATGACCGTTACATTGATAAACTCTAATGGTTGACGGCTGTTTTTCTCAATAACCGTTCCCCTGATTTGATGTACAGGTTGTGCCTGTAGCAGGGAAAGTAGAAGGTTTGAAAATAGTAGCAGAGTCAATAGTTTTTTCATGTGATTGCCCATTGTCGGTGCGAAAGTACGAAAAAAGTATTAAATAATGATACCTTCCGTGAATAAAAAAAGAATCACTTCTGATTTGGTTCGTTTTACCTGCTGATAAAGTTAGCCGGATTTTTGTTTCACATTTCATTTTTATATCTTATTTTTGTGGGACATATTAAAACAGATTCCTTATGAAGACTGTAAAATTGATAACTTGTAATGATGCGATGAAGGCACATATCCTTCAGGGAGCATTGGAGAATGAAGGCATCGAGTCTATTCTGCACAATGAGAATTTCTCTACTTTGTATAAAGTTGTGTGAGCAATATAGCAGGAGTGGATATATTGGTGGCGGATGAGGACTATGAAAATGCTGTCCAAGTGTTGAGGGATAACGATAGTTGGCCGGAAGAGTTGACGCTTTGTCCGTATTGCGGTTCATCGGACATTCAGTTGGTTCTAAGAAAAGAAAAGCGTTGGCGTGCTATGGGGGCTGCTATCATTTCTGCATTAATGGTCACTCCCCCGGGAGACAACCACTGGAACTATACCTGTAAACAGTGTCATAAAAACTTTGAAATGCCGGTTGCTAAATTTAATCCTGCTGCAGAGCCAGAGGAATAATTATATCTAACTATTTATAACACACAATGAAAAAGAAAAAAAATCTATTAATTGCTCTTCTTTTAGTATGGGTGGCTCCTTCGTTTGCTGCCAAAGTAGATACTTTATTAATTAAAAGTCCTTCCATGAATAAGGATGTGCAAGTGGTGGTGGTAACGCCGGATGCTGCGCTGGGGAAGAAAGCAGTAGTTTGTCCCGCCATTTATCTGTTGCACGGTTATGGTGGAAATGCTAAAACATGGATTGGCATTAAACCGAATCTTCCCCAAATTGCGGACGAAAAAGGAATCATATTCGTTTGTCCGGACGGAAAGACCAGTTGGTACTGGGATAGTCCGGTCAACCCGTCTTATCGTTATGAAACTTTTATTTCATCGGAGCTGGTGAAGTATATCGACGAACATTACAAGACGATTGCCGACCGAAAAGGACGTGCCATCACCGGATTAAGTATGGGTGGACACGGAGCGATGTGGAATGCAATCCGTCATAAAGATATGTTTGGTGCCAGTGGAAGTACAAGCGGAGGGATGGATATTCGCCCGTTCCCGAAAAACTGGGACATGGCTAAACAGTTGGGAGAATATGAATCGAATAAGGAAGTATGGGATAATCATACCGTTATCAATCAGATTGATAAGATAGAGAATGGCGATTTGGCTATCATTGTCGATTGTGGAGAAGGAGATTTCTTCTTGAATGTGAACAAGGATTTGCATAACCGCCTGTTAGAAAGAAAGATCGATCATGATTTTATTACCCGTCCGGGAGGACATACAGGGCAGTATTGGAATAACTCCATTGATTATCAGATTCTGTTCTTCGATAAATTTTTCAAGAAATAAAACCGGGAATACTTGACTTTGGCTTTTCAATGTTGTATCTTTGGTACAGAATCATAAAATAGATTGAGGTTAAACTACGATAGAAGGAGGGAGCGGAAGCTTTCTCCTTTTTTTGTTGTATACTTGGGAGGCGTGAGCTTTATCCCGGCTTATAAAAGGGATGAAACCAGAGATTAACGTGTTTTATACCGCAGCTTTATGAAAATTAGACGGTGCGTTACGACTCATTAAACGCTGCGTTAGGAGAAGTTAGAGCCTTTGTTAGGTAAAATCAGGCCTTTGTTTCGGAATAAACAAAGTTGAGGCATGAAAAGTATCTTTATAGGTTAAGAATCTATAATTCTGCTCTTGACAGAAATAGAGTGATTATGCTACTTTAAAAGAGAATTCGATGTTCGGAATGAAAGATTATTCGAAAGAAATCGAAATGTTGCGTGTGTATGGATAATAGCTGGCCTGTCCTCCGGCATAGGTCGTCTGACAAATCATCCTGGATGGACTTCCTTTTTATCAAACCCATACGAATAGACTGTCTTTTCGTCGTTACTTCCTGCAGGACAACTGCGTATGGTGAAATGGCGCGGGTCCTTACCCAATAACCCTGCGTAAAGAGCTTCAATATGGAATGTCAGAGGATGTATCTCCAATAAACCGAGGCAGGGCAGATGGTATTTCGAACTTTCTTCTCCCGGTTCATAAATGAACTTGTTTTCAAGGCCGTTCATCTTGGAACTGATAGAGGTTATATCTCCGTTCTCGTATGTAAGTGATGTTGATGAATATTCTCTATTGTCGATATTCTCGACAATTCCGGTTAAGTATCCTTCTGCAGAGTAAGAAAATTGATAAATACGATTTTGTGAAGACAAACTGTATACACATTGACTGGCATAGCCTTCGCTATTTAATGTATATACTAAAGTGAGATAGTCAGTGGTAACTGTTACCTGATTATCAGAGTAGCTCAAGTTTACTTCGTTACTGATTTCTTCTTCGAAATAACGTTGTTTTATAATATGTTGAATCAGGCGCTCGCCATCGAACATAAACTTCTCTGTCTTATCTACAGGTTTTGAATCGTTCTTGACGAATTCATTGAAAATCATAGCCCATTGCCCTTTATCCTCTTCTGTGCCCTTTTCGTCATCATCCGAACAACTGAATGTCAGTATTGCCAGCAATAAAATAGCTATTTTTTTCATCCTTTCTTATTTTAATTGTAATCCGTTACTACTAAAACGTCTACTAGCCGGACTTATTACGCTTTTCTCTATCTTGAATTGTGCTTTTGTCGTCTCTTCGGTTTCCTCGTCCTTTGGTGGATAACTTCCGTCAATAACACCGATGGCTACTTTTAACATTCTTTCGTTAGGATCACCGAATGGTAAAAACTCACTGTAATTAGTAACTCCACCAATAGTCGTTTCACTAATTTTAAGATCTGTTGCAGGGGAGAGAGCTCCTCCGGCATCGTGGTTGGAATCATAAACAGTGCAGACTACCGGATTGATTGACCACAGAAATTCTTCATTAATGAATTGTTCTGTTGCTACATTTTGTCCTTTGGTGACACCACCGATGGTTACAACAGGATAGCTGTCTTTCAGGAATAGGCTCCTGATTAACATTTCCGGTGCTCCGGCTGTTGTACTGCTTGTGATAGCGAATAGGGCGGGCAGGTCTAAATTAACACCGCTCTTTAATATCTCACTATCAAAGTTGATGGTAGCATCCTTGTCCCTGTTTTTATTATTATATTCCAGATAGGCCATCGGCTTATTTAATCGTACTTCTGAAGTCAGAATTGTACCTAATAACTGAACGCAATCCAATGAACCACCGGTGTTGTAACGTAGGTCAAGTATAACATATTTCACGCCTGCTGTCTTGAACTCTTGTGAGATTTGTCGCAGTTCGTTATTATACTTGTCTGGATCACTATTGGTTCCGGCAGTGAAGCTATTGTACATGAGATACCCTACTTTGATATCTCTATTGTTTTCTTTTACCGTAAGTATTTTGGTTTTATGTACCGGATTATCCTCAATGGATCGTGCAGCAGGTAGTTTTAATGTTATGTCATTAGGTACTACCTTATATACAAATTTTTCTTCTCCTACTTCTTCCCCTTCTTCCGGCTCAACAGGAACTTCTTTCCATACTCCCATCACCAAATCCCGGGCTTGGGTTCCCTGTAATAATTGAGTCTCATATTTCTTGCTGATGTAAGAAGTATCGACTTTCATAATCCAGTTTCCACGTTCCAGTCCGGCTGCTTCTGCCGGTGAACCGGGAATGACGTAAGTAATTAATGCGTTATATGCTGTATCGATATCCACACTTCGAACTAGTGAATAGTCGAATCCATAGGTAGGCAGCGGAGTCTCCATGACAGAATCGACGAACGAATAACTGTCTTTTTCGACTTTACTTTTGACAAGAACTGGGCAGGTTCCAGAAACAGATTTGCATCATCGTAGGAAGGTAGGTCTTGATACCACAGATAGTTCTGCTGCATGATATCGTACATCCATGTGTCCAATGCGGTCATGTGGGCATACTCCGGCCAGCGGTCGACACCGCAGGAGAAAAAGCCACTGATAGATACGATGCTCAGGGCAGGTATGAGGATTATCTTTCTTAATTTCGTCATCATAAAAAGCTTTTCACTGTGCAAATGTAGGAAATACTTTGCTTATCTACCACATTTATGGTATAAAAATGCCTTCAATGTGTGATTGGCTGTTAGAGATTCTTGCCTTATCTTTGTAGCATAGAATTTTTTAATAGGTATTAGCTTACATATAGAACGTTATTAATAGACGAATTTATTCATGGATATAGCTGCATTATTATCGGGAGGTGTCGACAGTTCGGTGGTCGTACATCTCCTTTGTGAGCAAGGATACAAGCCCACTCTTTTTTATATTAAGATCGGTATGGACGGGCGGAATATATGGACTGTTCGGCAGAGGAGGATATTGAATTATCTACTGCAACGGCACGTAAGTACGGTCTGTCTTTGGAAGTAGTGGACCTGCATCAGGAGTATTGGGAGAATGTAGCGGCCTATGCCATTGATAAAATTCGGCAGGGGCTGACGCCCAATCCGGATGTGATGTGCAACAAGCTTATTAAGTTTGGCTGCTTTGAACAGCGTATAGGAAAAGATTTGATTATACGGCTACCGGTCACTATGCTACCACCTTGCAACGTAACGGTAAAACTTGGCTGGGCACAGCAAAAGACCCCGTGAAAGATCAGACAGACTTTCTCGCCCAGATTGATTACCTGCAAGTTTCCAAACTCATGTTTCCCATTGGAGGGTTGATGAAGCAGGAGGTACGTGAGATTGCCAATAAAGCCGGATTGCCGAGTGCCAGAAGGAAAGACAGTCAGGGCATTTGCTTTCTCGGGAAGATTAACTACAATGACTTTGTCCGCCGCTTTTTGGGCGAAAAAGAAGGTCGGATTATCGAATTGGAAACGGGAAAGATACTGGGAACCCATCGGGGTTACTGGTTTCATACTATCGGCCAGCGTAAGGGGCTGGGATTGAGTGGTGGTCCCTGGTTCGTAGTCAAGAAGGATATTGAGGAAAATACTATCTATGTGTCTCGCGGTTACGGTGTGGAGACACAATACGGTCATGAATTCCGGATGCATGATTTCCATTTCATTACTGATAATCCCTGGAAAGGGCAGGAGAAGGAGATAGACATCACTTTCAAGATTCGTCACACTCCCGACTTTACCAAAGGAAAACTGATACAGGAAGGAGAGAAGCAATTCCACATTTTGTCCTCTGAAAAGCTACAAGGCATTGCTCCGGGACAGTTTGGGGTGATTTATGATGAAGAGGCGAAAGTTTGTGTGGGAAGCGGAGAAATCATCTGTTAAATAGTTCTTTAGAGGGGACTTGGGAGATGGACTGCGCCTTTAGAGTTTTGAATCTTCTCTATATTTATGATAAAGCAGATAGAGGTTAGTGAATAGCGGTGTCAGATATAGTATTCGGCTAAATCCACAATCCCTGCTCTCATCGCATATTTAGTAGCCTCGTGCACATTATTCACTCCCAATTTACGAAAGATATTTTTACGATGGCTGTTGATCGTATGGAAACTAAGATTTTTCTCTGCGGCAATCTCTTTCGTTGTTTTCCCTAATGCAATTTCTTTTAGGATATTCTTTTCTGTCTGCGTCAGCAAATGGTCGTCCATGCTTGACGCTGCCAGCGGAGAAGAAGTTCCCGAAAGCAGCAGATTGCTGACATGATTGCAAATATACCTTTGTTTGCGGGTGGCGCATTGAATGGCAGTCATGATTTCTTCTTTTGAGTTATCTTTCATCACTACCCCGAAAGCCATGCTGCTGAATAATACCTGACGGAGAAAGTTCAGGCTTAGTTCGTCAGAGAATAGAATCCAGTCGGCTTCCTTTGAATCTTTCCTGCAAGGACAATCAATTCATCTGCCCCCGCAAAATTGAACAAGGTGTAATCCAGGATAATCACTGCTTGCGGATGCAATCGTAGCTGCTGAATCAGTTCAGCTTTGTTGTCAGCTTCTAAAAGGAGGGATACTTCCTTTTGTTTACTTAGCAGGAACATCATTCCCGCCTTACTGATATCCTGATTGTCTGCAATGATATATTCTCTCATAGGAATTAATGAATTAAAAAAAACTCCGCTACAAATGTACGCATTTTGCGCGATTTGTAGCGGAGTTGTTCCAAGATTCTTGTATCCCGATTACCAGGAACGTCCTTGAAAATGTTGGATTGGTCAAGCGGAACGATATTTCCGTTCAATGTCAGATTGTTGTTATTGAAGTTCGGGCTGATAGTAACCGAAGCTGTATTATTTCCACTGCTCATATTAATAAATACTTGAGCGGAGATACCGATACCTTGAACGCTGAATGAGCAGTTCACATTACCTTTCTTGTCGACATTCATCTTCATGTCCGAAGAATTACCATCTACTGTCACACCACCGATTCCGTTAGGACCTGGGTAAGGAGTGTTGAAAGCTGTCTGTACGGTAGCTCTGTTACCGTTCATCAAGGACGAAGTTGGTGTTTGAAGTAACAAAAGCACTCATACCGTTGCGGAAGACAACTTGATTAGCTTCCAATACAAATTGCTTGTTTTTCAAAGCCTGTACAGCTTGTTGATAGGCTGCCATGTCCTGCACCTCTTCTTCGGCACGGAGTTTTGCTCTCTCTGCATCTCTTTGAGCTTTTCTTTCTGCGCGGCGTGCTGCTGCGTTACTTTCCTGTGCATACATCATCGTGCTTGCACTTACTAATACTAATGCTAATAATGCAATAAACTTTTTCATAACTTTTTTTTGTTTAGGTTTAATACGTTGTCCGTTTATTGCAAAAACAAAGTGTATGCCAGATTGTTCACGAACGTCTTGCAATTTTATATCCGATGGCTGCCACAGCAATACTCATTAAGGGGCTGATAATGTTGAAAAAACAATAAGGTAGATACACAAGTGTGGGTACACTCAAGATAGTAGCTTGTGTCATTCCACAACTATTCCACGGGATCAATACGGATGTAACGGTTACTGCATCTTCCGTGGTACGGCTTAGTAAGCAACTTTCATACCCTTTCTTGGCATAAATATCGCGAAACATATTTCCCGTCAGAATAATACTGATATATTGATCGGCTGTTGCCAGATTAAGAAACAGACCGGAACAAACCGTAGCTCCCACCACGCTGACTGTTTTCTTCATAAAGCGCACAAAGATGGAAGTGATACTTCCCACCATACCGCTTGCTGTCATTGCCCCGCCAAAACACATGGCACACAGAATCAGCCAAATCGTATTCATCATTCCCGCCATACCACGTGTAGCGATTAAATCTGTCAGAACGGCATTATCCGTGTGTAAATTTGTCTCTCCGTAGATAGTCATCATTAGTCCTTTAAACAGTGAATCGAATCCGGAAGCGGCAATTCCTGAAATTTCTTCCAACAAATCCGGCTGAAAGATCAAAGCAAAGACACCAGCCAGCAGAGTGGATAGGAACAGCGTAACGATAGACGGCACTTTCTTCGCTATCAATATCCCGGTTGCTACGGGAACTATCAGTAGCCACGGAGTGATATGAAACTTTTCGTTCAAAGCGGTTGCTACCTCCGCAATGTGTTGTGTATTGCTGGCATCATGAGAGAATCCTGCTACGGTGAAAATAATTAGCGTAATGACAAGAGATGGAACCGTAGTAATCATCATATAACGGATGTGACGGAACAAGGGAGTGTCTGTGATAGAAGAGGCCAGGATGGTGGTTTCGGATAAAGGAGATATTTTATCTCCGAAGTATGCCCCGAAATGATGGCTCCGGCAATCCAACCGTCTTCAAAGCCTTGCGCCTTTCCGATACCCATCAGTGCAATACCGATGGTAGCAATGGTGGTCCATGAACTTCCGGTCATAACGGAAATCAATGCGCAGATGATGCAGGTAGATGCCAGGAAGAAACTGGGATGGATAATTTGCATCCCGTAGTAGATTAGCGTAGGCACTACTCCACTAATCATCCAGATCCCGCTCAACGCACCGATTATCAATAGAATAATAATGGCTGTTGCCACTCCGGCAATATTGTTGGTGATGGCGAGCTCATAATCTTTCCAGGGAATTTTATAGAACACCATACCGATAAGGATACAAATAGCTGTAGTGGTGAGCAATGACACTTGACTTCCGCCGCTTAGGGCATCACTGCCAAAGGTACGGATAGTGGCAAACAATAATAACACCAGTACAATGATCGGTATCAACGATACAATGGGGAGGGGCTTTCTTCATGTTGATTCTTATAACCTTTTATTTGTTTTCCGGCTACTGTTTGTTGATAGCCGCGCAAAGATACAACAAAAAAGAATGAAATCTTTTGCTTCAAAACATCAGGTAATAAAAATTATTAGATGTTTGTATTTGATTGGAATATGTATAAGACCGGCTTAATTAGCGAAAGTCTTGCGCCTGATCCACCAGTAACGGATGAAAAGCACCCCTGTCAGGATGAGGGCGATGGATAATCCGGTATAGAAAACAGAAATGAACGTTTCGGGCAGGAGGTGGAAGCTACGGATGGTGATCCCCAGGGAAATCATGAATATCATTGTAATCCAGCTTTTCACATCGAAAAAGGAGAACGGACAATTTCGGCGTTCTTTCTTTTGCTCGATTCGCTGGGTATGTTTATAGTAGAGCCTTCTGAAAACCAATACGAAGAATAATAAGAAAACCACGGTGGCTTCTCCTATTTTGAACATCCAATCTTGGGAAGTGTTTAACCAGGTCATAATTCCTATTCGCAGAATATTGGCACCGGCTATAATCCAGACGGCACCGGCTGTGATAAGTAAGATTTGTCTGTTAACTCCGTATTTCATTGGCTTTTTTATTGTAATAAACGGTTTGACCGTCCGTTTTGTTGACTCACTTCTTGTAGAAAGTCGTAATTAATAAAGAAATCCCGGTTAAAACAACTCCGGTACTGATAACTCCGTGCCAGCCATACAGTTGCCAAAAGCTGCCTGCCAGAAATGTTCCCATAGAACCACCGATAAAGTAAGTAGTCATGAAAACTGTATTGATACGGTTCGAAGCACGCGGGTTCAGTTCGAAGATACTTGTTTGGTTGCTAAGTTGGATGCATTGCATCCCTATGTCAATGATGATGATTCCGGCAATGATACCAATAAAAGTGTTTTCACCGACGAAGAACAATAACCAGGCAAAGAGAATCAAACCGCAACCGATAAAGTTGAAGCGGCGTACACCTACTTGCTTTACGTATCTTCCGACGAAAGAAGCAGTCAGTGCACCGGCTACTCCGCAAAGTCCCAGCATACCGATTACATCGCTGTTGGCGAAGAACGGAGCTTGTCCCATTTTAAAAGCCAGACAGGACCACATGGCAAGGAGGGAACCGAAATTCAGTGCCGCCCGAATCGAATAAATGCGTAGTTGCGGATATTCTTTCACTAAGGCTAACAGAGATTTCATCAGGTCGCTATATTTTCCCTGGAAGTTGGTTTGAATATCAGGAAGGACTTTTAATACAACAATCGCGCAGATAAACATCATGCCTGCAGCAATGTGATACATTTCCCGCCAGCCAATCAGTTCACCGATAAATCCGCTGACGACACGTGAAGCCAGAATACCGGTCAATAGTCCTGATAAGACAATTCCTACGTTTCTGCCTTTATGTTCCGGACGGGAAAACTGCGCGGCTATGGGAATGAATATCTGTGGAATCATGGAACAGACTCCCGTGAGGAATGAAGCGATGAGTATCAGATGGAAGCTGTGTGTCAGGGCAATCGTCAAGAGGGAGAAGATCAGGACGGTGAAATTGACAAGGATGATTTTCTTACGTTGATATAAATCTCCTAAGGGGGTGATGAACAACAGTCCTGCCGCATAGCCTATTTGCGTGACCATGGCAATCAGGTTAGTTCTGAACTCTGATATGCCAAGTTCATGGCGTATCATATTTAATAGAGGTTGGATATAATAGATGTTGGCTACCGAGACACCTGCCACAATAGCAAGTGTCCAGAGGATGGATGCCGGTAGTCCCCGTTTTCTTTTAATGGCTGTTTCATGCGGCAAAGATAATAAAATAAGATGTTTATTCGATAAAGAAAGTAGTGGAAACTGTGTTGCCTTCTCCGTCTACTGCCGTCAGGGAATGTTTGCCGGGAGCGGGTTGCAGGGAAATTTTGTGGAAATCCTGCGTCTGTGTCTGATAAGTGTCGTCAAGATGCCAAAAGATAGTCGCATTGGGGTTGCTGTGTGCCAGTTCGACCGTGAGAAACCCTTTACTGCCGTCCAATTGCTTGGGCAACTTGATATGGGCGTTCATCGGAGGGTAGATGAACTGCATGGATTGGAAAGAATCTTCTCCACAGCCGGCTTTGAAAGGTGGCAGTGGTTTGTATTCCGGATGGTGCTGCTTATAGTACCATTCCCATACAGGTGGCAGGGCAAACCATGATTTCTGAATGGTAGGTTCGGTATTTGCACAGTTTTCATAGATGCGGTGGCTTTCGTCAGCAGATAGAGTGACGAGATGATGGTAAGGACAAGCCTCTGTCCGTAATCCGGCAGGAAGAATCAGTACGGTGTCGGTTTCTTCACAGAAACGTCCTTTCAGATGACCGGATTGACGGCATATCTCTGCATCAACGAAAAAACGCCTGTGGGACGTTCGAACCACGGTGAAGAAGGGAGGTAACTGAATATATCGAATAATACAGGACCGGCTGTTTGTGCACCAACCAATCCGGGCTTTCCTTCTCCGGTTGCATTTCCTACCCATACGCCTACTGCATAGCGGGGAGTCACCCCCACTGCCCACGCATCACGGAATCCGTAGCTGGTTCCGGTTTTCCATGCGATAGTTTGCATGGATGGAATTGATTTCCAGTCAATCTCTTCGGGACGGTTGACTTCTGTTAAGGCGGAAAGGGTGAGCCAGGCCTGCTCCTGCCGAAATGTTTCTTCTGAAATAACTCCTTCTGATATATCCTTTTTCTCGAAGTTGTTTTTCTTGAAATGATCTTTCCTGAATTAACTTTTTCTTGAACCATCTCTTTATTGAAACAGTCTTTTCTTCTGTTTCCCAGTAGTATCTGCACTTCCTTTTCTTTGGGAAGGTCGTTGGAATGATTGTTGGAAAGGCTTCGTCCCATTTGTGCATAGGCATTCGTAACATCCCATAAATGTTGCTTCGGCACCTCCTAAAATCAGTGACAAACCATAATGAGAAGCCGCCCGATTGATAGTCTTGAATCCCATCTGTTGCAACAAATGGTGAAACTTGGGTACTCCATATCTTTGTAACATGGTTACAGCCGGGATATTCAACGAACGGGCAAGGGCTTCGGAAGCGGGGACGGCTCCTTCAAACTGCATACTGAAGTTTTGAGGAGTAAAGCCGTTGATATTAACCGGTACATCCGGTAACAGCATTTTCGGTAATAAACTTCCTTCCTGTAGCATGGCATTGTAGAGAAAGGGCTTTAAAATACTGCCTGTGCTTCTGGGAGCTTGGATCACATCTACCTGGTTTCCTCCTTGTTTACGGTCGAAATGTACATTTCCGCAGTATGCTACTACTTGATTGGTGGGAATGTCGATAACTAAAATTGCCAGGTTGCGGATATCACTTCGATTAAATTCGTTGCTCCACCGTTCTGCCAAACTCTCTATGTGGGTTTGTATCCCTCTGTCAATAGTTGAACGGGTATATAGCCCGTTTCTTTCCTGATAGAAACGACTGACTAGGTGGGGAGCTATTTGAGGAAGCGGATGCGGCTCGTCGGGTAACGGTTCGCTGACAGCTAATTCGTAGGTGGACGCATCGATAATCTCTTCTTCAAAAAGTTGCTTTAATAAACGGTTGCGTTTGGAAAGCAGTGTCTTTCGTCCTTTGGATAGATGAATCATGGCGGGGGCATTGGGCAGGACAGCCAGCACAGCCGATTCCGCCCATGATAAATCTTCGGCAGAATGACCGAAGTAACGCCAGGCAGCAGCATCCAATCCTACAACATTTCCTCCGAATGGCGCATGAGAGACATACATGGATAAGATTTCCTCTTTAGAAGCCCGAAATTCCAGACGGGTAGCCCATATCATTTCAACGACTTTCTCTCCGAGAGTTCTGGGCTTGTTCCGGGCGAGACGAATGGTTTGCATGGTAAGAGTACTTGCCTCCGCTTACGACACGTTTGTTCTTTAAATTTTGATAGAGTGCCCTGCCGGTAGCTAACGGATTAACTCCCCAGTGGTGATAAAAGTGTTTGTCTTCAAAGGTAATGAGGCATTGCTTGATTTTTTCGGGTGTTGTCTTTCGGGGAGGAAACCGCCATTGACCGTCCGAGGCGATGCGTGCTCCCAATAATTCTTCATTTCGATCAGTCACAACGGTAGAGTAGGGTACATGAAACAGTTGCCGGGGAAGGCAAAAGATGTATCCTATTATCAAAAGAGTAATGCTTATAGTCATTACTTTCTTAGTGACAGATAATCGTTTGAAGAATTTTAAGCATTTAAATATTAAAATAAGAGACATATCTTTGTTAATTTAAATGTTAAGACGGATTACACGGATTACGCGGTTTTGAACTAGAACCAATTGTTCTTCGACTGACAGTTGTTCTTCCTGCTTTGCTTCGTGCCTGTACGTTTACATCATACATCGCTTCACATTGAACGGCAGGGAGAATAAAGTTACCGGCATAGGTCGCTTGTAACCTGACAGTGAATACTCTTTGTCTCACCGCGGCGCAGATTGAAATAGGTCAACACCCTGTCATCACGTATATCCTGATAGCTGTACTTGCTGACTGATTGACCGGAGCCGTCGGCTGCTACGTTTTCCGTTTTGGGGCAACCATTCTTTCATTGTATATTTCCCAACCGGACGGTATGATATGCGTCAGTGCCAGATTAGTGTAATCGGAAGTACCGCTGATATTGGATAAGGTGATAGCCATAAAGTCAGTTCCCTGTCTGATGTCATTGACAGAAGCGGTGTACCGTTCAGGTTGCATATCTTATATCCATGCGGAGGTTATCGCTGATAGCTGGTAACGTATCATTTAATAACTGCGTACGTGTGATAAGGTCTACGCTAAGCGCTCCCTTTGCCCTTGATTCTTCACAGAAACAGTGCCGGATTTTGGAGTGGTAGCGATCTCCTTTTCAAACACAGCTTTGGCTGATTTTACAGCGGGCTGCTGCTTGCCGTTCCATACCATACAAAATCCAGTGTGCCTGATAACTTTTCTGCCAGGCGTCCCATTGCCATCAGAGCAAAAGCGGTGGACTGTGTACTGAACCAATCCTCTTGTGACAGATTCTTAGAAACGACTTTCGCTTGTTGCAACGCGTCCCGATCCCGCTTCATCAAAATGAGTGTTTCCAGAATCATTGCTTCGTCCCGATCGGACGAACCGTAAATCTGATTCATGGAAGAGTAGGGGGTTCACCGTTGTTTTACATTATACACAAGTTCTTCAGCCGGTTTCATCTTTCCGGTCAGTGCGTATGCGGCTGCCAGCCTCCATTTGGCCTGAATAGATAATCCCGGTCTGTTCTTTCATTCGGTTCATAGCTCCGTATTCCGGTGCACCGGCCAGTGCAAGGGTATAGAGGCGGAAGGCTTGCTGCAATTCCGATTGCCATATCTGCCAGTTGCTTGCTTCCTGTGGCATACGCCAGTTTTGGGCGGCTGCACGTTGGAAGCGCTTCCACTTGTTCAGTACATTCGCATGAACGGCATATCCCTTTTCTTGTGCCAATGTCAGGAACATTCCGGTATATGAACTGATCCATTCGTCTGCGACGGCATTCCCCGGCCAATAGACAAAACCGCCGTTGGGGAGCTGACGACCATAAATCTGCCGGATAGCTTCCTGTACATTCGTCTTTATCTTTTCGGCTTCCGTCTTATCTATCGTCTTGAATTGAGCGACAAACAGAAGAGGCAGAGCCTTGGAAGTCAACTGCTCCGTGCAATGGTGCTGATAATTGTATAAGAAGTCGAACCGACGGCTGATATCTACCGACGGTATGCGGGATACTTCCAGCTTGATCTGATTATTTGCTGGAAGAACTGCTTAGGTTGTATGACAATTCTTTGCTTTGTCCGGCTTCTATCCATTGACTGTTGCGCAGGGTTACTACCGGATTCGGATTGCGTACGTCTATTTCCATGGTTTCTTTGGTCTGCTGTCCGTTGCCGCTTGCTGTCAGGTGGATCGTAGCCTTTCCGGTTTTGCTGCCTGTTTTTAAGGTAAAGATGACAAGCTGGTCTCCCGGTTGGGTAAATTTAAGCGATTGTTGGTTAGCTCCTACAATCTGTACTCCTCCACCGGATGCCTGAAGTGATACGGTCACATTCTTCACTTGATTCTCCATCGCGAATACATTTGACCGGAACGGTAATTTCTTCCTGAATACTAAGCACACGGGGCAAAGTAGACAACATCATCAATGGAGTTCGTACGAAGGCAGTCTTTTCTGCATTACCATAGGCACCATCCTGTCCGGCAACCACCATCGCACGTACCGAACCCACATACATCGGAAGTTTCAATGTATGTGTCTGGCTCTTTCCTTTTCCCAGATAGAAAGGACCTATAAACTTGACTACCGGTTTAAAACGGTTTGCTTTAGCATCGGCAGGTTTCAACGTGGCGTCTCCACCCGTGCTGAACAAGTGAACTGTAGCGTCCGCAAGAAGCACCCAGCACATCGTCGTACATATCCCATGTACGGATGCCAAGCGCCTCGCGTGCATAAAATCGTTCCACGGGTCCGGGCGTCTTGAAGTTAGTCAGATCGAGCAGACCTTCATCCACAATCGCCAGTGTATAAGTCATCGGTTTTCCGCTTTTCTCGCTGACAGTCACGTTAAAGTCAGTTTCCGGACGCAGCACTTCCGGCATCTTGATCTGCGGTTGCAGAATCGTCTGACGGTTGGTCACAAATACCGGAGCAATGCCGTACATACGGATCGGCAGATCATTGACTGTCTGCGCATGAGGCTGCAATAGGCTGATATGCAGATAAACATTCGGAGCCATTTCCGGTGTAATCTTGAAGGTGATGTTTCGTATCTCCTCCGTTGGACACTTCTATCCATTCTGCTGCAAAAGACGGTCGATCCGTTTTCGATGGATACCAATGCACGTCCTCCCGCTGCCGCGGGAATAATGGCTGTGGCTGTTTCTCCAATCCCGTAAGAATCTTTGTCCAGAGAAAGCAAGCATCTTGATGCCGCTCGGGTCTGTCTTGTTCGAACGTCCGCGCCAGTCGGGCCAGTCGATGTAGACGGTTCCTCCGGTGGTGTGTCCGCTTTCACGGTCTTTCACGTACACCAGATAGCGTCCCCAATCCGGATAATTGATGCGGAACTTGAAGGAGGCTTTTCCTCCTGTGGTCTGCAGGTTACCACTGGCAACGGGAGTGATGGAACTGTTGTTGATATAGGTTCCGAAAGACTCTTCACCGTTTTTTCCCACCACCAGCTCCAGCTGATCCGGTAGATTTTATATTCCAGATTGGAACGGTTCACCGGCTGTCCCTGATCGTTGACCGTCACGATATCAAACACATGATCTTTGTCTGTTTCGATATACTTTCCTTTCGGCTGGTTCAGATTGATGCCCACATACGATGTGAACGGAGAGAAGGGAACAGTCTGCGAGTAGATGCTTGCATCTCCTCCCGGTTCGAAGACACGGGTGGTGAGCGTTGCATTCAGCATACCCGGAGCACCCGTTGCTACCGGAAGCTGTATGTTGACGCCTGCTCTTCCTTCCGCATCCAGTACCCCGTTGAACACATCCGCCCGGACGGTCGTAAAGTCCGTTGCCGGATTGTTGAACAGGTATTGTCCGTAGTTCTTGAACTGCGTATTGACTTTCGATAAGGACATTTCGACCTTTGCTTTCAGTCGCGATGCGGTGGCTCCCGTCAGCCATGAAGAAGTAAGCGGGGCATATACGTCTTTGCTCGAAGCCTGAAGGATGGTTGGCAAAGCCAGATTTATTTTTCAGACGGTTCGGCTTGATGGTTTCGATGCGCAGACTCTTGTGGAAAGCGGTTCCTCCTACTTTCACGTAGGCATTCCATAATCCGGTGGGATCGTCGGCTTCGTGGGCACGGCAAATGTATAGAATCCGTTTGTCCCTTGTGTTGAGATCATTTTGGTATAGAATTGGCCTTTCGGATTGTAGATTTCCAGCGCTACCGGATGTTTGTCCGGTATTCTTTTTTCCCGGTCTTCCAGAATGAAAGAAATATGCAGTGTATCTCCCGGACGCCATACGCCTCTCTCGCCATAGATAAATCCTTTTCAGACCTTTCTGAATGTCTTTTCCTCCCACATCGAACCGGCTGACCGACTGCTCCTCGCCATCGACCACGCGTACATACGCCTTTTGCTTGTCCGCTTCGGCCACGCTATGAAAGGAACTCCCTTCGGAGTGATTTCTACCAGCCCTTCACCGTTCGTCTCTCCCTTTCCAATCGGCTGAAGCTGGAAGTTATAAATCGTCACTTGTGCTTTCGCTACCGGTTTCGTATCCAAAATGTTATTTACTGCAATCCACAATTTATTCAGTGAATTACGTTTACAATCATTCCCAGATTGGAGGCAAGGATATTGCAGGCGGCTATCCGGTCGGAATTCATATAGTAGGACGGATGGCAGGGGGTTATCCCGTTCTGTCCATCGGTACTGACTCCAGTCCATCGGTACGCTGCCATTATAATAATAGTATGTTTCCGGGTGTCCCATACTGCTTCATCGTCTTCCGACAATGTCTCTCCGCTGACTTTGGTCAGGTTGTCGGAAGACTTGTTGTCCGCAAACTGCATTTCCTTGTTTTCACTTCCCCGCAAGGATAAGCGGAGTATTCCTGGCGGAACGAGAGGATGACACGGTAAATGGCTCCCGGCTCCTGATGAATCAATCCGGCAAGGTCTATCGAATAGTCTTCCCAGCGGTGCACATCTTTGGAAGAATCTTTCGCCAGCCACAATGTCTTCTTATAAACCAGTCTTCCCGAACGGCGCAATTCATTGGCTGAGGAGAGCGAGTTGTTCTGCATGAACATCAATACGTTGTTTTCGAAAATACGGATCACGCTCAAATCCACCGCATATAGATTGACGGCACGGAAGGGGATGATCAGACTTTTCGAATCGGGCAGGATAGCGGCGGAAGTAGCCATTTCTACCTGCGGTTTCAGGTTCAGTTCGCTGAATGAGATGGAGTGGGAAGTGCCCAGCGGTTTGTCCTGGCTGTTTCTTATTCCTTCATGGATATTCAGCGTCAGTTTGTTCAGTTTGCCGGTTTCGAAGTAAACGAATACTTTATTTTCTTTGATCTGGAAAATAGAGGAAGAAACTTCCGGAACGTCGATGAGTCCTTTCAAATCCTGTGTGTTGGATACAGGGTCGGAGAATATGATTTCAATTCCGTTTTCCGGTTGGTCGATGCGTACGGCGGACAGGAAGCGGAAACTGTTCTTTGCCGGGATCAGAATACTTTTTGTTTTGGGTACGGTCGATGCCTGCCGGATTGCCTTTGGCGGTAATTTCCAGTTGGTAATCTTCCGCTTCTTTGATTATCTGACTGATGCTAAATGCGTATCGGGTCGGGTGATCTGTCTGGGTGATTTCAATCGGATAGCTTTTGTTCTTTTCGCTTCCGGCTGTGAGCATTTTCTCTACTTCCTCTTTTTTCACTACATCGCTGAAACGTATTTCACCCGTTACGGTCACTTGGTCGGGCTGGGTGGCTGTGACGGTTATCGGATCGGTATGAATACTAAAGTTTCGTTCCTGCACGCGGAAGGAGAAGTTGAATTCTTCCAGCTTTTTGTCTACATCGACGAAATCTCCCAGGTGGAAGGTTCCTTCGTAAAAGGCACCTGGTTTCAGTGCCCCTTCTTCGGGGACAAATTCAATGGTATTGTTGCTGACCCAATACGTTTTTCCTTTCAATGAAGGAGAGAAACTGAACGGATTGTCTTTCAGTTCCTGATTCAGGTCTACCATCGGCTGGTCCTGTGTCAGGCTCTATGCGTATCGTTGAGTTTTGCGAAATCACTCCTCCCGTATAAGCATTGACGTATGGAGCGTATTCGGCAGGAGGAATAATGTCTTTCTGATTACTTTTACAGGACGAAAATCCCGCAATTACTGTCAAAAGAATCAAGAATAGTCCGGCAGCAGCGCTGCATCTGGTTTTAATTTGTCCCATAGCGATGAGTTTTTATGATTCAACAAACAAATATACAGTTTTTATGGAAGATTTCTTTTAAATCTGCTTACTTTTGTACATTCAAATCATGTATTTATGGGAAGAAAGCAAGAATATAAAGAGACGAATTTGGAGTTCTTGAAAGAATTGTCATCGCAGGGAAGGTGTTTATGCCTTGCCTTGCGGCATCTATTATAAGGTTTTGGAGACCGGTACGGGGACTGTTTTTCCTAATGTGCGGAGTATTGTTACCGTTCATTATAAGGGGAGTCTGATTAACGGTCGGGTGTTCGATAATTCTTATGAACGTAATTGTCCGGAAAGCTTTCCGCCTCTGCGATGTAATAGATGGTTGGCAACTGGCGCTCCAACGGATGCGTGCGGGGGAGATAAATGGATCATCTATATACCTTACACGATGGGATACGGAACCCGTGCATCCGGTCCGATTCCGGCTTTTTTTCGACATTGGTATTTGAGGTAGAGCTTTTGGGAGTTGCATAACTAACGAAGAAAGATATGAAAGTGGAAATAAGAAGCAAAGTGGTGATATTGCTATGTATCGTTCTGGCAGTTTTTTCTTCCTGTATCACGGACGATGATGATGATAGGGGAGACTTTGCTCTTGTTGCCGGTGACGCCCTTCCTCAGTTTTCGGTAGAGATGAGTGATGGGGGAATGTTGAATACGCAGTCATTTAGCGGGAAGGTTGGAGTGATTGTCTTTTTTCATACGGATTGTCGGATTGTCAGAAAGAACTTCCGGTTATTCAGAAAGTTTATGATACGTATAAAGAGAATCCGGATGTATTATTGTCTTGTATCAGCCGTTCGGAATCGGGCTCTGAAGTACAAGCCTATTGGGAAAAACATTCGTTTTCCTTGCCTTTTCCGCTCAGAATGATGATGCTGTCTTTTCGCTTTTGCTTCCCATACCATTCCCCGTATATTGATAACAGACAAGGAGGGATTATTCGTGCTGTATATACAGATGATCCTTTGGCGACCTATCAAGAATTGGCAAAAGATATCGATGCTGTCTTAATCGATAAGTGGTCCGCTACTATTTTACGAGAATTGGTTATATGCTGCTATATCCTTATCAACATGTATGATTTTTAGTATTCTATTCATAGCTTCTTAACCAATGATTTCTATATTCCTTTCAACGGCTCGTCTAAGGCATAGGTTACTATAGAAGTCATCATAAACTTTAGGAGCATTGCCGAAGAAACTTTCCACTTCTTCAATGGCAGTTAGAATATCTTGCAAGTGTTTCTTTATTAAGTCATCCATAGATTAAAGTTTTAGTTGCATCCACATTCTTCTTCAGATATGGATTCTTAATCGTCTGTTCTTCCAGTAAATCTACTTTTCTACCAAACAAATTTTCTAAAGCATATTTGAAATCAAAGAAATTATCAAAGTAATCGCTTACTTCTGCCTTATTGAAATCGACAAATTAAAACGACTCGTAAAGAACAGAACCAAAGACAAATAATTTTATGTACCCTTATGTTTTTTGCATAGGTCAATTATCTTTTGGATAATATTTTTCAACTTCATGTAACACTAAATTTCAATGCAAATATGGATGAGATAAAAGACTGTAGTAACAGAGTATGTATATCATCCTGTAGATGTCACCCCTATTCAATATATGTACCGTTTCTTATCTTAAATGTAGCAAGATTCCTTTATGGTCGCTGGGCCAAATACAAGAAGGCGTCAGAATCTTATCCTTAGAATCGTTTTCTGTTATTTTTCCCCGGACAACTGTTTCGAGGGACCTACCAACTTGCTATCCTTCATGGAAAAGCATCGACTCAATGGATAATAATAAATGAAATCAATCCGGTCACGTTCGTCTGCCCTCAGGCGCCCAAGCTAACTTTTCCAGTTTAGCCTCTTCTGCGAGAGGGCTCATTTTTTAAAATCTTTGAATCCTGCTTTGCCATCATTGAGCAGTCCCAATGAATGATAGCCATTATGGCCTTTGTTGAATGTCATTAAAATCTCCTTGTACTTCCTGAATAAAAGCACGGATGGTTTCATCCCGGAAAGACTGTCTGTTTGCTTTCAAGACTTCTTCTTCATCCGTTATCGGCTTATCCATTTTCTTCCAGGTAGTACCATTATATCCACGTGGCATATAGCATTGATAATGCCGGTAGTCCAAATGACAAGAATAGAAAGATACGGGTTGGCCTTCGATTGTTGCAACCATTTTCACCATAGCACGACCTTCGTCACCAGGTACGATGCAGCATTTGGTCCAACTGTCCGGCTTGAATTTACTCAAAACACCGATTGCAAGATCAAACGTTTCACCATAGTAATGTTTTCCTCTCTTCTCCAGGCTCTTCGATCACATGAGGGATAAACTGTTTTCCGTCTCTGATTTCGCACAGAAAAACGACATCCGCATCCATCTGATCCAGTACATCAATAATGCCTTGATCTCCGTTGGGTACTTTAGTACATCCATGCCACAGGTTTAATTGGAAAACGGTAAAAGTGTCTTTCGCTTTTGCATGGCAAACATTGACCAGACAAAACAAGCAAAGTAATAATAGTAAGTTCTTTTTCATATCGTGTCCTTTATATTCTTTGGAATTTCAGTCATTGTGAAATTCATTGATATATTCCATACCATAGGTCATTAAAATTCATGCAAAAGTAATACATTTTTATTTATTCCAATCTATTTATGTGCTTTTTTGAATTTTCTTCTTCGGCTAGTTCTTTTATTTCTTTATTCAGAAAGACTGATAATACAGTTCTTACTATAACTACACCTCCTAAAATAGCCAGTTCGTCTAAAGTCGGGTCTACTACGGTCTTTAGTATGTCTGATGCAATTAAATTCTAATCCCAATAAGAGGTAACTGCCGAAATCAGCTCTCAAAGCTGCCGGACATTATTGATGGTATAGGTTCCGTTGATCCGTTTGAATTCGTTACGGAGAAAAGCTATGAATCCTACGAATACTCCATAGGTTACAATCAATAAACTGATTACGCCAATGATGGTGGCCAGTATGTTTAAAAATGTCAGTAGCATCGTTTCATGATGTTTGGTTATATTGTAATAACATGTTATCCTGTATAAAAGTTTTGTATTGTGATGTAGAAAACGGATAATTAGTTGTAATAGTCAAGACTTGTTCTGATATTTGACTACTATGGAGGAACAGTCGATGAAATACTTGCTGCCCCGTTTTACCTGATTATGTTATTTCATTATACATATTGGCAAATTCAATCTGTCTTGTACGCCTCTGGTATCTATTCTGCTTTCTTTGGGACCTGGAATCAGTGGGCTATAGTTTAAGATATGGCGTATTCTTTTTCGTTGTTCTAAAGTTATTTCATTATAAAAGCAATATGCATAGTCCATAATGTTGTGTGCTTCATATTCTCCTTTTTCACAGCTATATCGTTTAGCTAAATCTTTTAATTGATATTTATTCTGTTTATCCAAATTGTTAAGCCATTGTTCATACTCACTACGGTTATAACTGGGAGTATCTATGCAATAATCAGTATCGGTACACATTGAAGTGGTCCCTCCTTCTGAGAATACATGACGTAATCCTAAATAGTGTCCGAGTTCGTGTGCTAATGTTATTGCAGCATCGTTTTGATTAATTCTTTCATCTGTACTTTGCTCATAAATATATGAACTATTGATCGATATACAATATGGGAAACTCAAATTCTCTAAAGTGATCCACAGAAGCTGATACTTGTTGAGTCCCTTCTAAAAAAAAGTCCTTTAAACTATATGGAAATGTAGATATGCCTAAAATCTGCGAATCCGTAAAAGGATATACCATTATGTTAATGTATTCATTGGGTTCCCATAGTAAAGATGTATATTTTCCTGTATTATCTCTCATAAACTTTTTCGCAATCAATAGGAAGCTCATTAAATGGCACTCTTTCTACTCCAGGTTCTGGTAGTGTGGTTCCATTCTTATCTTTGGTTGCTAATACAAATTCGAGATTTATATCAATTCCACACTTTTCAGATTGATAGAAATGGTTAGTTCGCACTAATACATCTTTTAAATGGTCTTCTTTTATATATTGATTTATGTCATTTTCGTTTTGATAAAGAACATGGAAAATAACGGGTAATTGATAGTGTATTTTATCTAAATCTGGATTAACTTCTCCTTTTTGTTGTGAAATCTTGATTGTTTGGTTTATCCCTTGGGCGGATATGATTAGATTAGTTTGTCTGTTTGCATGTTTGGTGTTAGCTAGAATTTTTATAGTAAGTATATCGTTTCCTTCTCCTTGATATTTGTCTGGTATGCACCAATCCTGAATTTGCGATGATCCATTCAGAATTAGATGTGATAGCAACAGTTATTTTCCCTCCGTTATTGTCGATGTTGCGGAAGATGTTTTGTGAAATTTCAAGTTTTATATCATCGATTTTCTCCGAATGATCACAGGCTTGTGGCTAGAAATAGTAATGTAAAGAGAATAGTGTTATATACAATTTTCATAGCTTTTATTTATAAAGCCGTAATTTCTCATTTTCAAGAAAAGGGAAATTACGGCTTTGGGATATTTGTAACCTTTACTGAATTTCTACTTTTTACTGTAAAGATTGGTGGGCTTTAATCACGAGTTCCGGTAAAAGTGGTCATACTTCCTGCATTATTAAGGAAACTTATAGTCATTGCTTTACCTGTAACAGTTATGTTGATACCAGATGAAGCTTTCGCTTGAAAGAATGTATTGATTGCCTTCTTTAGTAACATTGTAATTTTCACTACCGTTATCTGTGTAGAAGTCAGCGGTAACTTTTACTACAGAAGAAGATACTTTGGTGACAGTGACTACATATGCATCAGCTGTAACATTAGTTCCAACTTTGAGTTTACCTGTATAAACTCCTGCTATGCTGGCACTGAAATCACCAGACGTTTCATCATCATCATCTCCACATGATACAAATGACAGGCTTGATATAAGCACAATCATCAACATACTTAAAATTCTAAATTGTTTCATCTTTTTGTTTTTAATGTGTAATCTTTTTAGTCATATACTTTGGTTGTCTTAAAAAACTTTGCAAAGATACATGCTCTTTAAACATAAATATCCTTTTAATTGTTGCTGTTTTTATATACAAGGTTGTAGAAGATATTTCTATGTTCTGTTGTTATATATATCAGAATATATTTGGAAGAAATTGTATTCTAATATAATGGATATACGTAACAACAGTTCTGTATCTAAGGCTCTGTCTTCATCCTACCATCGGGTTGTTACCGATACCCAGGAATCCCATCATTTCTACGTGAGCAGGAACTGATGAAGAACCAGCGAACTGAGCGTCAGAGTGCATACGGCCCATTGTATCTGTCATACCGTAAGAAGCAGGACCGGCAGCCATGTTATCCGGGTGAAGTGTACGACCTGTTCCACCACCTGATGCTACTGAGAAGTAGGGCTTACCGGCGAGAACGCGTTCTTTCTTGTAAGTACCTGCAACAGGATGTTGGAAGCGAGTCGGGTTGGTAGAGTTACCTGTGATGGATACGTCTACGCCTTCTTTCCACATGATAGCTACACCTTCGCGAACGTCGTCGGCGCCGTAGCATTTTACTTTGGCGCGAGGACCGTCGCTGTATGCGATTTCACGAACTACTTTCAGTTCACCTGTGTAATAGTCGAATTGAGTCTGAACATAAGTAAAGCCGTTGATACGAGAGATGATCTGAGCAGCGTCTTTTCCAAGACCGTTCAGGATACAACGCAAAGGTTCTTTACGTACTTTGTCGGCTTTAGCGGCAATTTTGATAGCACCTTCGGCAGCAGCGAATGACTCGTGACCTGCCAGGAAAGCGAAGCACTTAGTCTCCTCGCGCAGCAACATGGCAGCCAGGTTACCATGACCGATACCTACCTTGCGGTCGTCGGCTACCGAACCCGGAATACAGAATGCCTGCAAACCGATACCGATAGCTTCGGCAGCTTCAGCAGCGTTCTTGCAGCCTTTCTTGATAGCGATGGCGCAACCTACAACATAAGCCCATTTTGCGTTTTCAAAACAGATAGGCTGAGTTTCTTCACACGTCTTATAAGGATCGAGTCCGGCAGCTTCGCAGATAGCGTTTGCTTCCTCGATGTCTTTGATGCCGTTAGCGTTCAAAGCTTCGATGATACCTTTGATACGACGGTCTTGACTTTCAAATTTTACTTCTCTAATCATAGTTTCTTTCCTCCTTATATTATTCGTGACGTGGATCAATGTGTTTAACAGCTCCCTGTTCAGCAGTGAAGCGTCCGTAAGTACCGGTTACTTTCTTCAATGCTTCGTTGGCATCAGTACCTTTCTTGATTTCATCCATGAATTTACCCATGTGAACGAATTCGTATCCGCAGATTTCATCGTTTTTGTCAAGAGCGATAGTCTTGATATAACCTTCTGCCATTTCCAGATAACGGGGACCTTTTGCCAAAGTACCGTACAAAGTACCTACCTGGCTACGCAGACCCTTACCCAAATCTTCCAAACCGGCACCGATGATCAAACCGCCTTCAGAGAAAGCAGACTGAGTACGTCCGTAAACGATTTGCAGGAAGAGTTCGCGCATTGCTGTATTGATAGCGTCGCAAACGAGGTCGGTATTCAATGCTTCGAGTACAGTCTTGCCCGGAAGGATTTCAGCTGCCATAGCTGCTGAGTGAGTCATACCGGAACAGCCGATTGTTTCAACCAATGCTTCCTGAATGATACCTTCTTTGACGTTCAATGTCAGTTTACAAGCACCTTGCTGAGGAGCACACCAACCTACACCACGTGTCAGACCTGAAATATCAACGATTTCTTTTGATTTTACCCATTTGCCTTCTTCGGGTATGGGAGCCGGTCCATGGTTAGGACCCTTCTTTACAACACATGAAGTTATGGCATATTATTTTCTTTCTTTTTAGGATTGGTGTCCGATGCAGTCGGGACCAGCCTGATGGAGCATATTGCCGAATTAACGCATTTGCATGATGAAATCCACACGGTAACGGGGACGATTGCCATTCTTCTGATGTTTGTACATGCTTCATGGGCGATATGGACTTATGTGAAGGG
>VOFG01004236.1_pt1 | contig 41981 bp, 52 predicted proteins | sample 5384171 | NCBI WGS metagenome assembly VOFG01 (sample SAMN12384726, study PRJNA508395) | human gut metagenome | isolation source: healthy gut F | host: Homo sapiens
AACCAAACGCTTTGCCAGACAATATGTATGTTATATCATAATTGTTGATTGATGATATAACCTTCATGAAATCATTTTCTTATTAAATGTATTTCATATTTTCTCTCTCAGTATATAATAAGCAAAAAGAAAGGTAGGTGTCATATGAAAAAAGATTATTTTCCCCTAATTAATATCAGAAATTTGTCACGAATATGGTATAGAACTCATTACGCTAAATAATAGTCAAATTAGAATCCTTTCTTGGAACGGAGAAGAAAAGATTATTTGGGTAAAAATTTGAATTAAAATTCTGTGACTTCTGCTCGCATTGCAGACAATAAATCTTCAACATATGAAGTTTTAAAACAGTATAATATTCCATGTATAAACTATAAAAGACATTTTTTGTCATTATAAAATAGTTTTTGCTATTTGGATCCAGATTCGATTCAAAGTATCCAAAATGACTTATAAAAATATCATGAATTAGTATTAAAACCCGAAAATGGATACAGGGAATCGACGTATATCGTTGTAATTGCATTAAAGATATATCGCGAATAATCGATAGTTTTCATAAACCGTATACGTATATTTGCTCATCCCCGTATTATCATATAAAAGCTGAATATCGTACTATTTGCTTAAATGGAAGGGCTATGTTATCTTACAAAAAAATCTTCCATACATCATAGGAAATGGAAAAGATACCATCTATCAATTAATAAAACAAAAAATATACAGATTCATCACTCTTTCTTTCAAGAAATATCCGATAATATACATGAACAAATTCCACATTATGGGGGAGAAAGTAATCGTAGGTTGGAGATTTAATCTATCACAAGGGGCTGAAAGTAGCCCTATAGTTAGTTCTACTACTTTAAAAATAATTCAAGATATTTCCTTAAAGGCAGCTAACGCTATTCACATAAATTTTTCGTCGGTAGATGTTATAGAGACCTTCGATGGCGAATTTCTTGTTATGGAAATAAATTCAGGAGTTGTTCTAAATCAATTTATAGAGGACAATTTCCAAAATTATAATATCGCAAAAAAAATATATGGCAATGCAATTTTAGCTATGTTCAAAAAAAACAAAGGATAATACTGAATTATCCTTTATTGACTTCAATTATACCCTTTTCTTTCTTACAATTCAATCTGCTATTTTTGATGTTTGTCATTTCCCGAGTTTTCAAACCAGTACCTTATTCGCTACATCGTAAACGTCATATCATGCGCGTACACTAAAAATCAACGCCACCCTTATGAGTGACATGGTTTTCGGCATTTCTCCAGAAACTCTGATGATGACCAGGGCATCAGAATGTCCAGTTTTGCCAGATCTATATTTCCCTTTTTGTCGCACAGCTTCGGCAACTCCGTCAGGATATGTCTGAAATAATAGTACAAACGCAGGTTATTCAGTTTGGCTGTCTCTGAAATGCTATAGACAAGGGTCTTGCTTGGCTCCTCTTGCTGTGTTATGGAACATCCAGTTCTTTTTATCAACACTGAAAGTACGGAAAGAAGAACTGGGAAGTCATTGATACCATAAACGGAGCAAAGACTGACGTCAGCTGTGATCTATAGCATTGCCGAGACTGCGAAAGCCAACAATTTAAAACCCTACGAGTGCTTTGAACATTTGCTGGCAGTGATTCCGGAACATATGGAAGACACGGATCGCGGTTTTCTGGAGGATCTGCTTCCTCGGTCACCAAAGCTACCGGAAAATATCCGAAAGTAAATTTACTATAAGCCACAAAAGCGGCTTATAGTTGTCAAGGTACTCGCTATGGAGCGGTTCTTTCCAAACTTAGTTGATTATAAAGAGAATTGCTTTACAAAAAAACATAATAAAATGAGATTTTTTTCTAAGAATTTACTTTTTATTTCAACTAACCTTGGAAAGAACCTATAGAGCATTTACAATATCTCCAAACGAACATATTACCGCAAAAAGACTAGAAGCTGTACAAGCATTGAGTTCAATTTTATGAGGATATACCTCGAAAGATTGTTTAAATATATTGAATAAATTTTCACTTGATAGATTCCAATAATTTTAGTTTACATTTTCATTCAAATAATCTTTTTCATTTATAGATTTGCAAATCAATATTTGAATATGAAGAAAATATGTTAGGAGATTATTATGGATTCACGAGTACAAGAAGTTCAATTATGGTTAGGATCAACCTATCCCCAATATTTCTATTATGATGAAAATGGTAAAATTCAGGTAGTTTTCCAGTAAAACCTGATGGCGTAACTGGAAATACAACTGTAAAAAGCGTTAATTATGGCACTTCAAATTCACAAACAGCTCACACCTATTGATGGTATTTGGGAAACGCTACATCAAATGCTTACCCTCTTGTTAATAGAAATACGACAGATACAACAGTAGTCAAAATTCTTCAAGGTGCTTTTCTATGTAAAGGATATAATCCAGGTCCTTTTGATGGTGTATTTGGCGACTCTACTGCAAATGCTGTCAAAAAATTTAAAAGTAATTTAGGTATGCCAAGTAATGAAAATCTATCTGCAGAGTATTTCAAATCTCTACTAACAACAGATCCTACCGTATTACTATTTAACGGAAATGCAAAAATACGCTTAGTACAACAATATCTTAATGGTAATTATTATTCATTGTTTAAAAATAAACTCAGTTTTTTGCCAACTGGCGGCGTATTTGAACGAAAAACTAGTAAAGCACTAATTTATGCCATTCAGAAAGAATTGGCACCACTCCTGACGGAGTACTTGGTCCAGCATCTTTTCAGCAATGCCGAATATGGAAGTTGGGTGTTCTAACGAACGTTGGGTTAAAATTTTACAGGCTGCTCTGATTTGTAATGGGTATAGCACAGATTTTGATGGAATTTATAGCAACTCACTGTCCACTACCATTGAATCTTTTCAAAAATTTATGTGCCTAAATATCGATCCTTTGGTCACTTTAGGTAAAGTTAACCGCAGAACATGGGGTGCACTACTATGGAGCAAAGGTGACACTGAACGAACACCCAATGCCTGCGATTGCAGAACAAAAATATTAGATTCAGATCTTGCAGTCGCACTCTTTGAGCGTGGTTTTTCGCTTCATTGACGATATTTAACTAATGTTGAACCAAATGGCTATGATAAAAATTGTCTCGCGAAGAAATTTCAATTCTGTTAAATGCAGGATTAAACATTTTTCCTATATTTCAAGAATCAGCACACAGTCCTGTTCTGCCCACAGATTTTAACATTACGCGAGGAACATTAGACGCAGAGAGAGCAATAACCGCCGCTTTTTTCCCTTGGTTTAAAAGAAAACACCATTATCTATTTTGCTTTAGATTGTGACATGATGGAGAATGAAATTACCAAATACGCGATTCCTTATTTTAAAGGCATTAAATCAATTTTTTCTAAGTATTCAAATTTTTATAAGATAGGCGTTTATGGTTCAAGAAATTCTTGCCAAACAGTCTGTGATTCTAACTATGCAGTAAGTAGTTTTGTTTCAGACATGTCTACTGGATACAGTGGCAATCTTGGTTACTTAATACCTAACAATTGGACATTTGAACAGTTCGTGGAGAAAAAAATTACTCCCTTGCCAATCATACTTTCGATTTGGATTACGATATGGCTTCTGGAAAAGATAGTGGTATAGAGGCTTTGGATTTAGGTTTTGATAAAAACAATTATCATCCTCCTTATATTCCAACAATGGATGAAATTGCCAATTTAAAATCTATCTTAGATCTTATACCTGCAATTCATTGGCTTGAAGAGGTTTATTATTCTAGTCACGGCATTACAACCCCAGATGTACTTCAGGCTCAGAATTGTTTTATGGCTGTATTAGATTTTTATATCAATACCAATATAATGAGTATAAATGGGAATTTATTAGTCCAACAGATAATGCATTTATCAATCTGATCAATACTACATACTCAGAAAATTCATATTATAAAGAACTGTTTCCATATATATGCAACAGAAAACGGGGAGGGAAAGGACAAAATAACTACCCGGGCAAAACTTATTACTGACGGAAATACAGGGATTTTTGAACTCCCACATATAGCAGTAGTCATTAAATGCTATATACAATCACTTGTCCCAGGATCTTGGTCTGCATGGGCTGGTGACTTTGCTACTGCTGTTAAGGAAGTCTATGCTAATTGTGGAAATAATACTGAAGCATACATATCCTTAGCTTCTGAAAGGTTAGGGCAATGGAGGCAGATGTTGTAACTGTAACAGATGCTCGACAATTTAATTATTGTGATCTTATTGCTGACATTGATGGCTATACAATACAAAAATTAATCGAGAGCAGTCTTAGCATTTATTCATTATCTGAATGTCTTGCAGAATATTATAGCAATGGTACTATGTATAATAAACGCTATCAATATTTTAAGTCTATTCTTGGTTTTGATGAATGGAATGTAATTTCAATAAAAAAGGAAATATTAAAACATTTCAATCCTGTATTAAAAAATTTTTGCACCGCAGGCAGACAATTTCCCTCAATCTGCAGATGCAGCTGCTATTGTTTTAGCACTAAATATTATTTATTGGGCTAAATATACATCCGTTATTTAATTTACATCTTATAGTCTTGTTTTAAAGGGGACTGTCACTTTAGTGCGACAGCCCCTGTATATGTTTAGAAGATCACTCTACTACTCATTAAATTTCTGCTACATTTTTTATACTTCAAGTTTAAGTTTTTAATTTTTTAAAATTATTCACTAAAAATGATTTTAGCACCAGTTAAATTTTAATAAACCCAGTATAACATCCACCTTATAACACAAAAAATACAACTACTGCAAAGTGTTGGAATATTTCACTGTCCCTCCACAGTAGCTCCTTTAGATTGTCTATTTAAAATCAAATACATACAATGGAACAATAATAAGAAGAAGACTAAATAGTAAAGTCACTATTTTTAATATTTTACTTTTTTTTTTCCAAAAAAAATAATACATTGCAAACTGCAATATCATACTTATTGTAAAATAAAGTATCCACTTTAATTCCCATTGAAGAATAGCTATTATTGATTCGTGATCAAATTCGGTAAAAATTATGCATACAATAAATATCCAAAGAAAAAGTATAAATACAATAAATTCATATCCTACTAATGCAAGTACTTTTTTTCTTATACTTGCATTTCGCATAAAAAAACAACCCCTAATAGATAATATACACAATAAAAATGTTCTATAATAATCCGAAAAATTATTTCTGTTATCACATTCGTGTTCCTACGTAAAATTTTAGTAAAATCAGCACACTTTTCCCAATATCTAAGTAAAATAACAAGAATTGCTTTCATATATCTCTCTCGAATGGCAAACTATTCATACATATAAAACTCATGGGTACAAATAATAGAATAATCACCTTCTGCTCCATGCACTATCTTTTCTTCTGTACCGACCTTCTCACCGCACACCCAATATGAACCATCCACTTTCTGTATCACGGTATTATTTAAATAGTAGGGATATACATCCTCAAACTCAATAATGCTTTCGTATTCTGTATCATACTTAATATCCCTGTCCAAGCCATTTCAAACTGCTCCTTCTCTGGCTGTGGATAGTTATCTATGGCTAAATTAGTCCAAACCATTGTAACTTCTTTTGGCAACCATTGTCGGTTTCCTGACCACCGAAAAGTCTGCTACACCGCAATTTCCGGCATTATTGTATCCCCATGTCCACACTGTTCCATCCTGAAGCAATGCCGCATGATTAAACCAGCCCCCCGTAACCAAAATGGCATGTTCCAAAATTTTTTCGGGTTCAGCTATATAATACACATCGTTTGACATATAATTCATTGCATAAACTGTTCCCCATGTCCACACTGTTCCATCATTCTTCAGACAGACAATATCATCTCTTCCACAATTTGCATAAGCCACATCTTCCATCAGCAAAATCGGCGTTGTTTCCGCATAGTTTTCCCCATTTGTATACCTCGTCCAATCAAATTCCTCATATTGTCCTAATGCTCCGCTTCCAGCGTTTCCAACACCATAGAGTTTATGATCATTTGTAAGAAAAATAACAAATCCTTTTTGTGAATAATCAACATGGATAACACTCTCTGCAATTTTTAAACCTTCACTATGAAATTCATAGTCTTGTATCCCTTGACCCAACTGTCCATATTCATTCCCTCCACTTCCCCATAATACATAATTATCATCAATGTAATAGAAATTTCCCGGATCTCCTACGTGAGGGATATAGTGGTCTGTAAGATTTATAGTAATCTCTAATGGTTCTGACATATCAGACATATCAGACTTTTCAGTGTTTTGTCTGCTTTCTGTAACAGTTATTTCCGGATTTGATTCTTCTTTATTTGAAATGGATTTCTTATAATGTAATGCTGTAAATACAACTAAAAATCCAATAATGACAATGCAAATTGACAGTATAACCTTTGTTTTTTTCTCTAAATTCTTAACTTTACTTTTCATAAGCTCTCCTTTTTCTTCATGATCTTGGTAAACTTTTGTATCATCTATTAAACAAAACTTATTGATATGACTTAAAACATACCTCTATACATTAAAAACTTCTTACAATTTATCCCTATTTGTTTTAAAAAAATTATTTTTTAGTTTACAAAACAAACGATATTATCTTTCTTTTATATAGATTTGCAAATCAAACAAAAAATAAAAATATAGGAGGAAAAAATATGGCATCATATGGATGGATGATCAATCTCTGGAAAATCAATTCCGGTATATTCTGTAGCTGGGGTGGCCTCAACAACTAAAATTGGCAACCTGACTAAAATGAATGCTTTGTAGAAGGAACATTTTCTGCAAATCCATGGGAAGGCGATGGTGCACCAGTCTTCTTTCTTAACAGCAGTCATCAAATGACGTTCGGGTTACTCGCTGATTATGAAAAATAATCTTGTGGATTTTACAGCTTATGCCTCAAATGGTACTTCATGGGTTTCCGTTAATACACTTAAAAAAAGGTTCAGTATGCCACTGCTTAACTTATTATGCCGATGGCAGCAAATGTTGCGACTTGCCTGCTGGTTCAAAAGTGTGGTTAACTTAAAAATGGTGCTGCCGGTGCAACACACTCTAATTACATTGCTGTAACAAGTGTAGAAACTGCCTCGGGTAAAAAAATACAACTTTTCCGGAAATGGTTTCATTGACTTAACCTACGGTAACCGCTGGGTTAATGTCGGAAGCATTTTATTAAGAAAAGAAAACTTAAAACAAGCACAAGGCTGCCACTTTGTCAATGATAAAACATGGTGGCAGTCTTCAATGCTAAATACATTTTGTTATAATTAAAATTCGACAAGTCATTTAATAGAAATACTAAATGGCTTGTCATTGAAGCATACCATAAAATAAATTATTTATAGGCTATTTATTCCAATTTACCAAACGATAAGGCGCTCCCTGGCGGTGGTGTTGTTGCCCTGAATATAATTTACAGCAACGTATCCGATGACCTGTCGAAACTCTTTCGCATCTCAACCATGTATAACCATCTGCATCTTCCGTAGGTCCTGCTGCTCTTTCATAATACAGATATTCTCCTTTAGCCTAGCAATAATTCCTCCTGACAAACTCGGCTCAGATCTAAAGCGGACGCCTGTACCTGTTACCATATAATATCCAGGCGTAAAATCACCATATAAACTTACTTTTTCACTCAAATTTATCTGCTTAACATTTTTGCTTTCTGACATCTCTGCTGCATTAACTGTTAATGATGATGTGAAAAAGAACTAAACAACTACCTAATGCCAATATCTTCTTTATATTCATATAAACTTCCTCCTTTAACAGTTTCTATGGCTACTTCTTACTTAATTATATCTTTAACAAATAATATTTTTTGTATATGTAAAATTTACGTATTAATATGTCAAAAAAACAAGTTTTCACTTATATTGATAACCACCTTTATTATCTATAATCAAAGAACTATTATTATTAACAATAATCCTTTGATTCTACTCCTCATCATATGATTATACACTTTTTTCTATTTTGTCACCATTTAGAAACATTTTTCTTCTATATATTAAAACTTATAAAAACTTATAATACCAATAACGTGATTTGTCGCTAACATCGACCTATTTAGCACAGTTGTGCGATTTGATTGATAATATCTCATAACCTCGTCATTGAGTGTGTCCACACTTGCATTTTCTTTACGGAAAGACGTAAGCATCTGCACCATATCCGTTCCGTCTTCTGCTACTGCTTCCTGATACAGCTTCTACTCACAATTTCTGCAATTTCCGCTGTAGAATCTGTTGGATAAAATTCAAATCCTGGTCCGTAATCCAACATTGCATTATTTTCCTGCATCCCATGGGCGTTAACTGCAATCAGCTGTTCTTGACCTGACGAAATATCATATCAAGCGCAGTTATTGGAATAGCACCGTAAAGCACCTGTTCACGGATGCAATCACTATTCTTTTATCTTAAGCTAAATATACATTCGTTATCAAAACTGCAAAAAATAAAGACATTAGGCTTTTTATATGTTGTATACTGTTTAATTAAAAGAAAACAATAATTATAGTAGAAAGAAAAACTCAAGACAGCCAACGTTTTGTTTTGTGGCTTGAGCGAATTCGAAAAGGAATGGATATAACTATGAAAAGAAAATTCGTGCTTTACATTTTACTTTTTGTTGCATAAACATTTCTGCATGTAGCAACCCAATAGATACTTATAATGATATTTCCTTAAAAGATAATACTGCAACTGAAAATGAATCTTCAAATCTAAGCGATGATTTGGAAACCCAGACTGCCTATTATTCAAAATACAATGGTAATTGGTCCACAAATGGACAAAGTAGCGAAGGTATTTTAAAGAATGGTGGTACTGAATTCCATGTTGAAATAATAAATGACGATGAGCTACATGGGTATCTCTACTCTCAGCAAGGAACTAGCGAACGTTTCGCAGAAGTAGATGACATAACTGGCAAAATTATAAACGGAGAATGTGCCTATTCCTTTTCAGATGACGGGTGGGGTAACAGTGGAACCCTTTCTATTCGATTTCAAGAGGACGAAATTAATATTGAAGTCAAAGATTTTATATTGAATGACCACAATACAAATGGTTTTGGAATTAGCGGTTCCTATAAGCTTATCCCAATGAATGATTCTATGGTAACATCTGAAACAGAATCCATTTCAGGCGAAATTGATTGGCAGGAAGCAGCTTTGCAAAAAATACAGCGTCGATTGGCAAGAAAGTCAAATTATCAAAGAACTTGAAAAAGAAAGCCTTATACGGATAGCTGCTCTTTCTATCCTAAGTTTCTTCAATATATGGAAAATGTGCGGGAAGTTCGAGACATTTCTATGAACCTTTATCCCCTCTTCGATACAAACACAAAATATTACCAGGCATCAGACTTTGACGATGTGCCACCACTAATTATCTATCTTGCAAAAAATGAAATATATGCCCGTCACGGATATATATTCAAAGATGCGGATTTAAACTCCTATTTTTTGAGCCAACTTTGGTATTTGCCGGAATTCGATTCAGAGAACTTTGATACTGCTGTATTCAATGAATATGAAACGGCTAACCTTCAATTATTAGCACAACTTGATACCTATAAATAGAAAAACTGCAAACCAGCTAAATACGTAGTTGGTTTGCAGTTTTCCAGCTTTAACACACATTACGGTGTATTAATACCAAAGCCTGTAAGACCAGAATCATTGATTGGTCGGGTTAGCTGTTTAACTGTATCATCCGATGTATTCCCTTCTATTGTAGTATATTCATTTGTCTGTGCATTATAGCCAGTTACAATTCCTACATGAGATGATCCATTGGATTTCTTGATAAAAATGTCTCCTCTTTTCGGCTTATAAACCGTTTTATCTCCAAAACGGTTTTTCCCTGATAAAAAAGATAAATACTCCGCAACGGCAACACTTTTTGGGAACTAGACCAAGCTGATTAGAAACATTTAACAGTCCTGCCTTATTTGCACACCACGATACAAAGCATGCACACCACGCATTTCCCTGTGCACTTGGAAACCATTTATTATATTTATTGAAATTTTCTTTTCCACGGTCAGATTCCGGCAATCCTTCAAAGCGATCTGTCTGTTCTTCTGCAAGCGCAAATAGTACCATGTTTTCTACATATGCCGACAAAGAAGATTCTGCTTCACTGTTAAATCCCAATGCTTTTTCATATACAGTATTTCTTCGGGTCTTGTATACTCCCAATCCTTTCTGTGTACCATTATCCACATATACATCCTGTAATGCGTAATTATGTAAAGTATCCAATTTTACCGAACTCCACTGATTCCCCAGCCTATTACCGATTCTGAAATTCCTTTTGGCGATTGATTATAGCAGTCGCTAAAATATATCAAAACCCTTTCGTCAGAAATACCTAATTCTTTCCCACGCTCAATATATCCGTTAACATCCGCACGTTTTAAATCATCCTGTGCCTGATGTGATTCTTCAGTATCTAAGAGCTGTTTCAACTTAGTTAATTCCTCCTCAGAAATAGATGCGGGTGTTAAGGAATCAAAAGGAGCGGCATTTCCAGCGATAATATAATTTCCAATAACCGTTCCTGACATAATGGCATCAAAACTTTTTACATTACGATTCCGAATATCAAGTAAAAGATTATACGCCCGCGATGCTCGCCATTGAAGCAGGCCTACAGAAAGAACGTCTGTTGGATTTATAGAATCATATTTCCCTTCCTGTGCACTAATAACCCCGATTGTATACTCAAGCAAATTTCCGATAACCGGAATATCTGGGTAAATAGGTATATCTGCGGAACCGTCATTTGCTTTTCGCTTTATCCGAATAAATACATTCTAAAGTTTTAGGACCTGCAATACCGTCAGGGGTTAAACCATTAATAGTCTGAAACTTTATTACCGCCAGCTTTGTGTTTCTTCCATAATTACCATCCGCCCCTGACGTTCCACAATTATAGTTTAATTCTATAAGCCGTTTTTGTAGCGTAGCAACAGCGGTCCCGGTGCTACCTTCTCTCAAAAGATTGCTATTGGTTCCAGAACCTTTCACAGGATTGGTAGAATTGATCTTTTCCCATGTCTTAGTCCCTACTTTTCCATCAGCAGAAAGCCCATTATTTTTTTTGAAAATTTATAACGATTTTTATTGTAGCTGTACCAAATTTTCCATCAGCTCCAGAAACCCCACAATCATACTCTAATTCCAGCAGTCGTTTCTGAAGTCGCTTAACAGCTTCTCCTGAACTTCCTAATACCAAAAGCGGTGTATTAGTTGGCTGATTCGGAGACGCAGTTTCTAACTTTTCCCATGTTTTAGGTCCTACCTTCCCATCTACACTTAAGTTATTATTTTGCTGAAACATTCTTACTGCCCTATAAGTATCATCTCCAAATATACCGTCAGCTCCAGTATCTCCACATGAATATCCAAGGTTAATAAGTTTTGTTTGTAACTCAATAACATATGTGCCTGAACTTCCAAGCTGAAGAATAGGCTTGGTAGAACCATCAGCATAAAGTTTATCAAAGGGTACTTTTTCCAGCCATTCCATCGTCTGTAAGTCCGTTGGCAGACTGAAACTTTAAAAGTGCATTATAGGTTCCATCACCTGCAACACCATCAATAGTCCCCGTATAATAACCTTTATTTTTTAATGCTGTTTGAATCGGAGTAATATCAATCTTTAATTTCCCCCATGTGCCATCTCCCACTTTACCATCTACTGTCAAGTTTTTAGAAGTTTGATACCTTTTTACTGCTGCCGTTGTATTTGCATCAAATACACCATCTAATCTTTTAGGATTAAAACAAAGAATACGTAATCCCTGCTGTAAATATTTTACTTGTGTTCCTATGCTTCCTTCTACTAGTAACATAATTTTACCTCTTTTCTTTTATTGAATTTGCAAATTCAATAGTTAAAAAAAGCTTTTTATTGCTCAAAATGTAAACTTAAAATTAATAAAAATTGTTACTATATTTACAACTTGTATTCATGATTCGGCATTCATAACATTAAATATAAATGAGTAAATTTGAATTTTTACCAAAGTTATCGAAACTACCTAAAATAAAGACATTAAGCTTTGTGTGTGACATATACTGTTCTTAGCAAAAGAAAACAATCCCCACAATGAATGATGTCTTATAGAAACAGTATATACCATTCAACGTCTTTACAACTGCTTTAAACAGCCAAATTCATATTCATACTAAAAAGACAGTCAAATCTTCTCTTGAAATGATCGCCTTTTTCTATAAATCTACAACAAAACTATACGCTAAAGCTCTTTATCCTCTATATTATTCTTTAAATCAGATAATACCTTTTTCAAAAAATCTGGAAGTTCCGCTCCCATCCTTCCGACATTTTCCAATATTGATATTAGTTCATTAATAATAAACCATATCGTAACAAGCAATCCAAAAACTGTATGGGAGCCAAATTCTAACCCGATTTCTTCAGCATATTTAAAATCAGATAGTCAATGCTTACGGCAACTAAAATCGTCAGCATATATCCTACCTTTTTTATAAATTCCCAGTATGCTCCTCCTACTGCTCCATCCATACTTTTTATTTCCCGGATTTTCATAAGCCTCTTTCTTAGCTGCCAGCATTCCTGATATGTAGTCAATTACCATCAGTCCCATTAATAATCCCAAAGCTGGCAGCAACAGTCCAAATTTATTGCTAATCCATGCACCCATGATTGATAACACACTTTTTTTCCAATAATTTTTTCGTTTCCATTTCTTCTCCTCTTAATAAAATTTTTAAATTTTAAAATATTTTTCTTTCAAATCCAAATATAATTGTTTTTTCAAACGATGCACATACTGTCTTGTGACATCATATGTCTTAGCAATTTCATGATCTGACAAATTTTCAAACAATATTGCTTTGTATATATCATGACGCAATCCCGTATATTCTTCCAAGTATTTATTCAAATCGTTTTTACAACCAGATTACCGTATTCTTCTTCCTCAAAAGTAGCAGTATCCAACATTGTCATCTCAGAAGCAAAATAATTGTCATGGTCTTTTCTGCTATTCCGATACAATTCATGAAATTTATTCCGCAAAGCATTTACTATATATGTAATGCACTGACCTTCATTTTCTGCATACTTTAACTTTGTAACGGCTTCCCATAAAGCAAGTACCAATTCTGACCGTACATCTTCTTTCTCATCTTTATATAGAATCCTCATGTATTTACAAATCAAAGGATCCATTTTATTTACCAGTTCTGAAAATCTCTCTTTATCTTTTTGTATGTTTTCAATTAAATTCAAAAATCTCCCATATATTTTCCCCATATGAGGTAAAAAGGAAGATTTCTTCAAAATGTAAACAAACTATCAGTAAATTTTACTGTATTATTTTGTCATAAAATTCTTTATTTTTTAGAAAATGTCAGAATTACTCTGCCATCTGCTAAAATAACTTAATTTTGTCACCTTTGTGGAATAAACTGGCACTGTATTGCGATTTACAGGTAAAAATGCCCATGCTATAATGGTCATGCTCAAAAATGCACCCAAAACCATATATCCATTTCAGGCACCTGCTCATGCAGGTGTTTTTTCGTATAAGGGTCTTATGTCAGACATTTGCTCTTATACCGCCCCTAAGCCGGTAGTCCCAAAAGATTGCCGGCTTTTTTCAACTATTCAAATCAACAGGAGGTAATACATTGAAAAACAAAGAACAATCAAAAAATGCTGTAGAAATTCCTTCCGCCGGAAGAAAATTTCGCATCCGCTATTCCCATATCGTTATGGGGCTGTCTGCATTTGCCTACTTTTTCGCACTCGGAACCAATCAGGTGCTGGCCGCTGATATGTGGTCAAAGGCTGAGGACATTATGAAGGATGTGTACGGCAAGATACTGGGTATCTCAACTATCGCCGCCATTGTCACCGCATCGGTGGCACTTTTGCTGATGAATTTCAGTAAATCTGGTAAAACCGTAGATGAGTCCCGTGCATGGCTCAAACGTATTGTAATCTCATGGGTCATCTTAAACGGTCTTGGTTTTATTCTTGCTTACGTCACCCCCTTCTTTGCAGACGGTAAGTGGACCGGCTGACGGAAAGGAGGAATGATTCATGGGTATATTGGATGGAATTGTGGAATGGATTGCCGAACAGATTATGAATGGTCTTGATCTGATTACAACTTCGGTACTGGGTGCTCTGGGCTGTAACATGGATACATTCCTGCACTATTTTCCGGCTGCCGAAACCATGTATGGTATCTTCGTTGCAACGGGCATCGGGCTTGTCCCGCTCAACTGGGTATGGCACCTTTTTAAGAACTTCGGTCTCATTGCGGGTGTGGAGGCAGAGGACCCCTTCAAGCTGAGTATTCGTTCTGTGCTTTTCATTTGCCTGATTTATTACTGTGATGAGCTTACGAATCTGATACTTGGTATTGGCGGTACTCCTTATTCCTGGATACTGACCTCAGACCTTCCGCCATTGAACTTTGCAAGCTTCAATTCGGTTTTAATTACAATCCTTGGAGTCTGTGCAAACGGATCGGTTGCCCTGATTGCCCTGATTCTTGTGCTGATACTGGCTTGGAATTATATCAAACTGCTTTTTGAATCTGCTGAACGCTATATCCTGCTTGGTGTTATTGTTTATACCGCCCCCATGGCTTTTGCAACAGGAGCCTCACAGTCAACATCCAACATCTTCAAATCCTGGTGCCGGATGTTCGGCGGTCAGATATTCCTGCTTTTGATGAACGCATGGTGTCTGCGCCTGTTTACCTCTATGGTAGGAAGCTTTTTAGCAAATCCCTTATCACTGTAAGGAGGAACTCTATGAAAAAAGAAACTTTTACTGCTGATTCCGGCAGTTACCCTGTTCCTTTCCCAGTCTGTCACCGTTTTTGCGGTCACGGAAGCGGAAGTAGAAGCCGTGGGTAAAGAAACCGCTGCCGGAAATGTGTTTATCTGGTTTTATGCGCCATTGCTTTCTTAAAATCACTCAGAAAATTGACAGCTTTATGTCCAGCCTTGGCATTAACGTTGGACACACCGGCGGCTCCATGATGGCGGAACTTATGATTGCGGCAAGAGGACTTACTTCCGTAAAATCTGTTGCCGGTGGATCTTTCTTCCGTGGCGGCTCTTTTCGTGGCGGCAGCTCCACGGCAAACGCATCCCTTTTTTCAGGTGGTCTGGCAGGTGCTGTTGGCAGGCAGTTTACCCAGAATGCCGTAAGTGCTATGACCGGACAGTCCGGCAATCCCATCGGCAGACGTGCCTTTGAGTCTTCCCTGAAAAAGGGCGGAGATTTTGCAAACAGCGTAACCGCCGCTGTGGCACAGGGAAATATCAACTATACCGGCTCCATGAAAGGACCACAGGCTGCGCAGGCGCTCTCCTCTTATCTGGGACAGCCCCAAAGCCCGGATGCTCCCAGCTTTTCCAACGTGGAAATCGGCGGCGGACGCATCATGGGAACCGAAACCTCTGTTGCCTATCCTAACGGGACCGCTTTTGGTATGTATAACGCCGACCAGTACATGGCTCCGGAAGGCAGTTATGAGACTGTCACTGCCGCTGACAACTCTGTCTGGTACAGACAGTATGCAACGGACACTGTAGACCGTACTCCACGCATGACCGGTGAGGGAAAAATTGTCTATGACGAAACGATTGTCCAAAAGCTCCCTGCAATGCCCAAACGAAAGGACCGTGTATAGATGGCTGATGAACAACAAAATAAATCCGGCGGTTTCCTGTCACACGCAGCATCTGCTGCAAATTTTGCAAAAGGTGCCCTAAAAACCGGAAAAACAGTAGCGGGTGCCGCAAAAGGTGCTGCCGCCGGTCCCTACGGAATGGTAGCAGCCGGGCTTTGGGAAAACCGCAAGTTAGTCGGGAAAATCCTTGCTGCGCTGGCGGCACTTTTGATGCTGCCTGTTATGTTTATCCTGATGCTACCCTCTTTAATCTTCGGTACAGTCGGATTGGATACTGCATCAGGAGAGGTTCTGAACGACACCTCCCTCATCTTGGAAAACATTGCAGAGACGGAAACCAGTATCGAAGCTATCCTGCGTGAAAAGCATGATGCTCTACTCACCATCATTCAGAGAGAAGCCAATGCACTGGGAGCAGACTGCGAATACAGTATCACGGATGAATTTGCCGACCAGATTGTATATGAAAGCACACTGATTATCTCTCAGTTCTGTGCTTCTCAGGAGGATTATACCGAAATCAACCTGACAAAACTGGAAAAAATTCTGCGTGACCACACAGACAGTATTTTTTCCTACTCTGAAAACATTACCAGCCGGGAAGAAACAGACGAAGATACCGGAGAAACCCACACCATCTACCATTATGAATATGTGGTGGAATATGCCGGGGATGCTTATTTTGCTGACAACGTGTTTTTCCTGACACCCGACCAGAGTATCACGGCAGATGAATACGCTGCCAATCTTCATACCTTCCTTTTTGATTCCGTCTATCAGGTGGAAATCAATCCAAATCTGCCTCCGGGAGAAACCGGAAATGCGGCAGTTGACCTTACCCTGACTAAATTAGGAACACCTTACAGCCAGGAACACCGGGATGAGGAGGGTTATTTTGACTGCAGCTCCTTTACTTACTGGGTATACAGTCAGTTAGGAATCTCCCTGCAGTACGATGGTGCAAACACTGCGGCTGCCCAGGGACTCTACATTGTAGAGAATAATCTTGCGGTTTCCTATGACAGCCTTGCTCCCGGGGATCTGGTATTCTACTCTTTTGAAGTCAATAAACGCTTTATGAATATCAGTCACGTTGGTATCTATGCCGGAGACGGCTATATCATAGATGCTTCCTTCTCCAAAAAAGAAGGTAGTATACAGACCTATCTACAGTACAAACCGTATCGTTTTATGCGGACGGCCATATACGGAATAACCATTTGAAGGGCGGGCATCTTTGTCCGTCCTATTAGTTTGCTTATAGGAGGTGTATCGTGAAATGTCCATAAAACACGAAGAAAATGATGTATATATTATTCCGCCAAATTTCATCGAAACCGGAACCATCTTTGGCGGCACTATTAAGCTCAGGAATGCTGCGGAAGCGGTCATTCTTTCACTGCTTATCGGGGTTCCTGTCTTTCATCTTCCGGTAACATTAACCACAAAGATTATCATAGCCTGCCTTACGGTTCTGCCCGCAGCACTCTTTTTGCCGTCATCGGAATTGGCGGCGAAAGCCTTTCATCCTTTGTCATCAATTTCTTCATTTACCTGAAAAACCGCCGTATTGTAGGTATCCACGAAACGGAGGATGAGCCTACAGAAAACAGCCATTCCTCAAAAGGGAAAAAATCTGTTAAAAGACCGGAGAAGAAAGTCAGACCAAAGAAAGAAAAAATTTTGCTGAGGAGTTCGGACAGCATAAAGAACGCAGGGCTTCCAGACAGGCTGCCGCACAGACAGAAAACAAGCACCCCGGAAAGCATCCTGTCCGTGAAGAACCGGAGGCTCCGCTAATCAATCCGGCAGCCGCTTACCTGCCCATCCGCAAGATAGAAAATGGCATTGTCTACACCAAAGACCACCGCTATGTGAAAATCGTGGAGGTCATCCCCATTAACTTTCTTCTGCGCAGTGCAAGGGAACAACGCAGTATTATCTATTCCTTTGTAAGCTACTTAAAAAATCAGTCCCGTAAAGCTGCAATTCAAGGTATTGACCAAACGTGCGGACATCAACCGGCATCTGGAATCCATAAAGGAAGAAATGAAACAGGAAACAGATGAACGCTGCATTGCCCTGCAAAAGACTATGAAAACCTGATTCGCCGTATCGGCTCCAAAGAAGCCATTACCCGGCGTTTTTTTATTGTCTTTGAATATGAACCCTTTACCAATACCCGTGGCAATGAGGAAGCGGATGCCATTTCCGCTCTTACCACTGCTGTCCGTACTGCCAAGACCTATCTCCAGCAATGCGGCAATGAACTTCTCCTTCCTGACAATGAAGATGAGATGGCAACGGAAGTATTCTACAATATCCTAAACCGCAGAACCAGTGCATTCACGCCATTAAGTGTACGCATAAATGAAGTAATCGGTCAGTATATTAACGCCGGCAGACGGGATGAAATCGACAATATTCCCGCTACAGAGTTCATGGCTCCGGAAAAAATTGACTATACCCACGGAAGCTATGTAGTCATGGACGCTGTGTATCACTCCTATCTTCTGGTTCCCTCTGACGGCTACCGTTCTCAGGTGTGTGCCGGATGGATCTCCCTTCTTGTCAATGCCGGCGAAGGGATAGATGTAGACATTTTCTTTGACAGACAGCCTAAAGACCGTATCCAGCAAAACTGGGCCAGCAGCTTAGGATCAACCGCTCCAAAATCAAAGAGACTTCTGACACCAACTCCGATTTCGATGATTTGGACAGTGCCATTCGCTCCGGCTACTTCCTGAAAGAAGGACTGGCCGCAAATGAGGATTTCTATTACATGAACATCCTAATTACCATAACCGCTGACAATCTGGAAGAACTGGAATGGCGCATCAGTGAGATGAAAAAACTCCTGCTTTCTCAGGACATGGAGGCTGTCACCTGTAATTTTAGGCAGGAGCAGGCACTCCTTTCCGCTCTGCCGTTAGTATCTTTGGAAAAGAAGCTGTTTGAACGCTCCAAACGCAATATCCTGACCACAAGCGTTGCCGGCTGCTACCCTTTTACCTCTTTTGAAATGTGTGATGATAACGGCATTCTGCTGGGCGTAAATAAGCATAACAACTCGCTGATTATTGTAGATATTTTTAATTCCCGTGTTTACAAAAATGCAAACATGGCGATCCTCGGCACGTCTGGAGCCGGCAAAACCTTTACCATGCAGCTCATGGCACTGCGGATGAGAAGAAAGAACATTCAGGTCTTTATCATAGCCCCGCTAAAGGGACATGAGTTCCACCGAGCCTGCAGCAATATCGGCGGGGAATTTATCCAGATTTCCCCGGCTTCCAGAAACTGTATCAATGTTATGGAAATCCGGAAAGTGGATTCCTCCGCAAATGATATTTTAGACGGTCCTCAGACGGAAAAATCAGAGCTTGCGGCAAAAATACAGCGGCTGCACATTTTCTTCTCCCTGCTCATACCCGACATGACCCATGAGGAACGGCAGCTGTTGGATGAAGCTCTCATTCAGACCTATAAGCAAAAAAGGGATTACCCACAACAACGAAAGCCTGTATGATCCCGAACATCTGGAACATTACCGTGAAATGCCTGTGTTGGAAGATGTGTTCAATATTCTGAAAGCCAATCCTGACACCAGAAGGCTTGCCAACATTATGAACCGTCTGGTACATGGTTCTGCCTCCACCTTCAACCAGCAGACCAACGTCAATCTGGATAACAAATATACTGTGCTTGATATTTCCGAACTTACCGGCGATCTTCTGACCGTAGGTATGTTTGTTGCTCTCGACTATGTTTGGGATAAAGCAAAGGAAGACCGCACCATGGAAAAAGCCATCTTTATTGATGAGACATGGCAGCTTATCGGAGCTGCATCCAACCGCCTTGCGGCAGAATTTGTCCTTGAAATTTTCAAAATCATCCGTGGCTATGGTGGCTCTGCCATCTGTGCAACGCAGGACTTAAATGACTTCTTTGCATTGGAAGATGGCAAATATGGAAAAGGAATCATCAATAACTCCAAAACAAAGATTGTCTTAAATCTGGAAGATGAGGAGGCAATGCGTGTCCAGTCCATTCTGCATCTGTCCGAAGCAGAAACCATGGCAGTTACCCACTTTGAACGTGGCAACGGTCTGATTTCCACCAACAATAACAATGTCACAGTGGAGTTCAAATCCTCCGAATTGGAAAAAAAGAACTGATTACAACAGACCGCATGGAATTAAAGAAGCTGCTGGAGAAGGAAAAACAGCGCAAGGATCTGGCTCAGGCAATCTAATACATACGCAATACATAAAGATTACGCAGAGCGCTTATCTATGCAAATGCTTCCTGCAATCTTTATGTATTGTTTAAGTACGGAATAAGTACAAATCAGTTTCTACCTATAATAAGGAGTTAAGTGCGAAAATAAATTTTCACACGACAATTTGAGTCTGCGCACAGCTTGACTCAAAATTGCTTTATGCGCAAAGAACAGCGCAGAAATGAGGATTACCATGAACATGAAAAGTAAGGAACACGAAAACCATCTGGCAGAAATAGCACATCTGCTCTCTATGTACCAGACGCTTTCCCTTGCGCAGCTTGCAAAGTTGTATCCGGAATTGCCAAAAACAACGCTTTTTTCCCTGATACGGCGTTTGGAAAGAGCCGGACGGCTTACCTATTCCCCTGAAACGGATATGGTATTGCACACCAAAGACAGTATTCCAAATGAAGCACTTTCCACTGCTTTCTGGGTACTGTTAGATTTCAGACCGGAGATTACCTATCATACGGTCAGCGAGTTTCCGGTTTCACTGACCTTCTATACACAGACAGATTCCTATGATGTCATTTATGTACCGGAAGAAAAGGAATTACTTATCAATCATGCCCTGTCCGCATATCCGGAGGACGCTCCCCGCCGTCTGGTAATTGTGAGCCACTCCGGGCAGATACCACTGATCAACTTTCCGGGAGTTGCCGCTTTCTGCACAGTGACAGATACCGGACAGGTACAATATTACAAAAAGCAAGGAGTAACAGACAGTTAATGAACCGATATACTTTATCCTCCCGTCTGACACGGATACAGGAAGAAATACCGAAGCTTTCCAACACCATTGATGCCATGAGAATCACAGATACGGAAGTTTACGGGAAAAATTATGAAGAACTCAGTATGGATGCGGCGCTCAGAGCAGAACGGATTGCCTGTTCTTTGCGCAACCTGATTTTTGCTGCCAACCTATTGGAAAAAACCGCTCTTAATGGAAAAAACCGCCGAAGTGCATGGCATTACCATCCGCCATAAGGCTGACCGTGTAGAGATTACGCTGCCGGGATTATTACCCAAACGAACCAAACGTGTCAATACAACTTTTTGACTGACCCTTTATATGCAAGCCTGCAGGCATACACCAGCTCACACGATCTGCCTCACTTTAAGGAATGTGTGGTGTGCTTTACCCATGTTTTTTGACCGTTCCCTTCCTTCCAGAAGGGTCAGGGATTATGACAATTTAGAGTGTAAGCAGATTCTGGATACTGCTGCATGCTTTTTAATGACAGATGACAGCGGACTACTCTGTGATGCCTACCACACTACCATATTCGGAGATACAGACTGTACGATTCTTACCATTATGGATACGGACAGCTTTCCGGAATGGCTGAAAGAAGCTAAAGCAAAGGAAAATAACATATCGGATTTTTAAACTTTTTTCCAAAATATTTTCCGACTATGGTAAATTTCCCGTTTCATCCATAAAAACAGCGGTTTTGGGACCCCATGCCCGCCGGATTTTTTACCGGAGTTTCAGGCGGGTATGGTAAAAAATATGTTTTCCGCTACCTGCTGCTCCTACCACGTCAGAAGGGAGGTATTCATCTTTGGATACTACAACCAGTGCTTACCGACTGCTTACCCTGATTGCCTTATCAGGTGAATGCAGCGTAGATGTCCTATCCTATATGGGCATAAGTACAAGCTATGGGGAAAAACTCATCACCCGGTTAAAGGAAGAAAACTTAATCAAAACCCATTACCGGGACCGGCTTAGGGGATACAGACTTACCAACAAAGCAAAACAGCTTCTGCTACAGGAAAATCCTGACCGGTTCTCTTTCTATTTAAGCGGAAACAGCGATACCAACCGTCCACGAAGCGATTATCCACGAAGGCTGCGCCTTCAGCAGACATCCATTGTCTACGCTATGCTACTTCATGCCGGCATTCCCCTTTTTCGGGATGAAAAACCGTTTCTGTTCGGAATGGCACGCAAGGCCTGCAGGACTTTTTCCCCGCCGGTCTTTTATCACTCCAGGGAAATCAAAGAGATTGGCACGGAAGCGGTTAAGATTAACAACTCAAGGACTATCGGCATACTGTTTGCACCCCACTGCATCTATGCCCTGTTCTATACGGGCGATGCTCTTTTAAAGTGGGAATATCGGACGGAACTGAAAGTCAAGACCATGATAAACTACCATATCAGCCGTGGGGTCTTAAACAGGGAACATATCTCCCCTGCATACCACCCGGATACTCCCATCAAAGCCCTGCTTATCGGTACAGATATGGATACCTCGCTGAAATTATTAAACAGCACCGGCGGGTTTCAGAAAAGTTACTTCTATCTGGATGCCAGCTTTGACTATTTCCATTTTATTCCGGCTTCTCCTGCCGGTGAAACCACGCTCCGCCTGCTCTGCTCCCCCCGCAGCTTACAGATGCACTGCGGACACTGTTACTATCTGACCTGCAGCCGCCCTGTCCTGATTACGGACTGGAGCATGATGCCACTTCAGATGGACTACCGGTTCTCCTCGCCTTTGACTATGATATGCTGCGCCTGTCCAGGTTCCGCACTGCCCTATCCTTTCACGGACTCTGCGGACACCTCATCTGCTTCAATTTTCAAAAGCAGGTACTGCAGCAATATTTTGGAGATACCGTAACCATAGAAACCATAGACCTAAACAAATTTGAAGGGAGGTTTTTCAACTGAAACTCTTAGCGGACAAAAAGAAACTGCTCTGTCTGTGCCTGGTTCTGCCGATACTGCTTCTGAGCCTTGCGTATGCAGGCGGATATGTATCCCAGTTTATCATCAATTATCAGGTATGGACTTCCTCCGGAGGTACCCCCGGCAACGGAACTTCCCCGGAATTTCCATCTGCCTCTTTGGGCTCCTGTATCAAAGCACTCACCGTATTTCCATACAGCCTGTATGGAATTTTTTATGTCTGGCTGTTTTCGGACTGTTAATCTTTATGGTAATGCGCATGGGCTTTGGCACAAAAAGGTACTTATGACAGGGAGCGCAACCTTACCTATTCGGATAAAGGGACCTATGGAACTTCCGGTTTTATGACAGAGCCTGAGATGCAGGAAGTGCTGGAACTGGTATCGGATATTGAGAAAAATCGTGGTGTCATACTGGGAAAACTATATGGCAAAGCGGTCTGCCTGCCGGAACGGACACGCATGAACCGTAATGTGGCAGTCTTTGGTGCCAGCGGCAGCATGAAAAGCCGTGCTTATGCAAGAAATGTGGTATTCCAGTGTGTGAAACGTGGGGAAAGCCTCATCATTACGGATCCAAAATCAGAACTGTATTCCGATTTGTGCCTTTACCTGCAGGAAAATGGCTATACCGTGCGGGTATTCAATCTCATCAATCCGGAAAACTCAGACAGCTGGAACTGTCTTGCAGAAATTGACGGACAGGAAATCATGGCTCAGCTGTTCTGCGATGTCATCATCCGGAACACCGGCTCCGCCAAAGGAGACCATTTCTGGGACAATTCAGAGATGAATCTGCTAAGAGCACTGGTTCTATATGTAGACCAGGGATTCCCACCGGAAGGTAAAAACATCGGACAGGTCTACAAGCTTCTGACCATGAATTCCGAAAAGGAACTGAACAGTCTGTTTGATATGCTCCCGGTTACCCACCCTGCCAAAGCTCCCTACAATATTTTCAAGCAGGCATCCGACACCGTGCGCAGCGGTGTCATTATCGGACTGGGTACCCGCCTTCAGGTGTTCCAAAACAAGCTGATCCGCCAGATAACCAGCTACAACGAAATCAATCTGACACAGCCGGGACAGGAAAAGTGTGCCTATTTCTGTATTACCTCAGACCAGGATTCCACCTTTGACTTCCTATCCTCCCTGTTTATGTCCTTTGTCTTTATCAAGCTGGTTCGATATGCGGACAAATACGGCGAAGGCGGAGTTCTTCCTGTTCCGGTACATATTCTGGCAGACGAGCTGGCAAACGGCGGCTGCACGATTGCAGACCTCACTAAGAAAATCAGTACCATCCGTTCTAGGCATCTGTCCATCAGCTGTATCTTCCAGAACCTGCCACAGATGCAGAACCGCTATCCCTTAAACCAGTGGCAGGAAATTATCGGCAACTGCGATACGCAGCTGTTCTTAGGATGTACGGATGAGATGACTGCTGAATTTATCTCAAACCGCACCGGAGAAGTGAGTGTGGCTGTTTCCAGTCAGGCAAAGCAGTTAAATACCTGGCGGGTATCCGGTTACACACCGGAATACCGGGAAACCCATTCCATCGGAAAGCGTAAGCTGATGACTCCGGATGAAGTCCTTCGTCTGCCTTTGGATCAGGCCCTCATCATCCTGCGAGGTCAGAAGGGACTGAAGGTTGGCAAAGACGATTATACCCTTCACCCGGAAAGCCAGAAGCTCAAAGCCACCCGTGCAAGCGACCATGTTCCAGCATGGCGGCAGATTCCTGAGACGGAAGAAGCGGACTTTACCAGTCTGATTAAGCCAAAACCCAAAAAAGCAAAGGCTCCCAAAAGGGCAAAGCCCCTTCTGTACCGGAAAATCCGTTTGCAGATGTTCCGGATGACCTGCCATCCCTTTTTCCACCGGACGAGGAATGTACCATAGTAGCAACCGACAGAAAATCTATCATGTCATAAATCAAACGAAAAGGAGAATAACACTATGCCTAGAAAAACAACAAAAACGGAAGAAAAACGTAACGATTGATGCAGCTGTAACCATGCAAACGGAAAGCACCTCACAAAGCTCCCTTCCTGAAGCAGGTGAAACCTCCACCACTCCTGCAAAGAAGGCTGCTCCTTCCTCCATCCTGACCTTAACAGCTGATGCAGATGTTGAGACACTGGAAAATAAGGAAGATACCATCTGGCATGAACTTCAGAATGCCCACCGCACCCCAAGGTCTTAACCGGAAGCTTAGGCGGTATTGAAAAAATGGAAGGCGGAGGAACCATTGCTGTGATCTATTACAAGGAAATGCGTGTGGTAATCCCGCTTGCAGAAATGATGATCAACCTCGTAGAGGATGAAACCCATAACTACGGGGAACTGGTTCAGAGACAGAATAAGATTCTCGGAAATATGCTCGGATGTGAAGTTGACTTTATCATCAAGGGACTTGACAATGCTAGCCGCAGCGTAGTAGCCAGCAGAAAGGATGCCATGCACAAGAAGCGTCAAATCTTCTACCTTCCTGATGCCAACGGCAACTCCCGTGTCTGCGAAGACCGAATCGTGCAGGCGAGAGTAATCGCCGTTGCGGAAAAGGTCGTGCGTGTGGAAATCTTCGGAGCGGAATGCTCCATCCTCGCCCGTGACCTGTCATGGGACTGGCTTGGGGACGCCACAGAAAGCTTTCATGTGGGAGAACAGATTTTGGTCCGTATCCTCAGCGTGAAGATCAAATCCCTTGAGGACATTTCCGTGAAGGCAGATGTCAAAAGCGTGAACGGCAACACCAGTAAGGCAAACCTTGGCAAGTGCAAGATTCAGGGCAAGTATGCAGGCGTTGTCACCGACATCCACAAAGGCACCGTCTTTGTTCGCCTTCACATCGGCGTCAATGCTGTGGCTCACAGTTGCTATGATAACCGGATGCCCGGAAAGAAGGATGAAGTCAGTTTGTCGTCACCAGGATTGATGAGGACCGGAATGTGGCGGTCGGGTTGATTTCGAGAATTATCAGACAGAATTTTTAAAACTTGCACTTACATAAAAGGGGCATATCATCAGTGCGACAGCCCCCTTTCTTTATGTAAGTATCCATTCTCTCTCATAAATATATTTATTCTTGATATGCTTCTGCTTGTAAAGAATATAATTCCTTATATTTTCCTTCTTTTTTCATTAGTTCCTCATGCGTTCCAAACTCTATCAATTCACCATCTTCAATTACTAAAATTTGTTCTACCAATTTAATACTGGAAAATCTATGGGTAACAAGTATACACATTCGATTACTTTTCAAATTTTTAAAATTATCAAACATATTCGATTCTGCCACAGCATCTATAGCCGCAGTCGGCTCATCTAACACTATAATAGATGAATTTTTCATATAACCTCTTGCAATTGCTATTTTTTTTGCCATTGTCCCACAGACAATTCTTGTCCCTTTTCCATTCTTTTTGAAGTTTTGTAGAAAATCCCTGTGGTAAATTTTTTATAAAATCATATGCTCCTGAAAACTCTGTTGCTTTGATCAATTCGTCTTTACAAACATTTTTTTGTATGCAACTAAAATATTTTCATTTACAGTTAAAGGATATTTAATAAAGTCTTGAAACACTGCACTTACATATTCATACATTGATTTTTCATTTATATCATATAAATTTACTCCATCAACTAATATTTCTCCATTAGTAGGTTCATAAAGCCTTAACAATAATTTTAATAATGTTGTTTTTCCAGAACCATTAAGACCGACCAGCCCATAGGTTCTATTAGATAAAAATGTAAAAGAAAAATTTTTTATTACATAATTATCAGTATATGGATATTTGAACCATACATTTTTGAATTCAATCTTTTTAAAGTTCTTATTAAATGTAATATTTTTATTTTTCTCTACATTATAATCTATTACAAAAAAGAAACTTTCCATATATAGGATATTTTCATATGTTTTTGAAATCATAGATAATGAATTTTTACAGAACCTTTTAAATTGTCTATACTTTTGAAAATATGAAATAAGACTACCTATTGTCAATTTTCTTTTATAAGATATAATAATTACTATCGCTTTAGTTATATATAAAAATATAGTATCAATTTCATGAATTAATAAACTTTTAACAAGAAAAGTTTTCCTGATTTTTTATCCTGTTTGATATTTTCTTCTAAAATATCAACAATTTTTTTCTTTAAAAAGGGTGTGCATTATAAATTTTAATTCTTTAATATTTTCATATTTAACACATATACTCTTTAGAAAATTAGCAAATCTAATATTTTCGAATCTTTTATTAAAAATATCAAACCACTTTTTTAAAATCTTATTATTTAAACAAAAAATAGGCAATGTTGATAAGATACATAATATTATTATTATTTTACTAAATGATAATAGCATTATTATTATTCCGATTACGGTAACAATACTCTTTACTATTTGCATTAATGTTTGTAAAATACTTATACTTCTTTGATATGATTCATTAATTGCTTTTTTGTACATAATTATAAATTTCACTATTATCAAAATCTTTTCATTGCAAACAATTCGATTTTAGATAGTAATCGATTTGTTATCTGTAAATCTAAATATGATCCATATATATTTAGCAAATAATCTAATATTTCTTCCAAAAAAGTGGTAACTAAAATATTGAAAAATATATACCTAAATTGAATAATATTATTCTCATTTTTTGGACACTTTCATGCGATAATAAAATAGTTGCACTATCTATAAACTTTTTCCAAATGTAAATATTTAGTGGCACCATAATACCCAATAATATATTGAGTGCTATTATAGCCATGAGATTAATTGAGAAGCCGTATATAAAAGGTTGATAGTTTTATACAAAATATGTAATCTGTTTTTTCATTGTATCCCTCGCGCGTATATTAATAACCTAATAAAATCCAATAACTAGAATTAAACGTTTCGTTTTTTATTTGATTCACTTGACTTATACTTATTCGTTTCAAATCAGCTATTACCTTTTGAATATATTTTTCATCTAATAATAAACTTTCGCCATATACGAAATAATTTATTATATTGTTAATTGCATAATTCAAATCTACTAATGTATCATCATGCAGATGCTTAATAAACTCTTCTTTAGTACTTATTAAATCTTCTTCATTTATTTTATTATTTATTATAAACCGAACTACATCATTCATATTTTTGCTTTTATTTTCTAAACACAATATTTCATATAGATTTACATTACTAATTTTCTTTTTCATAAAATACACATTTAAGCCCAACTGATTTTCTATCTTTTTAATAAATACATGCTCAATTAATGCCATACATAAATAATATATATGCGTATTATTTCTAATCTGGAAATATGACTTTTGTTTATTATCATTTGATATCTTGCAAGTATGAATTCCATGTATATTATTATCAAATATTCTTTGAAAATTGTCTGTTTTATCTTTTTCTTTGCAAAAACTATCAATATTATGAGATTGTTTTAAAAAAAAACACATCGAAAATCACGATAGTTTGACCTCAAAAAATCTATTATCTCCAAATAACTTATTGAGTTAATCATTTTAATATTTCCAAGCGGAACATAATCAATCCTTTTATCTGCTATAAAAGAATTTACTTTTTAAAGATTTTTTATTTCATCTTTTTCTCAGTTTACACTCCATAATAATTTTTTTTTACTTTTCTCATAAAAAATATTTCCTTCTTCAGAGGTAATATCTTGAATATGTATTGCTTCAATAAGTTTTTGTAAATTAGTTTCACTTTTCTGTAAATGTTATATTTATTACTGTATACATATAATCTGTATAACCAACACATCTAAAATTATCGTCTTTCACATTAGACATATACTGGCTACTCAATAATTTTATATAAAAATGTTCACACATATGACTTATCCCATTTTTCTTATTATCTCTATTTGCTCTCACAATCTATATATATACATAAATTTCCAACCGGAAAATTTCCTTTGAAACAAATTACTTCTTTAGCTATATTATCTATCATCATTTCATAACCTTATCCTTCTTATCTTTTTGAAGAAGGGCTGAATTTGTTCAATTCAGCCCTTCTCGCAAACTTATGCAACTACATTATTATTGGCGTCATGGTTTGTCGTATTACCAGACTTGCAAGCACAACCACAGGAATTCCACGGCAACCATGTCCATGATTCTCCCTTATCGTAATTGTTTCCGCCACGCTGCAATAACAATCGCAGTTATATGCAGCGTCTGTTCTGTCGTTCCTTGTTACTAAAGGATTCACAACTTTACTCATGTGGCATTCTCCTTTCTCTTTTAGCTGCAGCTTTTATCTATTAATATCCTTTATGGATAAATAATAGTTACTTTAAATTAAAGAAGTATCTTTTAAATAATCTAATTTATCTGCATATGATTCCAAAAGAAAATGATATAAAACAAGATTTTTTTCTATTTCACGTCGTGTTCCTGCACAGTCAGTGTTATTTTCAAATCCCTCTTCATTGTATCTTCCTGCATAACACATACTACATAATCTAATTGCCCAACAAGTAGAACATTTTTTTAAAGACTTTTCACAATAATCATCAACGTAATACTTTTTTACACGTTCATATGAAATACCAATATCTACATTACCTATGCTCGGACACGTTCCAATTCTTTCACAAGGCAAAAACTCTCCATTTGTATTTACATATAATCTTCTGCTACCAGGTACGCAACAACCATTTAAAGGATATTGACCTGTTGGTTCATCATTTATGTATCTATCATTTATTCTTAACAAGCTTAATCCCATTCCAGACGTTTCGATAGAATGCTTATTTTCAATAGCCGCTCCTTCTATTACTTTATTTCTTTTGCCAATTTCCCAATGGATCAATCTGATCTATGGTAGACCTATGATATTTGGGATTACTTTTTAACCTATTAATCCAATGACGATTATCTACACTTCCACTCGTTGGATACGATATGTTTATATTTGTATCTTCTGGCAAGAAATCTAATCCTTTAAAAAATGAATTTATCTCGTCTAGTTTTTCGTAAGTATACGGAGGTGCATAAACTACATTTAGTGATAAACTCTTTTGCCCTTTTTTTTGTATGCTTCACAAAGAATTTTCAATCCATTAAAAGCATCTATAAAGCTTCCTGTCCCATCTACTTTTTTACGATATTCATTTTGAATCTCATTGGGTCCATCAAGGCTTCCCATGATATTAAGTTTCGGGATATTGGCAAAATATTGTGCCATCTCTTCGGTCATTAATGTCATATTTGTAGTAAATCCAAATGATATCTCTTTCTTATAAGACTCATTAATCTTAATACTATAATCAATTACTTTTTTCAGTAATTCATATCTTATTAACGGTTCCCTCCATAAAATGTTATAGAAATTTTGTCTTTACCATGCGCAAAAAATAATCAACTGCTTTCTTAGCCGTTTCAAAAGTCATATCTTCTTTATTAAATTCTCTATTATGAACATATGTATCATTATAAATACAGTACTTACATCTTAAATTACATTTCCCTGTTACTTCCAAAATTAATTGCTCTAAACAATTATCTAATAGATATTTTAAATTCTCAAAATGATTTGGTGTATAAAGCTTATCCGGCTTTATATGCTTTTAAAAGATTCTCTAATACATAATGTTAGCAATTCATATAAATTTTTCTCATTTATTTCAAATTGATTAGAGAAATTTTTTACATTAATCTTTTTTCAGTAAACCATATATTAAAAATATAGTAATCTTCATCATCTAATTCGATCACCTTTCCGGTACCAGTATCATAGAAATAATTATTTTTTTTCTGTTGAAAATAATTTTCCCATACGTCCAATATCTGAAGTATTTACTAAATTAATAATTCTTTTTTAACTCCTCCCATAATTGATTATCCAATCTCATTTCTATCCCTCCATACGCGTTTTTTAAATAATACCACTTTACTAATAACTTTCTTAGCTTATGTCAAAAATAGTCGATTATCTGTAAATTTCCCCGTATAATAATTATTTTCATTATTTTTTGCCTTAATTATTTCACACAAAGGGATACGGAACACTCCGTTCGCTCCACTGGTTTTTCTCTGCGAACCACCAGTTTGCTTTTTGGGATCTGCCATCCATTATGTATTACTATATTTTTAACCTCCAATAAGCCAGGTGTGGACATATCGGTCAACGACTTCCACCTGCACGATGCTCCATAAGTTCAAAAAGAAAATACAATTCACTTTCCGATACATCTGTTACCATCCATTCATCAAAAAAGCTTTATTGGCGGCACAAATAGTGATGAAAGATTTCTTCTTCCCCTACACTGTGCAATATACTACAAAGCACGGGAGGAGGAGTTGTAGAAACCTTTCTCGTTTTAAGACAGCATCTTAATCAGTGTAAGTTCTGCCTTTTCAAGCACAAATGAGTGGCATCACGAATCCGTACACTAAGAATTGTTTAAACGCCTTGGTTTAATTGTGTGGCAGTTCAGTCAATGGCTTCTTATCTTTTTACGAAAGGAGCGTTTGCTTATGAAAGTCACTTTTCAAACTTGTTGTGGCGTCGATGTTCACAAATCTTTTCTCGTTGCCACAATCATTAAAACATCTAGCGGCATTGAACCTTCCTATCAGAAAAGACGTTTTTCTACTTTCAACAATTCTATTCTTGAATTCAAGAAGTGGTTGCTTGAAAATGAATGCCTCTATGTCTGCATGGAATCCACTGGTAAGTACTGGATCCCTGTCTTCAATATTCTTGAAGATGAAATCAACGTTACCATTGCTAACCCCAAATGGGTAAAAGCTGTAAAAGGCAACAAAGATGACACAAAGGATTCGAAATGGATTGGAGATTTGTTCCGTTTAGGACTGGTAAGGGGCAGTTATATACCTTGCAAAAAAATCCGTATTTTACGTGAATTTACAAGGTATCGCTACAAGCTTGTTTCCTGCCGTTCCAGTGAAAAGAATCGGTATCAGAATGCGCTTACTGTTTGTAATGTCGCATTAGACTCTGTTGTTTCCGATATCTTTGGGAAGTCATCCACATCCATCATTGACTACCTTTTAGAGCAGTCTGGAACTTCTATTGACCATGAAGTGATTGCATCAAAACTTCTTAAGCGCCTCAAAGCTAAAGAAGATGCTGTTATTGAATCCATTGAAGGATATCAGATGACTGATTCCCAAAAATATCGTATGCACCTCGTCCGTGCACATATGGATTATATCACAGCTGCGATCAATGATGTAGATTCTGAAATTGAATCTTTAATCGCTTCTGATCCTGATTATGAAAATGCTGTCGAGTTACTCTGTACCATTCCGGGTGTTAAATATGATAGTGCAATCACCATCATCTCCGAAATCGGTATTGATATGTCTCAATTCTGTTCCTCTAAACGTTTATGTTGCTGGGCTGGATTAACTCCTGGCAGCAACGAATCTGCGGGTAAGAAGAAATCTGTTCGGATTACACGTGCCGGTGTCTACCTCAAACCTGCATTAGTGCAGTGTGCCCATGCAGCCGTCAAATCCGACAAATCCCCTTACTACAAAAAGAAATACGAATCTCTTGTAAAACGTCGTGGTAAGAAACGAGCTATCATTGCAATCGCAAGAATGATTCTTACTGCTATCTATCAGATGCTGTCTACTGGCGAGCAGTGGAATCCGAGCGACCTTTACAAAGTTGATATGCCTGAAGCTTTACTGGAAAAGCAGAAGCAAAAGGCAATCAAACAAGCTCAGAAACTGCTAATTCGTGAAGGTTTATTGCCTCCAACCGAACCAATAGCTTCTTGATTTTTGTATTACTACATATTGCTTTCTAAAAAGTTGCCTTTACAGGTAACTTAGCTTCGCAGGATCAATTCCTGCTTGCGCAGCTCGCATCCCGCTTTTCCAGATTTTTCTTGATCTGCGCGTCAATATCCATCTTATCGATGTGCTTGTTGATCAGCACCTGCTGCACGCTTCTTACAACAGAACCAGCGATCCAGTAAAGACCCATACCGGAAGGCAATGTATAACAGAATACCGCAGACATGATCGGCATTACGTTATTCATCATCTTCATGGAAGCTGCCATGCTACTGTTGTCATTATTGGAAGATGCATCGGAAGCCTGGGGCATCAGCTTAACGTTCAGCCACTGGGTTAAAGCAGACAGAACCGGAATTGCCAGACCTGCAACAACCATCAGCCATGCGCCTGCTGCGATCGCTTCATGTACCGTATAGGACGGAGAGTTACCCATGTTCAGACCAAAGGAAATTGTTATAATGCTCCATCTTCTGCATGGTATCCGTGATCTCTGTCGCCAGCGTTGGGAAGTGATCCGCCAGATTTTTTCCATTCTGAAGTCGATGCTTTATACAAAACATCAATAAAAGTGTTCTGAATGTACTCTGCATTACCGGATGTAAATGCCTCATTGGTAAACTGCTTTGCATACATTGCTGCATTGGAGAAGTTCTCCGAATTGCTTAAAAATTCTGCACTGCCGGCTGTGTTGGCAAGCTTTTCCACCATCGGGAAAAATGCTTCCTTTACCTGGTTTACATAAGCCGGTACGTTCATAAACACACGATACAGAGCAAACAGGATCGGCATCTGAATCAGCATCTGCACACAGCTGCCGGTGGGAGATACGCCGTACTTTGCATAAACAGCCTTGGTCTCCTGCTGCATCGCCATCATGGAATCGTTATCTTTCTTGCCTTCGTAGCGTTTCTGAATCGCCTGCAGCTCCGGGTTCATCTTCGCGCTGAGCTTTGAGAACTTCTGCTGTTTAATGGTAAACGGCATCAGAAGCAGATAAATAACGATCGTAAAATAATAATTGCCAGACCAATATTCGGAATCCCGATTTTGTCCAGCACCCAGAATATGCCGTTCATGATCCAGCCGAGCACTTTGGCAATCGGTCCAAGGATAGAGCCGCCATACTGTGTTAATAAAATAGCATTCAATGATATTTCCTCCTGCTTTTTGATTCCGGTTTACGGGGACCGGATCATACCCTCCTTTGGAAAAAGGATTGCACCTTAAAATCCTCCAGACGGCAAGCAGTCCGCCTTTTAACGCGCCATATTTCTCTACGGCTTCCAGTCCGTATTCCGAACAGGTCGGAAAATAAGGACATTTCGTTGTCTTTAAAGGAGACAGATACCGCCGGTAGAATTTTATCATTGCGATCAGAATAGTTTTCATCATTTTCAATTCGATTGATCGGCTTCACATTCCGTTTTGGTTTCTTCTTTCATAATGTGGTGAAGCCTTCCAAGGTGTAATACTGCGCTCTCCATCTGTTCAAATGAAATGGATGCTGCAGAAGCCCGCGCTGTGATTACTATATTTAAACCACTATTAAATATATCCTCATGTAATCGATAGCTTTCCTTTACGAGCCTTTTCACGCGATGCCGAACCACGCTGTTGCCGACTTTTTACTTACGGAAATCCCAAGCAGGTTTTCATCCTGATGATTCTCCAATACATACATGACCAAATACCTGTTGGCGCGGGAAACGCCTTTTTGTAAACCTCCTGGAACTGCCGGTTCTTTCTCAACGACTGCGTAAATCTCATGAAATTGTCTCCATAGAGAAAAATAGGCCACAAAACTGCGGCCTATGCGGATAATCTCTTTCTTCCTTTTGCTCTTCTGGCTGCTAATACTTTTCTGCCGCCAGCACTGCTCATTCTTGCTCTGAAGCCGTGTACTTTGGAACGCTGCCTTTTCTTAGGCTGAAATGTCATCTTCATGAAAGCTACACCTCCCTTTCAGGCCTTATCTGCTATAAGGCATATTTATGACATGTATCGGAAAATATCATTGACATTATATAGGCAGAAATTCGATAAGTCAAGCAATTTCCTGTATTTTAAAGGATTTTTGAACCTGGAAAATTTTTCTACAGAAATCTTTTCAAAATCGTTATTTTACACAATACAAGATATTGTTATCGGCAAAAAAATTTTTCCACAAGATCTAGTTTATAAACATCTGTGGATTTTCGAATCCACAGATCCACAGATTTACATAACATTATCCACAAAATGTGGAAAACTTGTGGATAACCCTGAATTTATCCCCACCATAACCACAGAATCCCCAGAAAATACAATGTGTATATGTGTATTCCACTTATCCACATAATCCCTCATAATTATCCACGTCAACTACTTCTTTGTTTGGGGATATCCACAGCTTTTTTGTGGACATGATCCGTGGAGTAATTAACATTTGCCATTTTCGAACAATTCGTTTATTATAGAATAGAATAAATCTCAAAGGGGATTTTATACCCTTTTTTGGGGTTTCTTTAGTGACGGTCACAGATGAGGAGGCTTTTTATGCATTTTATTGGGGAAAACTGGGAGATGATCAAGCAGACAATCCACACGGAATATGATCTTACCAACATTTCCTATAATACCTGGATTGAACCCCTGCAGTTTTATGATGTAAAAGGATGATACTGTCTACATCCAGATTCCGACCGGACAGGCTCATGCCCTCAACTACATCTCCAACAAGTACAGCAATTATTTTAAGGTAACCATTTCCGAGATGATGGATCATGATTACGATATTTCATTCATCCTCGAAAAGAGAAGGCCGCCGATACGGATACCGATTTAAAGTCTCCTCTTCTAATATAAATAACATCAATTACGAACAGGCGAATTTAAACCCCAAGTACAAGTTCGACACCTTCATTGTCGGCAATAACAACAAATTCGCTCATTCCGCCTGTCTCGCAGTTGCGGAATCTCCCGGAAATGCCTACAATCCGCTGTTTATCTATGGCGGTGCCGGTCTGGGAAAGACGCATCTGATGCATTCCATCGGTCACTTCATCCTGGAGCAGAATCCGAATATGAAGGTTCTTTATGTCACTTCGGAATCCTTTTACCAACGAAGTAATCGAATCCATCCGAAGCGGTAACGCGACCGCCATGACAAAGCTGCGCGAAAAATACCGGACTGTAGATGTCCTGATGATCGACGATATTCAGTTTATTATAGGAAAAGAAAGTACACAGGAAGAATTTTTCCACACCTTTAACGTGCTGCATTCCGCAGGCAAACAGATCGTACTGTCCTCTGATAAGCCGCCAAAAGAAATGGAAACCCTTGAAGAGCGTATCCGTTCCTGTTTCGACTGGGGCCTGATTGCGGACATCCAGCCGCCTGACTATGAAACACGAATGGCGATCCTGCGCAAAAAAACGCCGAGGCATGTAATAAACCCGTCGATGATGAGATTTTTAAATACATTGCTACCAATATTAAGTCCAACATCCGGGAACTGGAGGGCGCTTTTAATAGAATTATTGCCAAATCCAAGATTGAGAACCAGAGTGAAATTACAATGGAACTGGCAGAAGACGCCTTAAAAGACATTATAAATCCTGACAAACCAAAGGAAATCACACCGGAACTGATTATAGAAGTCGTTGCGGAACACTTCGGCGTTAGTCCGGAAGATATTACTCCAAAAAACGGAACTCCGAATTCGTTCAGCCGCGTCAGGTTGTCATGTATCTGTGCAGGAAGCTGACGGATACTTCCTATGTCAATATTGGCAAACTGCTCGGCAAAAAGACCACACTACAATTATCCACGGTGTGAATAAAATTGAGGATGAGTTAAAAAATAACGACGAATTGGCCAGCAAGGTTGAAACGATCGAAAAAAGAAGATCTGTGTATAACCTGGTCGTAATCCCCGACTTATCCTAAGGTTGTACACAGGATAACCGTTTCCTGTTTTCCGCTATTTTACAGGGCTTGTGATACTTATCCACATTTCAACAACGCCTATTAAGAAAGATTACGAATTTAATTATTTATATCTTTGTTTGCGCTCCGGCAGGCCATCCCGCGCCGGGTGTCTTTGGAAAACCCAGTGGATGTGGATAAGTCACAGAACACACAGTTAAAAGAAGGGAGTTTTTCACATATGAAATTTATCTGTCCGAAATCAGAGCTATTAAACGGACTTCAGGTTGTTTCCAAAGCAGTTCCTGCCAAAACAACTATGACAATCCTCGAATGCATTTTAGTTGACTGTACCCAGGGATGTATCAAACTGACTGCCAACGATATGGAACTCGGCATTGAGACCATTGTAGAAGGCACGACTGAAGAACCTGGCGTTATTGCGCTGGACGCAAAGATTTTTCTTGAAATTGTCAGAAAATTACCAGATAACGATATTACGATACTATCTGACAATAGCTATCAAACTCTGATAACTTGTGAAAAAGCGAAATTCAACATTGCCGGAAAATGCGGCGATGATTTCGCTTACCTGCCGGAAATAGAGCGCAGCAACAGTATTGTTGTTTCTCAGTTCACATTGAAAGAAGTTATTCGCCAGACGATTTTCTCGATCGCTGACAACGATAACAACCGTCTGATGACCGGCGAACTGTTTGAAATTAACGGCGATGAGCTGAAGGTGGTTTCCCTCGACGGACATCGCATTTCTATCCGGAAAATTCAGCTGAAGGATACCTATGAACCCCAGAAAGTTGTTATCCCGGGTAAGACCCTGAATGAAGTCAGCAAGATTCTTTCCGGTGAAACAGAAAAAGATGTATCCCTGTTCTTTACCGACAATCAGGTTGTGTTTGAATTTGATCAGACAACCGTTGTATCCAGACTGATTGAAGGCGAGTATTTCCGCATTGACCAGATCCTTTCCAGCGATTATGAAACAAAGGTGACAATCAACAAACGTGAATTGTTGTTGTATCGACCGTGCGACTCTGCTCGTAAAAGGAAGGCGACAAAAGCCGATCATTATTAACATTACGGACGGTCTGATGGAGCTGAAAATCAACTCTGCCATCGGCAGCATGGACGAGCAGATCGATATCGAAAAGAGCGGAAAGGATCTGATGATCGGTTTCAACCCGAGATTTTTGATCGATGCGCTGAGAGTCATTGACGATGAACAGATCACGATTTATCTGGTTAATCCAAAGGCCTGCTTTATCCGCAATGAGGAGAACAGCTACATTTACCTGATTCTCCCTGTTAACTTTACAACTGTTTAACTGCAAAAACGCCGGAAAGTGGCGTAGGAAAGAAGGAACGATTCATGCAGACCTATCGGATCAGAGATGAATTTATCAAGCTTGGACAGGCTTTAAAGGCAGCGGGCTTTGTGGAGTCCGGCGTCGACGCCAAATTCGCTGTACAGGACGGGCTTGTCAAAGTAAACGGACAGGTAGAAACCGCACGCGGTAAAAAAGCTTGTGCCGGAGACGTGGTAGAATATGACGGACAGACCTTAAAGATCGAGTGAATTTCCATACACCGATCTGACAGAAAGAGGAACTATGGTTATTAAATCGCTGGAATTATCCAATTTTCGGAATTACAGCCTGTTAAACCTTTCCTTCGACCGAGGGACAAATATTTTATACGGCGATAACGCACAGGGAAAAACCAATATCTTAGAGGCAATTTATCTGTGTGCGACAACCAAGTCCCATAAAGGCCTTAAAGGATAAGGATATCGTAAATTTTAACGAGGAGGAGGCGCATATCCGCGCCTACCTCGAGAAAAAAGAAGACGAAATCCGTATCGACATGCACCTTCGGAAAACAAATCCAAGGGCATTGCCATTGACGGACCCGCATCAAAAGCGGCGGAGCTTCTGGGCATTATGAACGTGGTATTTTTTCCCCGGAAGATTTGTCCATTATCAAGAACGGTCCGGCAGAGCGCAGACACTTTGTGGATATGGAGCTGTGTCAGCTGGATGCAGGATACCTGTACAACTTAAATCATTACAACCGGATTGTGAATCAGCGCAACCGGCTGTTAAAGGATATTTACCAGAATCCGTCCCTGCGGGATACGCTGTCGGTCTGGGACGACCAGATGGCGGCGTTTGGCAGTCAGGTGATCGAGAGAAGGATTACCTTTACGAAGCAGCTAAATGACATCATCGAGAGATTCACAGCCGTCTTTCCGGAGGCAGGGGAGCATTTAAAGGTTGTGTATGAACCGGATGTGACGAGCGAGAATTTTGCAGAGGCGCTGCACCGTAACCAGGAGCGGGATATCCGACTGAAGATGACATCAACGGGTCCGCACCGGGATGATTTTTCATTTCTGGCAGACGGCGTGGATATTCGTAAATTCGGATCCCAGGGACAGCAGAGGACGGCGGCGTTGTCCTTGAAGCTTCCGAGATTGAGCTTGTCAAAAAGATGACAAAGGATACGCCGGTGCTTTTATTAGACGACGTGTTGTCGGAGCTGGACAGCAACCGTCAGAATTACCTGCTGAACAGTATCGGGGACATTCAGACGATTATTACCTGTACCGGTCTGGATGATTTTGTCAACAACCGGTTTGAGATCAATAAAGTTTTCAGAGTAGCAAACGGGACGGTGGATGCCGGCCAGAATGGAGGAATATAAATGAGCGTTGAATACGGAGCAGATCAAATTCAGATTCTGGAGGGTCTGGAAGCGGTCCGCAAACGGCCGGGCATGTATATCGGTTGCCCACCTCTTCCAGAGGTCTGCATCACCTGGTTTACGAGATTGTAGATAATGCGGTGGACGAGGCACTGGCAGGCTTTGTGACCCGGATTGTAACGATCAACGAAGATAACTCGATCACGGTTGTCGATAACGGACGAGGCATTCCGGTTGGAATCAAACAAAGCGGGCATTCCTGCAGTAGAGGTTGTTTTCACGATCCTGCACGCCGGCGGTAAATTCGGCGGCGGCGGATACAAGGTTTCCGGCGGTCTCCATGGCGTAGGCGCATCCGTTGTAAATGCGCTTTCTGACTGGCTGGAGGTCGAAATCTGTCAGGGCGGAAAGGTTTACAAAGCAGCGTTACGAGCGTGGTCATGTCTGCTATCCGTTAAAAGGAGATCGGTGAGTGCGATTTGGAAAAAGACCGGAACAAAGTAACGTTTAAGCCGGATGCGACGATTTTTACCGAGACGACGGTTTACGAATTTGATATTTTAAAGACACGTCTGCGGAAATGGCATTTCTCACCAAGGGATTAAAAGATTTCGCTGACAGACCTGCGTGGGGAAGAGCCCCACACAAGGTAACCTTCCACTAGTGAGGGTGGTATCCGGGAGTTCGTCACCTATCTAAACGGGTAAGGCAGCGCTTTATGACAAGGTCATTTACTTGAGGGCACGAAAAACAACGTTTACGTTGAGGTTGCACTACAGCACAACGATTCCTATAACGAGAGTGTTTTTCTTTTGTCCAACAACATCAATAGCCACCGGAGGGTGGTACGCATCTGGTGAGGCTTTAATGCGCTGACAAAGACGTTTAACGATTACGCCGAAGCAATAAACTTTAAAGGATAACGAGCCCAACCTTTCCGGAGATGATATCCGTGAAGGTCTTAACTGATCATCAGTGTCAAGATCGAAGATCCGCAGTTTGAGGGACAGACCAAGCAGAAGCTGGGAAATAGCGAGGCGATGGGAGCGGTAAACAGCATGGTGAGCGAGCAGCTTACCTCATTTCCTGGAGCAGAACCGCCGCAGCAAAAGACGATCGTAGAAAAAGTCCGTTCTGGCGCAGCGTGCAAGGGAAGCGGCAAGAAGGGCGCGGGATTTGACGAGAAGAAAGACTGCGCTTAGAATACAGCCTGCCCGGCAAACTGGCAGACTGCTCGGATAAAGATCCGAAAAAATTGCGAGATTTACATCGTAGAGGGAGATTCCGCAGGCGGCTCTGCAAAGAAGGCGGAGCCCAGTGACGCAGGCCATCCTTCCCCTGGGTGCGGCAAAAATCTTGAACGTAGAAAAGGCGAGTCTGGACAAGATTTGGCGCTAACGCCGAAATCAAAGCCATGATCACCGCATTCGAACCGGAATTCAATGAGGACTTTGATATCAGCAAGCTGCGTTACCATAAGATTGTTATCATGACGGATGCCGATGTGGATGGCGCATATCATAACGCTGATGCTGACCTTTTATACCGGGCTTCATGCCGGAGCTGATCAAGCAGGGACATGTTTATCTGGCAAAGCCGCTGCCGTATAAGCTGGAAAAGAATAAAAGGTTTGGTACGCCTACAGCGATGAAGAGCTGGCCCGATTATCAACGAGGTCGGCAGAGATCAGAATAATAAAATCCAGCGTTATAAAGGTCTGGGTGAGATGGATGCAGAGCAGCTCTGGGAGACGATGGATCCGGAGCACCGAATCCCCTGTTAAAGGTCAACATGGATGAAGAGACGGCATCCGAAGTGGATTCGACCTTCACAACGCTGATGGGCGATCAGGCTGAGCCGCGCCGGAAGTTTATCGAAGAGAACGCTCAGTTCGTAAAGAATCTGGATATTTAGAAAACTGATTGGAATGCCGCCAGGCTGGATAAGAGAAAGATGGAAGATAATATTTTTGACCAAATATTAGAAGAAGTCGATCTGAAGAAAAAATGGAGGAATCTTTTATATCGATTACGCAATGAGCGTAATTGCTGCCAGAGCCCTCCCGGACGTCCGCGACGGCTTAAAGCCGGTACAGAGACGTGTTCTTTACTCGATGATCGAGTTAAACAACGGACCGGATAAGCCGCATCGAAAAATGCGCGCGTATCGTCGGTGATACGATGGGCAAATATCATCCCCACGGCGACAGCTCTATCTACGGAGCGCCGGTAAATATGGCGCAGGAATGGAATACCCGTTATCCGCTTGTTGACGGTCACGGAAACTTCGGTTCTGAGGATGGAGACGGCCCTGCAGCGATGCGATACTACCGAGGCGAGATTGTCCAAGATCCCCGATGGAGATGCTGGCGGACATCAACAAAGATACTGCAGATTTTGGAACCGAACTTCGATGAAACGGAAAGAGCCGGTTGTTCTTCCATCCAGATACCTCGAATCTTGCTGGTAAACGGCACCACCGGTATCGCAGTCGGCATGGCGACCAATATCCCGCCCTACAACCTGCGGGAGGTCATTGGTGCGGTGGTAAAGATCATGGACAACCGCATTTTGGAAGACCGCGACACCGAAATCTGGAAGAAATGGAAATCGTAAAGCGCCTGATTTCCCGACCGGCGGCGTGATTTGGCAAGGCCGCGGCATTGAGGAAGCTTACCGTACCGGCCGCGGCAAAATCCGTGTCCGCGCCGTGACTGATATCGAGACGCTTCCAAATGGCAAGAGC
>VOFG01003298.1_pt1 | contig 41968 bp, 59 predicted proteins | sample 5384171 | NCBI WGS metagenome assembly VOFG01 (sample SAMN12384726, study PRJNA508395) | human gut metagenome | isolation source: healthy gut F | host: Homo sapiens
AACGCCCACCAGACCATTTATGTGATCACCCCGGAGTACACCACCGGCAGCCAGATCATCCTGCGCGACAATCTGGCCCCCATGGTCAAGGGCAAGCATGTGCTCATTCTGTCCGCTTCCATCACCACCGGCTACACCGTGCAGGCCGCTGTGGAGGCCGTGAACTACTACGGCGGCACCGTGGCAGGCCTTTCCGCTATTTTTGCCACCACCCATGAGTGCATGGGCTATGAGGTCACCTCCATCTTTGACCCCGCCAGCCTGCCGGACTACGCCAGCTTTGACAGCCGCGACTGCCCCCTGTGCAAGGCCGGCCAGCACATCGATGCGCTGGTGAACAGCTTTGGCTATTCGGCGCTGTAACCCCTTTCAGTCTGCTCACTTTGTTCGCATCCAGCTCCCCCGAAACAGGGAGCTTTCTTTTGCTTCCCGTAAAATGCAAAAAGCTCTCCCTTTCGGGAGAGCTGGCGCACAGCGATAACTGAGAGGGTTATTTTTCGGGAACACAAAGGGCTCGTGCAGGTACACCGCCACCAGATATGCCGTCATGAAGAACCAGATGATGGGCTCGCACAGGATGACCGCATTGTACTGGAATTTCGGGATGAACACCAGCACAAAGATCACCTTGCCCACCAGCTCGATCACGCTGGAGAACAGCGGCAGCACCTTCTGGCCAAGGCTCTGCAGCGCGTAGCGGGTGCACAGCAGCACCCCCAGCACCGCATAGAACGGTGCGTTCCACAGCAGGTACCGCGCACCGTTTTCCAGCACGATGGGTTCCGTGGAGCCGGAGATGAGCTGCACCATCCATTCTGCGCCAAACTTCATCAGCACCACGGCGGCGACCATCACCACCACGGAATACAGATACATCTGCCGCATTCCCCTGCGCACACGGTCGGGCTGGTTTGCGCCGCGGTTCTGGGAAACGAAGGTGGAACCGGCGTTCGCCATGGAGATGAGCGGCATATCCGTAAAGGCAAACAGCTTGCGGGCGGCGGTGTGCCCTGCAATGGTCAGGGTGCCAAGCCCGTTGATGCCGTACTGCAGCACCACCGAACCTGCAGACACGATGCTGCTCATCAGGCCCATGGAAATGCTCTGGCTGAACAGCTCCCAATAGAGGTGGGAGCCCACGGCAAGGTGCTTCTTCTCCGGGATGAGGATGCGCACCTTTGCCAGCACATACAGGATGCACAGCACCACCGAAATGCCCTGTGCAATGACCGTTGCCACCGCTGCGCCCCGCACGCCCATGCCAACGCCGGCAATGAACCACAGATCCAGCCCCACGTTCAGCGCCGAGCTGATGAGCAGGAACACCAGCGGCATCACGCTGTTGCCGATGGCGCGCAGCAGACCGGCGCACAGGTTATACAGGAACATGACGACCACGCCAAGGTCAATCACGATGATGTAGCTGTAGGCATCTTCCAGGATTTCTGCCGGGGTGTCCAGCAGCTGCAGCAGGGGGCACGCAGCCCCAAAAAGCCCGCCGCCGTGATGACCAGCGAAGCGATCAGCCCAATGACGACCGACCCCCCACCGTGCGCTTGAGCAGGTCTTCGTCCTGCGCGCCGTAGGAGCGCGCTGCAACGATGGCAAGGCCATTGCCGATACCGATGCCAAAGCCGACTAAAAGCTCGTAGATGAACCGCAGGAGCCAATGGCGGCAAGGGCTGTATCGCCCAGCACATTGCCCACGATCATGGTATCCACCGTGTTGTAGAGCTGCTGGAACAGGTTGGAAACCAGAATGGGCAGCATGAACAGCAGCAGGCTTTTTAAAATAGGCCCGTGCATCAGGTCTACGTTCATGTTGAAGAAACTTTTCTTTTGGGGCTGCGCGTGGGTCATAGGGTTCCTCCAAAATTATAACTTTTAAGATATCTGTACACAAAACAAAACATCTGCAATCCCTTCCCGATTTATAAAAAAACAGGAAAAGGCATTGCAGATTCGATCTTTTGCGGGCCTGAACTCCTTCAGACAAATCCTGCCCGATTTGCCAGCTCCCTCAAAAGGGAGCCTTTGGCAAAACGGTAAATTTTCTGGATTTTTGCCAATGCCTCCCAATTTTCCGGGATTTGTCACCGAAGGTGACGGAAGGAGTCCAGTGCCATAAAATTACAGCTCCTGCGTCTCGAAGCCGCTGCCGGTAAGCACCTGCACGCTGGTAAAGCCTGCAGCCTTGATGGCGGCGGCAGCTTCGTCAAAGCCGTAGGTCAGGCTGTTGATATCATGAGAATCCGAGGTGATGATGACCTTGCCGCCCATCTTCTGCCACTCGCCCAGCAGCCACGGGCCGGGGTAGAAGTCCTTGCGGTAGCCGCGGTACGACGCTGCCGGTGTTCACTTCCAGCAGGCAGTCGTTTGCCTTTGCGGCCTGCAGGGCCTTGAGGGCAGCGGCCTTATAGCGGGGCGACTCTTCGTCGAAGAACTCGCCGTTGGCATTCAGCTTTTGATGAGGTCGATGTGGGCCAGAATATCCGGCTTGAGGGCAGCAACCTTTTCCACCTCGGCAAAGTAGGCTTCCACAGCGGCAAGGGGGTCTGCGTCAAAGTCGTCGTTGATGCAGTCCCACAGGTCCTGCGGACGGAAGTCGATCTCGTAATACTTGCCGGTGTTCTTGCCGTACAGGTGGTGTGCGCTGCCGATCCAGTAATCGTAGCCGGTGCGCTTGTCCTCGCTGAGGATGTCCCACTCGATGCCGCACAGGATATCCACCTTGCCCCTTGTATTCGGCCTTGAGCTTTGCGATGGTGGCCTTGTACTGGGCGGTGCGGCTGGGGCTCATGCAGTATTCGCGGTCGCGCTGGGTGTAGCTATGGCCGGTGAAGCCCAGCGTGGTCAAGCCCTGCGCACATGCAGCACTTGCCATATCCTGCAAAGGTATTTTTGCCATCGCACATGGTGGAGTGGCAATGGACACTGGACTTCTTATAATCTGCCATAGATAATTCACTGCATCCTTTCCTGTTTGACCTTGTGGTCAATGACGTGACGTTTTTCCAGTTCACGGGTCACATCCTCCACCGTGATGCCGGCGCTGACCATCAGCACCAGAACATGGTAGGCAAGATCGCTGATCTCGTAAACGGTCTCTTCCTTATCCTCTTTTTTCGCCCGCAATGATAACCTCGGTGCACTCTTCGCCCACCTTTTTCAGGATCTTCTCCTTGCCCTTCTCGAACAGGTAGGTGGTGTAGCTGCCCTCCTTGGGGCTATCCTTGCGGCCCTTGATGAGCTGGTACAGGCCCTGCCAGCTGAACTGCTTCAGCTCCGGCGAGACGTATACTTCGTTGAAGAAGCAGCTCTCGGCGCCGGTGTGGCAGGCGGGGCCGGATTTGACCACTTCCACCACCAGAGCATCTGCGTCGCAGTCGGCGGTGATGGACACCACCCGCTGCACGTTGCCGCTGGTCTCGCCCTTGCGCCAGATCTCCTGACGGCTGCGGCTCCAGAACACAGTGCGGCCCTCGGCAATGGTGAGCGCCAGCGTCTCGGCGTTCATGTACGCGAGGGTGAGCACCTCTTTGGTGTAGTGGTCCTGCACGATGGCAGGGATCAGGCCCTTTTCATCAAATTTCAGATTCATAACGGTTCTCCCTCCCCGGATGGGGATATTACTAGTTTAGCGTATTCGGTGCGCAAACGCAAGAGTTTGCGGGTTGTTTTTGCGGAAATCCAGTTTCGCGTTACGGCTTTTCCCCCCGCGCCGGGGAGAAATACCCCGGCGTTACAGCCGCATCTCCACGCCGTTTGCGTTAAGGTATTCCTTCAGATCCCGGATGGTCAGCAGCTTCTGGTGGAAGATGCCCGCCGCAAGGCCTGCGTCGATGCCCTTGTGGTGGAACAGCTCCAGAAAGTCCTCCCTTTTGCCGGCGCCGCCGGAGGCGATGATGGGCACGTTCACCCGCGCCGCAACTGCATCCAGCATCTCAAGGTCGAAGCCGCTGCGCACGCGTCGGTATCGATGCTGTTCAGGCAGATCTCGCCCGCGCCGTGGTCCACGCACCAGCTGATCCAGTCCAGTGCATCCCGGCCGGTGTCCTCGCGCCCGCCCTTGGCGAACACCCGGAACTGGCCGTCCACCCGCTTCACATCGGCAGAGAGTACCACGCACTGGTTGCCGTAGCGCTGTGCTGCCGCCGGGATGAGGCCGGGATCCTTCAATGCGCCCGAGTTGACGCTCACCTTGTCCGCGCCGCACTTGAGCACCCGGTCAAAATCTTCCAGCGTGTTGATGCCGCCGCCCACCGTGAGCGGGATAAAAATTTCGCTGGCGACGCGGGTCAGGATATCCGTGAACAGTGCCCGGCCCTCGAAGCTGGCGGTGATATCGTAGAACACCAGCTCGTCGGCACCGGCAGCGTTGTACATGCGGGCCATTTCCACCGGGTCGGCCACGTCCCGGATGCCTTCAAAGTTCGTGCCCTTGACCACGCGGCCATTGCGCACATCAACACAGGGAATAATGCGTTTGGTGATCATATTTTTCCTCTCTGTTTAATCCTGTACAAGTTCTACGCAACGTGCAAGGTCCAGTGCGCCGGTGTACAGGCTCTTGCCTAAAATGGCAGCGGCAGTGCCCATTTTTTCAGTTCCAGAAGCTCTGCTTCGGACGAGATGCCGCCGCTGGCCGTAAAGGCCACGCCGGGCACCTCTTTCTGCAAGCTGGCGGTACAGGCCCAGATTGGTGCCCCTCATGGCACCGTCGCAGGCAATGTCCGTGTAGATGATGGCGGTGCATCCGGCGTCGGCCAGCCGCTTGCAGAAGTCCACGCCCGGCTCGGCGCTGACCTCCTTCCAGCCATGGATGGCCACATAGCCGTCCTTTGCGTCCACGCCCACGGCAATTTTATTGCCGTATTTCTGCAGCATCCGGGCGGTAAAGGCAAAATCTGTCACCGCCACGCTGCCAAGGATGCAGCGGCCCACGCCGAGGGAAAGATATGTTTCAATGCGTTCCTCGGTGCGGATGCCGCCACCCACCTCAATGTACAAACCGCCCTGTTTTGCCAGCGCGGCAATGGTATCGTAGTTGGAAAGGGTGCCGTCTTTTGCGCCGTCCAGATCGACGACGTGCAGATTTTTGGCCCCCGCTGCAAGGAACTCCCGCGCCTGTGCGCAGGGATCCTCGCCGTAGACGGTCATGCGGCTGTAGTCGCCCTGCGTCAGGCGCACCACCTTGCCGCCCCGCAGGTCAATGGCTGGAAATAATTGCATTTAAATCTCCTTCAGAAACGGTGCGCTCTCAGGCTCGCATTCGCTCGCCAGCCACCTCCCCCGGAGAGGGGGAAGGCATTTTACGGTTCACTCTTTGAAGGCTCCCCCTTCGGGGGAGCTGGCAACGCCGCAGGCGTTGACTGATGAGGGTGCTTCCTTAGCTCCGCAAACGCCTTTCAAGATCCGTAGTCCGGTATCCCCGCTCTTTTCCGGGTGGAACTGGGTGCCATACACCCTGCCCGCCCGCACCGCGCCGGTGACGGGAATGGAATAGTCGCTCACAGCCAGTGTACTCTCCGTACAGTTCTTGCCGTAGTAGCTGTGGACGTAATAGACGTATTCGCCCTCACGGATGTACTTGGAACAGCGGGTCGTCCTTTACAATGTGCAAGGCGTTCCAGCCGATCTGCGGCACCTTCAGGCTCTTGTCCGCAAGGTCGGGCTCCAGCGGGCAGACCTCGCCCTTCACAAAGCCAAGGCCTTCGTGCTCACCGTACTCGTAGCTCTTTTCAAACAGCAGCTGCATGCCAAGGCAGATGCCCAGCAGCGGCTTCCTTTCGGCTTCTTCTTTCATGACCGGCACAAGGCCCGTCGCCTCCAGCTTTGGCCATGGCGTCGGCAAAAGCGCCCACGCCCGGCAGGATGAGCCGGTCGGCTTTGCGGATGGTGTCCGCGTCGGCGGTGACCGACCGCTTCCAGCCCCAGCTGCTTCAGGCTGGACTTCAGGCTGAACAGGTTGCCCACGCCATAATCGATAATTGCGATCATACCAGCAGTCCTTTCGTGGAAGGAATTTCGTCCTTGTGGGCTTCGTCGATCTTCACGGCCGCGCCCAGTGCATGGCCTGCGCCCTTGAAGCAGGCCTCAAGGATGTGGTGGGTATTTTCTCCCGCAAATTGTACAAAGTGGACGTGGCGGGCACGCTGCGGGCAAAGCCCAGCCAGAATTCTTTGCACGCACTCCACATCAAAATCGCCCACCTTTTCGGTACTGCAATGGACGTCCCAGTTCAGGGTGCAGCGGCCCGAAAGATCGACGGCGCACAGGATCAGGGCTTCGTCCATGGGCAGATAAAGCTGCCGTAGCGCTGGATGCCGCGCATATCGCCCAGCGCCCGTGCAAAGGCCTGACCCAGTGCAATGCCCACATCCTCGGTGGTGTGGTGGTAGTCCACCTGCACATCGCCGTGGCAGGTGAGGCACTAAGTCGAACCGGCCATGGCGGGCGAACAGCTCCAGCATGTGGTTCAGAAAGCCGCACCCGGTGTCCACCTCGTAGCGGCCGGTGCCGTCCAGATCAAGGGTCAGGTCGATCTGGGTCTCATTGGTGTTGCGTTCCAGCGAGATCATTCGGTTCGGCATGGTTCATTCCTCCATGATCTTATCCAGTGTTTCCATAAACGTCTGCATCTGTTCCGGCGTGCCAATGGTGATGCGCAGCCAGTTCTGGATGCGGGGCGCGTCGAAATGGCGCACCAGAATGCCGTTTTTCTTCAACTCTTTGTAGAGTGTTCCGCCGTCTTTCCGGTCGGTACTTGCAAACAGGAAGTTGGAGCGGCTGTCCAGCACGGCAAAGCTCCGCGCTGTTCCAGCTGTTGTTTTGTCCATGCGCGGGTGTCCACGATGGCGGCGCGGGTCCTGTCAAAATAAGCGGTATCTTCCAGCGCGGCCTGCCCGGCCTTCAGGGTCAGGCGGTTGATGTTGTAGGGGTTCAGGCTGAACTTGACCCGGTTCAGGTCGGCAATGAGCTTTGCATTGCCCATGGCAAACCCAGACGCGCACCGGCCAGCTGCCGGGACTTGGAAAAGGTCTGCATCACCAGCAGGTTCTCGTACTGGTCGATGAGGGGCACGCAGCTCTCGCCGCCAAAGTCCACATAGGCCTCGTCCACAATGACCACATTGTTCGGGGTTTGCCTTTAAGATGCCCTCAATTTCCGCCCGGGGCAGTGCAATGCCGGTGGGGGCGTTGGGGTTTGCAAGGACGATGGTCTGGTTCAGGCCGTAGTAGTCCTTCGGGTCAAGGGTGAAATCCTCTTTCAGCGGGATGATGTGGCTGGGAATGTGCATCAGCCCACACCACACGCCGTAGCAGCCCTAGGTGATGTCGGCATAGGCCAGCGGGTGGTCTGCGTCGCAGAAGGCACGCAGCGCAAAGAAGAGGTTCTCGTCGCTGCCATTGCCGGGCATGATCTGCTCCGGCTGCAAACCGAAGTGAGCTGCGGCCGCCTTGAGCAGGTCGGCACAGGCGGGGTCGGAGTAAAGGCGCAGCTTTTCCACCTCGTGCTCGCTCACGGCGGCGATCACCGCCGGGGAGGGGAGGGGCAGATAGGGGCTTTCGTTGGTGTTCAGTTTGATGTACTGCTGATCCTGCGGCTGCTCACCCGGGGGTGTAGGGGGGGGGGTGACAGCGGCCAGCGTGGGAGAAAGGAATTTACTCATGGTTCAAGCGCCTCACTTTTCATACCGGATGGTCACGCTGCGGGCGTGGGCGTGCAGGCCCTCGCGCTCGGCAAAATCGGCGATGCGGGGAGCCACCTCGCCCAGCGCTTCCCGGGTGTAGTAGAGGAAGCTGGACTTTTTTACAAAGTCGTCTACGCCCAAGGGGCTTGAGAAGCGGGCGGTGCCGCTGGTGGGCAGGGTGTGGTTGGGGCCTGCAAAGTAATCGCCCAGCGCCTCCGGCACGTTGCGGCCCAGGAAGATGCTGCCCGCGTTTTTGATCTCGTTCAGCACGCCGAAGGGGTCCTCCACGCACACTTCCAGATGCTCCGGGGCGATGATGTTGCAGGCTTCAATGGCCTTGTGCAGGTCGGTGCAGACGATGATCTTGCCGTTGTCGTCCACGCTGGCGCGGGCGATGGCGGCGCGGGGCAGCTGAGGGATCTGCACTTCCAGCTCGGCCTGCACGGCCTTGGCGAGGTCGGGGCTGTCGGTGACGAGGACCGGGCTTGCCAGTTTGTCGTGCTCGGCCTGACTCAGCAGGTCTGCTGCCACCCATGCAGGGTTGCAGCCGCCGTCGGCCAGCACCAGAATTTCGCTGGGGCCTGCGATCATATCGATGCCCACCTTGCCGAACACCTTGCGCTTGGCGGTGGCAACGTAGATGTTGCCGGGGCCAACGATCTTATCCACCGCAGGGATGCTCTGGGTGCCGTAGGCGAGAGCCGCCACAGCCTGTGCGCCGCCGGTCTTGAAGATCTTGGTCACGCCTGCGGTGGCAGCAGCGGCGGCAAGGATGACCGGGTTCACCCTGCCGTCCTTTCCGGCGGGGGTGGTCATGACGATTTCGGACACGCCTGCCACCTTTGCCGGGATCACGTCCATGAGCACGGTGGAGGATAGGCCGCCGTGCCGCCGGGCACATAGACGCCGGCTTTTTCAATGGGGGTATATTTCTGCCCCAGCACGATGCCGGGCTTATCGTTCACCACAAAATTCTTGTGCACCTGCTGGCGGTGGAAGCTCTCGATGTTGGCCGCCGCCTGCCGCAGGGTTCTCGAGGAAATAGGGGTCCATGCCCGCAAAGGCTTCGTCGATCTCGGCCTGCGTCACCTGTAGGGCATCGATTGTTGCTCCGTCAAATTTCAGGGCGTAGTCCTTCAGGGCGTCGTCGCCCCGGGTGCGCACGTCCGCAATGATGCCGTCCACCACATCCTCCACGTTCTTTTCCGCGCGGATGTCACGGTTCAAAATTTCTTCGGGCTTCAGCTCGTCAAAGTTATACAGCTTGATCATTTCTCTTCCTCCTGCTTGTGCAGTGTCGCCCGCAGCTTTTCCAGCATGGTGTCCATCTCGGCGTGCTTGAACTGGTAGCTGGCCTTGTTGGCGATGAACCGGGCCGAGATGGGCATGAACTCGGTGACCACCTTCAGGCCGTTCTCCCGCAGGGTGGTGCCGGTCTCCACGATATCCACGATGACGTCCGAAAGGCCCAGGATGGGCGCAAGCTCAATGGAGCCGTTGAGCTTGATGATATCGATGTCCCGCCCCTGCGCGGCGTAATAACTCTTGGCAATGTTGACAAATTTGGTGGCGACCCGCACCGGGCGGCTGGGGTCGTCCTTGTAATCGGCCGGGGCGGCAACGCACATGCGGCATTTGCCAAGGCCGGTGTCCAGCAGCTCGTACACATCGGCAGAAGCCTCTGTGAGGATGTCCTTGCCCACGATGCCCACATCGGCGGCACCGTGCTCCACATAGATGGCAACGTCGCTGGGCTTGACGAGGAAGTAGCGGATGCCGGCCTCCGGGTTTTCCACCACCAGCTTGCGGGGGGCGTTGTAGTCCTCCGGGCAGCCGTAGCCGATGCCCGCCAGCAGGTGATACACCTTATCGCCCAGACGGCCCTTGGGCAGAGCCACGTTCAGCATCACCCCCTGTCGGTGCTGTTCTTCTGCACCGGCGGCAGCGGGGCGCTCAGGCGGTCCAGCTCGTCCAGATAGACCGCAAAACCGATGGCACCGGCACCGGGGGTGAACTTCTGCATCAGCAGGTCGTAGCGGCCGCCCTTGAGCAGGGGACGGGGCAGGGCTTTCAGGTAGCCCTGAAACACAAGGCCGTTGTAGTATTCCATCTCACCGGCCAGCGTCATGTCCAGCCGGATCACGCCGCCCGCCTTTTCCAGCGGCACAGCCAGCGCTTCCAGCTCGGCCACCGCTGCGCGCATGGCATCGTTTTTGCACAGGGCTGCAGCCTTTTCCATCGTTTCGGCATAGGCACCGGAAAGATCCAGCACGCTGCACAGGGTATCGGCGGCATCGGCAAGACCGGCCGCTCCGGCTGCAGCCCGCAGCTCGTGGGCGTTTTTCTCCCGCAGCTTTTCCAGCAGCTTTGCGCGGGCGGCATCCGGCACGCCCAGCGCGTCGAACAGGCCGAACAGGTAGCCCATGTGGCTCACTTCCAGCACCCAATCGGCCCCCAGCGCATCCAGCGACCGCGCCGCCAGACACACCGCCTGCTGCACCTGTGCTTCGCCCACCGCACCCAGCATCTCAAGGCCCATCTGGCTGATCTCTTTAAAGGTGTGGCTCTCGGCGGAAGGGCGGTAGACGTTCTCGTGATAGTAGTAGCACAGGGTCTCGCTGGGGGCGGGCTGCGCCGTCTTGGCAATGGAGAGGGTCACGTCCGGCTTGAGGGCCAGCAGACGGCCATCCAGATCGGTAAAGGTGATGACCTGCTCGGACGACAAAAAGCTGCGGTTCTCCTGATACAGGCCGTACTCCTCAAACCGGCCCATATGATACTTGCGGCAGCCCGCCGCTTCGTACAAGGCGCGCAGCGCAAAGGAGGCGCGCTCCTTGGGCTGCAGGTTTGCAATGCTGAATTCCATTGTCGGTTCCCCATTTCTTACTTGAGTTTATTTTACTTTATCTAGGTAAAGTTGTAAAGTAGGAAAGTGACGGTGTTTTCAACTCAATGATACGATTTTTCTGTGCGTTTGTACAGGGAAAAGAAGAAAAGGAGCCGTTGCATGGCGCAACAGCTCCTTTTCAGCACACATATTTACCCAAGCAGCTCCAGCACACTGGCCTTCGGGCGTGCACCCACGGCCTGACGCACCAGCTTGCCCTGCTCAAACACCAGCAGGGTTGGGATGCTCATCACGCCGAACTGGCCTGCCAGCTCCGGCTGCTCGTCCACGTTCACCTTGCCCACCTTCACATCGGTGCGCTCCTCGGCCACCTCGTCCACGATGGGACTGAGCATCCGGCAGGGGCCGCACCAGCTGGCCCAGAAGTCCAGCAGGACAGGCTTTGTGCTCTGCAGCACCTCCTGCTCAAAATTTTCCTTCGTGATCGTAACAACTGCCATATTTCTACCTCCTGAAAGGGTTTGTTCGTGGTTGTTCTTATGGCATCAGTATACCCAAAACGCCGGGGCTTTTCCGTAACCGGGTCACATTGGGGCGCAAAAAGCCCGGAGCAGGAAGAAAGAATACTGCTCCGGGCGGGGAATGGTTATGTTATTGTGCTGTCAGGCTCAGACTTCCTGCATGGCGTTCTTGCCTGCAACGTAGCCGTAGTACATGGCCATGGAGTGGCTAACGCCCTTCAGGCCGATTGGGTACTCGGTGGCAAAGCGGTTGCCCTGCACGTTGCCTGCCACATACAGGCCGGGGATCACGTTGCGGTCGGCATCAAAGGTGTGGCAGTTCTCGTCGCTTTCCAGACCGCCGATGCAGACCAGCAGCAGGGCGGTGGTGAACTTGTCGGCGTAGAAGGGGCCGTTCTCCAGCGCCCACATGCGGGATGCGGGCTTGTGGAAGTCCTCGTCGTAGCCGTCCTTTGCCAGCTGGTTGTAGCGCTGGATGGACTCCAGAGCGGTCTGCTGGGCAGCGGTGTCATCCGGGTAGATCTTTGTCACCAGCTCTTCCAGCGTGTCGGCCTTGACGGCGCGGCCATCGGCCACGGCTGCCTCCAGCTGATAGGGGCTCTTGTAGTTGCGGTAAGTGGTGTTGTTCTTGGGGCCCTCTGCCTCGCTGGCGTAGTCCTCGTAGTAGCAGGCACCGCCGTGGGCTGCGGGCATGTAGGGCAGCTGCTGGGGCCAGTTGGAGTCGAAGATCTGCCAGCTCTCGCGGTTCTTCTGCAGCTCGATCTGGTTTTCCAGCTGCTGGCCGGGCAGGTCCTCGTTCATGAAGCGCTTGCCGTTCAGATCCAGATTCAGGAAGCCTGCGTTGCCCATGACGCCCACACCGGACAGGTCGGCACCGCCGCCCATATGGTGGATCATGGGTGCGTGGCTCTGCTGCACCCTGAGCGCCTGCCCACATGCCCAGCTGGATGCCGTCGCCCTGATTGGTGAAGCTGCCCTCCACGTCCACATTGGTGAACAGGCACTGGATGTTGTTCTCAATGACTTCGGGGCAGAAATGCTGCAGCATCTTAGTGTTCTGGGAGTAATCGCCGGTGGACAGGATGACGCCCTTGGCGGCGTTGCACTTGATGTACTCGCCGGTGGCAGCATCGCGGGCATACAGGCCCACGCAGCGGCCGTCCTCCATGATGAGCTTTTCCACAAAGCAGCCGTAGAAGGTGTCCACGTTGCCGGTGTCAACGGCCTTCTGCATGTTGGCATTGACGGTGACGGACTGGTTAGGCAGGAACTCCACAGAGGTGGGGTAGCAGGGGAAGCGCTCCTGCTTCCAGTCGTAGTTCTCGGGCAGCGGGTAGAAAATGGGGATCAGGAAGTTGTTTGCATTCTCGTCAGGGATGGCGCTGCGGGTGGTCTCGGCGTAGTACAGCTCCGGGTTTGCTTCCACCCACCAGTCAAAGGCATCGCCGATGTTGTGAGCCCACTTGCTCATGATAGAACGCTTGCAGCGGTAGGTGCTTTCCACCATGTGAGAGTCCACGATCTCGTCGATCTGCTCACGGGTCCAGGTGTTGCGGCCCCACTTGGCCTGCACATTGCCGTTGATGACGGCATACTCGCCGCTGCGGCACTGGGGACCGTCAGCCTTTTCAAAGGTCGCCACCTTTGCCGCCGTCCTCGGCGATGCTGCGCACGGCGCCACACCGGCAACGCCGCAGCCCACCACGGCCACATCCACGTCCACCGTCTTGGTGACCTTGCTCTCGTCGATCTCCGGCTCGGTGCCCAGCCAGTCATTCTCCGAAGCGGCAGCAGAACCGTCTGCGCCGTCTGCCTTGACGCCCATGGCCTGCTCGATGCAGCTGGCAGCCGCCTTCTTGACGGCATTGGTGGTGACGGTAGCACCGGAGATGTTATCGATCTCGGTACCCTGTGCGGCCATGATGGCCTCCTGCAGGGTGGGTGCGGCCACGCCGCCGATGCTCTCGGTCTCGTTGGAGGCATCGATGACCACCTCGGTGATGGCGGTCTCGCTGAAGGTCATGGTCACCTTCACCTCACCGATGCCGGTGGCCGTGCCGGTGTAGGTACCGGCGGTGTAGATGGCATCGCCGGTAGCGGCGGTGCTGGAAGAAGCTGCGGAGTTGCAGGCAGCCAGTGCACCGGCGGTGACACCGCTCATGGCGGCAGCGGCGGCGACCTTCAAAAAGCCTTTGCGGGAGATCTTTTCCATTTGGATTTCCTCTTTCTTCTCATCAATTTCTCTTCGTCTCTGCGGGAGTTTTTCCCGCGCTGCACTTAGTATAAAATATAACGAAGTGAAAGGGAAACAAAAAATTTTTCCGCCCTAATAAAAAGTGTTTATAACTGTCTCCCGCCATGTTATACTGAGAGCAGACGGAGCTTTCCCTGCACAGAAAGGAGCTTTTTTCGGATGAACGACCACCAGCTGCTGTGTTTTCTCACCGTGAGCCGGACCCTGAATTTTACCACAGCCGCCCGGGAGCTGTACTGCACCCAGCCCGCCCTCAGCTACCAGATCCGCAGTCTGGAAAAGGAGCTGGATCTGGCCCTGTTTGAGCGCAGCACCACCCGCGTGGCGCTGACCGAAGCAGGCCGGGCCTTTGTGCCGCAGGCGGAGGGGATCTATCGCAGCATCCTGAACGCCCGCACCGCACTGAAGGGCTTTGCCCGGCGGCGCACGCTGACCCTGCGCCTGCCGCCGGTGCTGCTGCAGCGGGATCCCATTTATCCCATCCTGATGGCACGGCTGCACGCCGCGCTGCCGGGGTATGAGTTTGCGGTGGACACTCGGCCCGTTTCACGCAATCCCCACGAAATGCTCTGCAGCGAGGCAGACGCAGCCCTCTATCTGCCCTTTGGGCCGCTGCAGCCGGAGATCGAACGCCCCCCATCCTGCACAACACCTTTTACCTGATCATATCGCCGGAGCACCCGCTCACAGGGCGCAGCACTCTGGCGCTGGCCGATCTTGCCGGGCAGCAGCTGTTTTATGAGCCGCTGTATCAGGAAATGGTGGATCTTGCCGTTGTTCAGCCCGGCCTGCCGTTTTCCGCACCAAGCTGGCACATGGTGGAAAACTACGAATGTGTTTACAACGATCTGCTTGCCGGGCGCGGCATGTTTTTGTGCCCGATGAAATACCCGGCCTTTCCGGCGGCGTGGTATCTGCCGCTGCAGCTGCCGTTGCCGGACACCTGTCTGCTGACCCTGCGGGACGACCCGCGTCCCGAGATCCAACGGCTGCGGGAGGTATTTACCGCTGTATACGCCAGCCGCGCAAAGCTGCTGGGAGAGGCGTAAAAGCAGCGCCGGAACGGCAAAATCGTTCCGGCGCTGCTTGTTTCAGAAGAGATCAGGCTTCTTCCGGCACATCATCAAAACCGATGAACCAGAGGATCGCAAAGGTGGCCACAAAGGCGATCGCGGCAGAGATCAGTGCGTTGATCACGTTCATGGGATTTTCACCGACATACAGGCCGATGGTCGCCAGACCGGCACCACCGCCGCCAAAACGGCGCACACCGGTCAAACCGGCATACAGGCCGCCCAGACCACCGCCGATGGTGGTGGCGATGAGAGGCTTACGCAGACGGACGTTGACGCCGAACAGAGCAGGCTCCGTCACGCCCAGCAGAGCGGTCACACCGCCGGAAACGGCCAGCTGACGGAAGTTCTTGTTTTTGGTCTTGATGGCAACGCAGAGGGCTGCGGCACCCTGTGCAATGTTGGAAGGCAGATTACCGGGGCCGATGACCGTCTCATAGCCCAGCATGGACAGAGAGTTGACATAAGCGGGCAGCAGGCTGTAGTGCATACCGGTCATGACCAGGAACGGCATAAAGGCACCGATGACGGTGGGCAGTGCCCAGGGGCAGACCTTTTCAATGGCCAGCAGGACGCTGACCAGACCATCGCCGATGATGCTGCCCAGAGGGCCAAGCACGCACAGGGAGATGGGAGCCATGATGAGGATGGTGAGCACCGGCCGCAGGATGAACTTGACCACAGAGGGCACGACCTTATTGACAAATCGTTCCACGTATGGCAGTACCAGCGTGATAAGGAAGATGGGGATGACTGAGGAAGAATAGGTTACCATCTTCACCGGCAGACCCAGCACATGGACCACATCGGCATCGGCTTTCAGGGCGATGAAGTTCGGGTGCAGCAGGATGGCCCCCAGCAGCATGGCCATCTGCGGGTTGCAGCCGAACTTTTTGGCCGCGGAGTTGGCCAGGAAGATCGGCAGGAAGTAATAGGAAGAGTCTGCGATGAAGATGAGGAAATAGTACAGATTTCCGCTCTTGTCGATCCAGCCGAAGAGGGTAAGCACAGACAGCAGAGCCTTGATCATACCGGCACCGGCGATCAACGGCATCAGCGGGGTGAACACACCGGCCAGCGTGTCCAGAATGATGCTGACCCTGCTCTTCTTTTCCTCGGCCGGGGCGGCAGGCTGTTTGACTTTCTTACCGCCGAAGTCGCCCAGTTTCATCAGTTCATCGTACACGGCAGCTACTTCGTTGCCGATGATGACCTGATACTGGCCGCCTTTGTTCACGACACCCACCACGCCGGGTACGGCTTTGACCTTGGCCTCGTCCACGCCGTCCATTGACTTGAGGTTGAACCGCAGGCGGGTGACACAGTGGGTCAGAAATGTAACATTTTCTGCGCCGCCGACCTGTTCCAGCACCTGCTGGGCAGTTTTCTTTGCATCCATTTGTTTTGCCTCCTTCAATATCCTAAAAATGCATTGCTTACAGGGCGGTGTCTGCGCCGTTGCTTGCAATGACTTTTTTTGTACCATGCAAACGACTTTTTTCTTTTTGCGGGCCAACGTGCCGCTGCCGTCATCCTTCTTGTCTACGTAAATGAAGCCGTACCGTTTGCGCATCTCGCCGGTGCCCACCGAAATAATGTCGATGGGACCCCAGCAGGTGTAGCCGATCACCGGAACGTCATCCAGCTCAATGGCCTGCCGCAGCGCATCAATGTGACTGCCCAGAAAACGGATGCGGTAATCGTCCTGAATGCTGCCATCCGGCTCTACGGTGTCGATGGCACCCAGACCATTTTCCACAACGAACAGCGGCAGTTCATACCGGTCATACAGCTCATTCAGTGCGATGCGCAGGCCGTCCGGATCGATGGGCCAATCCCAGTCGGTACGCTGGAGATACGGATTGCTGCGTTCTACACAGCAATCCGTATCTTCCGTTGCACGGGCAACTGAAGAAAAATAATAGCTGAATGCGATGTAATCCACAGTTCCTGCGGCCAGCAGCTCGGCATCGCCCGGCTGCATCTCTACCGAAGTGCCCATGCGCCGCAGCTGTGCCGTGCACAGGCTGGTGTAGTGTCCGCGGCACATCACATCGGTGTAATAATAGTTCGGCATCATCTGGAATCTCTGTGCCAGCACATCCTTGGGTGCGCAGGTGCGCGGGTAGGTGGTGGGATACTGGATCATGCAGCCGATTTTATTTTCCGGGTCGACCGCATGCCCGATCTGCACGGCCTTTGCACTGGCAAGGAACATGTTGTGGCTGACCAGCGCTTTGACAGCGTTGTGCTCCTCGCCTTCGGCAAAGAGCACGCCTGCCTGATGGTATGGCTCGCTCTGGTTCATGGTCTCGTTGATTTCATTGAAGGTCATCCAGTACCGGACCTTTCCCTTGTAACGCCGGAACACCGTTTCACAGTACCGGGCAAAGAAATCGATCAGGGCTCGGTTACGCCAGGAACCATAGTGCTGCACCAGATACAGCGGCGTTTCGTAATGCGAAAGCGTGACCACCGGTTCGATCCCGTAGCGGTGCAGCTCGTCGAACACACGGTCATAGAAAGCAAGCCCGGCCTCGTTCGGCTGCAATTCATCGCCCTGCGGAAAGATGCGCGGCCAGTTGATGGACATTCGGAAGCACTTGAAGCCCATCTCGGCAAACAACGCGATGTCCTCTTTGTAATGGTGGTAAAAATCCACGGCTTCATGGCTAGGGTAGTAGTTGCCCTCCATGACCTGTGTATGAATCTCGCGCGGGACGCCGTGGCGTGCACCTTTTTCCACGTCGGCAATGCTCAGGCCCTTGCCATCCGTCTGGTAGGCACCTTCGTACTGGTTGGCGGCGGTCGCACCGCCCCACAGGAACTTTTTTGGCATCTCCATAAGCTTGAAAACCTCCTTGCAGGTATAGAATACTTGCAGGGAGGTTTTTGTGCAACATTTTTAAACTTATTGGTACAGTGTTAATTTTTCTGTTTCTTTTGCACGATCAAAAACGGAACAGTGTTTCATTCCGCATTTTCTTTGTGCAGATTCAACAAAATAGGATTGGTGGAGGTGCGGTGCTGTTCCAGCTCTCGGGCGCGTTCCAGCTTGTAGGTATAATTCTTCTGGTAGTTCTGCCGGAAGTACTCGGAATACAAGATGTCCAGTAGAAGGGTCATGGACAGATGGGAAGCATAGTCCCCAAGATTCTGATAGATGCTTTCTTTGGTGGAAAGGGTCAGCTTGCAATCCGCATAACAGGTCAGGCTGTTTTCGCCAAAGCTGGTCAGCGCAAGGATGGGTGTTCCGGAGCGTTTGCACTGCCGGGCAATCTCCAGCATCTGCGCCGTTTCGCCGGAATAGGAAATGATCATGGCAAGGTCCCTCTCGGACAGACAGCAGGCCTGATACCGCTGGTAGTTCAGATTGTTGAAAATGACCACCCGCTTGCCGATCTTGAGCATCTTTTCTCGGAAGGATTCGGCCTGATTGATGGCCGTCCCGGCGGAAAAAATGTGGATTTCCTCGTGATATTTGAGCAGGAGCACCGCTTTGTGCAGGTCTTCGTAAAAATAGTGTCCTTGACGGCTTCTTTACAGCTCGCCGATGTTCTGCGCCACCCGCATGGGGCTGTCGTTTTCAGCAAAGGGAAAGAAATCCACCTTGCCCTGTTGCTGGTCGAGATATTCCAGTTCACGCACAAAAAATTTTGCTTGAAGTCATCAAAGCCGGTAAAACCCAGCTTTTTGCAAAGGCGCAGGACGGTCGGCGGAGAGGTGTAGGTCACTTCTGCCAGACGCACCGGAGTGGGCAGTGGGCAGTCTTGCAGATTTTCGCTCAGCACGGCGCAGACGGCCTCGCCCAGACCGCCGATGACGTTGTGCTCCTCGGCGGTGATGACCTTGCCGCACTCCTTTGCAGCCTTGAGGACGATCTCCTCGTCCAGAGGCTTGATGGTGTGGATGTTGATGACCCGGGCGTGGATGCCCTCAGCGGCCAGCTGCTCCGCAGCCATGCGGGCTTCGTTGACCATCAGGCCGGTGGCGATGATGGCAATGTCGCTGCCCTCGGTGATCTGCTCACCCTTGCCGATCTCAAAGTGATAGTTCTCAGCATCGTGGAACACAGGCACAGCCAGACGGCCAAAGCGCAGATAGACGGGGCCTTCCATTGCGTAGGCGGCACGCACAGCGGCGCGGGCCTCCACATCGTCGGCGGGGCAGATGACGGTCATGCCGGGGCTGCTGCGCATGAGGGCGAAGTCCTCGCAGCACTGATGGGATGCACCGTCCTCACCCACCGAGATGCCGCCGTGGGTGGCACCGATCTTCGCGTTCAGGTGGGGATAGCCAATGGAGTTGCGCACCTGCTCAAAGGCACGGCCGGCGGCGAACATGGCAAAGCTGGAAACAAAGGGCACGTAGCCCATGGTGGACAGGCCCGCGGCCACGCCCATCATGTTTTCCTCGGCAATGCCGCAGTCAAATGGCGGTCCGGGTAAGCCTTGCGGAACATGCCGGTCTTGGTGGCAGCGGCAAGGTCTGCGTCCAGCACCACCAGATCCTCGTGGCCCTCTGCGGCCAGCTCCTTCAGGGTGTTGCCGTAGCTTTCACGGGTAGCGATCTTCTTCACATCTGCCATCTTAGTTTTCCTCCTGCTCCAGCGCGGCGTATGCGGCGTTCAGTTCCTCAATTGCGATCTTGTACTCGTCATCGTTGGGGCCCTTGCCGTGCCAGTCCACAGAGTTGGTCATATAGGAAACGCCCTTGCCCTTTGTGGTGTCCATGATGATGCAGGTGGGCTTTGCAGTCTCTGCATGGAACGCCTGCATGGCGGCTTCGATCTGGTCGTAGTCGTGGCCGTCGATGGTGACGACATTGAAGTTGAATGCCTTCAGCTTTTCTTCCAGCGGGGCGCTGTTCATCACGGTCTCGGTGGTGCCGTCGATCTGCAGATGGTTGCGGTCCAGCACAACGCACAGGTTGGAAAGGCCGTAGTGTGCGGCAAACATGAAGGCTTCCCAGCACTCGCCCTCTTCCACCTCACCGTCACCGACGATGGTGTAGACATTGATGGGCTTGCCGCTGTGCTTTGCGCCCAGAGCCATGCCGCAGGCGGCGGACACGCCCTGGCCCAGGCTGCCGGTGGACATATCCACGCCCGGAGTCTCATTCATGTTGGGGTGGCCCTGCAGGTAGCTGCCGATCTTGCGCAGGGTCTTGAGGTCCTCCACCGGGAAGTAGCCGCGCTCTGCCAGAGCAGCGTACAGTGCCGGAGCGGCATGGCCCTTGGACAGCACCAGACGGTCGCGGTCGGCCTTCTTGGGATCCTTCGGGTAAATGTTCATTTCCACGAAATAGAGGTAGCTCAGCAGCTCGGCGATATCCAGACTGCCGCCCGGATGGCCGCACTTTGCGCTGTGCGTGCCCTCGATCACGCCCATGCGGATGTGGCAGGCGTGCTTGGCCAGGGTAAGTTTTTCTGCATTTGTCATGATGGTCCTCCCGTATGAACCTCAGATTTGCACATGTTCAAAAAAAGCCTTTCGTCAGCGCCGGTGCAGTCCTGCTGCCCGCAGCGCGCTCTTTTTCAAGTTTATATTAGCTATTCTATGCAAAAAGGTCAAGTTCCTTCATGCAAAATGTACATACACGGGGAAATATTCATGGAAATTTGCCGCTTTTTGGTCAAATTGCAGGCTTTTTGCCGTATCTTGACAAAGCCAGAGGCATCTGCTATATTTTTCACAGATTCCGGCAGGAAGCCGGATGCGCAGGCCGAAGCCTGTTTTCTCCATCCTGATGGAGCATTTTATCCACCGCTGCGCTTACGCAACGGTGCAGCGCAAAGCCCACAGGGGGCCTTTGCGTTCTGCCATCTTATTTTTGTTGCTATAGACGCCACGAAGGGGTCTGCCTTTGGCTTGCAAGCCGGGCAGACCCCTTTTTATCTGGCCAAAGGAGGAAGCTTTTTATGAAAACGAACCCCATTCCACCACCCGCAGCCTTGTGCTGGCTGCACTGTTCCTTGCACTGGCCTTTGTGCTGCCCATGATCACCGGCCACGTGCCGCAGGTGGGCAACATGCTGTGCCCGATGCACTTTCCCATTCTGCTGTGCGGCTTTGTGCTGGGCGGCCCATGGGGCCTTGCCGTGGGCTTTCATTGCTCCGCTGGTGCGTTCGGTGCTGTTCGGCATGCCGCCCATGTTCCCCATCGCCATTCCATGGCCTTTGAGCTGGCCGCTTACGGCCTTGTGTCCGGCGTGCTCTGGCGCAAGGTGAAGCACACCGTTCCCATGATGTACGCTTCTCTCGTCACCGCCATGGTGGCGGGACGTCTGGTGTGGGGTGCCGTCCGCTTTGTGCTGGCGGGCCTGACCGGCTCCCTTCCCGTTCAGCGCGTTTTTGTCCGGTGCGCTGCTCACCGCCGTGCCGGGCATCGTGGCTCAGCTGGTGCTCATCCCGCTGATTCTGATTGCTCTGCAGAAGGCAAAGTTTATGGATTGACTTACTATTTAGGCTGCCCTCCGCTTTGCTCTGGGCATAAACAGCGGAAATTTTATTTTTTTTATTATTACAGAAGAGCAGCGGCTGCGGCCCTGCTCTTCTGTTTTTTCACGGAGGGGCCGTAATTTTGCCCATTTTTTTCCCGTAAAAAGCGAACCAGTCACGGCTTCGCCGCGCCAGTCACGGAGGGAGCCTGACATGACTTTGCTGGTTGAGGGAGGTGGCATCGCGTAAGCGATGTCGGAAGGAGTTTGGCAACAGCCCTTTTCTATATTTTTAAATTTTTCAGTTAGTTAAAAACTCCGGCAGGGGCTTGCCCTGCTTGCGCCACTGATGGTACTCTGCAGTAGCAGCGAACTCCACGTCACCGGCAGAGTTCAGGGCAGTCTCCACAGAGTCCTGGATCACGCCGATGATGAAGCCCACGCCCACCACCTGCATGGCGATGTCGTTGGGGATGCCGAACAGGCTGCAGGCCAGGGGGATCAGCAGCAGGGAGCCGCCGGCCACGCCGGAAGCACCGCAGGCACCCAGGGCGCTCATGGCGCTCAGCACGATGGCTGCAGCCAGAGAGACCTGAATGCCCAGGGTGTTGGCCGCGGCCAGCGTCATGATGGTGATGGTGATGGCGGCGCCGTCCATGTTGATGGTGGCACCCAGGGGGATGGAGACGGAGTATTTGCTCTCATCGAGGTGCAGCTTCTCGCACAGGGCCATGTTCACAGGGATGTTTGCCGCCGAGCTGCGGGTGAAGAACGCGGTAAGGCCGGATTCTTTCAGGCAGCGGAAGACCAGCGGATAGGGGTTGCAGCCCAGATAGATAAACATGATGATGGGGGGAGACGATGAGGGCCATGAACAGCATGGTGCCCACCAGCAGGGCCAGCAGCTTGCCGTACTGGGTAAAGATGGCAAGGCCGTTGCCGGAAACATTGGTGTAGACCAGACCCATGATGCCGAAGGGTGCCAGATTGATGATCCAGCGCACGATCTGGGAGACCGCATCGGCGGTGTTGGCCATAAAGATCTTGGTGCTCTCAGAGCCGATGCCCTTCATGGCAAGGCCGAACATGCAGGCCCAGAACAGGATGCCGATGTAGTTGCCGCTCATCAGAGAGCTGACAGGGTTGGCGACGAAGTTGGTAAGCAGGGTGCTCAGCACCTCGCCCAGACCCTGCGGGATCACGTCGGACTGTGCTGCGTCCGCCAGCACCGCCGTGACCGGGAACATAAAGCTGGTCGCCACTGCAATGGCTGCCGCCAGAAAGGTGGTGAGCATGTACAGCCAGATCACAGTGCCAAAGCGGCGATCCAGCCTGGACGAGCCCTGTGCCAGCGCGCTTGCCACAATGACGAACACCAGCACCGGGGCAATGCCCTTCAGTGCACCGACGAACAGGCTGCCCAGTTCACCCACCCAGCCTGCACCGGGGGCCACCAGAGCCAGCACCGCACCGATGATCAGACCGATCAGAATGCGAACGATCAGGCTGATGCCGTTGTAGCGGGCAACTGCCTTGTTCAACGTTTTCATATAGACACTCCTCTTTCCTATTGTACGCCATTGGCGTACAGTTTCCTGTCTCTTACACAAGGACGGGTGTTATTATAGCACACACGGCAGAGAAATGAAAGCATTTTCAGACATTTTTCGTTCACAAATTTGCGTTCAGGTCGGTGCCCATGGGGTTTTTCAGTCGATCTGTATTTGTGGCAAGGACAGCTTTCGGTCGTTCGCGGCTTTGTTCTCTCCGTCACCGTCGAGCGGCGCAGGGCGGAGCGAGCGGGGGCAAACAAAAAAGCCTGCGTGCGCAGTCCTGCATGGCAGGCTCTGCATCCGCAGACCGGGGCTCTTTGGGGTGTATTCTGTTTTCAACCCAGCGGCTGGGTGGGGCAAGCTTCTGGTAGGCAAAGCGGGGCGAGCCGTCTGCCACATGGATGACGCCGCAGCGGGTAAAGCCGTTCTTTTCCAGCAGATGCTGCATGATCTTGTTGTCGGCATGGGTGTCCGCACGCAGGCTCTGGCAGTGCTCCAGACTCCAGTCCAGCACGGCCTTGCCCACGCCCTTCTGTTTGCCGGCCGATGCCAGACGGTGCACCGTGCCATAGGGCAGGGTATCGTCCAGCCACTGACCATCCTCAATGACGGCGTAGGTGGGGTCCGCCCCAGAATAAAGGCAAACACGGCCTCGATCTGGCCGTTGACCACATAGAGGAACAACCGGTTCGAGTCAATATCCTCCTCCAGCAATTCCTGCGGCGGGAAATTATCCCCCCACTGGGTCGGGTTGCCAGATGCCTTCATGACTGCACGTGCATGGGCGTAGATCTTCAGGATCTGGGGCAGATCCCCTCTCACTGCTCCACGAAACATTCATTCCACCTCGTCTTTCGACAGCGCCGCACCGATGCGGCTAGAATGGTTCTTATTGTACTCCATTTTTCCATAAAAAATCCAGTTTTTTGCATCGATCTGCCATAAAACGTTCCGAAACGACAAAACAGGGCACGGCGTCTGCTGCCCTAAAACCCTGTTTTGTCTGGTCAGGCTGTGGTTCATGCACTGGTGCGGGTATGGCCCGTGCGCACCAGCCGGTATTCCCGGGGGCTGAGGCCGTACCGCTCGTGGAACAGACGGTAGAAATAGCTGGTGTTCTCGTAGCCCACCAGAGAAATGATCTGCTGGATGTTCATGTCGCTGCGGCGCAGCAGGCGGGCAGCGGTCTCCATACGGTGCTTTTGCAGCAATTCCTTATAGGTGCGGCCGGTCTCGGCACGCACGCACTCGCTGACGTATGCCAGCGAAACGCCATACTCCCGCGCCACGTTGGAAAGACTGGCTTCCCGGTAGTTCTGGGTGATCTCTTTCAGTGCCGCCTGCACCAGCGCTTCGCGGCTGACCGTTCCGGCCCTGACTTCCGGCAGGATAGGATTCGTCTGTGTCATCTGCGTTTCCTCCGTAAAGGGTGCGGCGGGCGGGGACTGGGGATGTCGGACGCCCGCCGCACAGGGAATGGCGGCTCCTGCCGCCCTACACCTCAGATACGAACCGACGCACCAGAATATTGCAGAAAGCTAAAAAAAAAAATTTTTAGTCAATTTTCGTCCTGCAGAAAAGACCGCCTCTGCACAGGGCAGAAACGGCCTTTTTCAGGAGAAATAAAGAAAACACGAACCCTCAAAAATGAGGAAGGGAAATGCTCAGAACATGCTCTCGTCCTTATAGCAGCCAGTGCGCACAAACTGCACCCACTCGGCCACATTCACGGCGTGGTCGCCGATGCGTTCCAGATACTTGATGACCATCAGCAGATCCAGCGCTGCGTCCACCTTGCCGGGGTCTTCGGCGATCTCCTGCGCCAGCTGATGCTTGATGGCGTTGAAATCGTAGTCCACCGCGTCGTCTGCGGCAATGACCTTGCGCGCCGCCAGCTCGTCCTCTGCCGTCAAGGCGGCAAGGGCATCCAGGATCATCTGGTGAGCCTTTTTGCCCATGGCAATGGCCTGACTTACCGCTGGGTCGCCCTCTTTGCGGACAGTGACAAGGTGGGGGATGATCTCGGCGATGTCGGCGGCATGGTCGCCGATGCGCTCAATGTCCGTGACCACCTTCATGGCCGTGGAGATGCGGCGCAGATCGCCTGCCACCGGCTGCTGACGCAGCAGCAACGTCATGCAGCGGTGCTCGATATCCCGCTCCATATTGTTGATGCGGGCATCCCCCTTCACGATGGCCGCAGCTGCATCGGCATCAGCAACGCAGAGCGCTTCCAGAGCGTTCTCCACGGCATCGGCAGAGTTGCGGCCCATTTCGGTCAACGATTCTTTCAGCGATTCCAGATCGGTGTCGTACTGTTTACGGATACTCATAGTTGTTTCCTCCTTTAACCGAACCGACCGGAAATGTAGTCCTCGGTGCGTTTATCCTGCGGTGCGCTGAAGATCTGCGCCGTGGGGCCCACTTCTACCAGCTCGCCCAGTAGGAAGAAGGCGGTGCGGTCGCTGATACGGGCCGCCTGCTGCATGTTGTGGGTAACGATGACCACCGTGTAGTTCTTCTTCAGCTCACTCATCAGCTCCTCCACCTTCATGGTGGAGCCGGGGTCCAGTGCGCTGGTGGGTTCGTCCATCAGCAGCACTTCGGGCTTCACCGCCAGTGCGCGTGCGATGCACAGACGCTGCTGCTGGCCGCCGGAAAGGCCCAGCGCGCTCTTTTTCAGGCGGTCCTTCACCTCGTCCCACAGGGCCGCGCCCCGCAGGGAGCTTTCCACCAGCTCGTCCAGCTCAGCCTTATTGCGCACACCATGCAGCTTGGGGCCGTAGGTGATATTGTCGTAAATGCTCATGGGGAAGGGATTGGCCTTCTGGAACACCATGCCCACCCGGCGGCGCAGGTCGGTAAGCTGCATTTCCCGGGCAAAGATGTCCTCGCCCTTCAGCCGCACATCGCCCTCAATGCGCACATTCGGCACAAGGTCGTTCATGCGGTTGAGGGTCTTTAAAAGGTGGATTTACCGCAGCCGGAAGGGCCGATGAGAGCAGTGATCTCCCGCTCGCCCACGTCCAGCGAGATGCCTTTCAGCGCCTTGAAGTCGCCGTACCAGAGGTTCAGGTCTTTTGCCGATATCACCGGCACATTCGTGTTTTCCATAGAGTACCTCATTGTTGAATTTAAACAGGAAGTTTACTGTTTCGGCCCTTCCCGTGAAAAAGGTAGATTTGAAAAATCCGCAGATTTTTCAAATCTACGAAATTAAAAAATAATTTTTCCGCTATTCATGGCCAGAGCGAATGTGGAGGCCATTTTGAACAGTAAAATCAAATTTTACTGTTTCTGTTTCAGCTTGGTCTTTGCCAGCCGCGCCGCAAGGTTGATGGCCAATACCAGCACCAGCAGCACTGCACCGATGCCCCAGGCCGAAGCAAAATCGCCGTCCTCAAAGGCACGCAGGTACAGCAGCACCGACAGGGTGGCACCGTTGGAGGTGTAGGCTTTGGCCACGCTCTTGGCAATGACCTCTGCGGCACCGGCGGTGAAGAGCAGGGCGGCGCTTTCGCCCACGATGCGGCCCACAGCCAGAATGCAGCCGGTCACGATGCCGTCGATGCTGCAGGGCAGCACGATGGTGCGGATGATGTGCCACTTGCCTGCACCCAGACCCATGGCACCCTCACGGTAGCCCTGCGGCACCGTCTTGAGGGATTCCTGCGTGGTGCGGATGATGGTGGGCAGGTTCATGACCACCAGCGTGAGCGAACCGGACAGCAGACAGGTCTGGAAGCCCAGTGCCTGACTGAACACCAGCATACCCACCAGACCGTAGATGATGCTGGGGATGCCCGCCAGCGTTTCGTTGGTGAACTCGATGACCTCGATGAGCCGCCGGTTGGAGGCGTACTCGGTCAGGTAGACCGCCGCGCCCTACGCCCAGCGGCAGTACGATCAGTAATGTCAGCACAATGACATACAGTGTGTTGAGGATGGCAGGCAGGATGCCGTCGGTCTTTTTCAGCACACTGGCGGTGGTGGAAAGGAATTTCCAGCTGATGTGGGGGATGCCCCGCACCAGCACCATGCCGATGATACCGGCCACCAGCACCATCACCAGCACGGCGCTGGCCCAGACCAGTGCGGTCATGACCCGGTTCCATATCTGACGGGAAGGCGAAAGGCCCTTATTCATCGCGGCTTCCTCCCTTCAGCACAACGTTCAGCACAACATTGATGATCATGATAAAGACGAACAGCACCAGCGCGATGCTGAACAGCGCCTGCCGCTGCAGACCGCCGGCATAGCTCATCTCCTTGGCGATGGCGGTGGTCAGGAAGGGGACGCTGCGGAAGGGGCTGTCCGGCATGTTGGGGCTGTTGCCTGCCACCATCATCACCGCCATGGCCTCGCCGATGGCACGGCCAATGCCCAGCACAACGCCTGCGGCAATGCCGCTTTTGGCAGCCGGGATGCTGATCTTGAACCACGTTTCGGTGTCGGTGGCACCCAGTGCCAGACTGCCCTGCTCATACTCCGGCGGCACGGCATTCAGCGCCGTGACCGACACGGACACGATGCTGGGCAGGATCATGATGGAAAGCACCACGATGGCGCTCAGCAGGCAGGCACCGGAAGCCTTGCCGAAGGTCTTTGCCACGGCAGGCACCAGCACCTGCATGCCCAGCAGGCCGAACACCACGCTGGGGATGCCGGACAGCAGCTCGATGGCGGTGACCACCACGGTGCGCAGCTTGGGGTCGGCGGCCTTGGAGAGGAACACCGCCGTCAGCAGGCCGATGGGCACACCGATGATGGCAGCGCCCAGCGTACCGTAGATGCTGGACAGGATAAAGGGCAGGATGCCAAACAGCGGCTGGGCCGCCGTGGAGGCCCACTTTGTGCCGAACAGGAATTGGAACAGGCCGATCTTGTGGATGGCCGGCACACCGGAGATCACCATGTACACCGAGATAAGCACCACGCAGCCCACCGCCAGCATACCGCACAGGAAGAAGATGAAGTTCATCACCGCTTCCAGCCATTCGGCGGGGGTGCGGGGTAGCCGCACCCGGCTCAGATAGGATTTTTTTTGTTCATAGCGGAAATCCTTTATAAAAAGCCGCGTCGGCCCGCAGAAACGACAGCCCGACGCGGCAGTTCTCTTGTTCAGATGCGGGGCAGGCGGTTCACCGGGGAAACTCCCCGGCAAACCACCCGGTAATTACTCGTTCACCGGCACAGCGCCTGCGGTGCGGATGAGGTCGGCAGCGTCCTTGCTGGTGGCAAAGTCCACAAAGGCCTGTGCCTGCTCCGACAGGGTCACGCTCTTGTTAGTGACGAACACGAAGGGACGCTGGATCTTGTAGCTGCCGTCCTTGACGGTATCCTCGCTGCACTCCACACCCTCCACGGTGACCATGGCAACGGTGTCGCCCACAGCGGACAGGGAAGCGTAGCCGACGGCCAGAGGGTTGGCCTCCACAGCGCTGATGACTGCGCCGGTAGCGGTCAGCTCCTGTGCGTACTTGCAGCTGTCCTTCACGTCCACGATGCTCTCAAAGCCATCACGGGTGCCGGAACCAGCCTCGCGGCCCACCAGAACGATCTCGCCGTCGTCGCCGCCCACATCCTTCCAGTTGGTGATCTCGCCGGTGAACATTTGCTTCAGCTGGTCTACGGTCAGGTCTGCCACCTTGCTGTCCTTGTTGACAACAATGGCGATGCCGTCCAGAGCCACGATGGTGCCGTCCACGTCGTTCTTCTCGTCGTCCTTCAGGGCGCGGGAGGACAGGCCGATGTCCAGCGTCTTATCGGTAGCACCGGTGATGCCTGCGCCGGAACCGGTGGGGTCGTAGCTGACGGTGACACCCGGCTCCACCTCGGCAAAGCCCTCGGTCAGAGCAGCGATGACGTTCTTCATGGAGGTAGAACCGCCGGTAGCCACATTGCCGGACAGGGTGCCTGCAGCGGTCTCAGCAGCGGCAGAAGAAGAGGTGGACTCTGCAGCAGAGGATGCCACAGTGGAAGAGGCTGCGCCGCCGCAGGCGGTCAGAGCCATCGCTGCAGCAGCAGCGCCGCAGACAGTGATAAACGAACGACGAGTGATCTTTTTCATAACCCTTTTCCTCAATAAATGCCGGAATGCATTTCCGGCCGATGTTTTCTTGTTTTTCTGTGTTTTCCTTTGGGAACGGCCTTATTGTACCGCACCGCCGTGCGCGCTGCGACCATGTACGCGCAAAATGGAGGTAAAGCTTTGCAGACCGTTTTTGCGGCTGTGTCAAGCCTGCGTAAAGCCGGCATGAAAAACCTGCACTCGGATTTTACAAACAGGATAAATATGCCGAAAATGCCATTTTCTGGCTGGGCAAAGTGACAAAAAAGAAGGCGCCCTCCATGGAGCGCCTTCTGCTCAGCAGTATTTTGTTCCGTCCGGGCAGTAGAACTGCACGTACTTCTGCCACTCGGTCTCGCTGATGGTGCGGCGGTAGCAGTCCACCAGTGCATCCACGGCCTGCCGGTCCGCAAAGGTACCAGCACCCGGGCAGTCCAACACCAGAATGCGGAACCATGCATCGAACAGGTGCTCGGTGAAGCCGGAGTCCCGGGCCCCGCACCGGGCATAAAAAGCCCAGCCGCCGCACCGCCATTGTCTCGTCCTCCGCCTTATCCGGGCATTCGGCCTCAATGAGGATGGCCTGTGCACCCCGCTCGTGCTGCGGCAGGTCGGCCAGCAGCTGCGCGCCCAGCCCTGCAGCACGGTATTCCGGCAGCACGGCAAAGTAATCCCTGGCTCACCCTGCTGCCCGCCGGGCGCACCATGAGCAGGTACGCCGCCAGTGTTTCGCCGTCGAACACGCCCCATGTGTGGGCTGTGCCGTTGGCTTCGCTGTTCAGGATCATGCTCAGGGGCTTGAGCTCCGTGGGCGGGAAGTCCCGCCGCATTTCGTCCAGATAGACCCGCGTCAGCTCTTTTTCGTTCAGTTTCCGCCAGTTGTACGTTTTGCTCATCGCTTTCTCCTCCCGGGCAGGTGCGCCCTGTTTTGCTGCTTCCAGTATAGCATACTCCGTGCGGGAACGCAAAAAGCCGCCGGGAGCGGACAGCTGAGTCCCGTCTCCCGGCGGCAGTTTTATGATGGTGCGGGATCAACCAGTCTCCCGCATCGGGTCAGATGGAATGCCTTGTGTTACAGCATCTTCTTCAGCTCGTCGTACACGAACTGAACCTTGGTGCCGATGATCACCTGGCAGGCAGTCTTGCTGGGACGGATGACACCGGCAGCACCAGCAGCCTTGACGGCCTTCTCGTCCACCTTGGCGTTATCCTTGACCTCAAAGCGCAGACGGGTTGCGCAGTAGCCAACGTCCTTCACGTTTTCCTTGCCGCCGACAGCAGCCAGAACAGCGGAAGCAACTTCGGTGTAGTTGTTGTTTGCCAGAACGACCTTCTTCTCGGCCTCATCGTCCTCGTCCTCACGGCCGGGGGTCTTCAGGTCGAACTTGGTGATGGCAAAGTAGAACACTGCGTAGAACACCACGAAGGCTGCGATGCCCAGAGGAATGATCATCCAGGTCTTGGCAGCTGCGGGCAGGGGAAGCGGAGAACACCAGGTCGGTAGCGCCTGCAGAGAAGCAGAAGCCAGCACGGAAACCGGAGTAGTAGGTGATGACGGTGAAGATGCCGTACAGAGCAGCGTACACAACGTACAGCGGGAAGCACAGGAACATGAAGCCGAACTCAAACGGCTCGGTGACGCCGCAGACGAATGCGCAGATTGCAGCAGACAGAACCAGACCGATGGCGGCCTTCTTGTTCTTAGCGGTCTTGACCATAGCAAGGGCGGCGCCCAGGACACCGAACATCATGCAGGGGAAGAAGCCGGACATGTACATACCAAGGCTCCAGCCCACATCAGCAGAGGTCTCGCCAGCCCAGAAGTGGCTCAGGTCGCCCAGACCGATGGTGTCGAACCAGAACACGTTGTTCAGAGCGTGGTGCAGGCCGGTCGGGATGAGCAGACGGTTGAGGAAGGCGTAGATGCCAGCACCGATGCCGCTCATGCCAGCGATGCCGTTGCCGATTGCGACCAGAGCGTCGAAGATGACAGGCCAGACGAACAGCAGAACAACGGACACCAGAATGGAGATCAGACCGGTAGCGATTGCAACGAAGCGCTTGCCGGAGAAGAATGCCAGCCAGTCAGGCAGCTGGATATCCTTGAACTTGTTGTAGCAGGCAGCGCCCACAACAGCGGCCAGAATGCCGATGAAGGAGTTGCCGGCGACCTTCTGGAAGGCGATGTAGGTAGCAGTGCCTTCTTCCAGGTGACGGACCATGCCGACCACACCGGGGTTCAGCAGCTGCTGCATCATCAGGAAGCTGACCAGACCGGCCAGACCTGCGGTGCCGTCGTTGTCAGCAAGGCCGACAGCGGCACCAATGGCAAACAGCCATGCCATGTTATCGATCAGAGCGCCGCCTGCCTTGACCAGCAGGAAGCCGACGGTGTAAGCTGCACCGGAGGTTGCAGCACCGGGAACGCCCATAACGCCCGGAGCAAGGGCATAACCGAGACCCATCAGGATGCCGCAGATCGGCAGGACCGCGACGGGGAGCATCAATGCTTTGCCCAGTTTCTGGAGATACTTCATCATAAAGCACATTCCTCCTTAAGAAATGTTTGTGTTTACAGACGCCTCTGGTTGTCGGCCGTCCATAATTCCGTAATAGAATAGTAACATATTTTTTGAAAGAAAAGAAAGCCCCTTTCTCATTTTTTTCTATCAAAATGCGTCAAAAGTCCTTATTTACCGGCTTTACAGTCGATAATTTTTGGCTTTTCCGCACGCGTACCGTTTTTGTGTTGAAAATTCTTTTCTTTTTACATACATTTTGCCCAAAGGCTTGCATCCCACAGCCGAATCGGGTACTATACTATTATAAGAAAAGCCGGGAACCGAAGGAGGTTTACTTTATGGAATGGACTGATATCCGCCTGACCGTGGCCAAGGCCGATGCCGACAACGCCGAAGCCGTTGCCACCATGATCGCCGAGGGCGGTATTTATATCGAAGACTACAGCGACATCGAGCAGCAGGTGGCCGAGATCGCCCATGTGGATCTGATCGAGCAGGAGCTGCTGGACAAGCCCCGCGACACCGTTATCATCCATATGTATCTGGAGCCGGGCGCTTCCCCGTGGAGACGCTGGCCCTCATTGCCGCCCGCATGGAAGCCGCCGGCATCGCCTACACCGTAGCGACCGAGGGCGTGGAGCAGGAGGACTGGCAGAACGGCTGGCGCAAGTATTATCACCCTCTGGAGATCGGCAAACGGCTGGCGGTGGTGCCTTCGTGGCAGCAGTACGACACCGACCGGGTAAAGCTGATCCTTGACCCGGGCCTTGCCTTCGGCACCGGCGGCCACGAGACCACCAGCCTGTGCATGGAAGCGCTGGACGAGCGGGTGACCGGCGGCGAGCGGGTGCTGGACATCGGCACCGGCAGCGGCATCCTCGCCATTGCGGCGCTGAAGCTGGGCGCTGCCGTGGCCGAGGGCGTGGACATCGACCCTGTGGCGGTGCGCACCGCCGGGGAAAACGCCGCCCTGAATGGCGTGCAGGACAAGCTGACCGTGCTGGTGGGCGACCTTTCGGACAAGGCCAGCGGCAAATACGATATCATCACCGCCAACATCGTGGCCAACGCCATCCTGTCTCTGGCCCCCGCCGTGCCGGGCCTGATGGCGGAGGGTGCCACCTTTATTGCCAGCGGAATCATCGACAGCCGCAAGGACGAAGTGATCGCAGGTCTGGAAAAGGCCGGCCTTGCCGTTGTGGAAGTGAAGGAGAAGCGCGGCTGGGAGTGCATCGTCTGCAAAAAAGCGTAAGGAGAACCCTCTCAGGCGCTGACGCGCCAGCTCTCCCGAAGGGCGAGCTATAAGATGTAAAAGGATTGATAAAATGCCGCACCGTTATTTTACCACCGAGATCTCTGACGGCACCGCCACCCTGCGCGGGGCCGACGCCCACCATCTTGCCCGCGTGATGCGCGCAAGGCTGGGCGATACTGTCATTCTATGCGACGGCAACGCCGTGGAATACACCGCCACCATCACCGGCTTCGGGGATGACTGCGTGGAATTCTCGGTAGAGCCGGGCTATCCCAGCGCCGCCGAACCCAGCGTGGAAGTGACTCTGCTGGCCGGTTATCCCAAGCAGGATAAGTTGGAACAGATCATCAAGCACGGGGTGGAGCTGGGCGCAGCCCACTTTATCCCCTTCTTCAGCCGGTACTGCGTGGCCGCGCCCAAAAAAAGAGGAGCAGAAGAACGAGCGCTACAACCGCATTGCAGCGGAAGCCGCCAAGCAGTGCGGCCGGGGCGTGCTGCCGGACGTGGCCCTGCCGCTGCCCAACTTCGGGGCCGTGTGCCGCACCTTTGACCAGTACGACCTGGTGCTGTTCTGCTACGAGTGCGGCGGCGCGCCGGTGCGCCAGCTGCTGGCCGAGGCAGCACCCGCCGACGGCAAAAAGCGGAAGATCGCCATCGTGACCGGGGCCGAGGGCGGCTTTGCCGCCGAGGAGGCCGAAATGGCCGCCAAGGCCGGTGCCCGAACGGTGGGCCTTGGCCCCCGCATCCTGCGGTGCGAGACCGCCCCGCTGGCAGTCCTCGCGTCCGTCATGACCCTGACCGGGGATCTGGAATAACCGGGGCTCCGGCGGGCGGCGCACCTTCCATAAAAAGAAAAATTCTGACCTACGGGTTCGGGAAAGTCTGCGGGCTTTCCGGCCCATTTTTTATTTTTTGCTCCGTATAAAGATCTCCCGGATTTTTTGTGCAGTATTGCCCTGTCATTCTGCCGCAAATTTTCGGCTTATTTTGTACTTGTTTTACAAAATTGCTACCCCCCTGAAAATTCAGCATTTTATCTTGACATTTTCCGCAGCACAGCACTATACTTGTGCCGCAAAGAGACGCCGGGCATGAAAATGCACGGCTATGTGTTTTTCTGCCCCGAAGTTCCGGGTTTTGCCGGTTTTCGGTATCGTTCCCGGTAACGTTCACGGTAACGTTCGCGTCTCTGCAAGTTTTTTTGTTTGGAGGGTTTTGCAATGCGGAAAAATGTGAAACAACAGCTTGCCTTGCGGGTGCTGTCCACAGCGGCTCTGATGGCCATGGTCTCGTCCATCGCCACAGCGGCGTTTGCGGAAGAATACGACCTGAACAAGGGCAGTGTGACGGTGGAGACCAAAGATAACGGCAACACCTATGTGACGCAGGCGCGAACACAGAGACAACCGATCACCGAAGACACTACCGGCGTTACCATCACCAGCAACGGCGAGCAGACTTCAAATACCATTACGGTGGAGACGGCAAAAAGATCAGACTACCAATGTGACCCTGCAGGATGTGCACATTGAGACGAAGTCCAGTTGGAATGACAAGGCTCGGCACCCATCGAGATAAAGGGCAAGGGCGACACCAACCTTGAGCTGAACGGCAACAACATCGTTCTCAGCGGCAATAAAAACCACGCCGGTATTGAAAAAGCAGACGTAAACGGCACCGGCACCCTGACCATCAAGGACGATGTGAACGATGATGGCAAGCTGCTGGCAGGCGGCTACGAGGATAGTGCCGGTATCGGCGGCGGCTCATATCACGATGGAAAGAGTTATGGCAATACTTCCAACATTACCATCACCGGTGGTGATATCACTGCTGTCGGCGGTGTTTACGGCGCCGGTATCGGCGGCGGTTCCGATGAAGATGCATCGAATATCCGCATTGAAGGCAATGCACATGTTGCCGCCTTTTCAAACAGTGGTGCTGGCATTGGATCCGGTTATTTTTCGAATGGCAACAGTGATATTACCATCACCGATCATGCCACTGTGGAGGCTGCTAGCCTAGAAGGCTGTGGCATCGGTGGCAGTCGTCTTGCTTCTGGTAAAGCCACTATCACAATTTCTGGTAATGCATCGGTAAAAGCCGAAGCCCTAGACTCTGCAGCAGCCATTGGCAGTGAACAGTCTTCTGCTACGGTTAACATCGAAGATAATGCTGCCGTTACTGCCGTTAGTCATGGTGTTGCCATCGGCACCAGTTATGGCCATGAGTATAATGGAGGCACCTCCACTGTGATCAATATTACCGGTGGAACACAAAATGCCGTCACCCGTGACGAATCCAGACCCGCTATTGGCACAGTTTATGGCAATTTGGACCTTACGATCAACAGCTCTACCGGAAAAACGACCGTAAATGCCTACACGACCAGCAGTGACCCCCTATCTTTAAATATCGGCACCGGTCATTACGACTCTTCTGCACATAAATATAGAACCAGTCCATCTGAGGGCGCAGAATACAACGAGGATGGCTCTTCCAATCTGGGCGAAGACAATGCCGCTATCATCAATTTCTACCGCAACACTACTTTGAGCACTGACACTGGCACTTCTAATGCGCACAAAACACTTGATGATTTTGCATTTCATGGAGGTGCCTCCCCACCCTCTCTGGCAAAGACAAAGACAAAGGTGACCTCTACAAAGTCGTCCACAACCGCAAGTACATGAAAGAGCACCCCGAAATTGTTGATGACATCAACAAGCTGGAAAACAGCGACCTGCATGACTGGGAGCTGGTGGGCGAGGTTGTAGAGCCCACGCTGGAAAAGGACGGCTATGCAGACTACGTCTGCCGCATTGACAAGTGCGGCCAGACCAAGCGTGTGGTGCTGCCCAAACTGACCCCGGAGGAATCCGGCAGTGTCGAAACGCGCGAGGTCGGCGTGATCTTCTGGGATGCCGCCGCACAGGCTGCCCCGGCAGCCCTGCAGGGCAAGGTGCTCTCGGCAGATGAGCAGACCGCGACGGCAGAAAAAGCACAGGTCGAGTCTCTGCTGGCAGACAAGGCAAACTGGAAGCTGGCGGAGGACGTGGGCGATTTGATGATCCACCCTGCTGCAGACGCTGCGGGCACGGTCTATGAGCAGGCCGTGAAGGCGAGCGGCTGCCGCACATTACGTCATCGCCAACGTGACGGCACAGTAAACTGCTGCCTCCGTTGCTCTGCCGCCGCTGGCCGCAGGCGGTGCAAACTGGCTGGCGGTGGTGGGCACTGCTTTCAGCGGCATGTTCCTGCTGGCCGCAGGCTTTGTGCTGGACCGCAAGAACCGCCGCATGAACTGAGGAGCCATTTTAAAAGCCATCTCCTCCTGCTGTGCATTCCGCAAGCTGCACGGCAGGTTCCCCAAACAAAGGGGCTGCTGCAGATGGTCACCGGCACGTTGCCGGCCTGGCGGCGTCCATCACCATGGTGATGAGCTTTTTCATGGCGCTGCTGGCGGGCGGTAGTAGTGCTCCGCGCTGGCCAGCTCCCGGTCGGCGGCGTGGGTATACTGGGTCAGGTCGTTGGTGCCGATGACGAAGAAAATCGCACCCCGTGGGCCACAAATTCTTCCGCCGTCAGGCAGGCCGACGGCACACTGAGCATAACACCGAACGAGGTATCCTCATTGAACGGGACGCCCCGCTCCCGCAGGCGCTGGCGGCACCGCTCCACCACCTCCATGGCGGCGTCCCAGTCTTCCACGTCCGTCACCATGGGGAACATGACCCGCAGCGGGCCCCGGGCCGCCGCCCGCATGAGGGCGCAGATCTGCGTTTCAAACTGGCGGGGGTTGCGCAGGCTGTTGCGGATGCCGCGCAGGCCCAGCTTGGAGGACTGCAGGCCCTGGTAGGCGTCCGCCATGGTGCGGTCGGCACCGAAGTCGAAGGTGCGCACCGTCACCATCTTTCCCTTGGCGGCGGCGAGGCAGGAGGTGTAGAACAGATACTGCTCCTGCTCGTCCAGCATGCGGCCGGGCATCATCATGTAGCTGCTGCGCAGCAGGCCCACGCCGCAGGCACCAGACTGCATGGCCGTGTCGATGTCCTCGGGGCCGAAGCAGTTGGCCAGAAGCTCAAAGGCGGCACCATCCCGGGTGCGGTTGGGCAGGGCGCGGAGCGCGCTCAGCATTTCTTCGTTCTCCCGCTGCAGCTCACAGATGCGGGTCACCGCCTGCTGGCGGGCGGCGGCATCCGGGTCAAGGATGCACTCACCCTCGGTGGCGTTCAGGATCACGGCACGGCCATCACAGTCGTCCAGAAAAACCCTGGCCCACCTGCACGATGCCGGGGATGTTCATGGCCCGGGCAATGATGGCGGCATGGCTCTGGCCGCTGCCCTCGGCGGTGATGAGTCCCAGGATCATGCCGGAGGGCACACTGAACAGGTCGGTGGGCATGAGGACATCTGCCGCCAGGATCACCGGGTGATCCAGCGCCATCCAGACCCGGGGACGGTTGCCCAGAATATTGACCACCCGGCGGGTGGCGTCCAGAATGTCCACGCTCCGCAGCTGCATGTAGGCGTTATCCTTCATGTTGGCCAGCTGCTCGGCGTAGCGGCGGCCCACCCGGTCCATGGCCTCGGCGGCGCTGAGGCCAGCCTTGATCTGAAAGTGCACCTCGTTCATCATGCCCTCGTCTTCCAGCATCATGCTCTGAAAGAGGAAGATGGCCTGCTCGGTGGGTGCCGAGCGCTCGGCCATGGAATCCAGCTCGGTCTGGGCCGTGTGGATGGCCTCGTCCAGCATCCGCTGTTCCCGCTCCGGTTTGAACGGCCCATCGCTGAACGTTTCCACATGGTGCTCCAGACGGCTCACCTGCCCCAGCACAAGGCCGGGGCGAGGCAGGAAACCTTTATACACTTTCATGTTCGGTCACCTCCGGCAGCTCGGCTTCCGGCGTGGTCAGGGTGCGCCAGACCAGCGCCTGCAAAACGTATTGGGCAATAGCGCGGCCAGTGCGGCCCGCGCCGCATCGGCACTGCCCTCAAACAGCGGTGCAAAGCTTTGCATCCGTGCCTGATCGCACTTTGCAAGGAATGCATCGCACAAAGTATGGGTGGTGTAGAATGGGCCGGGTCCACACCGACATCTTCCGCGGCGGCTTCCAGCGGGGCCAGCTCCGCGTCCTTGAGGTTGGCCAGCCGCAGGGCCAGGTCTGCCGTCAGGGTGACCGGGTATTTTTCCCGCACGGCCTTTTGCTGCTGGCTCGAATTTTGCCGTGGAACGCCGCAGCGTCCTGGCAGCTCCGGGCGTCACAGGAGACAGCATAGGCGCGCCCCCCGCAGATATCCCATAGCGCGGCGGGTATCGTAGTAGCCCAGCTCCATGTTCCGCCGGGCCGTGTCCGGGTCAAAGTGGAGGATATCGCCCAGCTCCCAATAGCTCCTGATCATCACGGTGGGCAGGCCCGTGCGGTTGGGGCGGGTGATGCCCACGCCCTCCAGATCGACGCACACCAGTTCATCCGCGCCCATGCGTTTGGCAAGACCGGTGGGCATGTTGTCGCTGTAGCCGCCATCCAGAAACTTGACCCCGTCGATCTCCCGCGCACGCAGCGCCGGGAAGCAGGCAGCGGAGGCCATCAGGTAGTCCTTGACCTTTCCTGCCGGGATCTCGTCCAGCGTCAGCTCCCGGGGGTTTAAGCCCCGCTGCTCCACCGTGACAAGGCCGAAGCGGATGGGAGCCGCGCGCAGGGCATCCTCGTCCAGCACCCGCTCCACGATCTCTTCCAGCGGGGTCACATCCATGCCGCCGGCTTTCACCACGCTGCGCAGGAACTGGTGCAGGGCCGAAAGGTCGGCATCCTCCTCCGGCAGCTCCATCACATCCTTGCTGCGGATGGCCAGCCACATATCGCGGGCCGTCTCGTACTGGTCCAGCACGAACATGGCACCGTTCAGGCTGCCAACGCTGGTGCCGGTAATGATCTGCGGGTGCCAGTTCAGCTCCATCAGCGCGCGCCACACACCCACCTGATAGCTGCCCCTGGCTCCGCCGCCCGCCAGCACCAGAGCTTTGCACGGAGCACTGCGTTCATCCATTGCATCCGCCTCCTTTGATCGTTTCCGGTTTTGTTCAGATTATAGCATAATTCCAGAGAAATTTCTTCCGTTTTTTGTAAATTGATGCCTTTCTCCCGGCAAAGAAACATGGTATACTTGTCAGGATCTCAAAAGGAGGCATTCTCATGCACTGCAAGCAATGGATTTTTGATATGGACGGCACCCTGACCGACAGCATGACCGTGGTGTGGGAGGGTGCCCCCGACGCACTGCTGCGCCGCTATGGCCGCACCCCGCGGGGGATCTGCGCGCCACACTGCTGAACATGGGAATGCAGGAGGGCGCACAGTATCTGATCCGGGAGTACGGCCTGCCGCTGACCGAGGAAAGCTATTTTTCCGTGATGCGCGAGGTGATCGCCGAATTGTACGAGACCGTGGAGCTGAAACCCGGCGTGCGCACGATGCTGGCAAAGCTGCAGGCCGAGGGCGCACGCATGTGCATCTGCTCCAACACCTGGGCCGAACAGTGCCGCACCGTGCTTACCCGGCTGGGCATCGCGCAGTATTTCTCCTTCATCGTGGAAGCGCGGGGCGTGCTGCACAAAAAGCCACCCGGAGGTGTTCTTTGAGTGCATGAGCCGTCTGGGCGGTGCAGACCCCGCCGCCTGCGCCGTGTGCGAGGATGCCGTATACGCCGCCGCCACCGCCCACAAGGCCGGGTATTACGTCATTGGCATTGCAGACCGCACCTCTGCCGCCGACGAGCCGGAGATGCGCCGCATCTGCAGCCAGTTCGTGCCCCGGTGGGATGCGCTGGACTGGACACGTGTGTAATAAAAAAGGGCCGCAGCGTGCGGTTCTTTTCTTTATCTGATCCTTCTTTGCTCTTGCATTTTGTGCGCAAGAAGAGTATGATATTATAAATAGGACTGCCCCAAGGGGGGAAGTGTCCTCATTTGTAAGAATACACTCTGTGATTTTTAATATAAAGGTATAATATCCGTAAAGAGGAGACCTTCCGTCATGAACAACCCACTCGTCAGCATTATCGTGCCTGTGTACAACGTGCAGAATAGTGTTGCCCGCTGTCTGGAGAGCATTTGTGCCCAGACATGGAAGGATATCGAGGTCATTCTGGTCAACGACGGGTCCCGGGACGAAAGCTTTTCCATCTGTGAGCAATTCCGTGAAAAGGACCCCCGCATCGTTCTGGTGGACAAATCCAATTCCGGTGTGTCGGAGACCCGCAACTGCGGCATGTCCCTTGCAAGGGGCAAGTATGTGCAGTTTGTGGACAGCGACGATTATCTCGACCCTGATTTTACCGAGCGGCTGGTGACTGCCGCCGAAGCGAACAACGCTGATCTGGTCATTGCACCTTACTGGATGGTGATTCCCGCCAACTCTTCCAAGGCCACGCAGGCACTGGAAAACCTGCAGGAGAACCTTGGCATCGATACCGAGAAAAAGCCTGATGATATCCGTGAATACGGCTTCCTGCCCGAGGGCATCTACGACCGCGATACCTTTGCCCTGCGCCTGATGGAGAAGCCCGCATCCTTCTTCTACAGCGTGCTGTGGAACAAGCTCTACCGCCGGGATATTCTGGCAGACCATCATCTTCAGTTCACCAGCGAGGTGCGCTGGGCCGAAGATCTGGTTTTCAACCTGGAATACATTTTGTACGCCAATGTTTTCGTATCCATTTCCAAAGCGGGCTACCACTATGTGCAGAACCCCCAGAGCATCTGCCACACCCAGATCAATCTGGCTTCCATCGTGCAGAACAAACTGCAGGTGTTCCGCTATTACAAGGAGCTGTACACAAAGCTGGGCCTGTACGATCAGGTGCAGCCGCAGCTGTATAAATTTCTGACCGCGTTCTCCGAGAACGCCTATCCCTCCGGTTCTCCCCAGAAGATCATCATGGACATGGCCAACCACTGGGGCTTTGGTGTTCTGGATGCTTCCGACAAGGAAAAGAAACACAAAACCGAACCTGATGCCTGATCTCCGGGCACGAAAAAAGAGCCGTGAAAGCGGCTCTTTTTTGTTTACGATTTTACCGGTCGATCCAGCTGCGGAAGGCTTCGCGCACTGCACCCTCCCGTCCGCGCGGGATGGGGATGCGCGCACCGCTGCACATCTGCAGCTCGCCCGCCGTCAGCAGCTGTGCCGCCGCCAGATTGACCACATAGGAGCGGTGCGGCTGCAAAAACGCCCGTCTTCCAGCAGCGGCTTTGCTACCTCGGCAAAGGACACCCGCAGCGAAAGGGACACCACATCCTCGCCGCTGGCGAGATGGAAATGCACCACATGGTGGGTGCACTCCAGATATTCGATCTGCGCATAGGCCAGCGCCCGCAGGCCTTCGGCGGTGGCAACGGTCATTGCCGGGCCGTACTCCGGCTCGGTGGCGCGGGCAAGCAGGGCCGAAAGCTCCTGCTGGTGCACCGGCAGAAGCAGATACTGCATGGCATCCACCCGGAAAGCGCTGTAGGCGTGGGCCGGTGTGCGGGCCGCAAAGGCCAGCGGAGCCCTGCGGCCCCGGCGGCGCAGCTCCGCAGCCGCCGAAAGCCCCTGCCGGGGCCGCTACAGCGCCCAGTTCGATGAGATACAGGTCAAACCGTTCTCCCTCGGTGTCCCGGCGCAGCAGCGCATCTGCATCCGCCAGCTGCTGCACGATGCACGCATCCTGCCGCCGGGCAAAATATTCCATGCACTGGCGTTCCAGCCCGCTGCGCAAGGCCGCGTCCGGGCTGCATACCGCAATGTGAAATACCATCTCACATTCTCCTTTCCGCCAGCCGCCCGCCTTGATTTTTGCGCAGGGCTGGAGTATGATAAATAAAACTTTGCTGCATCGAAAAAAAGAAAAAACGGAGGGACCCGCCATGCCGCAGCCGCTTGTCAGCGTTATTGTGCCCGCCTATAACGCGGCGGGCTTCATCTCCCGCTGTGTGGAGAGCATCACATCCCAGAGCTACCCGGAGCTTGAGATCCTTCTGCTGAACGACGGCTCCACCGACGACACCCTTGCTGTCTGCCGGAAGCTTGCTGCCGCCGACAGCCGCATCCGTGTGGTGGACAAGCCCAACACCGGCGCAGCAGACACCCGCAGCTGCGGCCTTGCCCTTGCCCACGGCGAATACATCCAGTTTGCGGACAGCGACGATCACCTGCTGCCGGGCTGCACCGCAAACCTGGTGGCTGCTATGCAGCGCAGCCATGCCGACCTTGTGCTGGCTCCCTACCGGATGATGGTGCCCCGCAAGGATGGCGGCTATGACACCCGGGAGTACAGCCTGCTGCCCGCCGGGGTGTACAACAAGGTAGATTACCTGTGGCAGCTCACCGGCAATGCCGCTGCCTTTTACTACGGCGTGCTCTGGAACAAGCTCTACCGCCGGGATCTCATCCAGATGGCGCACATCCGGTTCGAGCATGTGGTATACGCCGAGGACCAGCTGTTCAACACCCGGTATCTGCAGGTGGCACAGCGGTTTGCCGCCATCGACGAAGCCGCCTACTGCTACATCCAGAACCCGCAGAGCGTATGCCATACGCAGGTGAGCGCGGCGGACATGCTGCGCCACCGCAGCCGGATGTACCACACCTATAAGGAACTGTGCATCCAGCTGGGCGTGTACGATAAATTCCGCCTGCGGCTGCACGGCATCTATCTGAGCCTGTTTGAAAGCCCTCTGCCCAACGGCCCGGTGCAGA
>VOFG01004544.1_pt1 | contig 41963 bp, 77 predicted proteins | sample 5384171 | NCBI WGS metagenome assembly VOFG01 (sample SAMN12384726, study PRJNA508395) | human gut metagenome | isolation source: healthy gut F | host: Homo sapiens
ATTGCGGGAGGCGGTCGGTTTTTACCGAAATGCATCGCTTCAGAGGCGGCGCGGCTGCGTTTTTACGGTGCGCGGACGGTCTTCACGTCGATGCGAAGACCGTGCCTCGTCGGTGCGGAGCTTTCGTCGTCGTAGCTTTATCGGCAGCCGCGCTTTTCCGGCGGTGAAAGCATCTGCATTTCGGCAGACATCCCTGCGGCATGCGATCCCGTGCATTACTTTCCGAACCGCACCGCCGCGCGCAATCCGCAGATCCGATTTTGGCACCGGCGAACGAAAAAGCGGTCGGAAAAGGTTGATTTATGCGATTTGCTGTGATAGAATTGTGATACCGATATACGGTTTTTTTTCATCGCGGCGCACGTCGGATATTCCCGGCGTGCATCGCATCGGGGACTCGGGGACGGCGCGGCGCGACAGGCCGCATTTTTTGCCTTTTGGCGCCGACGGGGGACGGGTTTTTCAAGATTTCTCCGAAGCCGAAGCTTTCAAAATCCGGTTTTGTCCGAAGCCGATTATCTCCCGAAGCCGAAGCGCCGGCGCACCGAAAGACTGCCGTATATCATTTTTACGGCATTGCCGCCGCGGGCGGCGGAAAGGCAGAATAAAATGGCATCATACGGAGATTTTCATACACATACCAAATTCAGCGACGGACGCAATACGATGGAAGAAATGGCGCAGGCGGCGCTCGATAAGGGAATGTACGCGATAGGATTTTCGTCCCATTCCACCATGCCGTTTGAGTGCGGCTGGACAATGCGCGGCGCACCGATCGATGTTTATCTTGCGGAGGCTGCGCGTGTTCGGGAGCTTTTTGCGGGAAAGCTTGACCTCCTTTGCGGGGCTTGAGCTTGACTATCCTCGGACGTGCCGATCGACGGCCTTGATTACATCGTTTCCTCGACCCACTTTGTGCTGAAGGACGGGGATTATCTCCCCGTTGACGAATCGGGTGCGAGAATATCCGCAGATGCCGATAAATATTACGGCGGCGACGTTTTGGGTATATCCGCGATTTCTATGAGGATGTGTCTCATCTCGCCGACCGCGGACCGTGCGTGATCGGTCATTTCGACCTCGTCACGAAATTCAACGAGGGCGGATGTATGTTCGACGAGAGCGATCCGCGCTATATCGGTCCGGCGACGGACGCGCTCGAAAACTCTTGCAAAGAAGGACGTTGTTTTCGAGATCAATACGGGGCGATCTACCGCGGAAGCAGATTAAGCCCGTATCCGTCGGCGGTGCTGCTCGGGCGGATCGCCGAGCTCGGCGGGCGTGTGATACTTGCGAGCGACGCGCACTGCACCGATGCCGTTGCATATAAATTCGACGAGGCGGCGGAGTACGCAGCCGCCGCGGGGATAAAAAATATCGAAAAATATCCGCCGAAGTTTGTTCCCGTAAAGTAAAGCTGCGCGGGGAATACGCATCAAGACCGTCGTTTCGGCAGCGGTGCTGCACCGGGCACGTCGGAGGTCGAGCACAAGCGATGATGCGGGAAAGATGCGGCGGTGAAACGCAAAAATGACGCAGCGGCAAAGGGAATTTAACCTTTATGCGGGAAAGCACCGTGACGGTGAGGGGCTTTCCCGGTTTCTGTTTTTGATTTACGTTGTAAAAACAACGGAATTGAAAACCGCTGCGGCAAAAAACACCCGCACTGTCATGCAATCTTCGAAATCTTCCGCGAATTCGTTGTAAAAACAACGGAATCGGAAATTAGAACAACAAAATGCCCGTTTGTCGCGTAATTTACGAAAAACTATCGCGGATGACGATGCCTGCAATTTACGGAAGAGGCTGCGCGTGCCGGCAGGCGGACAGTATAATTTGCAAGAACTTCCGCACTATTAGGTTGAGATCCCGACATTCATCTCCGGGGCTTTGTTCGTTTTATTACAGCTTTCACCTGTGCCGTCGCTTCGTGCCGTGTCATTGATACCCAGTCCTGATCCGCTCACTGTATAAACCGCATGCAGGAGTTTCTGTGCACGTATTCCTCTTCGGCGTGAAAATGCGTCACCTCCGGAAAACGCGAATACCTGAAGTCCGAAACCCACTCATACGAGGAATACCTGCTGTATGTGGGGCGGGTCTCAAGATAAGTGAGACCTTCGACATTGCCGAGCTTTACCAAAATGCGGTCGAAATGCTCTGTTGAACATTTTGTAGAGGTCTCTGCAGTCAATGCCGCGGCACAGATCCCGGGCCCGGATAATGTCAGAGTGTCGAGGTTGAAGCCTCTTGCCTAATCGGCGATCCATTCCGGTTTTCACCCATATGAACGCCCGCCGAACGGCTTGCAGGCGTGGATCACCTTAAGCCAAGTTTTGATGCGATCTCGTCAAAGCTCAGCCCAGTCCGAAAAACAGATTCGTTTATTGTCAGCGTGAAGCCGAGTTCAGAGAGGCCTCCGGCCTCCGGGAATCAATGGCGGTGTCGGAGATTTCTGCGGTATCGGTTACGGTTTTCGCCGGGCGGACGTTTTGGGAAATCCCCTTGAATGCTCGATGCCCGGGGCAGAAGCATTGCGTATCCGCGAATGTCGGTCGGAACCGATCACTCCCGTGTGAGCGCGCCCGCCTCGGCGTCCGTTCCGTTTGAACATGATGCAAGAACCAGGATGCCGCAGCGAGAATAGCTTTTTTCATTTTGTCCCCCTTTCTTTTAAGGCGGAGCGCTCCGCCTGCGTTCCGAATGTGTATCCGCGCGGATGATGATGCCGCAGCCGCGAGGCTGCCGCGGTTCTTCGAAGGTGCGAGCCGTAAACAGCATATCGCGCATCTGCAGCTTCCTCACCTATAAAGACGCATTTTTTGTCTTTTTGTGAAAAAAAATTTCACATCGGCGGGATTTCACCGATCCGGAAAGGGGCGCGGCAAATTTCGCGAAAAAGATACGTTGCCGACTCTCCGCGGAGCCGCGTTTCTTTCCTTTGCGGCGCCGCGATTCGAACGGAAAAACACTGCTTTTTCTCGGCTTGTCCTCACGACGGCGTTTTCCGACGGCTGATATCGGGGAATACGGAAAAACGAAAAGGGCGCTGTGTGCATTATGCACACAGCGCCCTTTTACTGTCGCTTATCAGCGCGCGCAAAGGGCTTTATGCCATTGCCCCTCCGAAAACTCGATGCCGTCCGACGAAAAGCTCCGTGTTATCGGTGCAGTGATATTCACCGTGCCGTTCGGAAATGCCTCATCATCGCCCCCGTAAATATCATGCGAATTATTCGTACCGCTTTGCCTGAATGGTGAACAGATGAGCGTACAGCCCGCCCAGCTCCATCAGCTCGGCATGGGAACCCTGCTCTGAACGGCACCGTCCTGGAAGCACCAATATCTTGTCTGCCTTCATGGTGTTGGAAAGCCTGTGTGGATATCGTGACGGAGCTTTTTGCCCGCGCTCAGAGCGTATATCTGATTAAAGATCCTGTGCTCCGCGATCGGATCGAGCGAAGCGGACGGCTCATCCAACACGATGATCGGAGCATCTCTGAAATATGCCCTTGTCAGTCCCAAAGCTGCCACTGCCCGCCGGACAGCGATTTTCCGTCATCAACGAGAGTCCTTCCGAGATAGGTGTCAAATCCTTCGTCCCAATCACGGATCACCGCATCAAAAACCGCTTCTCCTGCATGCCTCGATGAGCTTTTTGTCGTTGTTCACATCGTCAAAATCGGACAGCGCGATCGCCTCGCGCAGCGGAAGATCGTACGCGACGTATTCCTGAAACAGCACGCTGAAACGCTTTCTCAGCGCATACACGTCGTATTCCCGCATATCCGTCGAATCCACGAGAATGCGTCCGGAATCGGGATCGTAGAAGCGGAAGAGAAGCTTGACGATCGTGGACTTGCCGGAGCCGTTCAGCCCGATCAAACCGATCTTCTGCGACGGCTCGATCGTAAAGGAGCAGTCCTTCAGAATCGGGTATCGCTGTTCGGATAGCGGAACGTGACATGATCGAATTCGATTTTCGGATTCTCGGGGGATTTTGGTGCCGCTCTGCTCTTCGATTACCGCAAGGTCGTTGAACTGATGCATTTTGCGGATGAGGTAATCGTATTCGGTATAGTTTGCGATCAGCGACACAAGATCACTCACCTGCGATCTCAGCGTGCCCACCATGCTGAGGTTGTATTGCAGATCACCGATTCCGATCTTCTTACGGATTACGTCGAATACGGAGGGGATGATGACCAAGAGATCGCTCGACAGATTGATGATCTGCATCAGAATGGAGAATATCTCGTTTCTCAGACCCTCTTTTCGGTTGACTCGCGTGATTTTCTTCCGGGCGGTCAGATACTTATTGTAGATGTAATCTCCGAATCGGTTGAGCTTCATCTCCATCACGACGCGGGGATTGAAGAACAGCGAGTAATAGTAATCCCTGAAGCGAATCACGCGCAAGCGATTCGTTTACAGGCGCTGCGGCGGATCTGCACCTTCCGATACAGATAGCCGGGGATCGCAAACAGCGGTGTCAGCAGCGCGATGATCAGGTTATACCTTGCCACGATCACAAACGAGGTGACAAGACTTATTACACAGGACAGAAGATTGAACGCCCACCAGATGATCTCCGGAAAGTATCCCGTATCCTGACATGGCAACGGATAATTTGTCCTGAAGTGATGCGGAATCGAAAAATGCAAGATCAACGTGGGACAGCTTTTGATATCATAATACCGTCCCGATAGGTCTCTATCGCGTCGTAATAGCACATTTCGATGCGGCTGTCGAGCATTCCCCTTGAAATGCTCGATGATGTTCAGACCCACATAAACGATCACCAAGCATGATCACATATGAGGTAATACTGTTGTGCACCGTCAGATCGTTGAGAAGATTTCTCCATGCAAGCGCCGTCAGAAACGGGAACACCGAATTGACGATGAGTAAAAGACATTTACCGATGAAATATTTCGGGGATGCCTGAAAGCTCAAAGGTAAATGAATATGCGAGATTTGATAAAAAAATCAGTCAGTTTTTCTTTATTCATTTTCAGTCACCTTGATATTTACTTCTTTGAAGCTCGAACATCTGCCGATACAGTCCGTCCTGCTCCATGAGCGAGGCGTGGTTTCCGCTTTCATGATCACGCCCCCTCGTCGAGAACCAATATCCTGTCGGACTCTCTTACGCCCGAAATGTGATGCGTGATCATAATCGAGGTCTTGTTTTCGGACAGCTCCGAGAACGTGCGGAAGATTCTTTCCTCTGCCTCCCGCGTCCAATGCGGACGAAGGCTCGTCCAAAATGACGACCGAGGAATTTTTTGAAATAGGTTCTTGCCGCCGCGATCTTCTGCCACTGACCCTTGGACAGCTCCATGCCCTTGTCGTCAAAGGCGCGGGTCATGTATCGGTCGAGATCGCACAGGTCGTCGTCAACACCGGCCTTTGCAGGGATGCGAGGATCCGTTCGTCGTCGGCGTGATCGATATCGCTGAGCGCCACGTTTTCGCGCAGCGTCAGAGAATGGTCGGGAAATCCTGAAGCATCACGGAAAACAGCCGCTTTACACTCTTATTTGAATATTCGTGCAGCGGAATGCCGTTTATGAGTATCTCCCGAATCGATCTCGTACAGCCCGACCATGATCTTCACAATGGTGGATTTTGCCCGCGCCGTTGATTCCGACGATCGATACGCGCGTCGTTTTCGTGATCTTGAAGGATACACCCTTTAATACATAGTCGTCCGCACTCGGATATTTGAAGAATACGTCGCGGAATTCAAGTGATTCGAACGAGGAAAGCTCTTTCCGCCCGCCTTTTCCTCAAAGCCCTTAACTCCGAGGTACTCGTAGACCGGCTGCAGCCATACCACAAACTGCACGGTAAAGTCCAGAGTGCCGGCAATGTCCTGCCTTGAGACATACGTCAGCGCGATTCCGGAATACATAACAAAGGTCGCCGACCGTAATGCTGCCGTCGTATTTCGCACCGATCAGCGCCACAAGGAAAAAATGCCATTCCGAGCGACTGAAGCACGTTGTAGAAGGTGTCCACACGCATCGTCGCCGAATTTATCTCCCTTTTCTCGCGCAGATACTTATTGTGATAATCGAAATACCGCTTTTCAGAGGCTCGGTGAGATCGTACAGCCGCACATCCTTCGCCGTTTCCTGCTGCGTCAGAATGTCTCTGTAATAGGAATGGAATCTGTTTTCTCCCAAATTCCGGCGGTGAAACTTGGTACCGACAAGAAAATGCCTGTAATCGGCGATGCAGGAGGGCAGGATCAGAATCGAAAGATCACCGCAAACAGCGCGTTGAAGGAGATCAGGATCCCTTGCCGCAATGACAAAGGCATACACGTTGGTTACAAATTGATGAAAAGTTGAACAGCGCATATATGTCGCCCATCTCGTTCTGCGCCAGACCGATCACGTCGCGTCCGTGCGGAGAATCGGAAAGGACAGCGGGAGATTCATCTGCTTTTTGATGTACATCTCCTGAAACTTCAGGTCCATTCTTTCGGTAAGTATGTTTACGAGAGTGCCCATGAAGGTTGAGATACATCTGAGCACCCAGAAAGACGATATATATTACCGCCGTGGCGATCGCCTCGCGGGGATCGATGTTGTCCGAGCTTAACAGATTCAGCAGCCTGTTGAACATATACAGACTGATAAACGGGAGAGTGTTCTGAATCAAAGCATCAGTACCTGCGAAAAAGGGTAGAACCAATTCGCTTTGAATGTGATTTTTGAAGGCGTTTAAGACCGATTTGAAATAAAGCCTTGCGTTTATTTTAGTTTCCATGTTGTTGATAATTTGCTTCCTTTCACAGCAATGCAGGTCCGAATGGTGAACAGAAAGCATGAGCGTCCGGCAATCCCATACCGGTAATACCGGATACATGCCATAGTCCTCCGCCGAAAAGAGAAAATCACCGTTATTCGGTAAAATCCGGCGGAAAACGCTGATTGCCGCCGCCGAAATCCGATCATCGACGGAACCTCGGCAGCCTGAGTTTATTAGGCGCAGGATACGCTTTCGCATCCCAATGCGGATAGCCGCACAGTATTTCAATCATTTTTAGCTGTACACGGCGAAAAATGCGGTACGATGATCGTGCGCGCAGTGCCGCCGCCGCCCTTTAATTACGGCGTCGATTTTTCGTCGGCTTATTTCCGACGGCATGATTATAAATTTATATGCAGATAGCTTTTCGGCTTTTTTTCGTACATTGAACAGTACTCTCCTGCAGACCGATCAATTCTTTATAGAGTGCCGCATTCGGCTACCTTGCCTTCGCTCAGGCAGTATATCCTGTCTGCATATTGTACTGTTGAAAGCCTGTGAGAAATAATTATCATCCTCTTGCCCTATGAGTTGTCTAAAAACGGATTTATTGACGGCATACTCCGACGCCGGATCAAGCGCGCCGGACGCTTCATCCATAATAACGATATTAATTATAAGCAGATCATTTTCCGTTTTCAACAGTTTGGGATAATGCATGGTTTTCAGGGATATTTGCAAGCGTTTTCTGTGAAATTACCCATAAAAGGTTATCACTGAATAATTTGCCATGAATTCTACGACAATCGGACGTCGAATAATATTATAAAAATTATAATAATATGCCCCCAAAAAAGCTAAACACTTTTGAGTGCATATCGAATGATTTATCTATAACAATTTTCTTTTGTTTATCTATGGCATTATTTCACTAATGAAGTGAGAGCGCTTTTCAGCTTCTCTGCGGCAGCAGTATCTGCACGCAGAACATACCGTCCTCCTCGGAATAGTTTACGAAGCCGTAGTACTTTTCCACCGTTTCCCGAACTATTTTGTGACCCAATCCGTGCCCGCCCGTGTCTTCTTTTTGTTGTTTTAAGCTTAGGATTGTTTTTCAAAACGGATTCCGAAATTGTATTTTTGCACACTATGATCCTGTTTTGATTCTGACTTAGAAAATGCAGCTCTATTCTTCTGTTTTCTTCGTCTATTTTCTGCTCGGCTTCAACGGCATTGTCAATCACGTTGCCGAGAATACACGCAAGATCGGCATCATCGATATCGAATAATCTCCACATATCCGGAGACTGTTATTTTGGTTTTGTCCTGCCGCGAGGCTTCGAATTGATCATGTAATCAATAACCGAATTGTTTGTGCTTATTATGTTTCCGAACCTGTTTTACGGTTTCCGTCAGAGTGTTTATGTACTCATTGCATCCGTCCGGATCGCCGGAATTAAGCTTAGCAGATACGACCGACAAATGGTTTTTCAGATCATGCCTCACCTTACGGATATTATCCCCAAATAACCCGCGCATCGTTTGCGCTTGCCTGTGCAAATGACGCTCTTTCCGCAAGGCCTTATCATATTCCCGCCGCTGCGATACCCTGAACCTGATACACCATGAAATACGAGAGATCAGTGTCGCGGCAACAACAGAAAGAAGCAATGCCAAAATATCCAACATCATTGACGCTTTCGTTTCAACCGCCAATTTCATCAAAAGCCCAAAAGCTATCACGGAAATAAACGTGTACAGCGATACCGTGACGCCGTTTTTCTGTCAAGAGGATCATTATAGGAAAACACCGAAAGTATCAGCTTGTATATTACAAATCTCGAAGCAAAGCAAACGATCAGATATATGATTCGCGTGGATGCCGGACTCAAGCCCTGCATTACCGTATCCATATCGCCGACGGCAACTGACAGCCCGGCATACACCAAGTTGCTTGAAAACATCTGCACCGCAGTAAAAAATACAAGCCGCGCGGTGCCCTGAACTTCGATTTTTTACCTATATTGATCATAACGGCGAATATTGTTATGAAAGCTCATTGATCCCGCCAAATACAGAAGATCAAAGCCGGGCAGCAAAAAGATCGGCTGAGTATTCGAGAAAGCGAAGCATCAAAGCCGGAACTGCATAAATATAAGTCTTTATATCTCTCAGTCTCGATATATGCAGAAACGCAGGAATAAACCATACCATATAGACTACATCCGAAAACGTCGCCAACGCTTCAAATATCTTATTTATCATATGATCCTCCTTGACAAAAACTCCGCATATGCTTTTTTGAAGCCCATGAGACGCCGCTGAGCAATCGGTATCGGCACATTGTCTTTCCCATTATTACGGATATCGACTTATCAATACTTTGAATTTGCTTCAGGTTGACAATGTATGCCGCATGCACCCTGTAAAATCATATTCGGATACCGCCTTTTCCACATTGCCCAATGTGTCGCGGCATGAATACTGCTTGCCGTTTGATAAGACGTAATAGCAATAATTGCCGATACTGTGAATGTAAACGATATCCTTTTTTCCTTATATTTATCTTTCCGTCGGTCGCAGTCACCGTGATCATTTCGTTAGGCTCGTTCAGTATAGCGCATATTCTCTTTACGGCTTTCGGAAGCTCGTCGCGGATCTTTCCTTTTCTCAAAAACGCAATGGGGTAAAACTCAAAAGCGTCATAAACGAACTGGATCATATGCGGAGACAAACAAGATAAGCGTTTCACCGTTGATCTCCAAAAGCCGTTTTGCCGTTTCAAAACCCGTCAGGTCTTTCATGTCTATGTCAAGAAAGATAGCATCAATACGATCTCTTTCGGCAAAAGAAATGACTTCGCTGCCGTTATCATAGCTGTAAAATTTCGCATCCTTAAAGATATTTCGGTAATCGTTTTGAATAATGTCTCTGACATAGCCGAACAGTATAGAGAGGAACCCGTATTATCATCGCAGAACAGTATATTTATCATAAAGCACTCACCCAAGTATTTTGTATTAAAAATTATACCATTAGAAATATGCAAAGTCAAACAATACATTTCTTCCGGTTCCGGTTATTTTTGAAAAGCCCGGTTTACATCCTCGACCGGCGGACACCGCGCGCCGGGGCAAAAAGAACAGATCATCGATTTTCCGCGCGGTCTCACTGATTTACAAAAATCCATCCTCTGCCGGTCGAAAAATTTCTGCTTGATTTTTTTAACAATTGTATGATACAATAAATTTGAATTTGCTTATGAGAGGCAATATTTCTGCGCTTTCGCGCATATGATCGATCAGACCGGATCGATTTCCCCAAAAGCACGCGTGGCAAAGCATCTCCCCCGCCGCGCGCATAATACAGCTCTGAGACAGCATGAAAGACTTCTTCGGACAAAGCAGAGCGGATCACAGAAAGGGATGTCCGTTCCGTTGGGAACGGGCGGCGATTATCATTATGGATAAGAACAGAAAGAAACCCCGATCTATTATCCCCGGCGGTATCCGGGGAAAGCTTTCGGGCAAGGGCTCATGCCGGGCGGGCGGCGTATCCCGTATGCGTGAGGCGGAAGAGGAACTGCTTTCGCTCGAGAGGGAGGACAGTGCCTTCTCTTCCAGTGCCGAGGCTCACGCAGGATTCCGAAGCGGGCAAAGCTTCCGCATTCGGTGCAAGATCGGCAGACAACAGCTGTTTTACGAAAACGGCGCACATTCCGGCGCGATCGGACGCGCGGGGCGGACGGCAGGCGCGGTGCATACGGCAAACGGTGCCGCAGGAGCAAGACCGTCCGAAACACAGGCACATTCTCCCGGTATCTCATCGGAAGATCATACGCCGCCGGGGTATCACCTCGCGCCGTATGGCAGACAACGGAACAATTAATCATTCTGCGGCGGGAAGAACCGCCGCCGACCGCGTGCAAAGCGCCTCCCGTCGGGGGAAGACGGGCGCGACGGCGCACGGGATCGGAAACGGTCCGACGGGCACGGAGCGTGTCGGACTGCCTGCCGTTCAGGTGGGCAAAAGGGTCGCTAAGCGGAGTAAGAGTCTTATTTCCGCGCTGCTGACCGCGCCCCGCACAGGGGTATCGTCACGGTAGCGCTTGCCGCCGATCGGAGTATTTGCGATCGCCACGGTCGCAGCGGCTGCGATAACGTCGCAGTCGGGGGGATCGTCTCCGAGGAGACGGTAGACATCGAGCTTTCGCCCGTCGGAATCGGACGTATCCGCGATTGCAATGTCGGCGGACATCCGTGATGACAGTACCTCGCCCGACAAAAAACTCATCGGTCGGAGCGGTGCTGAAGTCCGGTGCTGCGGCGGGGGGGCGACTCAGCGGAGCAGACCGATACCGGAAGGAGAGTGAAACGGAGGGCACAACGGCGGAGACCGCGGAGGAGACCTTTAACGTTACCGTCACCTTCTGGTATCGGGAGAATCTCATGGTCAATGTCGGCCGCGTGACGGTCAGGGGAGCTTCTTTCGTCGAACGGCATCACACTCAACACCGCACAGAGCAGAATCTGAATCTTGATGCGGTGATCGATCAGGACATGACCCTTTCCGCAGACAGCGTGACCTTATACCACGGAGACGGAAGAGCAGACTATTGTTTACAAAACGGAGTACAGAAACACCGATTCGCTGCCCGAAAGGGGAGAGCCGTGTCACTCAGAACGGAGTGAACGGAAGCCGCACGGTGCAGTATACGGTGACCTACGTCAACGGTGAGAGAGTCGGACGCGAGGAAAGCCTGCTGATAAGCGCGTACCCGACGAACGAGATCGTTTCTGACCGAGTCGGACCGAATACGTTTATCGATGCCGACGGCAACGTCCGTGAGGCGTACTACATCGACGTGCGCGCGACCTGCTACTATGTCGGAGGAACGACCGCATCGGGACTTCCAGCCGACGAAAGCGTCATTGCCGTAGATCCGAGCGTTATTTCGCTCCGGAACGAGGGGTGTACGTCACCGGCGCGTACGGTGATTTTCCGGAGAACGCATAGCCGCCGATACGGGCGGAAACATCATCGGGAACACAATCGACGTGTGTATCGACCTGAACAACCCGTACGCTGCCAACTTCGGATGGCGCGACATGAGAGTTTACATTCTGAAATAAGCGAAAGTGCCGGGCACGGCATTCGTGAGAGTGCCGTGCTTCGGTATGTTTCGCCGCACTTCGTGACTCGGCGGAGCGTGCATCGGGCAACCGTTTACCGTACCGTGAAATGCGGCGCGGCTCGTTCTCCGACGCCCGTGCAGCTTCGTCCGCATCACGAAAATGCGAAAATTCCGCGCCGTGTCGGTGCGCGATCGGCGGTATGTCCGCCGTAGCTCAATATTCAATCTGCCGCCGGGTAGATGCTTCGGCATCCGTAAACACATCGTTAGGTCTTTGAAGATGTGTTCGCGGATGCTTTTTTCTTGAAAAATTCCGCAGCACGGATAAATCGGAGGTCTCATGATCGCAAAAATAAAAAAGCCGTATCGTATTTTTACGGCGGCGGAAATTATCCTTTGGGCGGTATCCGTCCTTCTCATCACATCGTCGTTTTCATTTTTCGCAAGGCGCGAATACCTTACGCTCGCCGCGTCGCTCGTCGGCGTGACGGCTCATCTTCTGCGCGAAGGGAAATCCCGCGGGTCAGGCGCTCATGATAGTGTTCAGCGCGATGTACGGCGGATATCGTTCACCTTCGCGTATTACGGGGAGATGATGACCTACCTCGGCATGTCCGCGCCGATGGCGGTCTTTTCGCTGGTGTCGTGGCTCCGCAATCCGTATGAAGGAAGCGCTCGGAGGTGAAGGTGGGCGCGCTCGGCGCGGCGGAGACGGTCTGTATATTCGTGCTGTCCGCCGTTGTGACGCTCGTATTTTACTTCATTCTCGGAGCGCTCGGCACCGCAAATCTGCTGCCGAGTACGCTTTCGGTCACGACGAGCTTTCTTGCGGTCTGTCTCACGTTCAGAAGAAGCCCGTACTATGCCGCGGCATACGCGGCAAATGACGTTGTTCTTGTGATCCTGTGGGTCACGGCATCGCTTTCGGATGCGTCGTATGTGTCGGTCGCCGTATGCTTCGCGGTATTTCTTGCAAACGACATTTACGGATTCATAAGCTGGTCGCGGATGAAAAAGCGTCAGGAACACGGCGCGCAATACCGACGCGAAAAAACGGGATCGGTGAATTTTTCACCGATCCCGTTTTCTTTTGTAAGCTTTGCGCTGTCCGCGCAGATTTTATACGTTCATTATAACGGGAAGGATCATCGGCTTGCGCTTCGTCTTCTGAATACAGATATTTCGGAGAGATCGTCCTTCACGTTTGATTTTATCTGGTTCCATTCGGTGACTCCGGCTTCGAGCGTCTCCTCGAGCACATTGCGCGCGATCGCACGCACCTCGTCCATCAGCTCCTCCGATTCGCGCACATACAATGAATCCGCGCGAGATGATGTCGGGACCCGAGATGATCTCGCAGGAATCGACATCGACCGTCGCGACCACGACGATAAGTCCGTCCTGCGCGAGATGGCGCCTGTCGCGGAGCACGATGTTTGACGTCGCCGACGCCGTAGCTGCCGATCAGCACTCTGCCGGACGGGACGCTTCCCGCGCGGCGGCAGCTTTCGCCGTCAAGCTCGAGCACCTGCCCGATCTCGCATACGAATATGTGATCCGCGCTCATGCCCATGAACTGCGCAAGCTCCTTGTGCTGTATGAGGTGGCGGTACTTTCGCCATTGGATCGGCATGAAGAATTTCGGCTTGGTCAGCGAATGCATCATTTTGATCTCCCTCGCGGCAGGCGTGACCCGAAACGTGAACCTCTTCCTCTTCGTGGTAGACGTTCACACCGCGGCGGTACATTTTTTTATGATCTTGCCGACGAGAACCTCGTTTCGGGGATCGCGTGCGAGCTGAGAGCACGACGAGATCGCCCGAGGTGAGCTCGACCTGGATTGTGATCGGAAAAAACGCCATGCGGTAGAGCGCGCCGACATCGGCTCGCCCTGCGACCCCGTCGTGATTATCGTGATCTGCTCGGGCTTGTAGCGCCCGATGTCGGATATGTCGATCAGCACGTCCTCCGGCACGTCCATGTACCCGGAGGCGCACTGCCGCGCCGACGACGTTTACCATGCCCGCCCCGTGACGGCGACGTGCCTGCCGTATTTGGCGGAGGTGTTGATGATCTGCTGCACGCGATGAACATTCGAGGAGAAAGTCGCTATGATTATTCTCTTGTCGCCGTTCTGCATATAGATCTGATCGAGCTGACCGCCGACTTTCTCTCCGAGGGGTGTATCCGGGACGCTCCACGTTCGTGGATTCGCACATCAGAAGGAGAACTCCCTCACGTCCGTATTCGCCGAGGCGCGTGACGTCCATCATCTCCCCGTCGATCGGCGAAACGTCGAGCTTGAAGTCACCGTGTGGATCACGACGCCGACGGGCGTTCTTACGGCGATCGCACAGGCATCGGCGATCGAATGGTTGACGTGGATGAATTCGGCTTCAAAACAGCCGAGCTTCACCGTGTCTCCCGCCTCGACCGTGTTCAGCTGAGCCTGCTTTGTCAGCTTGTGCTCGTTCAGCTTGTTTTCGAGGATGCCGAGCGTCAGCCCGTTCCGTATATCGGCGGGTTTATCGTCCGCAGAACGTACGGGATCGCTCCGATGTGATCCTCGTGACCGTGGGTTATCAATATTCCGCGGATTTTGTCCGCGTTCTTCTCGAGATATGTTATGTCCGGAATAACGAGGTCGATTCCGAGCATGTCATCCTCCGGGAACGCAAGACCGCAGTCTATAACTATGATATCGTCCTCGTACTCGAGAACGGCGATGTTCTTTCTATCTCGTTGAGACCGCCGAGCATCATTACCTTGAGCTTTGAGGCGGCTTTTTATGTCCTTTCTTTCTTGCCATGTAGACTCCTTTATCGAATTTATTGAAAATAAGTAAGTGACCGCGCGGATATACCGGCGGCTTTTCGCCCATGCGGGAACAAACGCGGTAAGCGTTTTCCTCTTCCGGGGATTTTTCGGGCACGGAAAAGGCGCCGCCGCACAATATGTGAAGCCGCGATCGGGGATCGCGTTTCCGATGCGGCGGAACAACACCGTCGGCGCGATCGCGCATTCACCTTCCGGTGACATACGGGCAAAGCTTCAAAGCCCTTCACTGACGGGTGAGGGCGCTGCCAACCAAGGCGGCGGTCGAAGGCATCGGAGGCTTTCCGGTATGTCTTTTTCGGTCGGGAATATGCTTCCCCGCAAAAACGTACAAAATACTGCAAGTATATTATATCGCCGAAAGGAGGGGCTGATGTGTGCAAAATGTTTACAAAGTGTAATTATTATTACACTATGAGCATCGTTATGAACAGACCGAGCGCGAAAACGCCGATTCCCGAGAGCACGCCGAGCACGAACGGACGGGGGCTGAGCGTCTTTCTGCGCTTCTTTTCCGACAGCGAACCGACGGAGCGTTCGCGGATTATCCGCATCGCCTCAGCGACCATGTCGTCCTTTCGCTTCGGAGACGCGCCGTCGCGCAGTATGAAATACGCTTCCTTGAAGATCGGGCTTTCGGTATCGCGGATATAGATTATTCTTCTTTCGCATCCTTTTTATCATTTGACGTTCCCTTTCACGCATGTTTTCGACCGTCGGCAAGTCGGCTGCGCGGCTTTCACCACGGTCGGAATTTTATTCTATTATCCCCTGATTTTTCGTGAGTATTCAGCGGGGAACGCCCTGCCCGGATTAAATTCGAGCTCGGCGGCAAAGAGCGCACCGCGTATGTGCCGCCCGTCGGACGTTCCTCGCGGAAGGCATAATAAAAGCGCGGAGCGCACCGTAGGGGTACGCTCCGCGCCGATTCCGCCGACTTGCCGATCGGCAGGGGAGATCCACGTCCGCTTCCATGTAGCTTGGGACGTGCGGAATCCGAGGGATTCGTAAAATTTCAAGGCAGATTCGTTGAAGGACCAAACGTCGAGCGAGATGCGCCTGAAGCCCGTGCGCGCGGCTTCGCTGCGGCAGAAGCCGATCACCGCGCTTCCCACGCCGCGCCTCCTGAAGTCGGAATCGACTCCAGAATTCCTCGATGTGGTAGCTTCTGCGGGCGCACATGTACGGCGACTCCGGCTTGTCGATCCGATGTACGAGGGCAAAGCCGCAGACCGTGCCGCCGCACACGGCGGCGATAACGTCCGTGTCATCATCGTCGAAGGCACTGTATACCCGCTCGCTGAGATCTCCCCGAAGCCGGGACGGAAAATGTCAGGACGTCCGTTTGCGTGAAGCTCGCTTACAGCCCTTCTCAGCTCGTTCACCCGCTCAAGCTCATCGCGCTTTGCGTATCTTACTGTCAGCTCCATATATTCTGCCTCCGCTTTCGCCCGGGAAAAGCGTCCTTTCTCTTTTTGTACGCGACGTATACCTCGCGGCTTGCGATACCGGATATGTCCGCACGGCTGTCCGCGCCCGACTGCGCCGCCTATATCCCGCGACGTGCGCGTCCGGACTGCCGCTTTGCTGATATCTTGCGCCCGCGCCCGAACTGCTGCACCCCGATATCGCGCCTGTCCGAACACTGCCCACGGACAGCCGCCGCGTCCCCGAATGACCGCTTAACGGATAAATCCCCATCCTCGCGGCGCTGCCGTGACTGCACCGTACACCGCCACCTACCACAGCTTCGGTCGGATGCGAAAAACTCCCCGACTGCCTTCGCCATTCGGTATTATAGTGACGGCGCGCCCCTTTGTCAATCGAAAATCCGAAAAAACCTGCGGATTTTATCATTTGACCGCCGCGCCCGCATGGTGTATAATATAAGAGAGGAGTATTCTCCGCCCGAAAGGATCTTTGTATGAATTACGACGCATCAAACTGCACCCTTTGTCCCCGGCGCTGCGGCGCCGATCGGCGTGATGCGCCGGAGTGTGCCGCGCACCGGACAGCGCGGTCGTTCACTCGGCATTTCTCCATCGGTTCGAGGAGCCCGTGATCTCGGGCAGCGACAGCGCGCGCGGTTCGGGAGCCGTGTTCTTCTCCGGCTGTACGATGAGATGCGTTTACTGCCAGAATGCGGAGATCTCGCGCCGTGCGGAAGGGGAAAGCTTTACACCTGAGAGGCTCGCCGGGCTCTTTCTCTCGCTCCGAGACCGCGGCGCGTATAATATAAATCGTTTCCCCACACCATACGTTCCGTACATAACGGAAGCGCGCTCGATATCTGCGGGATGAGCTCGGAATCTCGATCGTATATAACACGGGCGGGTGGGAAAATGCTCAGACCGTGCGCGCGCTCGAAGGATACGTCGGAGTGTGGCTCACCGATTTCAAATATGCGGATGACGACCTCGCGCGCCGATACAGCGGAGCGGAAAATTACCGCGAAACGGCGCTTGAAGCACTCCGCGAGGAGGTCGGACAGAGCGCTTCGGCGGAGTATTACTTCGACGGCAAGTCAAAGCTTATGCGGCGCGGCGTTATCGTGCGCCATCTCTGCCTCGCCGGGGCATCGGCGCGATACCGAGGCGGTGCTCCGCCTGCTTGCGGCGGAATTCGACCCGGGTGAGATCACGCTCAGCCTCATGCGAGGCAGTACACGCCGGGCTTTGCGCCGCTGCAGTACCGCGAGCTTTCGCGCTGCGTGACGTCGTTCGAATACGAATTCGCGCTCGACCTTGCCGGAGAGCTCGGCTTTCGGGATTCTCGCAGGAAAAGGACAGCGCGTCGTGCGCGTACACTCCCGATTTCGCGGGGAAAGGGCGGAGAGGTCGGTAAAAATTTCGGGTGATTTGACGCTTTCTCTTGATTTATGAGGGCAAAGGGTATATAATATAATTAATGAAATAAAATAGCCGGATTATGGCTTTGAAAGGATATGCTTTTGTATGAAACAGACGTCTAAGAAGAAGGACGCCGCACTTCAGGCGGATGCGACGCCGGAGGAAAAAGAAGGCGCTTGACGCCGCAATATCGAAAATCGAAAAAAGCTTCGGTCACGGCGCAATGAAAAATGGGCGAGAAGGCGCAGATGAACGTCAGCGCGGTCTCGACCGGATCGCTTACGCTTGACATGGCGCTCGGCGTCGGAGGACTTCCCGGGCGGGAGAATAATCGAGATATACGGACCCGAGTCGAGCGGTAAAACAACGATCGCACTTCATGCGGTCGCTGAGGTTCAGAAGCTCGGCGGAGAGGCTGCGTTCATCGACGCGGAGCACGCGCTCGATCCGTGTACGCAAAGGCGCTCGGCGTAGATATCGACGAGCTTCTCGTTTCTCAGCCGGACTCCGAGAGCAGGCTCTCGAGATCGCGGAAGCGCTTGTCCGCTCCGGCGCGGTGGAGATCATCGTAATAGACTCCGTAGCCGCGCTGTTCCGCAGCAGGAGATCGAGGGTGACATGGGCTCGTCCCACGTCGGACTTCAGGCACGCCTTTTATGTCTCAGGCACTGCGCAAGCTGTCCGAATCGTGTCAAAGACAAACTGCATAATCATATTCATAAACCAGCTCCGCGAAAAGGTCGGCGTTATGTACGGAAACCCCTGAGACGACGACGGGCGGACGTGCGCTCAAGTTCTACGCTCGGTGCGCCTTGACATCCGCCGCTCGAGGTGCTCAAGACCGGCACGGAGAGCTACGGAAACCGCGTCAAGGTCAAGGTTGTGAAAAACAAGGTCGCACCTCCTTCCGCGTGGCGGAATTCGACATTCTCTACGGAAAGGGAATATCGAAGAGCGGCGAGATCATCGATCTTGCGATCGCGCGCGACATTATCGAAAAGAGCGGATCGTGGTTCTCCTACAACGGCGAGAGACTTGCACAGGGCAAGGACAACGCGCGCCGCGTGATCGAGGAGTCCCCGAGCTCGCCAGAAGGAGATCGAGGAGAAGGTCCGCGCCGCCGGAATCACCGAGGATATGATCGAGGACGCATTTGCGGAGGAGGACGAGGACGAGCTCGACATCCGCACCCTTGATCTTGAGGGCTGACGGATTCTCCCGATATGGAGATAAAAAGGTCGCATATGAGAATTTCCGCAATATCGCGGAGGCTGAGGTGGCTTTTACCCCCGGAACGAACGTGCTGTGGGGGAATAACGCGCAGGGCAAGACGAACATCCTCGAGGGGATATACTTTCTTCGCCAGAGGGAAGAGCTTCCGCGCGTCGTCCGACAGAGAGACCGTGCGCTTCGGCGAGCAGTGCGCCCGCGCCGAGCTGACGTTTCGGCGCGCGGCGAGCGCGAGAGAAAACGGTGCTTGAAGCGTACATTCCCGCATCGGGGAAGAAGAAGCTTCTTCGCTCCGGCGCGCCGCTTTCCGGCGTGTCCGAGATGATCGGCGATTTCACGGCGGTGCTGTTCTGCCCGGAGCATCTGTCGCTTGTCTCCGGCTCTCCCGCCGGCAGGCGCAGTTTTCTCGATATTGCATCGGCACAGCTTTCGGGCGTGTATGTCGGCGAGCTTCGCCGCTTCATGCGCGCGCTCGATCAGCGCAATGCGCTGATCCGCTCGTGCCGTCAGGGCGGCGTGCATGTATCCGATGCCGAATGGGAGGCGCTTGCCGCCGTGATGGCACCGAGCGCGGCGTACATTGCCGGAGCGCGCCGCGAGTACGTCGGTCGCCTGTCCGGATTTGTGGCGGAGCATTTCGAGCGTATGACTTCCGGAAACGAAATACCGGAGATATCGTATAAAAACTCAGGTGCTCCCCGATGAAGACGAAGGAGCGGCGCCTGTTTCGGAGATGGCAGCGCGGATCGAACGCCTTCTGTGCGAAAATACCGAACGCGAGATCGCGGCGGAACCACGCTTTACGGGGTCCACCGTGACGACCTTGTGATAAAGCTGAACGGACGTGAGGCGAAAAGCTACGCCTCACAGGGCAGACGCGGAGCCTCTCGCTTGCGATGAAGCTTGCGGAGGGCGAGATTGCGGGGAGTCAGGAGGAGAATATCCGGTGTTTCTTCTCGATGACGTTCTGTCGGAGCTTGATTCGGAACGCAGGACATACATACTCGGCGCGCTCAGGGACAGGCAGATCATCGTCACGTCGTGCGAGCCGGAGCTTTATTCTGGACGTGAAACGGCAAACCTTATAAGAGTGGATAACGGACGTATATTATTATGAATCAGTGCCGCGGTGCGGCACCGGACGCAAATCGGAATATGAAAGAAGATATGGAGTAAAGTGAGCGAACATAGTGAAAAGACGTACAGCATAATATCATTGGATTCGGGAAATGCGGGGGTAAAGGTAAAGCTTGCCGCGTCGGACAGCCCCTGAGGTGCAGACATACCTTATTAAAAGACGCACGATGAAAAGTCTCGGATTGCATGAGGGCGATACGGTTGATCAGGATGCGGTGTCGTGCATATTTGACGATGCGGAGCTTTGCCGCGCGGAGGCAAGAACGACAAAGATCCTTTCGTATTCGGATCACAGCTGTCAGGCTCTTGTGCGCAAGCTTGTGTCATACGGCTTTTTCCCGAGGAAATCGCGCGTCAGGCGGCACAGTCCGCTGTCGATCGGGGCTATATAAAGGAGACCGAGCAGGCGGCGCAGTGCGCGGACTACTACATACGTCATAAATATTGGGGCAAGAAGCGCATTGCGATGGAGCTTATCAGCCGCGGATACGGCAGAAAGACCGTCAGCGAGGCGATAGCGACGATAAGCGACGCTTTTCGAGGCGACGATAGTGAAGCTCGTCGAGAAGAAGTATCCCGAGCCTGCCGAGGATCGTGCGGAGCATGAGCGCCGCATCTCGGCGACATCGAGAATGGGATACAGCCTCAGCGAGATAAAGAAAGCAATGAGCGCTGTTTACGGCGAAAATTTCTGAGATCATTTGCGGAAAGGTAATCTTTTGGAAAACGGAAATATAAAGGTCGGCTTCGTGTCTCTCGGATGCTCGAAGAACCTCGTTGATACCGAGGTAATGCTTTATCGGCTTAACGAAGCGGGATACAGCATTACCGCTGATGAGACCGAAGCGGATGTCGTTATAATAAACACCTGCGCGTTTATCGAGAGCGCAAAGACCGAGGCGATAGACAACATCCTCGATATCGCGTGGCTGAAGGAGAACCGCTCTCTGCGCGGCATAGTCGTTACGGGATGTCTTGCGGAGAGGTACCGCGGCGAATTGCTCGAGTCGATGCCCGAGGTCGATGCGGTCCTCGGTGTGGGATCAATACATCGGATCGCGGAGGCGGTCGCGGCGGTGCTCAGAGGCGAGAAGTTTCGGGCTTCGACGACAAGGAAGAGGTCGAGTCTCGGACAGAGCCGCATCGTGACGACGGGCGACGCATACGCTTATCTCAAGATCGCGGAGGGCTGCTCAAAACCGATGCACCTACTGCGCGATCCCCTCGATACGAGCAGAATGCGCCCCGCACTATGGAGAGCATAGTCGCAGAGGCGCGCGAGCTTTGCGGACATGGGAATAAAGGAGCTTTGTATAATCGCGCAGGACACAACGTCCTACGGCATAGACCTGTACCGGCAGGCTTGCGCTTTCCGAGCTTCCTCGAAAAAGCTGCTTGCGGACAGATTTCCCGTGGATACGCCTGCTCTACCTTTTTACCCCGACAGAATAACCGACCGGCTTCTTTCGGTCATCCGCAGACAACTGAGAATACTTTTATTTCGATATTCCCGTGCAGCACATCTCCGATACCGTGCTGGAAACGCATGAACAGACGCGGAGACGGCGCAACGGTCAGAGAAGCGCTTGCAAAAATACGACGCGAGATTTTCGGGCGCGGTGCTCCGCACGACCGTTATTGTGGGCTTCCCGGCGAGACCGATGAGGACTTTACCGAGCTTTGCGAATTTGTGAAGGAAACGGAGTTCGACCGCTTCGGCGCGTTCACCTTTCTCGCGCGAGTGAGGGTACGCCCGCATACGATTTTGAGGATCAGATCGACGCGCAGACCGCTAGGACAGATACGATATCCTTATGGCGGCGCAGCTTGAGATCACCGCAGCGAAGAACGAGGCGAAGATCGGCGAAGAGCTCGACGTGCTCTGCGAGGGATTTGACACCGTGGCGGAATGCTTCTACGGAAGGAGCGCCGCAGACGCCCCCGAGGTTGACGGGAAGGTGTATTTCAGGCTGCCCGAGGCATCGGACCGACCGAATCAAGGGCGATTTCGTGCGTCCGCATCACCGAGGCTATGGACTACGACCTCGTCGGAGAGATGCTCTGAGTGATGAGCACCGACCGATCGCCGATCGGTTCGGCGGGCTTACAGGCCTGAGCGACAAACGATCAAATGAGAAAGGAAAGCCTTTTTCCGAAGGCGACTGCTTAAAATGAATCTGCCGAACAAACTTACGGTTTTTCGCATAATACTTGTACCGATACTGCTCATACTGCTCATGCTCCCGCTTCCCGCGGCGGCTGTCCAGATATCCGCGGCGGCGGTATTTATCCTCGCTTCGCTTACCGATCTTATCGACGGAAGATCGCACGAAAATACAGCCTAATAACGGATTTCGGCAAGTTCATGGATCCCCTCGCGGATAAGTTCATCGTATGTGCCGCGCTTCTCGGGATTCTTGTCCGCTATGACGGAACCGTGCCCGGATTTCCCGATATCCGCCCCGCGTTTCTTTGGGCTGCGGCGATCGTCGTGTTCCGTGAGCTTGCGGTAACGTCTCTCAGACTCGTCATCGCGGGACGCGACGGAATCGTTGTTGCGGCAAGCTGGCTCGGCAAAGGTCAAGACCACCACACAGATGGTCTGCATTTCCGTAATCTTCCTTGAGCCCGTGCTTCTCGGACGGATAAAGATATTCGGCGAGTACCATATCCTTACCTATATCACGATGGCTGCGATGACAGTTGCGACTCTCTGGTCGGGAATAAACTATATCGTTACCTATTGGCGGGGTATATCGATCCGCAGAAGTAAATCCCCTGCATTCGCGCGGATCATTCGCACGACTTCCACGAAGCGAACGTTTTGCGGCTCTGCTTTTTTCGAAACCTCTTTCGTTTGCGCCGACCTTTACAGCGGGAGCACGGAAGGATTCATATTCAATTTTTTGCCGCCCCTTCGGCGGCGGAACGGAGATAAATATGGCAGGATCACCTTTTACAGATACACACCGCCTTTCAAACGGAGTTGAGATTCCGATTCTCGGATTCGGCACATGGCAGACACCCGACGGGGACACCGCGCGCGACTGCGTGAAGGCGGCTCTTGACGCGGGATATCGGCATATCGATACCGCGTGGGTCTGCGGGAACGAGATCAGTGTCGGAGAGGGAATACGCGCGTCCGGTGTAAACCGCGGCGATATATTCCTCACGACAAAGCATTGGGTCACCGAGCGCGGGTATGAAAAGACGAAGGCGGCGATCGACGTATCGCTTAAAAACCTCGGCGTCGATTATCTCGATCTCTACCTTATCCATTGGCCCTGCGTGGCGAAGATATCTCCCGATTGGAAGGAGATTAACGCATCGACGTGGCGCGGATTCGAGGGAGGCTTACCGCGCGGGCAAGATCCGCGCGCTCGGCGTGTCGAATTTCGAGCCGCTCCACCTTGACGCGCTCCTTGAGACAGCCGAGGTTGCACCTTGCGTAAATCAGATAGAATTTCATCCGGGATATACACAGCCTGAGAACGTGAAGAGATGCCGCGAGCTCCGGAATCGCGGTCGAAGCTTGAGCCCGCTCGGATGCGGCGCGGTTCTCGGAGATGTACGTCTTGCGGAGATCGCGGGCAGATACGGCAAGTCCGTCGCACAGCTCTGTATCCGGTTTGCTCTTCAGAGCGGGTGATCCGCTGCCGAAGTCCGTGCATCCGGACAGGATAAAGGCAAACACTCAGGTGTTCGACTTTGAGATTTCTCCCGAGGATATGGCGCTGATCGGCGCGATCGACGGGCTCGGATTCTCGGGATACCGTCCCGAGGACGCACCGGCGGACGCGCGCTGTAAACATCATGCGCAGCGGCGCGCGTCGGGCATCGATGCCCATGGGCACGCTATACGGCGTATTGCGTCGGAGCGAACGCATTTTCGGGTGCGATATGTAAAATGCCCGATAACCAAGCCTTTTTGTGTCGGCGGCAGCTTTAAAAACCGGTCGGCAAAAGGATATATTGCGTAAACCGCAAAAACGCAAAACTGCGGGGATCCTCTCGTGTAGGGGTCCTCCGCAGTTTTTATAAGCCGTTCGGTGTGGAGCGGTATATACGGCGGCGGGAGTAATTCCGGCTGTTCCAAACATAGAGGTGGACTTTTTTCACGATTCGGTGTTATAATCGATCTTCGGTAAATTTGAATTTGGAGGCGATGTCATGAAGCTGAAAAAGGATTCATCGGGGATTTTCGGTCTGTCAGGTAGAAGATTATTTTCTCGTAAATTTGGAACTGAATATTGCTTTATCGGGAAAAACCGACGAGGAAAGATCGCTCGTATGTGCCGAGAGCGAAGTTCCCCAAACGTAATAAAAACGGGAGACGGTTGAAAGCGATCTGCATCTGCGGCGTTCTGGACTTTTCGTTGATCGGGATATTGTCTGAAATTGCGGCGGTTCTGGCAGACAACGCGATTTCGATTTTTTGCCGTATCCACTTACAATACGGATTATATTTTTGATAAAAAGCGAGGATTATCAGCGCGGATTAGAGGCGCTGAAAACTGCGGGATACGAGATTACGGACTGACGGGGTTTCCGCTTGTCGACGACCGCACAACCGAACAGGCAGCCCTCCGTATTTTTTGTATCCGGTACAATCATACGGAGGCTTTTCTTTTTATCCGAATCATATCGGTTGTTCTGACCGTTTCCGCGCATAAAGCCGCCCTGCGGAATAATCACCGCAGGCGCGCCGCATAAGATATCGGCAGAAGTGATGTTTATCGGAGGTGCGCCCATGAAACGGAATCTCGCTTTGGCAGCTTGCGGATTTTGCTTCCTTTTACATCGATCGGCGGAACACTTCTTCATTTCCTTTATGACCTGACGGGACAAAGCGTCGTGGCCGCCCTGTTTTCGGCGGTCAACGAATCCACTTGGGAGCATATGAAGTTTTTGTTTTTTCCGATGTTCGTTTTTGCGCTCGTGCAGAGCCGATTTTCGGAGAGCGTCCTGACTTCTGGTGCGTGAAGCTTGCGGGAGCGCGGCGGGACTTGCACTGATCCCCGTGCTGTTTTACACATACAACGGCGCGATCGGCAAATCCCCCGGCGCGGTCAACATAGCGATCTTTTCGCGGCGGCAGCCGCATCGTTCCTTTGGAATGTGCGCTTTTCAAAAAAGGGAAATGTGAAGTGCCGCCTGCCGTATCTCGCTTTTTGCGCTGCTCTGCCTGATCGGCGTGCTGTTCGCGGTGTTCACCTTCGCGCCGCCGCACCTTCCGCTTTTTGAGGATCCGATCACGGGAACGTACGGTATCCCGTTGTGAGTGAAGGACGGCGGGGAAAGGCGGCGCGTCCCCGAGCGGCTGTCGATCTGGCGCTTGCGGATTTCCCCGCTCATGCGCGCCGGGAATTTGTACCCCGCCGCCTTTGTGAGCCATGCGCCTTTGATGCACACGGCGGATGTTTTTCATCGGATGTTCTCGGACGCCCGCCGTTAAACGCCCGAAATTTGAAAAAAGGAGGTTTTCGCTCCTTTTCGGATTTTTTGCGATCAGAATACGATTTCCTTTCGGAATCGGAGGAATCGTAGATGCCCTGCATGATCTTCGACGTGAGAATTGCGTAGTCGATGTGGGACTGATCTTCTCTCCGGTCTTTACGCTGTGAATGAAGCCTGAATCCTGTTCAGGAACATATCTCCACGGTCGAACTTCGCCTCTTCGGAGATGAAGGTCTTCGATGCGACCTTGTATTCCGAGAAGCCGCCGCCGTAAACGAGACGGATGCCGCCTTCGGTTCCGATGAAGTCGATGTAGTTTCGGGCTCGATGTTCTGCGCCCATGCGCCCTCGAGGGAGAGTGATCGGTCCCTCGGTGCGGATGAATGCCGTTACGCTGTCGTCTACATCGTAGGTTCCGTTCACGTTGCGGGTCTCCTCGGACCACATTCCGCGGTAGAGGTAGTTGGGAATGTCGCAGCCGAGCTTCGAGAACGCTTTGCCGCATACCGCGAGAGGCTGAGGATCGCCGAGGCAGTACATTACGAGGTCGATGGGTGAACGCCCCCAGTCGATGAGCCACGCCGCCGCCGGAGATCGCCTTGGTGGTGAATGCGCCGCCGATTCCGGGTATGGAGCGATGGCAGCGGAAGTTTACGAATACATGGTATACCTCTCCGAGCTCACCGGGGCTCATGATGCGGCGGCGAACCTCGTTTACTGAGGTGGCAAAGCGGTTGACGACACCGATGTTCAGAATCTTTCCGGTTTCATGCTGAACCTTCTGCATCTCGAGCGCCTCCGGAGTAAATGCCGGTGCCGCGGGCTTCTCGCAGAGAACGTGCTTCCGGCGCGCAGAGCGTCGATTGCGATCGTCTTGTGCATGAGATTGGGCGTGCAGACGCTTTACCGCGTCGATCTCGGGATCGTTCAGATGATGTGATAATCGTCGATCGCGCTTCCGCACTTGTATTCCTCAACTGCTTTCTCCGCCTTCGACTTGACGATGTCGCAGAAATACTCCTGATCTCCGCATCGTCGCACTTCATGTGGAAGGGATGTGAGCCGTTTGCAATACAGCCGCATCCGATCACCCGACCTTGACTTTTTCCATATCGGTTTTTCTCCTTAGAAAATTTTAATTTATTCGTGAGCCGCCGTGCGGCGTTTTACGACAGTTTCCGCTCGTCGTCGAGCAGTGCGAAATCCTCGCGGGGAGTTTTCGCCTCGGGTAGGGTCTCCGTCGGATATCCGAGAATCACATTTCCCACTCCGACATAAGACGGATCGATCCCCCATTCCTTCATGAGCCGCTTGCCCTCGGGGACGCCATTTTCCTCCTTTGCACGGTGGATCCAGCATGAGCCGAGACCGAGCGAATACGCCGCGTTCAGCATATTCCCGATTGCAAGGCTCGCGTCCTCGATGTATGTCGGCACGGAGGAATCCGCCATGACGACGATCACCGTCGGCGCGCCGTAGAAGGGGATCGCCGCTGCCGCCCATAACGGAGGCGTTGAGCTGCGAGAGAAGCTTTATTTTGTCGGGGTTCTGTACGGCGACGGCACGCGCGCTGTGCCGATTCATTCCGGAAGGCGCGTGACTGCCCGCGGCGAGAACCTCGCGCGCAGCTCCGATATCGATATCTGTTCTCCTCGGAAGCTGCGGCAGCTTGCACGGGAGCAAAGGGTTTTTATCGTTTCATTCATAATGATCTGTCTCCGTTCCGCCGCCGATGCGGCAAATATTTTCACGTAGACGCGAAAATACGCCGCGAAAAATATGGGTATTTGTACAGTGCCGGAGTCTGTCCCCGGCGTTATTTTCGCAAAGCCCTGTCAAACTTTCAATCAATTCACCGAAGTTTCCGAAGGGAACTGAAGCGCGGAGCGCTGCGGGTGAATTGCAGAGTGAAGCGGACGCGCGTTAAAGTACGGTTGGCGTTATTTTCGCAAAGCCCCGTCAAACTTCAATCAATTCACCGAAGTTTCCGAAGGGAACCGAAGCGCGGAGCGCTACGGGTGAATTGCAGCGTGAAGCGGACGCGCGTTAAAGTACGGTTGGCGTTATCTTCGCAAAGCCCCGTCAAACTTCAATCAATTCACCGAAGTTTCCGAAGGGAACCGAAGCGCGGAGCGCTGCGGGTGAACTGCAGCGTGAAGCGGACGCGCGTTAAAGTACGGTTGGCGTTATCTTCACGCCATTCATTTCTCTGCCACCCGGTAGCGCGACATATAAACTATGCGGCGCTCGCCGAGTTTTTATGTCGTCGGACACCTTGTCCTCGGTCGTGTCGTATACGATGAGGATCTCGTTCGGTCTTGTCTCAAATATCGAGACATAACCTGACGGACCGCGATCCCACTGGCCGTCGTTTTCGGCGACGATGAACGGCTTTGACCATGTGTATCCTTCATCTCCCGAGATCTGCATGAACGTGTCCCACTTGCCCGACGCGCAGACGATCGCGCCGTTCTCGAGACGGATCAGCCGCGGAAGAACTCCGTAGGGATTGAGCACCTCGGGCTTCGACCACGTTTTTCCGCTGTCGTAGGAGTGTGAGAAGAACATGGGCGTGTAGACTTCGTGCCCCTGCGTTCTTATCGCCGCGAGGATGTGACCGTTTCCGAGGTAGAGAAGATCGGGCCTGCAGTACCCTCCGCGTCCGCGATCGGGTATGTCTGACAGTCCGCGATCGTGGAGAGATACTCGAAGGTGTGACCGTTGTCGTGAGAGATCAGGCACCATGAGCGGTACTGATAGAAATCGTAGTTTTGAAGTACTCGAGCTTTGAGCGGTCGCTCTTGAACTGACCGTACATCGTCATTATGATGTCGCCGTTTTCAAGCTGTATCACACCGTGATCGACCGAGCCGGTGTGATAGTTCTTCTTGTCCTCGCTGTCGCCGAAGCCGACCGCGAGATCGGGAATATCGACGGAGCAGTATTCGCACTGCGCCGTTCCCGCGCGGAGCACGTCGAAATTCTCGGCGCGCGCGATGCGGAGCACGAACGGTATCTTTTTCCTGCGTCTCGACATCGAAATCGAAGTTTACGACGCTGTGGGAATCCGGGGCTTATGTACGAGCCGTCCGCAAGGCGGGTGAAGTTGCCGCGCCGTCTGCCGTCCCTTATCTCGGTCCATGTGTCGCCGTAATCGGATGTGGAGAGCACATACGCGCCGGCATCGACCATGATATCGCCGCCGTCGCCCTTCATCATTCCCGCAGGGTAGTTTCCGATGCCCCAGCGTTTGGTATCTATATGTTCAAAGGTGTAATTCTTCATTTGACGTTCCGTCCCTCGGTGTATTTACGGCGTGCGCCGAGCCCATAACGAATTATAACAATTGCGGGGGGCAATGTCAATAAAATTCGGAATGAAAATAGTCTTTTGCGTTTTTCTTCCGATTCCTCAATTTCTATTGACAAAATACCGTTTTGTGATAAAAATCCACAGTTGAACAAGACAAATACAACGGAGGAACGATAATGAAGAAAATACTTGCGTTTTTGCTTTGCGCCGTGATGACGCTTTCCGTATGTGTCGCCGCATTTCCCGCGCATGCTGCGGATAACTGCACCGACGGGATCACCCCCGGCGACGTAAACGGCGACGGCAGCGTCGGAATGAAGGATATAATTATACTTATTCGCAGCCTTTTCGGATTACCCCGTGACGATAAACGAGGCAAACTCGGATACGCTTCACGACGGCAAGATCGACATGAAGGATCTTATTCAGCTTATCAAAGCGCTTGCGGGATGGAAAAGAGGTTCGCCTCTGCCATTGGGATACCAAGGAGGAGACTGTTGCCGCCGACTGTCTGAACGGAGGAAAAGCGAAGCTCACCTGCAAGGTCTGCGGAGACAGTGCCGAGGTCGATACGCGCCCGCTCGGTCACGACTTCGATATGAGAGTGACGGGCAAGTGCACACGCTGCGACGAGAAATCCCCCGATTACGCATATGTCGTATACAGACATTACCTCCTCGGATATCAGAGCGTGTACATCGACGGCAGAGACGAGGAGAACGGGTTTTTCGTTCAGGATCGAGAATATGGAGGTCGAGAACAAGATTCTTGCGCTTGTCTCCGTAGCTGACGACGACGAAAACGGTCTCACGTTCGGTATTCAGCTTGAGCCCGGAAAGCGCCGTGTAAATTTTTCGCATATCTCACGGATGCCGGGGAGATGTTTTATTGGGAAGGCAAAATCACCCCGATAAATTTAACGCCGATACCGGAAGCGGCATAACGGTTACCCGGACCGAGCCCGCACTCGGCGCCGAGGATGCCAAGAGCATAAGAGAATTCAGCGTGCTGTTTTCGGCTCTTGCAATCGCGGGAACCGAGCAGATGATCTCCGAGTCCGGAATCGACGATATCTCGATTGAGGACTTCGGATTCGAGTCCGTGACCGCCGCCGGCTGATATACCGTGCTGATCGCCCTGTCGGTTTATCCGATGCGGCCGGATGAACAGTCTGCCGGGACGATCGCCCCGGACGGCGTGCTTTGCCGCGTGTCCGATCTCCGGCGAGCTTTGCCGCCGTGTATTTCCGACCCGATCTCAAAATAAAACCCCCTCACCCCGCCTGCCCGGTCGAACGATCGGCATACGGCTTTTCGTGGGGGATTTTTTCTGCTCCGACGCGGCGGGATTTTGCGAACTTGCGAAGCCGCGCGGGGCTTTCGATAAAACGTGTGGGGCGGCGAATCGCTGAACTGCGCAAGGCTTCCGCCGCACCGCCGCACAGCGTATTGCTCCTGCGCGCGCCGATGCGAAAAATGCGAAAATCGGCATCACTCCCGAAATAAAGGAGCGATGCCGAAAAGCATCATACGGTCAGCTCAGAGCGACGCGATCACACCGCCGAGCGCTTCGGGAGAGGTACAGAGCGCCTCGGCTCCCGCCGCCTTGAGGATCTCGCGCGAACGGTATCCCCATGTGACCCCCGACGGGATGCATGAGAGCGTTGCGCCCGGTCTTCATATCAACATCGCTGTCACCGACAAACGCACATTCACCGGCTGTCACCCCGAGCTCCGAGATCGCGCGCTCGAGCGAGAGCGGATCGGGCTTCGTCGGGATACCTCGACCTGACCGTGGACGCTGTCGAACACCCCTGGGAAGATGTCCCCGATGATCTTCTTGACGAACGGTTCCTGCTTGTTCGAGAGAACGCCGAGACGGTACGTCTTTTTCAGCTCGGAAAGAGCCTCCCACGATTCCGTCGTAGGGACGGGTCGCATTGCCGCAGCACTCCGCGTAGCAGTCGTTGTACTTCTTGAGCGCGCGCGTCACCGATTCGTCGTCAATGGATGAGTATGAGCCGTCCGGCATCGAATCGCGACGAAATTCCGCGCACCGCGGTTTTTATGAAGCGGAGCAGCTCCTCGCGGAGCGCTTCGCCCAGCCGAACGAGCGGAGCATGGCGTTCATCGCCTCTCTGAGATCCTCCATGGTGTCGCAGAGCGTGCCGTCGAGATCGAAAATAATTGCTTTTTATCATAATTTCTCCGTGTCTGTCGGACGCGGCAGCGCCGCCGATGCGCTTTTCGAATAAAGCCGCTTCACCGCGCCGCCGCGTTTCCCGAATTAACGAAAAACGGGGGATCGTCCCCCGTTTTCAAAGATTATTTGATTATTTCGCCGTAGCACTCGCCGAATGCGCATGCTGCGTTCGATTCGTCGGTGTCGATGTGCATCGCGGGAGGAATTTGGGGCTTACGACATACGACATCGCCGAACACGGTGCTTCTCTCGTCGGGTCGATCTTGACGCTTACGACCTGCTTGTCCTCAAGTCGAACGTTTCGGCGGTTGCGGGATCGAGGTGTATGTGACGTTTGCGGCGATAACGCCTTCGGTAAGCTCGACCTCTCCGCAGGGTCCGACGAGGCTTGCAGGGAGCGGAGCCGCAACGTCGCCGCTCGCGGACGGGAGCCGTAACACCGAGCGAGCGTGCGTCGGTGAGGGATACCTCAACCTGTGCCGCGCTCCGTGCGGGTCCGAGAATGATCACGTTCGGAATGGACTTCTTCGGTCCGACGACGGTCACGCGCTCCTCGCAGGCGAACTGTCCGGGCTGGCTGAGATCCTTCTTGGGGTGAGGGTCGCGCCCTCGCCGAAGAAATTGCGATCTGCTCCTCGGTGACGTGAACGTGGCGCGCCGAGGTTTCAACTAAAATCTTGTCTGACATTTTTGCTTCCTCCGTGTATTTTATTTGTATATTCTTTTGATTTGCGTACCCGGAATCAAAGTCCCTTTTTCTTTTCGCCTGATCCTTGAGACGCTGCTCGGTGCTGAGCGTTCTCTTGCGGAGACGGATCGACTTCGGAGTGACCTCAATGAGCTCGTCCTCCGCGATAAAATTCGATCGCCTCTTCAAGGCTGAATATGATCGGCGGCGTCAGGCGGAGCGCTTCGTCCGCGCCCGTCGAGCGGATCGCGGTGAGGTGCTTCTTTTGCACACGTTTACGGCGATATCCTCCATCTTGGGGCACTGTCCGACGATCATTCCTCATAGACGGGGGTCTGAACTCCGATGAAGAGCGCCGCGGTCCTGCGCGTTGTAAAGACCGTAGGGAGGTCGCCTCGCCCGCCTCCGGATGCGGTGAGCGATCGGTGTAGCGCATGGTGATCTCACCCTTGTAGGCTGATATCGTCGAAGAGGGGTTGATTATTCCTCGCCGCGAGTGTCGGTGAGAAATTCCGAGCGGGTATCCGAGAAGTCCGCGCGCCGGGATCAGGTATTCGATCTTCATGCGGCTGCCGGACGGTGTCATCTGCAAGCTCACCCTTGCGGGAGCCGAGCTTTTTCTATGACCGCGCCGACCGAGCCTTCGGGAACGTCGATGTAGACTCTCTCCATCGGCTCGCACTTCTTTCCGTCGATCTCCTTGTAGAGGACGTGGGGCGTCGAGCAGGTGAGCTCGTATCCCTCGCGGCGCATCGTCTCGATTAGGATCGAGGAGGTGCATTTCGCCGCGTCCCGCGACCTTGAAGGAGTCGGTCGTTTCGCCGTCCGCCACGCGGAGCGAAACGTCGCGCAGAGTCTCCTTGTAGAGACGCTCGCGGAGCTGGCGCGAGGTCACGAATTTGCCCTCGCGTCCGGCGAACAGGCTGTCGTTTACGGAGAAGGTCATCTCCATCGTAGGCTCGCCTCACCTTGACGAACTCAAGCGGCGTGGGATCGAGCGGCGACGCGATCGTGTCACCGATCGTGATATCCTCCGCGCTGAGAAACAGACGATGTCGCCCACCGTCGCGCTCTGCGCGGGAACTCTGTCAAGTCCGTCAAACTCGAACATCGAAACAACTTCATTTTTCTTCGGGGTCGCATCCGGATCGTGATAGTTTACGACGACCGCCTCATCGCCGATCTTCGCCGTGCCGCGCTCGATGCGTCCGATTCGATACGTCCGACGTAATCGTTGTAGTCGATCGAGGAAAACGAAGCTGGAGCGGAGCATCGGAATCGCCTTCGGGGCCGGGGATGTAGTCGATGATCGTGTTGAACAGAGGATCGAGATTGACTCCCTTTTCGTAAGGGAGAGGGATGCGGTGCCCGCGCGTCCTGAGCAGAAGATCATCGGTGAATCGAGCTGCTCGTCCGTCGCGTCAAGCTCGAGAAGAAGCTCGAGAACCTCCTCCTCGACCTCTTCGAGGCGCGCGTCGGGACGGTCGATCTTGTTGATGACGACGATTATCTTGTGACCGAGCTCCATCGCCTTGCCGAGAACGAATCTCGTCTGAGGCATGGGGACCCTCCGCCGCATCGACGAGCAGGAGAACGCCGTTTACCATCTTGAGTATGCGCTCGACCTCTCCGCCGAAGTCTGCGTGCCCGGGGGTATCTACTATGTTTATTCTCACATCGCCGCGGATGACCGACGTGTTTTTCGCAAGTATCGTGATTCCGCGCTCGCGTTCGAGATCGCCGGAGTCCATGACGCGCTCCGTGACCTGCTGATTTTCGTGGTATTCGCCGCACTGCTTCAGCATTTCGTCCACAAGCGTGGTCTTACCGTGATCGACGTGTGCGATTATCGCAATGTTTGCGCAAATCTGTTACCAAAAATACTCTCCGTTTCGCGCTTTAGATTATATCATGAGGTTTTACAAAAAATAAAGGGGTTTTTATAAATTTTGTTGAAAAACACCGAGAGGGAGGGGCAAACAGCATCGCGAGGTGCGAAAAACCGCCCTTCGGCAGCTTTTTCGGAGGATATATGTTCGCATACGTTCGGCGTACACAGTGTCCGGCGATTTATGAGTCGTGCACTTTGCGGCACGCTTCGGCTTGTACGCTTCCGACCCGCACTGCGAGCCCGCCTACGGCGGCACGGGGCAGCGAATATGCCGGAGAAAGAAAATCCGATCGTCAGGCGGCGGCGCACGGAAATTGTGCGGGCTTTTTCGCCGATATATTGGAAATCGCGTCCGCAAACGGCTATAATAGATTAAAGCATATGCTGCCGCCGTGCGGATATCGGCGGGGTCAAGTTTGAAAAGGACGGTATTATCATGAAAATAATCCCCACACCGAACAAAGCGGAGCTGACGGCGGATCTATCGATCTCGAGGAAAATCGCCGCTGTCGCCGTTGAAAACGGAAGCGACCGCAGAATAACCAAGATCGCCGTTACACTGAAGCGTGAGATCGAGGCTTTGCTCCGCTCCGGTGAAGCTGCGTGCCTGCTCCGCCGAACGCACGGGCAAAGGCTGCGCGCGCGTGCGCATTTCCCACGGAGAAGCGGGAGAGGGCTACGCTCGATATTGACGACGGCGGTGTGAGGATCGTCGGCGACGGAGCGGCGGGCGCATATTACGGCGTGCAGACTCTCCGTCAGATAATTCACGAGTACGGCGATTCGCTTCCCCATTGCAGGATCGAGGATAAGCCGGAATTTGCGGAGCGCGGATTCTATCACGACGTGACGAGAGGGCGCGTCCCCACGCTGAAGCAGCTATGCCATATCGCCGATCTGCTCGCGTATTATAAAGATCAATTCTCTTCAGCTTTACGTCAGGGACGCTTTGAATTCGTCGAGTACGACGGGATCATGACGGAGAACGTGCTCACCGCCGAGGAGATCACCGCGCTCGACGATTACTGCTACGACAATTTCATCGAGCTCGTTCCGTCGCTTGCCACGTTCGGACACCTCTACAACCTCCTTCAGAGCGATAAGTACAAGCATCTCTGCGAAATGGAGGATTGGAAGCCGGAGAAGATGTATTGGCTTGAAAAGATGGCGCACCACACGATCGACGTATCGAACGAGGAGAGCATCAAACTTATCCTCGAGCCTGATAGATCAGTTTATCCCGCTTTTCCGTTCGACAGATTCAATATCTGCTGCGACGAGACGTTTGACCTCTGCCGCGGACGCAACGCGGGCAAGGATGCCGGTGAGGAATACTTCAAATTCCTCATGAAGATAATCGAGCATGAAGAAAGAGTGGCAAGACCGTCATGATGTGGGGCGATATCGCGCTCAGCCATCCCGATAAGCTCATATCCCCAAGGATACGGTCATGCTCAACTGGACGTACGTTTCGGATCCCGACGAGGGCAAGGTCAAGGCGTTCGCCGACGCGGGGCTCAATCAGATCGTGTGCCCCGGCACGTCGAGCTGGAACCGCTTCGTCGAGGAGATCGACCGCTCAGAGGGAAATATAACCCGCCTTGCGGATTACGGCGCGAAGTACGGCGCGCTCGGCATCCTCAATACAAATTGGGAGATTTCGGCAACATCTGCCCGTTCAACTGCTCGCTCTACGGAAATCGGCGCGCAGAAGGGGTGGAGATGCTCCGCCGTCCTCACGGAGGAATTCGAGGAGGCGGCAAGCTCGCTGCTTTCTACGATTCCGACGACATAAACGTGATCTCTCATACGCACGATGGGCCGCTGCGAGAGAAGCTGCGATTGGATGGAGTTCATGTATTGGTACAGCGCGAACACCGTCGAGGGCAAGACCACGGAGCTTGCCTGCGATACCGATGCCGCGATCGCGCATATTGCGGGCTTGACGGGGTAATTGCCGCACTTCGCGGTATCGGCGAGGATGACGAAAGAATATCCGATCTCATTCTCTCATGCCGCGCGATACAGCTTATGAACCGCGTCTGCCTGAAGATCCAAAAGGGCGTTGAAGGCTACACCGACCGCGTCACTCTTCTGTACGATGTCGAAGCGTGGCTCAAGCCCTACCGCGAGTCGTGGCTCCGCGAGAACAAGCTGAGCCAGCTTGATCTCGTTGACCGCTTCATGCACGAGGTTGCGATCTGCTGATCCGACCCGACGTCGCCCCGACCGCACAATCGAAAAACGAAAATCGCCCATGCGAGAAAGAAGGAGGATCGTCAGATCCTCCTTCTTGTGTGTCCGTATTCATGCGCGCCTTTCAACCTCGCGTCGTTCCGCGCTCAGATGTCGAAGGTCTCCTCTTCCTCGTAAAGCTGCATGAGGCGATCCTCCGCGGTTATGCGCCTGTCCTCCAAGCTCGGCGGCGCGCATATAGTTGTATGCCGCTTCGCCGAAAAGCTCGTCCGTGATCTCGACAAGCTCTTTTCGAGCGCGGCGATCTCCGCACGCACTTTCTCAACGTGCTTTCGGTACTTTTCTTTCCTCGGCGGCATTCTTCTTTCTTTCGAGATACTCGTCCTTCGCCGAGGAGATGCTCTCCTTTGCGGCGGCGGACACCTCTGCCGCTCCTTCGCTGCCGCGCGCTTTTTCTGCTCGTATTCCCTGTATGTTCCGCGGAAATCGACGGCGCCGTCGGGAGATATCGTGATGATTCTCGTCGCCAGCTTGTCGATAAAGTATCTGTCGTGGCTGACCGCGATCAGCGTTCCGTCGTATCCGGCGAGCGCGTCCTCGAGCGCCTCGCGCGACGATATGTCGAGGTGGTTTGTCGGCTCGTCGAGGATCAGAAGATTCATCTTTGGAACATCAGCTTCGCAAGGGTGAGACGCGCGTTCACCGCCCGAGAGGACGGATACGCTTTTCGACACATCCTCCGCGCGGAAAAAAACTGTGCGAGCACTCCTGTATATCGCGCTCCGCCATCGTGGGGTATGCGTCCCACAGCTCGTCGAGAACCGTTTTCGTGTCGGTGAGATTCTGGTTTTCCTGATCGTAGTAGCCGAGCTCCACGTTGTATCCGGAAGTCCACGCGCCCGCTCTTCTGACGCATCAGTCCGCACAGAATCTTGACGAGTGTCGATTTTCCGCAGCCGTTCGGACCGAGGATGAACACCCGTTCGCGCTTTTTCACATCAAACGATATGCCGGAAAAAAGCGTGTTCTGACCGAAGCCCATCGAAAGCTCCTTCACCGACAAAACATCGTTTCCGCTTTCGATCCCGGCGCGAAACGAAAAACCGATCCCCTTCGGCGTCGTCGGGACGCTCGACCTTTTCCATGCGCTCGAGCGCCTTCATGCGGCTTTCCGCCTTGATGAAGTTCTTTTTCGCGGTTAAAGCGGCGCTGCTGCTCGATGATCGCCTCCTGCCGCGATCTCCTTCTGCTGGAGCTCGTATTTCTTCATCTTCGCGCGGTAGTCCTGCTTCTTCTGCTCGGCAAATGCGGAGTACGGGCATTTGTAGAGCGTCGCGCGCCGATTCTCGATGTCGAGCGTCTTGTTCGTCACGCGGTCGAGGAAGAAACGATCGTGGCTCACGACGATCACGGTTTTCGGATACGACGAGAGATGCTCCTCAAGCCATGCCATCGTGTCTGTGTCGAGGTGGTTCGTCGGCTCGTCGAGTATCAGAAGCTCCGGCTCCGATGCGAGAAGCTGCGCGAGAAGCAGTCTCGTGCGCTCTCCGCCCGACAGACCGGAGAGAGCGGCTGCGAGTGCATGCTCTCGGGAAAGCCGAGATGTATGAGTATGCTTTTGCATTTCGATTTGTAGTACAGTCCGCCGCCTTCCGTGAAACGCGCGTTCAGCGACGAAAATTCGGATGCCGCCGACTCAAGCTCCGCGCCGGACGCGGTGTCGAGCTTTCCTGAAGCACGGCAAGCCGCGCTTCGATCGAGAGCGCACTCTCCGGAATGCGTCGTACATCCGGTCGAGCACGGTTTCCTCACCGCCGTCCGCAAAAGGGCGCTGTCCGACAGCGAATTCTGCTCGAGTACCCGACGCGGTAGTTTTTCGCAATGTATACGCTACCCTCGGTCGGAGGGAGACGGGACGTAATCATCCCGAGCAGCGTTGATTTTCCCGCACCGTTCACGCCGACTATGCCGAGGCGGTCCCCGCGTCGAGCGAAAACGAAACGGAATCGAGAATCACTTTCTCTCTATTTTATATGAGAGGTCGCTTACACTGATTGAAATCATTGTCTCCCGTCCTGACTGCCGTCGGGATACTGCCTTCCGGCTGTGTTTGCACCGCCGTGATTTCCCTGCGTCCGCCGGACGTCGCCGTTTCGGTGATTTATCTGCCCGTAGGGATTGCCGCTCGGCACATTGCCTCCTGACCGATGTACGGCGGATTCTGCGGATATACGGTATTCTGGCGTCACGCTGAACGCGGCGCGGATCGCGCTCTCCCGTGTACCGGGGATCGGCGCGGTACTGCTGCTGACTGCGCATCCGGGGATCCTGAGTGTACTGCGGATTCTGCATTTCGCGAGGCTGTCCCGGACGCGCGGGGAAGTGTTTTGCCTCATTCCGTTCTGCGCATAGCCGTTCTGACGGGCGCGGGGATCGCCGGCGGACGTGGGACGCGCGCGCCGCGCGGTTTCCGGAGAGGTTGACTTTCGGCGGAATTCCGACGTACGGGCTGTGTCCGACCTTGTTTCTGCGCCTGCGAGCAATGAACCGTTTGCGAATTCCGAGCGGCGTAGGACGGATACGGCGACAAATACGATCACGATAAGGAGTACCGCCGCCGCGATCCAGAGGACCGTCTTGAAGAATCCCATGAGCGGTTTTCCGGGGAGGTCTGTTTCTGCGCGTCGCCGCTCTCGCTTTCCGTCTCAGGATACGAAAATCGATGTACTTGCCGTCCCAATTCGAGATGTCGATCGAGTAGAGAGCCTGAAACTTTTCGAGCAGGCGGTCGAAGACCGCGAGCGCGCCCTCACCGTACTTCTCATCGCGGAAATACTGCTCGAGGCATTCGTTGTTCACTGCCTGAAGATCGCTGTCGGTTATGTCGTTTGATGCCGTTGCCCTGGAGAATCCAATATTCGCGGTCCTCGGTCGCCATTATGAGAAGCATTCCGTTGTTGCGCTGAACCGAGCCGATCTTCCATGTGTTGAAAAGCTCTGCGGTGTACTTGTCGATGGGCGTGTCACCGTGGTCGTCACGCACACGGTGATTATCTGCGCACCGCACATCGCATAGAGCGCGTCCGCGCGTCGGTTTATGTCGTCCTCGATTTCGAGGAGATCACGTCGGCGGAATCGTACATATATACGGAAGCGCGCTGCTCCGGAAAATCGGCGCATACCGCGGAGATCGCGGAGAGAACGGCGAATGCGAGCACAAAGGGCGGTGCATATTATTCTTGAAACGGTTCTGGGAATACATTTTTAACTCGCTTTGCCGCACGGCGGCACGGTTTTATTGCACTTTGCCGCGTAACGCGGACTTTGCTTGCGGATATTCTGCCTGCGCGCTCAGCCGTCCGCGCGGTCATCCGCACTGCTTTCCACGCACAGTCGTGCGATTTGCCGGACGCGGCGACCTCATAGCTTTCGGCGGCACTTTCGTTTGCGGTTTCGGAAGCATCTTCGGGCGCGCTTTCGGCGGGTGTGTCATCGGTATTGCCGCCTGAAGCGCGGCGGGGCGTGTGATTTCGCTGTGATGCGGCGGAACGCGGATATGAGCCGCGAGACCGCAGAATACCGACTGCGGCGAAGCGTGGAATCCTATTATGCGAAGCCGAATCCCTCGGAATCCGCGAGAGAATATCGCAGAAAGCATGGAAATGCGAGCGGCATCAGGCGAAACCGCAGCTGCCGAGTAAAACTCCGTGGGCGCACTGCGTTCCGAGTGCGTAGCGGAGGTCTTCGCAGAGGAATATGAGGATGACGCCGCTGCGAAGATTCAGCGCTTTGTCGGATTGTTTATCGAGAGGCTGTCAAAATATGCTGGCAGAGCCCGCCCAGACGATCGGTGCGAATGTAAGAACCGAGCGTGCGTTCTTCAATTTCAGCGCGAATGCGCAGATCAGAAGTATGCCGCGGAGACAAGCGCGAGCAACGTCATAAGCGCAGGAGAAGCGTTCGCTTTTGTAAACAGATACGCGGGCAGGGCGGTAGGCGATCAGCGTTTCCGCAGGCGGCAAACGCTGCCACTGAAATACGAGAACAAGGAAAACACCGAGGAATCACGAAGCTCGATGCCGCGGTACCGGGAAGGATCAAACGCGGCGCAGACTGCAAAGCACGACCGATATTCCGAGCATGATGTATGATGCCGCAACGATAGGTGTGCGGCTGAAAATGCTCCACGGTCATGTCAAAACTTGTCCTGAACGAAACCCAGAAGAGAACGCCGGAGATCGCAGCGATTATGATTGAGACGGGCAGATATCGCCGTCGATGTGAGTGATTTTTCATTTCGGTTTGACATGCCTTGAAAAAGGCTTCCTTTCTTTTATATGTTCTGTGTACTGCACCGTTTTTTACGCGGCAGGAAACATGATGCGTTTCTTTTTACCGTCTTCAGACCGCGAACGTGATTTCCGGTACGGGACGGTGCAAAACGTCCGGAGACGAAGGCGTGTATATCGTGTATATATAAAATAAGATACTTTATATAATACCATAAATTTTCGCATTTCGCAATAGCGCGGTATGTTTTTGAACAAGTTCTCCGAATAAGTTTTGCCTTTTTGCGTCCGAAAATCCGTTGTGCATATTTTACAAAAATTGATTATGAAAAAATACGGAAAATTTCTACACCGTAAAAATCGTACCGGAACAAAAAAACAGTTGCATTATATAGTGAAATGTGGTAAAATCAAAAGGCTTGATGTGCGATGAAGCGGGAGGTTGCCTCTATGGGTGACTGCGCCTGAGAGGGTAATTTCCGCAGAGTATGTCCGTTAACCGGGCGAAGGCGAACGCGGGGAGGGCAGTGTATGCTGCGCAGCCGTCCCGCGGGTGATCCGCCGTCTTTGTTTGTCCGGTTCGCGTGTCTTAACCCCGCGCGAAGTCCGGCTTGTTTTAAGACGGGCAAAGATACACCGGAACCGTGTTCCCTCATCAAAGATTAAAAGGAGGAAAACCTAAATGGCAGTGAATGAGAAAGTGAGAATCAGACTCAAGAGCTATGAGCACACGCTCGTCGATGCGGCTGCGGCGAAGATCGTCGAGATCGCAAAGCGCGGCGGTGCCGAAGTATCGGTCCCATTCCGCTTCCCACGAAGAAGGAGATCATCACGATTCTCCGCGCGGTGCACAAGTACAAGGACAGCCGTGAGCAGTTCGAACAGCGCACCCACACACGTCTCATCGAGATCTCGAAGCCTTCCAAGGCTCTCATCGATTCTCTCGTGAACGTGGAGCCCCGCCGGCGTTGAGATTGATCTAAATAAGATCGCGTCAGGCATCATAAACGCCGAAAAAGCCGAATCCGCCGCACAGAGTCAGGGATCCCGTCGGGATCGGAGACTTGATGACGGAAAAGGTCAAGTTGGCGCGTCCGGCGTGGCTGCCGGGAATTCAAGCGCACCAACCAATAACCCTTACAGGAGGAAATCATGAAAAAGGAATCATCGGAAAGAAGCTGGGCATGACCCAGATTTTCGACGAAAACGGACTCGTTATCCCCGTTACGGTTATCGAGGCCCGGCCCCTGCTGCGCAACACAGAAGAAGACCGCCGAGACCGACGGTTACGAAGCTGTGCAGCTCGCATTCGAGGATGCGAAGGATAAGCATACGGGCAAACCCGCACAGGGACATTTCAAAAAGGCAGGAGTTTCCGCGAAGAAACACCTGAAGGAGTTCCGCCTCGAGAACGCCGCTGATCTCAATCTCGGAGACGTGGTGGCCGCCGATACCTTCGCCGCAGGCGAAAAGGTCGACATTACCGGCATCACGAAGGGACGCGGATACACCGGCGCGGTCAAAGATGGAACGCCCACATTCTTAAAATGACACACGGTACCGGACCGATTCACCGTCAGGTCGGATCGATGGGTGCAAACTCGTCTCCGTCCAGAGTCTTCAGAACAAGCACATGGCGGGACAGTACGGTAACGAACAGGTTACAATTTGAATCTTGAGGTCGTCAAGGTAGACGCCGAGAAGAACCTTATCGCTGTCAAGGGGCGCAGTCCCGGGCGCAAAGGGGCGGCATCGTATTTATCCGCGACGGCGTCAAAGCATAGGAGGAACGAACATGCCGGAAATTAAAGTAGTAAATATGGCAGGCAAGGAAGTCGGCAAGATGAACCTTTCCGACCGCGTATTTGCCGCCGAAGTAAACGCGCCTGTCCTCCATGCGGCAGTAAGAGCATATCTCTCCAATCAGAGACAGGAACACAGTCCACCCTCACCCGTACCGAGGTTTCGGGCGGCGGGGCGCC
>VOFG01002095.1_pt1 | contig 41914 bp, 73 predicted proteins | sample 5384171 | NCBI WGS metagenome assembly VOFG01 (sample SAMN12384726, study PRJNA508395) | human gut metagenome | isolation source: healthy gut F | host: Homo sapiens
AAACTTATATCTATTACGAAAGAACATGGGTACTTGATTGCATTTTTATATAATGCAAGAAATGATGAAGGAGGATTGGGCTGAAGAGTTTGAATATATTGATTACGAGCAACTAATTGATGAAATGATGTATGCTATCGACCAATTTTTGGAAAAGCTCCAACAGAATCCAATATTCAATTTACTTGAAAAAGACCTAGCTTGCCTAGAGGAACACTCGGAAGGTATTGGCGACGATTTTTTCAAAAAAACAAGATTCAGTATGGAGAAAGCAAGCCGCAAGGTGGAAAGAAGAAACATGCCATATCATCCACCCTATTGCGATAACACGGAAACCACATTAAACAAACTTGGCATGGGGATTATGAAACAATTAATAAAAGGTTATCCGCCCAAGCAAAGTTTTAATGGCATACCTTGGAGAGGAACATCAACGATTCCAAAAAAGTATAATCGACGATGACTTTAGTGCTTTGGAAAACACGAACGCTCACGTGGAAAGGGCTAACAGGTTTTTTCCAATGGTGTGATAATGTTCACTTGAACTTTCAAAAGACATGGATTCCGTGTATCTTGATGATTTTCACATCAGCATGTGAAACTATTGGGGAAGACCTAACATACGAAACGTTTGCTCCAACAAATCTTTTTTCTTAACGGATCTGAAACAGGGGCTCTTTATAGTTTGAAGCAACATTCAAAAGTCCAACATCTGCAACTTTGCTTCCTTTTGACCTTGTACATAGTAAATGTATAACACCACAAAGGTACGACTTCGGGAACAACTCACGAAATGAAAATAGCACTTTTTTAAATAATAGTGTTGGGTTGGTGCTTTCTTGTTGTTTGATTGTATAAAAGAAACGGTACTTCCCGTTTAAAGAATGGCAGGTAACACACGCTATGGTTGTGTGACCCTCATAGACTTCACCCCATTGTTAAAGGAAAACAATGTTATTAATCAAAATTTACCACGATGGATTTGAAAACATATTTACAAAACAAGCGCGGAAAGCAAGACGGAATTTTAAAGCCGAAAATTTTAGAACGGTGACGGCACTAATGCCAAACCTATTACCGTCGGCGAGGAATTGAAAGTGGTCGACTTCAAGGTGAAACCGTATCGCAACTGTTTATCGTTTGCGCTAGGGAAGATCAAGAGATCAGGGAAATCAAGTACACTTGGTTAGTCCGAGAGGCTGACAACATCACACCCGATAATGTAGAGTGTGTTGCCTCGGTGAAAGAGAAACATGGCGATAAACTGTGTTTCATTTACACGCTGGCTAAATACATGACGGTTGAAATTTTGTAGACTTGCTTAAAGACAAACAATCGTTCTATGCGGCAAACGGAGGTCCGATTACCATTGGGGAAAACAAGTGAAACTGCACGTGAACAAGTTCGCTTACATAGACAATTAAGATAAGGGGAAAGCGTGGAGGGGGAAAGACGGTGTTTCATATTTCTAACTTGGAATGGTATTTAAACTATTCAAAAAGAGGATATAGGCAACCGTACTTTCTCTCTCTCGCTTTAAATAACACTCAGAGAACGACACTATTTTATTTTAACTAGCACACCGATTTACCGAAATTGTATGAACAACGATTTAATGAATTTTTGCGGAGGTGAAAGTAACTTATTCACCGAGGATCAAACCGTCAGAGAGGCTGAAATTAACGACATCCGAGGATACCTATCAATTACTGAAACAGGTGTTCGATATTAACACGATAGAGTACAGGGAATCGTTTAAACTTGTACTTTTAAACAGGGCGATGAAAGTGATCGGCATTACTAGCATTGCCGAGGGAGGGATTGAATGTGTTTCTGTTGATATTAGGTTGATTTTTCAAACGGCATTACTTGCCAACGCATCATGTTTCATCATCTGCCACAATCATCCGAGTGGCAACCTGCAACCAAGTAATAACGACCGGAATTTAACCCGGACAATACACGAGGCGGGCAAGTTATTAAACATCATACTAGTAGACCATATCATCGTTACCAGCGAGGGGTATTACAGCTTTTCAGATAACGGGATTCTCTAATCTTGAAAGTTTTGATTTAACTTTGCCACACAGCAACCCGAAAGCGTTTGTTAGATGCTGAAATTTGTTTACTTTTGTGTTGAGATTCGGTACTTCCGAATTTCGGACATGTTGAATTAATGAAAGCGTTTAGCTTTATCCTTTACGAAAAAACGACCAATTTTTGCACAAGGGGATAAGCAGATACAAACGCTCATGCTTTGCCGTATATATATCTACTATATACATGGTTTAGCGTGGGGTTGCTGTTTATTCTGTGCGGGTTACTTGGTCGTACCTTTCGTAAGATAAACTTACAACTACCACGCTTTCTTGTTTATACTAATTACTTCTCCGGTAGTTGAAGTAGAGATTAATTGCAATTAAAAATGAAAAAGATTTATTTATTGATGATGTTGCTTGCTACGGTGTTCGTGGCTTGTTCTGATGATGACGATGATGACAACGGGAATGGAAACAGGGATGAAAAAGGTTGGGTTGTTACAATGAATACACAAGTAACATCAACTGATATAGACAAGGAAACTTTTCTTAGATGTGCGGGAAGTGGCAAAATGGAAATTGATTGGGGGGATGGGACAATAAGTAAAGACTTGGACTTGCCATTATATGAAGAATACGATGAAGATAATGATTACACAGAATTTTACACACGTACACGAAAGCGGGAACATACACGATTACATTGAAAAGGTGAAGGGAAACTAACACTTTTGGATACTTTTTGGGGCAGAACAACAATAGACATTACTAGATGTCCCGATTTAATTGAATTTGATTGCGAGGGAGGTGACTTAAAAGTTTTAGATATTACTAAATGTACAAAATTGGTAAAAATACATTGTGGAGATAACGAAGAACTTGCAACATTGGATGTTACTAAATGTACAGAATTAATCCTATTTAGTTGTACTAATACCAAACTTACAACTCTTGATTTTTAGCAAATGTAGCAAGTTAGAATATATTGAATGTGGCAACAATCAATTGACCTCACTAAATATCAATGGTTGCTCCGTTTTAGAAGATTTATATGCGGAAGACAATCAGCTTGATGATAATGCAATAAATCAAATTTGCAATGCTTTACCCGATAGAACAGGGAAAAAAAGCTGGTTTTGTTAGTTTAGGTGGTAATAAGGGGAAGGGAGATAAAACTATTGCAGAAAGAAAGAATTGGGAAATTTGGGGAATTTAGATAACTTTTTGCGTGTATTTGACACATGGCGTGAGGGGTGATAGGCTTATGCTTGTCACCCTTAATAATGTGAACACCACACACAAAAAAAGGAAACGTACATTTCCGACATAACATTATTAATCAACCTCCTATAAACAAATGTTTAAACCACTGTTTTAAACCGGGAAACAAAATAAGAGCATTTTAAGTAAGTGCAAAGCGGTGATAGCTCAGTCGATGCAAGGAAAGCGCAGCTTTTCATTGCCGAAGAGAGTACACAGCCTTCAAGCTGGGGTCGCGGGTTTGAGTCCCGTTTTCCGCTCTCATTTTAAAGCACTTACGATTGTAGGTGCTTTTTTTCATTTCAGGCCATTTTCATGGTTTTTACCCCCTCATGTAAGCAATGATGTAAGCAAAATCCCCCGTGTAAACCAAGATGTAAACCCAATCATTATCCGGCTCCTCGTGTGTGCGTTAAAATAAAAGAAGTAATAGTAATCCTACCGAGAATTAAGAGAGAAGGTACCTCTTTTTCGAAACTGATCCAGAGCTTACTCGTGGCTCATGCAGCCCAGATAAAATAAGTTCGGTTAAGCTCTGAAATAAGCAATGAACGAGAGGTAGTTTCTCCATTACTTCACGGTTAGATTACACTTGGTTCTCTACATAAACTGGAAGGCTAAACAAAATGAATTTGTTCAAAAGTGCCTTTGATGGATTTTCAACAGATCATTTTTTATAAGATGATAAAAAACATTTATACTTCTATATACCTGCTCACCCCAATTTCATCCATAAAACTCCGATCATGCGAGACGGCAATCACTGTTCCCCGGTAATCCTTAATAGTCGAAGTTATAATTTCAATATTCAATATATCCAGATTATTCGTAGGTTCATCCAACACAAAATACGTCAGGCGTGTTATTACCGATCATCAGACAGCACAACACGAGACGCATCTGCTCTCCTCCACTTAATTTACAACAAGGTTTATCCCAGACCTCCCGGGGAAACAAGAAACGATTCAATCGCATCTTCAACTCATGCTCCGGGATATTCTGCTCGTTAAAACATTCTGCCTGCTCATAGACCGTCAAATTGTTCCGCAACAAAGAACACTCCTGGTCCACGTACACATATTTAAAATCCACCCGGCTCAACACGCCTTCCGTCGGCTCCAATTGTCCGAGTAGTAATTTTAATAACGTCGTCTTTCCCGAACCGTTTTTTCCATCCAGACCGACACGTTCTCCGCTCTTGATCTCGAAACAAAGCGCCTGTTCCCCACAATAACCCATGCCATAGCTAAATTAACGCCACGAGCCGCGACCAAGGTTTTTCCTCGTGTAATCGCGACGGGTTGAAATCTACTTTCATTTGTTCCACACCCGGCAAGGCTGCCCGGCTTTCCGAAAGAGTCATGGAAATCGCATCTATTTTTCCCTCATGCACATCTCTCAAATGGAAGTACACTTTTCCGCCTTATTCTTCAACGTATTCATCATAATCCGGGGAATTCCTTTTCATCAAACTTTGCTTCTCTCCCCGAACTTCCCGTTTCTGCTGTCGTTCTGCCGCATCCTTGGCAATCTTTTTAGCCAGCCGTAGCTTCTTTCTGTTTCTCCTCGACTGCTCACGCAGTGCATTCAAATGTATCTCTTTCTGCTCTTTATAAAAATCATAATTTCCACCATAAAGCACTATCCCTTTACGTTCCAACTCCAGCATCGTCGACAGCAAATTCAACAATACCCGGTCATGACTCACCACGAGCAGGGTTGCACTTCCCCGACAAATCAAATCATACAATTTTCTCTCGACTCCTCTATCCAAATGATTCGTCGGTTCGTCCAACAAAATTACCCCCGGTGAATGCACTTGAATCCCTGCCAGAAAACCTTCGTTTTCTCTCCCCACTCAGCGAAGACATCTTTTGATCAAGTTTCACGTTCAGTAATCCCCAATACTCCAATGCTGAACGACTCCGCTCCTCTATATCCCAGTCATCTCCTAGAATCGTGAAAGACTCTACATCAACACTCCCGCCAAGGATCGCGTGCAATGCTTCTATCTTCCGCTCCACCCGCAATGCCTCAGCCACGGTCCACGAATCGAATTGTCCCATGTGCTGCGGGATATAATAAGGCTTCTCCGAGACAATGATCTCTCCCGATACGGGTTGCAAATCATCCGCAACAGCGTTGACTTCCCCGAACCATTATTCCCGATCAATGCAACCTACTTCCGTCCGAACCCGAAAACTGATATTCTGAAACAAAAGTTCCTTATCTGCATGGCTATACATAACCTGTTTCACTATAATCTACTCATAAAAACTTCAAATAAAAAAATGAATACCGGATTGACTTATTTCGGGCGGAAACATGTACACGAATCTCTCACAAGTTCTTTTAAAAACTTGTTTTCACGTAACCTGTTCGGAATAACAAATGAATACTTTGGATGGTACACATGATTCCTAAATTCAAAGTCGGCTCACTACAACTTCAAGACAATTGTATGCTGCACATAAAACAATTAATAAAACCCGATGCTCCTATCACGGTAGACTTTGAGACTTTACCGGTTTTACAACCGACGACTTGTTTATTTAGACATCTTCATTCAGTTTAGGGCAAAGATAAACTAAAAAAACAGTTGCTGTCTATCTGTCGGGGTGACAGGATTCGCCACTCAGACCCATCTCTCCAAAATTGCGCTGAACAAAAGACAGTGCTGTTTTTATTGTTCTTGACAAGCTTTTTTGACGTGATTTTTTTTTTTTTTTCACGTCCAGACACGAATTTCCCCACTGCGATCAACTATTTCTGCGCAGGTGCAGGATATTTCCCCATCTTCTTCCACAATTGATGATGGAATTTCTGCTCGGCCTCAATCATCATCCACACTTTCTTGGCGGACAGAGCCTTGGTCAACTTCTCGATATATTCTTTCTTAATATCCTGTACAGCCTGTTCGGCAGATAACATTATCTCCAAATTCTTCAAAGCCTGTTGTTCCGTCACTTCCGGAACCTCTTTTTATCTTTCCGACAGGTTAAATCTCGTATTTTATCATTCTCGACACGAATTTTCTGCTGCATCTCGTTATATAAAGGCCAGAACTTAGTGGCCTCTTCCGGGGTCAAATCCATCTCTTGAGTAAAAAGGCTACTTTTTGAGCCTCAAACTCTTTCCGTTTGTCTTCACTCAATTTCCCGCTTTGGGCAAATAAAGAAAAACCAAACCCCACCATCAATATAATCAAACTTATCCTTTTTCATATATCTTGCTTGTACATTCAATTCTACCTGCGCTCCGCATATAAAAACTCGATCGGATCAGTCTCTTGTGACAGATACTCGATGATCTCTTCACGAGAAGGGTTAAAATCCGCATCGAAAATATTCTCATCCTCTGCTTGTGCCGTCATGTTCGCCTGCTCTCCATTTTTTAACAGCATCCGATTCTCATCCACCAGATTAGGAACCAGCAACTGTACGACGATCATCGCGAAAGCGAATAATCCCGCTAAACCGAGATAAGGTTTTAACGTCTGAAACAAACTCGTTTTCCGTGTCTTCCCTTCCTCATCCTTTATCCGGTCCATCACCCGGTCGCCCAACGTGTCAAAATAACGGTCAGGCACCGTGAACGGGTTCTTTGATTTATATTTCTCATCCAAATTATCCATAACCTTCCATTTTCTATTATCCAATAACTATTCGAACGAGGGTAAAGTATCCGAAATCTTCAAACTTTCCTCTATTTTCTTTACCGCATTGTGATAAGTTGCCTTCAGCGTTCCCACGGCGACATCCAGTACCTCGGCAATATCCTCATATTTCATATCATCAAAATACTTCATATTAAATACCAGACGTTGACGCTCCGGCAATTTCAACACGGCTTTCTTCAATTCCCGCTGGATCGAATCCCCACAAAAAAAACTATCACTTTCCAGCTGATTTTCCAACATGGGAGTAATCTCCTGCGAGTTCCCATAAGTCTTCCGACGCTTTTCACTCAAAAAATTAATCGCCTCATTCGTCGCCACCCGGATACATCCATGTAAATAATTTCGCCTCGTAACGAAACTCCCTCAACCCCTTCCAAATCTTGATAAAGGTATTCTGCAACACATCGTCGCTATCTTCATGCCCTATCACGATTTTACGGATATGCCAGTAAAGCCTCTCGCTATACTTTCCTACAAGTAACCGAAAAGCTTTTTCCTCTCCATTTCCGGAATGAAACATTCTTACAATATCTTCATCACTTATCTCGTTCATGCTTTCTAATCATATCATTAAAGCCTACACCCCTATGACAACATTTTATGTCGAAGGTTTATTTACCATCATTTAAAATTTAAATCCGAAAACTTCTTTTTACCCCGCAAGAAATAATCCAACACGATACTCCGGGGATATATTCCCGAAAGACTCACGGAACTTTCAGGAACCGGATAGGCTTTCCTCATCTCCCGGAAAGCCTTGTATGCCCGGATTACCGAACGGGTGTTGGACCATTGACCTTTCAACAGAAAAAGCCCTCCCGCCATCGTGTCCAGCAAAACTCGTGCAAAAAAGATTTTCTTGCGCTGTTTAGCACACAGATTCTTATGCAACATCAATAAATTATTCCGGTAATTCAAAAACAACTTTCTCGGATGATTCATCGGCAACGAGCCTCCCCCAAATGGTAGACGACAGAAGAAGGAACCACCTTTAAAGTATACCCTCCATTTTTCAATCGCCAGCAAAGATCAATCTCTTCCATGTGCGCGAAAAAAGCCTCGTCAACCCTCCGGCCGCACGGTACACGTCCCGCCGAATACATAGAGAAGCCCCCGTTGCCCAAAAAACATCTACCTCATCATCGTACTGTCCATAATCCTGTTCCGTGGTATCCATCACACGCCCACGGCAAAACGGAAATCCTAAATAATCAATATATCCCCAGCTGCTCCAGCGTACTCGAACTTCTTTTTATCCCGGTATGCTAATATCTTCGGTTGCACGGCTGCCACCCTCTCGTCCCGGTCCAACACGGCGACCAACGGTTCCAACCAACCGGGAGCGACCTCCACGTCACTATTCTAAAAGAACCACGTATTCCGCCTCGATCATCTCGATTGCCCGGTTATATCCCCCGGCGAACCCGAAATTATCCTCGAACAGCACCCGTTCCACGTCCGGAAACTCTTGTTCCAAACATATCCAAGAACCATCCGTCGAACGGTTATCCACCACGACGACACGCCCCAAATCAGTATTCGTGTTCTTCACGACCGAAGGTAAAAACTCCCGTAACAACTTCTCCCCCCGTTCCAATTCAATATAATAACAGCTACCCGTTTCGCCATTCTAATTTTAGATTTATGATTTTAGATACCAGCCACACAAGCCCACCGCTTTTTGATTTCATTCTAAATTTTAAATTCAAAACTTCTTCTTATGTTTCCATCTTTTATGCGACCACAACCAAAACTCCGGCTCTTCTTGTATAAAAGATTCCAACAATCAGTATGCATTTCCGTCAATTTCCCTTGGGGTAACTCGGACGGGTTGGCACACACATCCACGAACTCGACCTCGTAATACCCACGTTTCACCTTACGCATATGCACCGAAACTACCGGAATATTATACTTCCGGGCAATCCGCTCCGTACCGAGAAAAACCGGGGTATCTTGATTTTAAAAAGCGCGTCCAGAAATTCAAATTACGCCCGTTAGAGTCTGGTCACCGATAAAACCAGCCAAAAACAAACGATTTTCCGAACGGTAACGAGCGATAACCCTTAACGTGTCATACTTTGCCACGAGTACCGCCCCGAACCTTGAACGGATTTGTTTCATCATACGATCCGTCACTTTATCACGAATCGGTTTATACAAAGCCAGAAAATCCGCCCCTGTTTCCCACAAACTATAAGAAGACATCCACTCCCAGTTACCATAATGCCCTAACACCCCGATCACGCTCTTTCCCTCGTCAAAATACGACTGGGGTAACTCCGTGTTTTTAAACACGCAACGTTTCCGGATCGAACCCTCGGACATATGCCACAGTTTATATAATTCGATAGACAAATCAGCCAAATGCTTGTAATATTTCCGTTCAATCGCCTTGATCTCCCGCAAGCTTTTCTCCGGGAAAGAATTACATAAATTCGTCCTCACAACCTACGCCGATAATGAATCACGTAGTAAAGCAACAAATAGTTCAAATCCGCCACCAGATAAAGGACTCGGAACGGAAGGAAACTAATCAACCATACAAAACCATACAGAATATACGAAAACATAAGCATCAATTATAAATGTCAAAGATACGTGCTTTGCAATTGAAACCAAAAAGAACTCTCTCTCGCTTTTTTACTCATTATAAAGTGGCATTATCAGAATTAATCATTAATTTCGTGAGTTGAATGCGTAAAATACGAACAGTTATGGAGCAAGAAAACTTACAACAAGCCGAAGAGTTGAATAACAACGAGCCAATTTCTCCGGATACTTTAAATGATGAAACACAAGAAGAGGTTTCAGTTCAGGGTCAACCTACACCGATAGAGAAAGCCCCCGAAAAGGAAGTTCCGGTATGGGATTTCTCCAGTTTTAACACGGACGAGATTATTTCTCACATGAAGTCTTTAATCGACGATTTCCCCGTGCAACGCCTGAAGGTGCTGGATTCCCTCCCCCAAGTTTTCGAGGCCCAGTACCAAAAAAGAATACGATAAAGCATTAGCCGATTTTACCAAAGACGGGAGTCCGGCTGAGACATTCGACTATCAGGACAATTCCAAGGAACGCTTTTATAGCGTGTATAGGACCTACCGGGGAGAAAAATCGGAATATTACAAAAAACTGGAAGAAGAGAAAGAACAGAACTTGAAAGAAAAACTCCAGATTATCGAGGAGTTAAAAGATCTGATTCAACACGAGGAATCACTGAACAAAACATACCAGGATTTCAGAAATTTGCAAGACAGATGGAGAAACACGGGGATGGTTCCGCAAGCTCAAGCAAGTGATTTGCTGGAAACGTATCACCATCACGTGGAGAACTTCTTCAATTATATTAAAATTAACAAAGAGTTGCGGGATCTTGATCTGAAAAAATCTAGATGCCAAGAATGCCTTGATTGAACAAGCCAACGCTTTACTCGAAGACAATAACATCGGGAATGCCTTTCGACAACTGTAATCTCTCCATTCGCAATGGAAAGAGATCGGACCGGTTGCCAAAGAAGTTCAAGAAGAAACCTGGAACCGATTCAAAGAAGTGACGGACAAGATCAACAGCGCTTACCATCGTTTCTTCGATAACCTCCGGGAAGAACAGGACAACAACTTGAAAATCAAAGAAGAGATTTGCGTGAAACTGGAAAATTACGCATCTGTTTCCTTTCGAAAAACTCTCCGAATGGAACGTGGCCACAGATAGCGTTCTTGCCCTACAAACCGAATGGAAACATGCCGGAACAATTCCACTCAAGGAACGCAATCGCCTGTATAAACGTTATCGGGCAGCTTGCGATGCCTTCTTCGAGAGGAAACGTCAATACTTCCAAGAAATACAGACCTTGCAGAATAAAAACCTAGCCAAGAAAATAGAACTTTGCGAGAAAGTCGAGGCGTTAAAGGATAGCACGGATTGGGGTACGACCACGAAGAAAATCATCGAGTACCAAAAGAATGGAAAACAATCGGCCCCGTATCCAAAAAAAGTATCCAACAAGATATGGAACCGTTTCCGGTCTGCTTGTGATCATTTCTTTGACCGCAAATCAGCGCAATTCAAACACGTCTCTTCCGATCAGGAAAAGAATCTTGAACTGAAACGAGAACTGATCGAAGAAGTTCGCAATTTCAAATTGACCGGTAATAACGATGATGACATCGAAGCATTGAAAGCCTTCCAAACCCGCTGGGCAGAAATCGGATTTGTTCCGATCAAAGAAAAAGAAACCGTTCAAAACGAATTCCGTAAACTAATCAACGATCACTTTGATCAGCTTGACATCGACGAATTCGAGAAAAACATCGAGCGATTCAAGTCCAAAATCAACACGTTCGACAACAGTGATGACAAGGACAGCAAGATCATTCAAGAAAGAGAAAAATTAGTCAACAAGATCAAGCAACTGGAAACAGACCTTCACGCTTGGGAAAACAATATTGGATTCTTCTCCAAATCAAGTAATTCCGAGAGCCTAGTCAAAGAATTTTCCAACAAGATCGAGAGCGCTCGCCACAAACTGGCATTAATGCAAGAAAAGCTGAGACTCATCGATGGCATGATTTAAGTCGAGACCATCAAACACAAAAGAGGCATTTCAAAAGTGCCTCTTTTTTATGTTTGTATGATATTTTTCTTACTTTTGTCGTTAAGTTTCAACATACTTGTTCCATTTGATTGTTATTCATTGAATAACAAAAAGTTCAAGTATTTTCAAACCGTTGGATGTATAATATAGAAATAACTATAAAATATTTATATCGTGTCAACAAAATATGTTTTCGTTACGGGTGGAGTTGCTTCTTCTTTAGGAAAAGGAATTATTGCTTCCTCATTAGCAAAACTGCTCCAATCAAGAGGTTATAAAGTTGCAAACCAGAAATTGGACCCGTATATCAATGTCGATCCCGGAACCTTGAATCCTTATGAACACGGCGAATGTTACGTGACCAATGACGGGGCAGAAACCGATCTGGACTTGGGACACTACGAAAGGTTCACAAATATCCCGACGTCCCAGGCGAACAACATCACGACTGGACGCATCTACCAAAACGTGATCACGAAAGAACGTCGCGGTGATTATCTAGGCAAAACAGTACAAATCATCCCGCATATCACGGATGAAATCAAACGAAATATAAAACTCCTCGGGGCAAAAGGGGATTACGACGTGGTAATCACGGAAATCGGGGGTACGGTAGGTGACATTGAATCCTTACCGTTCATCGAGGCCGTTCGCCAATTACGTTGGGAGCTGGGTGAAAAATCCGTGTTCATCCATTTGACTTTGGTTCCCCTACCTGAGTGCCTCTGGTGAGTTGAAAACCAAACCCACGCAGCACTCGGTTAAAGCCCTTCTCGAAAACGGGGTACAGCCGGACATCATCGTGTTGCGCACCGAACATGAACTGGGCTCTGATCTGAGAAGAAAAGTTGCTCTTTTCTGTAATGTTGACCCGAAAGCCGTTATCCAATCCATAGACGTTGACACGATTTACAAGGTACCGATTAAAATGCGGGAAGAAAAACTGGATGAAATCGTTCTTTCCCAGCTTGGATTACCTTTAAAACACGAGCCGGATTTGGAATCATGGGAACGTTTCCTGTACAAATTCAAAAACTATAATCGCAAAGTCACCATCGCTCTCGTCGGAAAATACGTGGAGTTACACGATGCCTATAAATCTATCGTGGAATCATTCATCCACGCCGGGGCAGCTAACGATTGTAAAGTAAATATTAAATGGGTACACAGCGCCCATGACATCAACGTGGAAAACGTGTGTGACATATTCAAAGATGTTGACGGTATTCTCGTGGCTCCCGGATTCGGACAACGAGGAATTGAAGGAAAACTTCTTGCCATCGAATATGCCCGTACCAACAATATCCCATTCTTGGGAATATGCCTAGGTATGCAAATGGCCGTTATCGAATACGCTCGTAACGTGCTTCACTTGGAGGGAGCCGATTCCACGGAAATGGCCCCGAAAACCAAATACCCGGTCATCGACTTGATGGAGTCTCAGAAAGAAGTTACAGACAATGAGGGGGAACCATGCGTCTGGGAGCATACAAATGCGTGCTGAAAGAAGGATCTAAAGCTATCGAGGCCTACGGGACAAAAAGATATTGAGGAAAGACACCGCCATCGTTACGAATTCAACGGCAAATACACCGAACAATTCGAACAGGCCGGAATGATCACGACAGGAGTTAATCCGGACACGGGATTAACTGAGATCGTGGAAATCCCGACCCATAAATGGTTCGTGGGTACACAGTTCCACCCCGAATACAAGAGTACGGTAACCAACCCGCATCCTCTATTCGTGGCGTTTGTGAAAGCCTGTCTATCATAAAAGTTAAAAGATAAAAACTAAAAGATAACAGTTAAAAAATTAAAAACCTAAAATTAAAATATGGATAGAAATACAATAACCGGTTTAGTAATCATCGCACTCATACTAATCGGCTACTCTTATTTCATGAGTCCTTCCAAAGAGGAACTGAAAGCCATGCATGTCCGGGACTCCATTGCACGAGTTGAAGACCAACGGGCCGCAGCATTGGAGAAAGAACGCCAAGCAGATTTTGCAGCACAACAACAAAATACAGAAGCACAGCAAGCCGGAACAGAGGCCATATTCAAACAGGATTCACTGCCGGTAGAACAGTACACTCTGGAAAATAACAAAATCAAATTACATATCAACACCAAAGGGGGATGCATTGACTATGTTGACCTTAAAAGGGTATCGCACACACGACTCTCTCCCGTTGATCCTGTGGAAAGACCACAAGAGTTCCATGGGCTTGAACTTCTACGCCCGGAACAAACAAATCAACACGGCAATTTGATTTTCGTTCCCAACACGAATCAAAAGAACTGAACGCGGAGGGTGCGGAACAAGTGCTCACCATGCGTGCTTACGTGGATGAAAATAAATACCTCGAATTCGAGTACAAATTAGCTCCGGATTCTTACATGGTTGATTTCAACATCAACACGTACAATCTAAATGACGTTATCGCCTCGAACACGAACTTCCTCACGCTATACTGGGGAGTGGATATGCCTCAACTTGAAAAAAGTAGAGACTTTGAAAGCCGTTATACCGGGGTATACTATAACTTCTCAAACAATGATGTAGAACATCTTTCCCTGACTGGAGACGAGAAAGTTGACTTGCCTACGAGCGTGAAATGGGTGGCTTACAAACAACAATTCTTTTTCCTCCGTACTTATCGCAAAAGAGTCATTCCCGAACGTGTTGATCTCCACGGCCAACAACACAACCCGGGCTTTTGAAAACGGCAGATGCCGAAATTTCATTACCTTACTCGGGGAAAGCCATTGAAAAATATGATATGCGTTTCTTTTTCGGTCCGAACTCCTATCCGGTCCTAAGAGAATACGGCAAAGATATTGAACTTCCCCAGTTGATTAACTTGGGTTGGAAATGGATCGCTTGGTTTAACCGTTACGTCGTAATTCCAATCTTCAACTTCTTGGAATCGCACGTGACCTTGAACTACGGTCTCATCATTTTACTGTTGACCCTGATCATTAAACTTGTTCTTTTCCCGCTGACTTACAAATCGTATATGTCACAGGCCAAGATGCGAGTTTTGAAACCGCAGATTGACGAGATCAACAAGAAAATCCCTGCCGACAAGGCCATGGAACGCCAGCAAGCCGTCATGAAACTGTACAAGAAAGCAGGAGTGAACCCCATGGGAGGATGTTTACCGATGCTTTTGCAGATGCCGATCTTGATTGCCCTCTTCTACTTCTTCCCGGAGCCATCGAACTGCGCCAGAAGAGTTTCCCTGTGGGCCACCGACTTGGCATCATACGATTCCATCGCCACGCTGCCCTTCACCATTCCGTTCTACGGGAACCATGTCAGCCTGTTCTGTTTGTTAATGACGATCACGAACATCTTGTACATGTGGTACAACAGTAAGAACCAACCGCAGAATGACCAGATGAAAAGGAATGCAGACGATGATGTACATCATGCCGATCATGTTCCTGTTCATCTTCAATAGTTATTCCTCCGGTTTGAGTTACTACTATTTCATCGCCACATTGATCACGATCGTCCAAACTTGGGCTATCCGGAAATTCGTGAACGACGAGAAATTATTGAAACAAATAGAACTCGCCAAAACAAAACCCGTGAAGAAATCCAAATTCCAACAGAAATTGGAAGAAATGCAACGGATGCAGGAACAACGGATGAAACAAATGCCGAAAAAAGAAATAAGATACTACAAATAACATTAACGAGGCTGTCCAAAAGTCATTTTATTTCAAAAACTCCTCCGTCACTTCGTGCCACCTCCTCTATAAACAGAGGAGGAGCTGGTGACTCTTCCCGAAGAAAGGGAGCATTTCAACTCTCCCTCTGTTTATAGAGGGAGTACGGCGAAGCCGGGAGGGAGTTTGAAAATGACTTTTTGGACAGCCTCGTTTTATAGACTCACTAATTCAAAAAACTCCCCAATTGTCGATACAACGATATGAATTCCTCAAAAGACAAACTTACTGATTCCAATTCGTTCACATTAATATTGTAACTGATCTCTACCTCCCGATCTTCCACCTTATCAATACACTTTCGAACATAAGGTGGTGTCATGAAATGTGTGGTTCGGAAATCTTCATTCACTCTAAAATAAATTTCCCGACCAGACAGAACAGGAGAGTAATCCGCAACATCCCAACAAACCTTCCGATCTCTATTCTCTCCATACGTTTTCAAAAATTCAGCAATAATATCCGCCACCCTTTTTCAATTGATCTGCAGACATGCAATTCAAACTAGATTCAAACGAGTCAAGACTATAGTCTACAAAAAACACTTCCTTGCGTACATCAAAATTTATACTCTTATCAATACTAATCGGATATCTGTTATACCCTTTAATATTGCAATCAAAAGGAGCTTTTTCTCGCTTGATGAATAAACCGACAGCCTTGTAAAGTTCTTCGAGTTGCCCATACGTCATACCATAGATTTCACTTTCCCCCACAGTCATACAATAAGTCGTAGTTTCCATGCTAGGTTTATCATTACTGACAACTTTTTGCTTCTGTTGCTTAAACACCCGCTTCAGTTCTTTTTCCTGATGACAAAGGAATTGTTGCATCTGACAGATAAAATCATACCATTCCGTGAAATAACAGATCGAAGATATAAAGCCATTTGACGCATCAATAACAGCCTCATTCTCTTGCTTTGACTGTTTAGCGTTAGCGACATAATAGGCACAAGCTTTTTGTATTTTTCCACACTCGTTACTCCATGGACGACGAAGTACCCGGAAAAGATTATTGAGATGGCAAATACAATTATAGATCGTTTGCCAACGGATCTTCAGAAACCAAATCCACGTTACATTTTTTTAAGATCCTCGACCATTTGTCGGTAAAAACGATTCTCGGTTAAGGAATCGGAAAGACATTCATCATCTGTAAATTTTTCCGACACATTCGATGCTGGGATAAAATCACTATTCCCCATAATCCTGATTATTAATTGATTGTCCGTCTATATTCAACGACATATTCTCCGTTTTCAATAACTCATTCAATTCACACGCTTGACGCTGATGATATTGTAAAATCGACCAAGCAACACCCGAAAGCGAGAATTATCTAACAAAAAGTAGTCCAATCACCCCATACTTCTACAATCCGTAACCGCTCCTTTTTAGAAATACCCTCGGTAGCCAAATATTGCAGAACAGCTTTTTGAATCACCGAAATTTCATTTGCCCATGAACGATCGAATACTGTCAACATCTCAATCAAACTCGTGTTTCTTTTTGGAGAGTCACAAGTCCCGCTTTATCCGTCATTCCCGGTGACGCAATCGGATACATCATTTCGAGTTGTTTCGAATAATACTCCATCAATTTTTGTTTCTCCTCAATTGATAACTGATTGGCTACCCGTCCGGGTGCTTCCATGTCTACCGCAGACACACGGTTTACATCTTCTTCCATAATAATATGTATTAATTTAGACGGGTATTCCAAAAAAGAACGGTCCCGCCTGACCCGTTGCATATCACTTCGAGGAAGCTGGGGACACATTAATGCTCCCCACGGGGGTACGGAACCGAATATCGGCAACAGCAGCAGACAAAAAAATGCCTGCCACTGAAATTGAAGCAGGTTTACTGCTCCCTCGAATATGATATGCATCACAAATATACAACATTTTAAACAAAGCAAACAGCAACATGAGAATAAATTCATCAAAATGCAACTATATACCCTAATCTATGGAAATTCCTATGGCAACGTAGCCACGAAAATTTATCGTTGCTCCCCTGTTGCCACCCGATTGCTTTCCATCGTCCGAATCCCGACAATGTTATTTTTACTTATATCCTGTTAAAATGGCGGCGATAATCGGGCGATGATCGGGCGACAATCGGGCGATGGCGCCTAACAGTCGCCCAACAGTCTGCCAACCAGCTGAGAATTGGGATATTCATCCGTTAGAATGCCCATAGAAAAGGAGTAAAAATAATAAACAAGAACAATTTTACTATTTATATGGCATCAGTCCCAAAATGGTGACGCGAAAACATACACCATCAATGAAATTAGAGAACTCTTAGATATATGAATGACCCAAAAACTAAAAACCGTCTCGGATTAAATCCGAGACGGTAACCTCATTTTCCAATTTATAAAAATCAAATCTGTTTCAACAAATTAATCATTTCGATAGCCGTAGTTACCGCCTCGAAACCTTTATTTCCGGCTTTTGTTCCGGCTCTTTCAACAGCTTGTTCAATCGTATCGGTAGTCAGGACACCGAAGATAATCGGGGTCCCCGTTTGCAGCCCGACATTAGCAATCCCCTTTGGTTGCCTCGTTAGCCACCATATCGAAATGAGGGTTGCCCCACGAATCACGGCACCCAAGCAAACAACAGCATCATACTTCTTCGTCTCGGCCATCTTCTTAGCCACTAACGGAAGTTCAAAAGCACCCGGAACCCAAGCCAAGTCAATATTTGCCTCATCTCCGCCATGACGTTTGAAAGCATCCAACGCTCCACCTAACAATTTACTCGTGATAAACTCATTAAAACGTCCTGCAACGATACCAATTCGCTGACCTTCTGCTAATAATTTCCTTCCAGTAAATTCATACTCTATATATTTATTTGTTTTCTAATCCTTCTTTCAATTTCTCGATCTCTTCCCGTTGACGCACGTGGATCATATGTCCCATCTTCTTGTACTTCGTGTACATATAAAACTCGTTCTTTTCGTTACAAGTCATTTCAATCGGCTCACGTCCCACGATTTCAATACCGTATCCGGTCAAACCATTAATTTTTAACGGGTTATTCGTCATCAAGATCATTTTCTTCACACCCAGATCTGCCCAAATCTCTGCCCCGGTGCCGTATTCACGCAAGTCAGCTTTAAACCCGAGAGAGCGATATTCGCCTCCACGGTATCCATCCCTTCATCCTGTAAGTGATAAGCCTTCAACTTATTAATCAAACCGATACCCCGACCTTCTTGACGCATATACAACAATACTCCCCGACCTCTCTCTCCGATCCGACGCATGGCCTCGTTCAGCTGATCCCCGCAATCACAACGCAAAGAACCGAACACGTCGCCCGTCAAACACTCCGAATGTACCCGACACAATACCGGTTCCCCATCTGTCACGTCACCTTTCACTAATGCAATATGATGTTCCCCGTTGATTTTATTCACGTACCCGTAGGCTTTGAAGTCCCCGTATTTTGTTGGCATATCAGCCTCGGTTACCCGTTCCACCAAAATTTCTGTTTTTCCGACGATAGGTAATCAAGTCCGACACTGTAATCATTTTCATTCCATGCGCTTTAGCAAACTCCTTCAATTCCGGTGTACGCATCATCGTTCCATCTTCCCGCATAATCTCACAACACAGGCCACACTCTTTCAATCCGGCTATCCGCATCAAGTCCACTGTAGCCTCCGTTTGTCCCATTCGCTCCAACACGCCCCCTTCTTTGCCTCCAACGGGAACATATGTCCAGGACGACGGAAATCTTCCGGTTTCGCATTATCCTCTACCGCTTTCATCGCGGTCACGGAACGCTCCAACGCAGAAATTCCCGTGGTCGTGTCCACGTGATCGATTGACACCGTGAATGCAGTGCAATGGTTATCCGTGTTCGTGGCAACCATCTGTTCCAACCCCAACTTCGTGGTCAAAGCCTTGCTCATCGGCATACAAATCAATCCTTTAGCATAAGAAGCCATGAAGTTCACGTTCTCCAACGTCGCAAACTCGGCCGCACAAATCAAATCTCCCTCGTTCTCCCGATCCGGGTCATCCACGGCGATAATCATCTTTCCGGCTCCCAAATCTGCAACAGCCTCTTCAATCGTACTAAATTTAAATTCTTCCATATCTAGTTTTCTTTATTTTATATCTTTTTAGTTTTTACCTTTTAACTTCCCTAGAATCCATTCGCCAGCAAAAATCCAACGTCAACCCGCCTTTCGGCTCTGCCGGCGCCGTCGGACGCATTAACTTCTCCACGTATTTGGCAATCACGTCATTTTCAAGGTTCACCACGTCACCAATCTTTTTCTGCACTAACGTCGTTTCATCCTGCGTGTGAGGAATAATAGAAACCGTAAAACCCGTATCCGTCACGGCCACGACCGTTAGGCTAATCCCGTCAATCGTGATAGAACCTTTATCCACGATATAGCGCAACAGCTCTGCCGGGGCAGAAATCGTAATCCAAATGGCATTTTCGTCTCTCTCTCTCCCTACAATCTTCCCCAGCCCGTCAACATGACCCGACACGATATGTCCCCCAAACGCCCGTTCAACGTCAATGCTCTCTCCAGATTCACCCGGTCCCCGACGTGCAGCTCTCCTAAATTGCTACGCTGCATCGTCTCCGGCATCACATCTGCACAGAAACTCCCTGTTAGCAAAAGAGATCGCGGTCAGGCAAACCCCGTTCGTGGCAATACTATCCCCACGTGCAAATCCTCCAACACCTTCTTTGCCTGCACCTCCAGCACCACGCTCCGGTTTCCCCGCTTGATTCCCCGTATGGTTTCCTATTTCTTCGATTATACCTGTAAACATCTTAATTTTAGATTTACAATTTATGATTTTAGATTTCCTCGCTCAATGCCCTCACTTTTTTAATCACGAAATCTATTATCTTTTTAGTTTTTAACTTTTAGTTTTAAAAGAACATCATCACCGATATTCAATACGTTTTTCCAATTCGAGGTTTATGGCATCAGCCATTTTCTCCATCCCTGCACCTTCTACCGGAGTCTTGGCATTCATTCCCCCCACGATCTTTGGGGCAACAAAAGCATACAATTCATCCACAAGCCCTTCGGACAAAAACGTGTAATTCAAACTTCCTCCTCCTTCTAACAAAAGATGGAATCAATTCCAGACTGCCCCAACAATTCCAACAAGTTCCTGACATCCACAAGTCCTTCCTTCTCCTTGCAAAGTAACATCTCCACACCCGCTTCCCGCAAAGGCTTTCACACTCTCTTCCGGAGCGAAACGGGTATGAGCCACGATGGTACGATACTCTCCGGCCGTTTTCACGAGCTGGCTATCCAAAGACAAACGGGCATTACTATCTACCACCACTCGTATCGGCTGCCTAACACCACGCCCCTCAATTCGGCAATTCAGCAAGGGATCATCCGCCACGGCTGTTCCGATTCCAACTAATATGGCCATAAAACGATGCCGCAATTCATGCATATAAGCTCGCGCTTCCGCTCCCGTGATCCATTTCGAATCTCCCGTCCGTCGCGATCTTCCCATCCAGCGTCGCGGTCTTCATTGCCACCCAAGGCAACTTTGTCGATATATATTTCAAAAATACTCGATTCTGTTCCCTGTAAAGCCTCTTCCTCAACTCCCGCAAACCGACCTCGATCCCAGCCTCTCTTAACAAAGCAATACCTTTCCCTGCAACCAACGGATTAGGATCTTCCATCCCGACCACCACCCGGGCAATCCCATGTTCAATAATGGCCTCCGTGCAAGGCGGGGTCTTTCCATAATGGCAACAAGGTTCCAACGTCACGTACATCGTGGCTCCCTCCGCGGGAACTGTACAATTCTTGAAAGCGTTCCTCTCCGCATGCCATTCTCCGCATCTCTCGTGCCATCCTTCCCCGATCACCTTTCCCCCCTTCACGATCACGGCTCCCACCATCGGGTTCGGATTCGTGAATCCTACCCCTCGTTCGGCAAGCTCCATCGCCCGTCGCATGTATTCAATGTCTTCCTGTCTCACCATGTTCAAAACCTCCTTTTAAAAAAAAAATACCCCGAATGCATACACATTCGGGGCATAGATTTATATTGTACTAATATAATATCAATTACAACTAAATATCTCCTCTATCATCCGGACTTTAACCGTCGGTTTCAGAATTTCACTGAATCAGTCCCTCGAAAGGGAGTCGCGGACTATAACCGCCGGTAGGGAGTTGCACCCTGCCCCGAAGAAACATTTTACAAACACAAAAATAGAAATAATTCTAATGATAACAAACAAGTAAAGAATAATTCATGAATTTTTTCTGTATTCACTTTGCTCACAACGCTTCAATTAGATCCACCACCCCCGCTTTCTTCAAAATATATACATCCCTGATCCGTTCGTCGGAAACTCCTTCCCGTAAACAATACGTGTAGCGGGGCTCTCCCGTCGTCATGTCTATTTCAAAGAAACGGAAACATACCGAAGGAAACGGTTTTAAAAACTCCGCCACCTCGACAATATGTGTTGAAATCATAAATACCCCATATTTCAACCGGGCCAATCCACCAATCACCGCACAAGACGCATCATACGCATCCTTCGTTAGTTCCCCGGAACAGTTCATCAAAAACAACCACCACGTTCTGCAAATCCCGCACCTGTTCCACGATATATTTTACCCGGGCGACCTCATTATAATAATGACTATATCCCTAACGACAAATTATCCGACAAATTAATCGTGGTAAACAATCCCTTTAAACACGGACAATTCCATCCGGGCTGCCGGCACGGGTAATCCGCAATGAGCCAAATAAACTGCCACCCCGAAAGCCTTCATGCAAGTAGATTTTCCCGCCATATTTGGCCCTGTTAGGAAGCATAGATGTTGCCGATCGTCAAATAAAACGTCATTCTTCACCGGATTTTCCAAAACAAGTGATACAATCCCTCTATCCTCACCCTCCTCCCGCTTTCCGTGAAAATCGGGAAACGTCAAGCCCCTCGTCTTTAGCCATAGTCCCCAACGAGCGTAAAGAATCCAGCATATATAGTGTATCCAATATAACACGGACCCCATCAAGTTCCCTCCCCCGGAAATAAAGATCCAGACTTTCCCGTGTCCAAAAAGAATCTTTTTCTTCTGGCTCATCAGGTATTGCATCCCTTCACGAGCAAGCGTTTCTTTCACCCTCTGTTGCATATCCCTTTATCATCTCCGGCACTTTCCCGGCAGACAACTCGTCCATAAAAGTTCCCAGCTCACGGATAAGCCGCCCAAGATACGGGAACCGCACGTTGACGCAAATAACAATCATTATCCGGCTTCAACCACCCCTTCACCGCCCGACTCGTTAAACGATACATACTACGTTGAGGCACATCCTCCTGCTGCAAATAAACCTCTATAAAACTCAATTCTTCCCGGCGAATATCCAAGAAAAAAGGCAACTGTCCCAGATAGCGAATCGCCTCTGCCCGTTTCCGGATTTTATTGACATCTGTCAACGGGCTCTTCAACATCTTTCTCATACAAGCCTTTCCCCCGTCAGAGCAAGCGGTATTGAAACAAGAGAAAATACTTTTCCCATCCAAAGCTTGATTGAATAACTCTAAGTCATTCAACGTCTGTTCATCTATCTTGAATTCCATCTGTATTCCTTATATATCCTAACAATTCGAGATCCTCACGTCCATTGACCCGCCAAGTTTTACCACTTCTCAATATAAATAACTCATCACTAATATCTATCACGTCCTCAAAATAATGATCGGTGATCACGATCCCTTTCCGTTTTTCTCCCGTTGGATCACCTCTTTCATCTTCTGCACGTGCAGGGGCATCATAAAAAGAAAATGGCTCATCCAACAAACAAAATTTCGAATCCGAGGCCAGAACCGCATACACCTCAATCATCCTTCGCTCCCCCGTGGAAAAAGTCTTCATTCGCTTTCGGGCTGTCCCTACAAAATCGGGAAAGTCCTCCACGAAACTCTCGAACGCCACCCCGAAATCATCAAACACCTGTTTTACAGACAAACCCGGTAGCACGAAACTCTGTTGTAAAAGATAACGCATATCCTCCGGCCTTTCTCTTGTCAACAAAACCCTTCCGTCAATAGCCACGTATTGGTCCTTCAACCTCAATCCCCCGTAAATAACTTGCATCAGACAACTTTTTCCTCCCCCATTCCTCCCGAGGATACCGACCACCTCTCCCCGTTTCACAATGCAGACAAGCATCCCACAACACGCGATTAAACCCGTATTCCAAGTGGAGATTACTTACATCAAGCGTATGCATGATTACAATTGATAAGCGATTAACATACAGACCACGTACGTCAGGAAATCAAACGCCAAGGCCACGCTCCAGAGCCTTCTGCTCGACATCCCCACGTTCTTGTAATAATAGAAGAAACGTCCTGATTTTCCGTTTTGTAGTAAACCGGATGAATACCATCGTGGCTACCTTGAACCAAAAGGTAGCCACAATGATCACCGCCACTACGGCCGATGACTTCATCCGGTAAATGAACATAATCAGCCCGCAGGCAAAGGACACGGCAAGAGCGGAAGCCGCAAACATCTCATAAAACGAGACGCATAACCGGGCTCCCGTTTCACATCCATCACATCCGTTTTGCATCATCTTCCACGTGTTCGTGATCAGGAAACTCTCCTCCATCTGGTCAATCATCTCCATGAATTTCGAGATCGGCACGGCAAAAAGACAATAGATTACTACCCGTACATAACCTTGCCGACGGGTCGAACATCCCAAGCACCGCTCTTTTCGTACCCTCTATTTGTTCCCGGTAAGGATAGTAAATAATAGAGGTACAGCCGGCCCCAAAAGGAGAAATCACTGCCTCCTGTTTCGAACTGTCAAAACCGGCTAAGGTGAAAAGTCCCAGAGATAACATCCGCCGGGGCAAAAAAAACACAGCCTCCGGCTCGTCCTGTTCCGTCAAGTGATCCCAACGTTTAAACACAAGGCAATCGCCCTTTCTCGGAAGTTCATGGATCGTCTTCAAGAAAGCATTCACCTGTTCTGGGGTCCGTTTATAGCGCTCGCAGTGAGGCGTGTTTTCCCCGTGAGACAGGAAATATTCGAATCCCTCCCTCATACTTTTACTGAATCCCAAGTAAAACTTTCCCCGCCACACCCCACCAGACTCCGGTAAAAACAAAGTGATTCACCTTTACGAACTCGCCCAAGCTGGGCTATGATACAAGTGTGCCCCATCGCCTTCTTCACGATCGTGGCGTTATTATTTTCCTTTGAATAATAGAATGCAACAGGAAGCTCCGCGTCATTAAAATATTTTTCCAAAGAGCAATAAACTGATCTCGCTTAACTATGTCCATAACCCTTTTAATTTTAGTATCAAGCAAATATAAATTATTTTTGGTTAAAAACAAATCCATGCAGGCAACAATCCTGTTCCTAGCCCCTTCCCGATTTATACCTTCCTTAGACACGCTTAGTAGTCTCGCCGTACACTCCTTAGTGTCTCCTGTATATACGTGACATATCAAGGAAATACCGACCTTTAATTGACTGTTCAGCCCGATACACTTCCTTCGTTGATTTCCGTTGACTTGCTAACGAGACACCGGCGCAAGTGCACTACAATATAGGCGAGATCCCCTATAAAAACATCCCCGGATCGGCAACATGACCAACCCGGGGAATCATATCATAAAAACTCACCTATTACCAGATAGAAGCTCTCTTTTCAACCGGCAAATATAAAGCATCGCCCTCTTTCACGCCAAAAGCATCGTACCACATGCTAATATGAGGAAGCGCTGCATTCACACGCCACCGTCCCAAAGAGTGAGGATCGATTTCGTTTGCAAACGGATTTGCTCGTCACGGATATTACCTGCCCACACGTTGGCGTATGAAAGGAAGAAACGTTGTTCCGGAGTAAAACCATTCTCGTCTTTCCCAAGCGGATTTCGGTCATGGCCTTTTTGTAAAGCCAAATATGCAACCTGTAAACCACCATGATCGGCAATATTCTCCCCTAAGGTCAATTCTCCGTTAGCCATCAAGCCGGGCAATACCTCTATCTTATTAAAGTAATCCACTAACACTTGAGCTCGCTCCTTGAAATTTTAGCATCTTCCGATGTCCACCAGTCCTTCAAGTTTCCATCCTTATCATATTGACGACCTTGATCATCAAACCCGTGAGTCATTTCGTGACCGATAACCACGCCAATAGCACCATAATTACAAGCATCATCCGCATTCATGTCAAAGAACGGGTATTGAAGAATAGCTGCCGGGAAACAAATTTCGTTCGTCGTCGGATTATAATAAGCATTTACAGTTTGCGGGGTCATCAACCATTCGTCCTTATCAACCGGTTTACCTGCCTTGGCAATCATTTTATCATGATCGAAATGATTAGAACGCACGATATTATCCCAATAAGAATCATTCTTTATTTCCAGATTGGAATAATCTCTCCATTTATCAGGATAACCCATTTTACATGGAATGCGGCTAACTTCTCCAAAGCTTTCGCTTTTGTCTCTTCACTCATCCACTCCAATCCTTGAATACGTTCACCCAAAGCTTTCTGCAAGTTAGCCACCAACTTCGTCATACGTTCTTTAGCGCAGCCGGAAAATATTTTCTCGGTATACATTTGGCCCACGGCCTCCTCCTAACACACCATTCACCGTACTCACGGCACGTTTCCAACGCGGTTGCATTTCCTTCCTACCGGAAAGAGTCTTCCCGTAGAAATCAAAATTCTGAGCCAGTAAAAAGCATCACTCAAATAAGAAGAAGCCGCATTAATCACATTCCACTGCAAGTAAGCCTTCAACACATCCAAATCTTCTTTTTTCAATAAGTCGGCAACCGTTTTGATCTCATCCATTTGTCCCACGTTCACATCCCGCAAATCCTTTCAATCCGATCGTCGTGAAATAAGCATCCCAGTTAATTTCCGGAACTTCTTTCTTTAATTGAGAAACAGTGATCTTGTTGTAAGTTCGCGTACGGGTCACGTAATTCCACGGCCGACTTAGAATTCTCGGCCAAACGAGTCTCGACTGTCATCACATTCTTTGCCGCTTTTGAGCTTCTTCCGCAGTAAACCCGGCCAACTGGAACATTTTAGCCACATGCTCTTCAAATTTCGCACGAATCTCCTTCGTGTGATCGTCATTATCCAGGTAATACTCACGCTCCCCAAGCTCAAACCTCCCTGGTATAATTGTGCTATATTCATAGAACTGTTCATGTCGTCAGCTCCCACGTACAACCCGAAGAAAGGTCCGAAACCATCCCGGTGCATCGTTGCTATCTCCTGAGATAACACACATTTCGATCCTCAATCGCAGCCAACTGATCCAAGTATCCCTTGATCGGGGCCCCCCCATCCGCGTTCAACTTAGTGCTATCCATGGCTATATTATACAAATCACCCACTTTCTGGGTGACACTTCCCGGCTGGGATTGTTGCTTCGCCAATTCCTCGATCAATCCTTTGATCTGGGTACGATTATTTTCGGCCAATTGATCGAATGAACCGAAACTGAATACTCATCCGTGAGCGGGTTCGCTTTCATCCAACCTCCACACGCGTACTGATAAAAATCATCTCTCGGATTAGCGGTTTGATCCAGGTTTGCAAGACGAATCCCGCCTTTCTGTTCTGCCTCTTTTTACTATTGCAACTTGATAGCCATCAATGCCAAAGCAATAAAAGGTAAATAAAATTTTGTTCTCATATAATTAGTTTTCTAGTCTTCTCATCATAACGGAAAAGTATAAAAACACCCATGTTAACCTGAAAAGAAGTTACCTTCATCCGTACCAAGCATCTTTCAATTCACCGACAGAGATGGATTCTAGGTTCTGTCCATGTTCATCAAACCACTCCCGTACGATTTCCCGTTCTTCCGGGGTCACGCTACCACGTTCACGCGTGATAAATCCACCACATACCTTGGAATTCCAACCGCCCCCATCTCCAAAGAATGTTCATTCAACAAATGGGCCAACTCCTGTAACCATTCTTCAACCACTTGCATCTCCGTATCTGTCTTAAATTTAGCATCAAAAGAAAATCCCAGTTCCCGAACTCCCTTTATGCAATTTCTTACGCAATCTCTTTTTCATATCCTATATTATTATTCTAGTTCTACTCGTATATCCCGTAATCCCATATCGCTATTCTTGTTGGCAGGATGAGCCATTCCAAGACTGCAATCGTGAATTTCCCCGGAGTAAAGCTTCATTGATTTCAAACGAAGTCTATACATCGCTTGTTTCACGTTTGTATTCATCAAATAGGTTACTTCTGTCCCGTAACGATTGTGTAATTTCACTACCAACTGGTTATTCCTTTTTTCAAATGTAGTTTTATCACCTCATTGGTCCGGGGTATCCCACCCACATACGTGCGCAACAATACATTCTTCTCCATTTAAGGCCACTTGCACCCCATCGGCAACCCCTAATTCAACCAGCACATCCTGCGCCCGATCACTCGTAAATTGTGCAACATGTATCGACTGTTTTTCCTGCATTGGGATATTTAAGGCTTTTTCCGGTTTTGAAATCATCCACAAACGCCAATCCGCCGTACGTTTATCTTTCTTTTATCCCCCAATATTACCATTAAACGATCCGCTTGAGGCTCGTGTATATACACCTTTACCCCCATGTAATTCTTCCGGATGATTGTTCAACTGTTGCACCCCCCGCCCGTCAACGTCGTCATCCTGCTCTTTCCCGTCAACAACCAAACGGAGTTCTTTTCCCTGATCTCCTGTCGTGTAAATAATTGTCGGGGTTATTGTCTTTCCCGAGTTTCTTGAAATGCCAGCTAAAACCCGACCGTACTCCGGAAACTGGAATAATAATCCATACTAGAATAAGCATACACGGGAATAGCATTTCTGCCGACAATTCGCCCGTTTCAAGCACCTGATCGGGAACAACCCGAAATGTTCCGGCAAACTCCAGTTTCACCACGATCATGCCCCGGTCCGGCTTCACATCCCCGGGAATATTTACCGACACGGACTGCCCATCCTGTTTCAAGTTCAAAACCTTCTCGTCAGCTAACAAACTCGCTTTTTTCGCTTTCCCGATCAACCCGTTCAAAACAATCTCCCGGTTAGCCGGGATCTTCTCAACAAACAAGTAGAGATTATTCCCCTTACAGGTAATATCCCCCATTCAACTGCATGATCAAAAGGATTAGCTGTCGTATTATAAATTCCTTCCCCGTAACGTTTCATCCATTTCCCCATTGCTAACAAGGCATCCCGTTCAAACTCTACCACGGAACCATCCCCCTTGGACCAATATTCAGCAAAAGTTACCGCCTCGACTTACCACCTTCACCAAACTACGTAATTTCTCATCAATCTTTTTTTATCCAAACTTCCCCGTTCCTGCCAAGAACGGTAACTCCATGTCTCATCAAAAAACGAGGCCGGAGTCTGCCAAGGCACACCGATCTTATAATCCGGATAAGCATTATCCGCCATCACGGCAAAATCTCCCCGGTCATTTCCCAAACGCCCGCTCACCATACACTGCGGTTGTAAACGATTCACAAGGTCATACAACTCTTTACTCTGTTGCCCGCTCAAAGAACCCATGTCAAACCATATTTCAGAAATCGGACCGTAATTCGTCATGATCTCTTCCACTTGATGCATACTGAACGCATGATGCTCCTTTGAAATCGCATCTGCATTATGAGGCGTAATACCATTACCCGGGAAGTTCCAATCAATTAATGAATAATAAACCGCAAACTTCACCCCTGCCGTCGGCATTTGACATTCAATAAATTGTAAAAACATTTTCTATTCTCTTTTCTGTTACAAGTTTACTTCAAAAAAAAATGTAATTCCTGTAATAGTTTTCTTTTTTCTTGGCATCCGGGGAATTCCCCGGATGCCAAGAAAACTTGGCGTCAATACATGACCCTGGCGAATAACTCTTTTTTATCGCGGTGTGCCTGGTCAGGAACTTTCAACCCGATAGCCATGTGTGGTCTTCTCGTGTTGTATATCCCGATAATTCTCTCCACTTGCATTCTCGCCTGGTCGATATCTCTCAAGACCATATCGTTTAACCATTCCCGTTTCAAAATCCCGTTCACTCTCTCGGCGATACCGTTATCGTAAGGAGAGCCATCTTGTGTCACGCTCACTTGAATACCGTGTTCTTTCAAAATCCCGGTGTACAGCGAGGAGCAGTATTGCCCACCCCGATCCGAGTGATGAACAAGCTTGTCGCTAAAGTTGGAAGGCAGCGTCGCCAACGCCCGGCACAAGGCCTTCACGGGACCGGACGAGTCCAGTGTCGGGTGAACTTCCCAGCCCGTGATCCGCCGGGAACAAGCGTCAGTTACCAGCGAGAGGTACACGAAACCGGCACTCGTTGACAGGTACGTGATGTCGCTGACCCATACCTGGTTGGGCCGGGTAACTCGAAACCCTTTCACCAGGTTCGGGAACTGGCGATGCCACGCCCGGGAATCCGTCGTGATCACCCGGTACTTCTTCTGTTTTATCATTAAATCGTGAAGGTGAAGCAAACGATAAAGCCAATCCCGACCGACGGGCAGACCGTTAGACCCCAGCATGTTCCACAATTTATTAACCCCGAGGTTAGGCATGTCACGGCGAATATCCTGGACGATGGAAAGAACGTAACGCTCGCGTTCCTCGCCTCCACGATCGGCCCGGAGGCTCTTGTAATAAGCCTGCTTGCTGTAGCCAAGGGAATTGCAAAGGTGTTCCGTCACGGCTTTACCTCCCCGTTCTTTCTGTCTCTCGACAATCCCGCTAATAGCATCTCCTCGTAGTTTTTTTTTACATCAACGTGCAGGCGTTCCCTGGCTAACTCTAGCATTAACTCGTAAGCTTCCACGAGTATTTTCTGTTTCTCTACTTCCTGCCGTAAAGTCTCCAGCTCGGCGCGTTCTTGGTCGGTCATCGGGTATAACATTTTGTAATTACGCGAAGATAAGCGTTTGTGTTGTTCTTCCGATAAAACTCGAGATTTATACTTGTGGAGCCAAACGTGAAAAGTCGAGGGTTTGACCTCGTACTTGGATAGAACTTCCGCGTAACCCATTTCATTGATTACTCGATCTCGTACCGCTGATAATTTCGTCTTGACAGGGTAATAACGACGACGAACAGGGGGGAAATTTAATTCTGACATTGGTTTACTAAGTTTACTGTAAACTTTTTTCAGGACAATACAGCTCAAATATTTGATTCAAGTATTGAATATCAATATATTAACTACAAAATATCATTAATCACTGTATATTCCAACAATAAAAATTAAAGGGATTACAAGGGGAAATATCAATAAAAGTGGTCACCAAAGTGGTCACCTTCATCAAAAAAAAGTGGTCACCTTTTTTCAAGAGATAAACTATTGTTTTATAGGCTATTAAAGCCAATATATTATGATAACAAGAGTAACCATTGGATCAACAGGAAAATTAAGTATCATATTTGCTATCATACCCATTTTATTTGCTCCCATATTAAAATACCGTGTACCTGTCATTTAAATCAATTCACGTGAAAAAAGTAGGTGAACACCCTGTTCTTCGTGGTGTCAACATCATTCTTTTCAAACAAAAAACTTGGTCTAGATGAAAAAGGAAAATAGAGTCCTTGATATAGTATTCAAATAAGTAGTTTTTTCCGGTATATTTGGGGAACACCGACGCTTCTCTTTCGCTCACGAGCGGAAGTGCACCGAAGTTGTTCCGAAAAGAATACCGAAATTATTACCTGTTTTCACCGGAACCACAACGGTTGATCACCGAATGATATTATAAAAAACACTTATTTATCATACAAAGGCATCATTCCAGCCCTGTATATTTCAACAATAATAATCATATATCCTCCTCTTCCGGCCTCCGGTAAGGAATTCTAAAATAAAACGTTGTCCCTTTACCTAAAGTTGACTCCACCCAAATCTGACCTCCCAGAAGTTCTATAATAGCCTCGCAAATGGAAAGTCCCGACCCCAGTGCCTTGTTTAAACTCATTCACCTTATAAAACCGATCGAAAATATGTTCCAGATTTTCGGGAGAAATACCTATCCCCGTATCCTTAACCCAGCACTCCACCCACACACCATCCGAAGTAATCTTGGCACCAATGACAATATGCCCTTGCGTGGTAAATTTCTTGGCATTCCCGATTAAATTCATAAATACCTTTGTCAATTTCACCTCATCCGTCATGACCAACATTTTTTCCTGGGGTCCTTCATTCACCAATTCAACACCTTGTGCCATATTTAAACGCCCGATATCCAACATAGAATGAACCAAAAAATGTAAATCACAAACACGAAGAAATACCTTATCCATCCCGGCCTCCAAACGGGACAAATCAAGCACATCATCCAGTAACCCCAACAAAGCCCGGCTATTACTCGTGATCATATCACTACTCAATTTTCTCCTCCTCGGGTAACCCTTCTTCCACCATCAAATTAGCAAAACCAACAATACTGTTTAAAGGAGTCGGATCTCGTGCGAAATATTCGCCACGAAAGCTGATTTCAACCGATCGGATTCCTCTGCCTTGCGCATTGCTATCGCCATTTCTTCCTCCACGACCTTGTAACGATTAATATCTATCCCCATCCCGTACACGTATTTCGCCTTCCGCCCATTACTCATTTCCACGGTTTCAACAATTCCCCGGTTCTCCAACCAACGATACTCCCCGGGACATAAGTAATCCACTGAAAAATAACTACAAACTCTTTCAGTTCATCCTTGGTTATCCCTTCCAGACAAGCCAACAACTCCCCCGGTCATCCGGATGAATATGAGACATGTATTTTTCAATCGTACTCAAATCCCGACTTAAAGTCTCATCCTTCGGGAAACCTCCCCAACCGTCATGATATTATTATTCACATCATAACACCAAGAGTAAGCTCTGCAAGGCATTTATCGAAATACGCAAGAAGGTTTGTTGCTGCCACTCTCGGGTAACATCACGCAACATAATCACCGCACCGTTCACCTCCCCGCTTTCATTCAACAAAGGAGAAACACTCCTGTCACTTGCTGCACGGGAGCCCCACACGGGATTAAGACCGTGTTCAACGCCAAGTCCTGACGCATTCTCTCCCCCATCACCTTCTGCACGAAATCTTCAATTCCCTCCCTCCCCGATTCCGATTGATCTCGCAAACCTCCTTCAAGGGTTTACCAATCACATCTCCTTCACATCCCAAACCGACCACAGAGGCATGGTTCAACTCAATCACCCGCAATTCCTTATCCACCACCAAAATTCCTTCACTCATTGAAGACAATGTATTAGACAATATTTCGGTCTTCTTCTTCAACATTTCCGGCCATCTGTTGTGCTGCTTTCTCAAAAATATACTTCGATGTAACATCTTCCGGTACCTCAAGTGAGATAACACCAGAAACAGGACAAGTAACAATAATAATATAAAGGTAATTCCCGCAATCAGAATATAATTTCCGTAAGTCCGCCAAAAGCATCCCGTTCATTAACGATCAAACTTTTAACCGGAAGGTTCTTGCGTTCTACTCGCCAGCGTTTCAATTGATTTTCATCAAAAACCGGAATAGGATGAACCGTATCTATCGGTATGGCTTTCGCCTGTTCGCCATTCAAAATTCTCACCCCGATTTTTCCGGCTTTTTGTCCCCCATCTGATCGGCAAACGTCACGATTCCTCCAAAAATTCCCTTTCCCAAACCGTTATCCATCACCGTCAAAATCGGAACCGGACATTCATGGCATATATAGAATAGTAAATATCCGGATCAAGATACACGTTCCCTGTTTACCTCCTGCTGCCACGTGGTCAAGATCACGAAAGAGGGTACACGTTCAAGTTCATCCAAAAAATCATTCACGCTAAAAGCCGTATCTCCACTGAAAACAATCGGGAAACGGTCTGCATACCCGGCTAATTGTCTCGGGCCAAAGCCTCCGATGTGCCTGACCAGCTCCCGTTTGATCCGATAACACGTATGCCTGACGAGCTTCGGGAACAACTTCCGCCCTAGTAAAAATACTTTTTCATAATCAATATCACAAATAACTCCCGTAACGTTGTCACGACACGGGTCTTCCGTATACGCCATTACCCCACAAAAACACGATAGGAGTCTCTTCCAGCAAGGGCATATCCAACGCAAAAGTGCATTATTCGCCTCCTCATCCGAAACGATAATCAAATCCAATTTACCCTGTATTTCCCGTAATTGCGTTTCCAGTAAAGATTCTCTCACCTCCAAATTCGTCAAACGCTTGGAATCCAAATAAATCACCCTTAGATCCACATTGTAAGCGCATCTTTTTCCAACTGCTTTCTCACCTCCATTCAACACCTTTCGTCCCCAAATCTGTTCGGAATGATAGGAGCTGACAAACAAAACTTGTTTGATTTCGGGGGTGCACCGTCTCACTCCTAGCATTTCTGGAGACACATCCCAACATTCCCTCAAAAAGCAATATAAGAATTTGCAAGACTTTCATACACTCAATGTATTTTTCGCAACCAAACATACGTTATAGATTGTAAAGATAATACTTTTGCCACAAAACAAGACATAAATTTTACTATTTTGCTACATTTACACCTTAAAATCATCCAATATTCAATTACTATTTTCCAATATTCATCCGCAAATTCTCATCGCCATGCAAGAAAAACTACTACCACGCATAATTTCGTCAAACCGATAAAAATCATTGTTGTTTTTTCAAATATTTATTATATTGCAAATCAATCTAAAACCAATAAACATTATGGCAACACTAGAAATTCAAGGAAAGACGTTCGAAGTGGACGGCGACGGTTTCCTCATCAATCCTTCAATCTGGAATGAAGACGTGGCAAAACTCTTTGCCGAGGCAGATGGAATCACAGAATTAAATGACAAACATTGGGCAATTATCAAAATCATTCGTGATAATTTTGAAGAAAAGGGGAATGCCCCGATGGTTCGTACCATCTGCAAGGAGACCGGATTAAAATTGAAAGACATTTATGAATTGTTCCCATTAGGACCAGCCCGAGGAGCGTGTCGGGTGGCCGGGTTACCGAAACCCGACGGGTGCGTCTAATACCCACGACCATGTCTTGGTATATTTGGACCTCGTTAGCTGCACTTCTTTTTTGTGTAGTACTACTGGGGGATATTTTGTACGACTTTTTAAAAACACGGTTCTCCCAAGGACCTTTCGCAAAAGTCAGGAATATTACCCAGGCAGTCTGTTACTCTTGTATCGGAGCTATGTCACCTATGCAAAAAGAATCAGCATATTTACACCTGCCCACTTACACGGCAGGTATATTTTTTCATATAGGAAACTTCCTGGCAATAGCCGTGTATCTTCTTTTCACGCTTGCGGTTATTTTCAATTTTCAGATTCCTATTGAAAGCACAACAAACCTCATCGTCATGATCTTGGCTGCAATCATCTTTATTGCTGCCGTTTGCGGGATGGCTTTATTCATCAAGCGACTAGCCAAAAAAAGAGTTGAGAGATTTATCGTGCGCAGATGATTATATTTCTAATCTTCTCTGCACCATCATGCTCTTCCTGACGACCTACTCCCCTGCTGACCTTACAATTCGGGGCAGCGTATTATGTTATAATGGCACTTTTTTTCGTGTGGATGCCCTTGGGCAAAAATCAAACACGTGCTTTACTTTTTTTCTTTGCCAGGTATCATTTGGGCTTTTTTTCTACGGCTGGCGTGGAACATGGCCTCTAAAAAAGCGATTCAATATGACAAATAATATCTCGAACGAACAAAAGCCAAAGCCCCCTCGCCATCATTTCAAACACGAATGACAGCAAGCTGGAGACCCATCTAAACGCTTGTGTACGTTGTGGTTTGTGTGCATCAAGTTGTATGTACTACCTCACAATGAAAGAGGGTAAAATACATCCCTGGCACGAAAAGTAGACCTCGTCAGTTCCATTTACCGACGCTACAAGACTTGGCAGGGGCCATATTCCCTGTCGCTATTCCACGCCCGGGAGTTAAATCAAGAGACATGCGACGAGATGGTCGACTCCCCTGTTCGGAGCTTGTACCATGTGCGGACGCTGCGTGAAACATTGCTCGATCGGGGTGGACATTCCTTCCTCGTGAAAAAAGGACGTGAAATGCTTGCCGTCATGGGACTCGTTCCTAAAACCCTCCAAGCAACTGTCGATGCAGCAGTAAATACCAGGAAACAACATGGGTATTCCCACGGAAGAGTTTGTTGACACGATCCAATGGATGGAAGAAGAACTCCAAGACGAACTGGAAGACGAAAAGCCGGTATCTTTCTGGATCAGCCCGACAAGAACGTTTTTTACACCTTTGAATCCCCGGGAACCGAAATTTTCCCGCTTTCCATCTCTGCCATGGCAAAAAGTATTCTACGCCGCGGGAGAAGAGTGGACCCTCTCGTCTAAATACTACGACGTGACAAATTACGGGTATTTCAACGGTAATAATGAAGAGGCGACTCAAATCGCCCGGAATCTTTACAACGAGATTCACCGCCTGCACGGCAAGCGCCTCGTACTCGGTGAATGTGGCCACGGTTCGAGAGCCATGCGCTGGGAAGGCCCCAATTATCTCAAAAACACAGTATGATTTTGACACTCTCACGGTGGTTGAACTCATCGGGGAATATATCCGGAGTGGAAGAATAAAACTCGACAAAACGCTGAATAGCAAAGTCGTCACCATCCATGACCCGTGCAACTTGGTTCGAAACGGGGGCTTCTCAATGAAATCCGTTTCGTGGTCAATGCCGCAGCAGCAAACGTGGTGGAAATGACACCCTACGGCACGGATAACTTCTGTTGTGGTGGCGGTGGCGGAGCCCTCGCAATGAGCGAATACAACGAACGTCGTCTCAAAATCGGCAAAATCAAAGCCGACCAAATCACCGCAACGAAAGCCGAGATCGTCGTGACCCCATGCCACAATTGCGTGGACCAGCTAACTCAAATTAATCACACGTACAAACTGGGTATCACCATAAAGACAGTGGCAGAATTGGTCGCTGATGCCCTGGTAATTGAAAATTAATCATGAAAAAAAGTTTATAAAGTCCATAAAGTTCATAAGGTTCATAAAGTCTATGGACCTTGCAGGGGCTTTTGTTCATGACAGCAGAGCTGTCGAGAAATTTTGTCCAAAAATCTCCCGTGAATTCAACCTTATAAACTTTACAAACCTTACAAACTTTATAAACTTAAAACCTAAAATTTATAAATCTTATGAGTAAATTAATCTACCTAGACAATTCAGCAACCAGTTTCCCGAAACCGGATGTAGTTTATGATTTCATGAACGACTTTTTATCGCAAACATGGTGTAAATCCCGGCGTTCCGGATTTGATGCAGCCGTCGAGACAGAGGAAGTCGTGAACTCGACCCGTAAAATGTTAACCAAGCTTATTCAACGGTGGGAATGATCATAACAGACTAACGTTCAGTTATAACGCCACGGACCCTTGAATCTGATCATTAACGGTTTGGTGGAGAAAGGCATTCACGTGGTATCTACCATGTTGGAACACAACTCCGTGTTACGTCCACTCAACATGCATCATCAAAAAACGGAACCATCGATTTAACTTACGTGCCTTTTGATGCACACGGCTATGTACATCCCGACGACATAAAGAACGCCATCCGCCCGAACACGAAATTTGTTGTCGTAACCCATTGTTCCAACGTGCTGGGAACGATTCAGCCGTTGACCGAAATCGGAAAAATCTGTAAAAGAAAGGCGTTATCTTCGTGGTTGACGGCAGTCAGGGAGCGGTGCCGTAGATCTTGGATATGCAAGCATCCGGAATCGACGTGTATTGTTTCACTGGCCACAAATGTCTCATGGGACCCGGGAATCGGCGTCGTACGTACGTGAAGGAATCGAAATCAAACACACCCGTGCCGGGGTACCGGGGTCGCTCCGCTTATCCCGTGCATCTGGATGAATATCCTTACCGCTTGGAATACGGAACCCTTAACTTGCTAGGAGTTGCCGGATTAAACGCCGGGGTTAAATGGATTCAGGAACAAGGGATCATGAACATCCATCATCGAAATCCTACTCTGGGATAAACTTCGTAAAGCTTTACAAGACATCGAGGGTGTAACTACCTATTGCGCCAGCAGTATAGAAACCAGAATCCGGTATTAAGTTTCAACATCAACGGTTTCGATTCCGGAGACGATGGGAACCATGCTTGACGTGGATTACAACATCGCCGTACGTACCGGGCTACAATGCGCCCCGAAAGTACACGAAGTCATCGGCACATTCGATATCCATGGAACCGTCCGTATGAGCATCGGCGCTTTCACAGACAGAAGAACACCGCCACTAGGCCGCTATCGAGGCCGTGAAAGAAATCGCTATCTAAAAAGTCAGAAATTGAAACTCTCTCCTCCGTCAGGCTGTTCCTATAAAAGAGGAGGAGAGCTTTTGGGATTTCAGCCTCCCTCTGTTTATAGAGGGAGTACCCCGGGGGGAGGGAGTTTACTTTTTAGAAAAATTTAAAGAAGTTTTTATCCCGAATAATAATACTTCAAAACTTATTTACCAAATAAACACGATATATTCATTTTCGAGTACGCCATAATCAAAAAATTCATTACTTTTGAGGCCATTAAACAAACAAAAAAAATTAGTTATATGTACGGAAAAATTTCAAGACTTTTTAAAGACTGAATTGCAGTCCATAAAAGACGCCGGCTTATACAAGAGCGAAAGAATTATCGTTACCCCGCAAGATGCTGAAATCAAACTTGCCACGGGAGAAACTGTATTAAACTTTTGTGCAAACAACTACTTAGGACTTTCTTCAACCCGACGGTGATCGAAGGAGCAAAGAAAGCATTGGACAGCCGCGGTTACGGAATGTCTTCAGTTCGTTTCATCTGCGGAACCCAAGATATTCACAAAGAACTGGAAGCTAAAATCTCTCAATTCTTTCGGAACAGAAGATACCATTCTTTACGCTGCTTGTTTCGATGCCAACGGTGGTGTATTCGAAACCGCTATTCGGGCAGGAAGATGCTATCATTTCCGACGAATTGAACCACGCTTCTATCATTGACGGTGTTCGTCTTTGTAAAGCCGTACGCTACAGATACAAACACGCCAACATGGCTGACCTCGAAGAGCAATTGAAGATTTCTCAAGCTCAACGTTACCGGATTATCGTTACCGATGGAGTGTTCTCAATGGACGGAGATATTGCCAAGATGAACGAAATTTGTGACCTGGCTGAAAAAATACAACGCCTTGGTAATGGTTGACGATAGTCACGCTGCCGGCTTTATCGGCAAAACAGGCCGTGGTTCTGCAGAACACCACATTGTATGAACCGTGTGGATATCTTCACCGGAACCCTTGGTAAAGCATTGGGTGGAGCCATGGGTGGTTACACGACCGGTAAAAAAGAAATTATCGATATGTTGCGTCAACGTTCAAGACCTTTACTTGTTCTCTAACTCATTGTCTCCGGCAATCTGCGGTGCTTCTATCGCCGTCTTTGATATGTTGTCAAAAGAGCACCGAATTAAGAGACCGTGTCATGGATAATGCCAACTATTTCCGTGCAAAATTAACCGAGGCCGGATTCGATCTGAAACCGTCAGAATCAGCTATCTGCGCCTTGATGCTTTACGATGCAGTTCTTTTCTCAACAATTCGCTGCCGAATTACAGAAAGAAAAACATCTATGTTACCGGATTCTACTACCCGGTTGTACCTAAAGGACAAGCCCGTATCCGTATCCAATTGTCGGCTGCCCACACACGTGAACAACTGGATCGTGCATTGGCTGCCTTCATCAAGATTGGTAAAAATTGGGCGTTATCAAATAAAGAAGATAACACCGACACCATACAAAACAGTTTGAGATTACTCTCAAACTGTTTTTTTTTTCCCCTCACCACATTTTTTGATCTTCCGGCAACATGGCAAGCACTTGTTTCAAACCAAGATTATTTGTCTTTATCAAATAAAAAAACATAAATCAGACACATTAATTGCTAAATAGTTTGAATTTTTGAAAAATATACCATACTTTTACACCAACATTATAGCAATATAATACAATATCGGCGTCTAGTTGCAATAACAAAAAATCTAATCATGAAAACAAAGGCTTCAATTTTAGCCCTATTTTTCTTATCCACAATTATAAGTAGTTGTGCCAAGAAAGATATTGAGCACAAGGAAAAGGAAACAACAGGATTCACGGAATTAGTCGTTCCTGCTGATTTCAATTGGAAAATGTCCGAAAACGTGACTTGTAATTTCACTTCGGAACACGTTTCTAAAGTATACGTTTCCACGGGAGCAAACACAACTCCTTTTGCCTCGTTCTATGTCGGACAGGATGTAGACCAAGTCAAGTTGAACATACCAACTTACATTAACACGCTTTTACGTCAAATACGAAACGAAGGCTGGATTATCAACAGCCAAAGCTCTTGATATAACTAACAATACCGTGACTTATGCAGTTCCTGCTGACAGCGAGGAAGTGGAAACAGTTCTTGCTTACTCGGCAAAAACAAACTTGAGCAGAGGGAATGATCAAGCTGTTATATTTTACCCCGCCCGGGGAAAATGGTTGGGGAACTTTGATGTTCGAAGACCTTTGGCCCGCCTATGGAGATTACGACTTTAATGACTTAGTTGTAAACTACAAAATGCAGCTTTATCCTAATAACAAAAACATGGTAAAGGAAATGATCCTCGGAATTCGAGTCAAAGCTATTGGAGGCTCGCTACCTTATGACTTATGCCTTGCCATAAAAAGGAATAAAGGCAGGAGAAATAGACGAGTTCGAAAAACAAGAATCGAACAATGCTTTAGAAAATGCCGATCTGGAGTTACTTAACCCAGGTAATAGCGCGAAAAAGCCTCCCTATATTCAGGCTCAACAACATTACAACTAACACGAAGGCTCCTAAAGGTTTCGCTTTCTTAATACAGATCCGGATAAAAAGCACGAATACAAGAGGGCGATATGGTAAATATTACTTTTTACATTACATTCCGCAACTCAATTCCTCAAGCAGATCTTACCCTCGATGCATTCGACTTTTTCATAGCCAAACCTGTAAAAGGGAAAAAGCCTCCCAATGGCAAGAGATTCACACGAGAGGATACGCTCCGACAGAAGAATTCGGACAAAACGTTTACGAACAAACAAAAGAAGGGAATTCCTATATCGGGAAAAGTAGTATTTATTACACCTCCAATTCCAACCTAATATGGGCGATCAATGTTCCGACAGACATTCCCCATGCTTACGAAAAAGCAGACTTTTTGAAGGCTTATCCTCATTTCAAAGACTGGGCTACTTCAGGCGGGAATCAAAACAAAGACTGGTACGAGAACACAACTGGAAATCGCAACGATAGCTACCTGATCAAACAATGACTCCAACAATAAAAAGCTAAAAAGAGACTTTTTGGGCATATCAAAAGTCTCTTTAGTTTTATTACTGATCTAATCCCTCCTCGAACTCCCTCGTCACGCCTCATTCCTTTTTTCAAACAAGAGTGTATACCACCAGATAGCTAATATACTAGACGCCACACTCAACTTGCAAATATAATAGTATCAAAAATCAATTTTATCGAAGATAAATGCAAGATAAATGCTTGTTGAATACTCCTTGATCCAAATGAACTATCAGGAAAATATCAAGAGAATACCAGGTTGACATAGCCTAAAGCCAGGGCAAAAGCCAGCCTTTTACCAGAATAATCATCTTGTCTTATCCTAAAAAAGTTGACTTGTTCAACAAGTAAACTTATGTCAGTAGCAACAAAATCCAGTGGTTTGTCTCGCCACACGATCGAAGAAAAATAGAGGCAGTGCGTCAACGAATTTTTCAAGAGAGTAGTTTCCGAGAACTCCAGGAACGTCACGGGATCTGTAGCGCGACGTTAAGCGTTTGGATCAAGAAATATAAAGCTGAAGTTCTTCGTCGTTTCCCGGTAAAAGACTTACCTTTATACGTTCTTCAATACCAGGAAACCATGACCACGGAAGAAGAAAATGAACTCACTCGCCTTCGCCGCGAACGAGGACTTGAAATTACTACACGAGGCGAACCTGCTGATGATCGACATGGGCAAGGAGCGTTTCGGCATCGATATAAAAAAAAAAAAAACTACGAGGAGATGTTATCCGGCGGGTGCTTGAAGGAAGTGCCCGGCGTAAAGGGCAACGACGAGTAAGCCTTGTTGTGCGGTCACTTCGGCTACAGCAAGCAGGCCTACTACCGCGGGCAGCGGGCTGGCGACAAACTGGAGAGGGAGTGTTACCTTCATCGCTCGTCCGGGGACATACGCGAGGACATGCCAAACCTCGGCGGGTGAAACTATGGAAGAAGCTAAATTCCAGCGGTGTCCAGGTCGGGCGTGACGAGCTTTACCGCTTGCTTCGCGCTCACGACTTGATGGTCAAGCACGAGAAAAGGCGAGTGGTAACGACGGATTCCAGCGGGTGGTTCGGCAGTTCCTAAACCTGGTGAAAGGGC